>LNFM01022546.1_pt1 | contig 16645 bp, 20 predicted proteins | sample 596031 | NCBI WGS metagenome assembly LNFM01 (sample SAMN04254537, study PRJNA301005) | activated carbon metagenome | isolation source: dual media filters at the Ann Arbor, Michigan drinking water treatment plant | place: USA: Ann Arbor
TGCCGGGCCACGGGCACGGGCGGCTTGGCGGGTTCTCGACGCTCAATATTTCGGCCTGGCCCAACGACGCGAGCGTGTGTTCGTTGTCGTCGATTTTGGAAACGGGGCCGATCCCGCAGCGGTATTATTTGAGCCCCAAGGCCTGCAGGGGAATTCTCCGCCGCGCCGAGAAGCGGGGCAAGTCGCTGCCGCCACAGTTACAGCGAGCACTGGAGGCTGTAGCGGCAAGGACGGAATCGACGGAAGGCTCGCCTATGGGGGGGGCAACCGATCCGGCCCTGTAGAGGTCGCCGCCACGCTGACCGCCAAGGGCCAGCGCATTGACTTCGAGGTCGAGACGTTCATCGCCGGGCCGGCGCACACCTTGCGCGGCGAGGGCTTCGACGCCAGCGAGGACGGTACGGGCAGGGGCACGCCTATCGTGCCTGTCGCGCTGCGCGGGCATTCCGATTATGGCGACGGCCTGCCATGCCTTCGGGCAGAGGGCGGTGACGCAGGCGGCGGTAGCGAGGCGCTGATTGCCTTCCCGGCTCGTATGAGCGGCACGCAGTTCGCCAGCACTGAAGAGCTTTCGCCTGCATTGTCGGCGCTCAACCCCACCGCCATCGCCTTCTCCTGCAAGGATCACGGGGCCGACGCGGCAGACGACCTGTCGCCGACGCTGCGGGCCATGGGCCACGGCGAGAGCCATGCCAATGCCGGCGGACAAGTGGCTGTGGCATTTGCAATTCAGGAACGTGCCGTCAGCGAGAACCCCGATGCGGGGCCCGATGGCGTCGGCGTAGCCGAAGAGGTCGCCTTGGCTCAGGCTGGGCCGTCCGCCGCCTGACGCCGCCCGAATGCGCCCGACTGCAGGGCTTCCCCGACCATCACGCCCGCATCGCGTGGCGCGGCAAGCTCGCCGATGAATGCCCGGACGGAAATCAGTATAAAACGTACGGGAATAGTATGGCTGTTTCGGTCATGAGATGGCTTGGGAAACGTCTTCTTGCCGCCTCCGGTAAAGACCAGCTTCCCGGTCAAATTCAATCAAACCCATCGCCAGAAACTCCGCAGCAGCAAGCTCAAGAGAGCGATGCGCCGCGCCGTGCTCTTTCGCGGAGGCGAACACATGAAGGTTGAGCAGATCATTGTTCATCGGGTCGAGATCGATGTGATGAACGACTTGCCCAGGCGTAGCGCCGACAAGCTTGCGGTGCTTCCACTCGCGCCTACTGCGCTTCGTTCCGTCGCGAAGCCCGCGGGCGTCGAAAGCTTGCCGGTGGTGCCTGTCGGATTTTTCAGTGGACGCGCTGCTAGGGGCGGCCTTGGGGATGTCGATCACAGGAGATTCCATGAGGTAGCCGCGTCGTTTGTGCTGCCCTGGAGGAAGGCCTTCCACCTTCTTTTTATCCGCAAACAGGGCGTCTCCATGCCGGTGCCACATCTGGTAGTGGCGCATGCACATCTCCCTCGCGGCAGCAGGGCGATCGCAGTGAATGCAAGGGCGACCGACGACAGCGCCGCCCCATCTATACTCAGGCGAGCCGTGCCGCTGCTGTCGCTTGTAGTGCATCAGACAGAGGCCGTGTGCCGCGTGTTTTCGCCCACATCCATCTATCGAGCACGTCTTGTTGAGCTTGGGCGGCGCCATGTTTTTCCTCTCCGATTCAACGGGTTGATCATACACCCGTATAAGAATTTTGGAAAGGATAAGACCTATGGCAACTCCATGGCAGTCCGCGTGATGGCCTGGCTGGGCGAGCGGCTGCTGGCTCACATGCCTGAGGTGCAGCCATGACCACAGCCATCATCTGCGGCGGCCGGAGCTACGGGCTGGTGCCGCCTGGCCTGGAGCCGCGCGAGCATTACGAGGCGCTGGCGCGGCGTGAGCGCGATCGGCTGGTCCAGGTGCTCGACGCCGCCGTGACGCGGCTCGGCCTCGACCGGATCGCTGTCGGCGATGCCACGGGCGCCGACGCGCTGGCCGCTGCCTGGGCGGAAGGACGCGCGATCCCCTTCACCGTGTTCGTCGCCGACTGGACCGCGCTCGGCAACGCCGCCGGCCCCGCGCGCAACCTCCGCATGCTGAACGAGACGAAGCCGGATTTCGTCATTGGATTTCCGGGGAGCAAGGGGACGCGGAACATGGTCGGCCTCGCCGAAAAGGCCGGGGTTCGGGTCTATAAGGTTGACTGGGCATGACCATCGCGATCCCACCGATCCTCAGCTTTGCAGAGTTCGAGGCGCAGGTCGTCAAGGAGATGACGCCGGAGTTCAAGAGCCGGTTCGGCCGGGTGTCTTGGAATGATCTGGACGCGCCGGGCCCAACCTATGAATACCTGATCGACGGGTGGTTGAGCCTCGGCGACAAGTCGATCCTTGGAGGCCCGTCGCGGTCGGGCAAGAGCTTCCTCGCGATCCACATGGCGATGTGCATTGCCCGCGGCCTCCCCTTCTTCGGCCAGGATGTGAAGCGGGGTCTGGTGGTCTACCAAGCCGGCGAGGGTGCGCGTGGTGTTCGCAGGAAGCGGCTGCCCGCGTACCGGCGGCATTTCGATGTGCCCGACGACGAGTCGGTCCCGTTTGAACTCCTGACCAGTCAGGTCGACCTCTATGCCACCGAGGGCGATACCGGCGCGCTGATCGAGGAGATCAAGGCCATCGCGGCAGAGTACCCAGACACGCCTTTGCGCGCCGTCTTTATCGACACGCTGGCGACGGCGACGGGTGGCGCCGACGAGAACTCTGGACGCGACATGGGCACGGTCATGAAGAACGTCGCGCGGATCGAGCGTGAGACCGGCGCGCATGTCGTGCTGGTCCACCACCTTAACGCCCAAGGCACGAAGCTGCGCGGGCATACCTCGATCTACGCCAACGTCGACCAAGTCATCATGGTCACGCGCGACGAGGCGACGAAAATCCGCACCGCCCGGCTCGACAAGATGAAGGACGACGAGGACGGGATCACGATCAAGTTCGAACTGATGAGCGTGAAGATCGGCGACAAGCCGAACGGCGGGCCGGTCACGTCCTGCATCTGCCTGCCCGTCGGCGTGAAGGACGAGATCAAGGCCGACATGGCCAAGCGCGGGTGGTCACCGAACCCGACCGAGCGCCGCGTCCTGACCGCGATGTTTGAGGCGCTGAAGCGGCACGGGCGCCTGGCCGGCCCGACGCTGGAGGAAAGCCACAAGATCAAGCCCATGACCGAGGTGATTGAGTGGTCGGAATATCGCGACGTGGCGCGGTCGTTCTCAATGGAAGAAGGCAGCGAAGAACGCTCCGCCGATGCCATCCGCAAGGAGTTTGAGCGTGCCCGTGACGTGCTGATCAATGCCGGGGTCTTGGGGGTGGCAAAGCCCTATCTCTGGTGGGCCGGGCGCCCTGTGAAGGGCTTCAGCCACACATTCCCGAAGCCGGACGAAGGGCGGACAAGCCCCGGACAGACGGCGGACAACGCGCAGGCGGCGGCTGCTTTGGAGGATTTCAAATGGTGACCATGGACACGCTCGAAATCCCCGGCTTCCTCGGCCTCGCGGACGACCTCCGCCGCCGCATCGACGCGCTGGGAGAGCCCGAAACGGGGATCCCCGCATCGTGGACGCCGGAGCATGTCGGCGCGCGCCTGATCGAAGCCTACGAGGTTCTGAGCCGGTCGGGCGGGCGTATCCTGCCGGCCCGCTACGGCAACGGCTGGCCGGCCATGGTCCATGAGTTCGCCGACATGGTCGACGCCCAGGCCCGCATGCTGGCGGAGAAGGAGAAGGCGCAGGCCCGCGCGGCCCGGCCGACCTCCGACGAGCTCTCCCGCATGGAGGAAGCCCTGCGCTGGCCCATGGATCATCTTGACGGTCGCCCGCTCGCTGCGGACGCCCTGATGTTCTGGACCTACGCCAAGGCCACCGGCCGCGACCAGGACGGCATGCTGCACCATCGCAAGAAGGCCGCCACCGCGCTCGCCGACGAGATGATGCGCCGCGCCAACGGCCCGCCCCACCGCAACCCGGAGACGGGCGAGATCAGCGACACGCGTGTCGCCGAGGCGCTTGCCCGCGTCATGCAGCGCAACCTGATCGCTCGCGAAGTCGCCGCGGCCACCAACGCCCGGCTCGCCACCATGCCGCGCACCAGCCATGCCGAGGTCCGCATGCAGGCCCAGGCCACGTTCCGCGCCAAGTGCCGCGACGCCGACTGCCTGCCGATCGTCGTGAAGCCCCACGAGGCCATCCCCGGTCGCGTGCTCAACCGCCGCACGCTCGACCGCCAGCGCAAGATCGCCATGGAAATTGTCGCCGACCGGCTCGTGCGGGCCGGGGTGGTGGTGAGGTAGTTCAACCCGAAGGAGGTGGATATGAGCAAGGCGCCCGTCTGGTTCTTCAAATACACGAGCCCTGACTATTCGTTCGCGCAGTGGGAAATAGCCGGTCTCTCGCTCCGCGTCGGCAATCGCGCATGGACGTTCGGGCGCCTGGACTATCGCGACAGGCCCGCGCCTTGGCCGATGTGGGCTCGGCTGCGGATCGTGCTCGGCCACAAGCCTTATGAGCATGAGACCCGCGAGTGGAGCATCACCGCGTTCGGCAAGAAGATGCAGATCGGCGGGAAGGATAAGCGCTATGCCCGGTGAATTTTCAGGATCCGCTCGTCTCACAGACGGGTCGCGCGTCATGCTGTCTCCGGATGAGGCCAAGGCACTCTGGGATGCCGTCGAGGCGTCTCAGGAGAAGGCCAAGGCCGACTTCCCGGATGAGCAGACCGCGCTCCGTGAGATTTCGCGCGCCATGCAGCGGCTGCGCGATTTCGGTTGGAGCGACGGCATCCACTGCCCCAAGGACGGCAGCGAGTTCGAGATTATCGAAGCGGGCTCGACCGGCGTTTTCCGCTGCCGCTACGATGGCAAGTGGCCGGACGGTATGTGGATGACATTCGACGATCACGACATCTACCCGTCGAGCCGCCCGCCGCTGATGTGTCGCCTCTTGCCTGAAGCCCAGGCCGAGCGTGACCGCAAGATGAAGGCAGCCGCCGAGCGGTGGCGCTTGGAGGAAATGCGATGAACCCCGCCACCGCAACCGGCGCCCGGCTCGACGCCCTCGGCCGCGCCTACAACCTGATCCGCAACGCCAACGAGCCCGACGACGACTTCCGCGTCCGGATCATGGTCTTCATCGACAGCCGCAGGCCGGCGCAGCAGAGGAGGTGGGCGAGGTGAGCGACATCGACCCCATCGCCCGCGCGATCTACGAGGCGCGGTTCCCGGACGCGGGCAAGCAGTACGGCGAACCCGCATGAGACGACCAGCCCGAGCCGGTCAAGGATGTCTGGCGAAGGTGTGCGGCTGCCGCGCTTCGGCGTTGCCCGGCCCAGCCATGACCACGACAGGGGCGCCTCAGGGCGCCCTTTTTCGTGCGCAAAACCGTCTCCGGCTACGGCTCCTTGAACCCGTAGCCATCATGCAAATACGCAAGACCATGGGTGCTTGTCAGACCCCAAGTTTGCAGGCATGCAATGGTCATCGTCGCGAAACGTGTCGCTCCAGCCCACCGGGCCAAAACCCGTCAAGCCCAAGACACCCCCAGGCCACACGGTTTTCCACCGTCTCAAATGTGCGACCGGCTACGGCCTATAGACCCGTAGCCATTACCACAGGCCCACGCGACGATGCCTCTTGCGCCGGATCGAAAAATCCGGTTCTCCTTCGCGAAGCAGCCCTCTCGGAACCTCTACCTGGTCGTCGTAGGGCGCTCGGTAGCGCCGACAGGCGCGCTACCAGTGACGGGACAGGGTGACACCCTCACCACCGCTCACCCGGTCGTCAAGGCCGCCAACGATTCAGGATAGAGCTCTACGACATGGCACGCGATGAACGCGCGCCACCGAGGTTCAACATCAAAGCGATTCGCACTTCATCGGTGGAGAAGCGTGGACGGCCGACCGACTTCGACCAAGCGCTGGCTGACGTCATCTGCGAGCGCATGAAGATGGGCGAAAGCCTCCGCGCGATCTGCCGCGATGAAGGCATGCCTGCAGAGGGCACAGTGCGGACGTGGGCCGTCGCGAACCAGGGCGGTTTTCACGCGCAATACACGCGCGCTCGGCAAGCTCAGATGGACGCGCTGGCCGAAGACCTGCTCGAAATCGCGGACGATAAGGAAGAAGACCCGCAGCGCGCTCGCCTCCGCGTCGACACCCGCAAATGGCTGATGAGCAAGATCGCGCCCAAGCGTTTCGGCGACCGGACGCAGCACGAGTTGACCGGCCGCGACGGCGGGCCGATCCAGACGCAGGACTTGACCCATTACTCAGACGAGAGACTTGCTGCTCTCGCGGCTCTCCTCGGTGCCGATTCCGACGCTGGAAGTGGTGCTGGCGGAGCAGAAGCGCCGGGCGATTGAGCGCGAGCGCGAGCGCCTTGCGCGCGACGCCGCTGCGATCCGCGCCCGCTGTTTGACCCTTGCCGGCTTCGTCCGCGAGGCGTGGCCGATCTTGGAGCCGAACGCGAAGCTGATCTGGAACTGGCACCTCGACGCCATCTGCGACCATCTGGAGGCGGTGAGCGACGGCCGGATAACCCGGCTGCTGATCAACGTCCCGCCCGGTTCGTCAAAGTCCCTGATCTGCTCGGTCATCTGGCCGGCATGGGAATGGGCGACGGGCCGCGCATCGCTGCGCTACCTGACGACCGCGTTCAACGACGTTCCGGTCAAGCGCGACACCCGCAAGTGCCGCGACCTGATCCTGTCGGAGTGGTATCGCTCGCTCTGGCCCGAAATCGTGCTGACCAGGACGGGCGAGACGTCATTCGCCAATAGCTCGACCGGCACCCGTGAGGGCGTCGCGTTCGGGTCGCTGACCTCGCAGCGCGGCGACCGCCTGATCATCGACGACCCGCACTCTGTCGAGACGGCAGAAAGCCCGGCCGAGCGCCAGACCACGACGAGGCGCTTCCGCGAAGGCGCGCTGAACCGCCTCAACGATCAGGAGCGATCCGCGATCGTGGTGGTGATGCAGCGGCTTCATGCCGACGACGTCTCGGGCACGATCCTGAAGATGGGGATGGGCTTCGTCCACCTCTGCCTGCCCATGGAGTTTGAGCCGGAGCGGGCCTGCCGCACATCGATCGGGTTTGCGGACCCGCGCAGCGCCGACGGCGACCTGCTCGACCCGGTGCGCTTCCCGCGCGAGGCGGTTGAGAGCCTGAAGTCCGGCATGGGCCAGTATGCCTATGCCGGCCAGTACCAGCAGCGGCCAACGCCGCGCGAGGGCGGCCTGTTCAAGCGGGCATGGTTCGAAGGCAAGACGATCCGCCAGGCCCCGCCCGGCACCCGCTGGGTTCGGCATTGGGACTTGGCCTCGACCAAGAGCGCCACCGCGGCGCGCACCGCCGGCGTGAAGCTGGGTCGGGCGCCGGACGGGTCGTTCATCGTCGGCCACGTCGTCAAGGAGCAGATCGAGGGGCCCGAGGTCCGCAAGCTCATCAAGGCCACGGCGGAAGCCGACGGCCGCGACGTCAAGATCAGCCTGCCACAAGACCCCGGCCAGGCCGGCAAGGTCCAGTCGCGCGACATGATCGCGATGCTGGCCGGGTTCAACGCCCACGCCGAGCCCGAGACGGGCGACAAGGTCACGCGCGCCGAGCCGTTCTCGGTTCAATGCGAGGCCGGTAACGTCTTCCTCGTCGAGGGCGAGTGGAACTCCGACTATCTCGACGAGCTCTGCCTGTTCCCAGGCGGCTCGTTCAAGGACCAGGTGGACGCGTCCTCGGGCGCATTCGGGCGGCTTGCAGAGCCTAGCAGGCGGGTTTCCTCTCAACCGTTGCGGATATGACCGAGACAGAAAAAACCGTCCGGACGCCATCGGCGGCCTATATGCGGGGCGCGGAACGGCGCCTCCTGCCGGCAATGCGGCTGGCGGGCGAGCGCTTTCTGCCGCGGGAATATGCGGAGGACACGGTCGCGTATGCCTCGCGCCTGAATCGCACAGTGCTGTTCAACGCCTTCGCAAAGACCGTGGTCGACATGGTCGGTCGCATCTTCGCCAAGCCGGTCCAGGTCGGCGATGACGTGCCCAAGGCGGTTGCGGACCTGTGCGACAACGTCGATCTGACGGGCCGTGACCTGAACACCTTCGCCTATGAGGTGGCGCGAGATGCCATGGCGGCGGGCGTGTCGTTCATCCTGCAGGACATGCCGCCCGCACTGCCGGAAGGCGCGACTCGGGCCGATGAGATCGCTACGGGGCAGCGCCCCTACCTGGTACACGTCAAGGCCGAGGATCTGATCGGCTGGAAGACCACGACGATCGGCGGGCGCGAGATCGCCACGCAGGTCCGCATTGTCGAGTGCGTCGACGAGCCCGATCCGAAGTCGCCCTATGAGGACGCCAAGGTCGAGCAGGTCCGCATGATCGAGACCGCGGCCAATGGCTGCATCTGGACGACCTATCGCAAGGACGGCGAGGGCAAGTGGTCGCTGCATGACGCCGGCACGATGGCGGCCACGGAAATCCCGCTGACCCCGGTCTACTTCAAGCGCTGCGGGTTCTTCGAAGGCGAGCCGCCCCTGGCCGACCTCGCCGAACTGAACCTGTCCCACTGGCAGTCATCTTCGGACCAGCGCAACATTCTGCACGTCGCGCGCGTCCCGATCCTGTTCGGCTCCGGCTGGGATGAGAAGGACACGCTGACGATCGGCGCCGGCACATTCGCCCGCGCCACGGCGGCAGATTCCAAGTTGGTCTATGTCGAGCACTCGGGCGCCGCGATCGATGCCGGGCGCAACGACCTGAAGGACATCGAGACGCAGATGCAGGCCATGGGCTTGCAGTTGCTCATCAACAAGCCGGCCGCGACCGCGACGGGTGAGATCAGGGACGACGCCAAGGAGAACTCGGCGCTCTTCATGATGGCCGACGCCCTGGAGGACGCCTTGGAGGCGGCCTTGGCCGGCATGGGCGCGTATATCGGCCAGACTGAGGAATGCTCGGTCAACGTCAACAAGGAGTTCGGCGGGATCAGCGTCGGCGCGGTCGACCAGAACACGCTCCTGACCATGTGCGAGCGCGGCCTGATCACCCACGAGACGCTGCTGCGCGAGATGCAGCGCCGCAATGTGCTGGCCGACGACTTCGACCCGGAGGAAGAGGCGGGCAAGCTTTCCGCCTATGACGCCGCCGACGACGGCATGGATGACGAGGACGGCGCCGCCGCGGCTGCATGAACAAGCGCGTCGACCTCGCCGCCCTGATCAAGGCGAAGCGCATCGCCAACCGCCGCGCGATCGAGATCATGCCGCCCAAGCCGAGCCGCAAGGCGGAGCGGGATTACAAGCGGGCCCTGCGCTCGCTGATCGTTGAGGCGGCCCGCTACACGAAGCGCATCATCGCGCCGTCGACCGATGCCCCCGTGGCCGCGGCCGGCGCGCTGGACGGGCTCAAGACCGTCATCGCCCGCATCGTGCCCGACATCGCCTCGATCGTCTCGAAGCTGCTGGCGCGCGAGGAAGTGCGACACCGCAAGGACTGGGTGCGCGAGGTCAAGCGCTCAACCGGGATTGACCTGGCCGGGCAGCTGGCGCGGGACGACATTGAGGACGAGTTCGCCGCGATGGTTCGCAAGAACGTCGCGCTGATCACGAACCTGGGCGACGACATCAAGGCGCGCGTGGAGCGCGCCGTGCTGGATGCGGTGATCTCGGGCACGCGCCCGGCCGCGCTGGCGGAGACGCTCCGCGACGAGTTCGGCATCCTGGACCGCCGCGCGCAGCTGATCGCGCGGGACCAGACCGCCAAGGCGACGTCGAGCCTGAACGAGCTCCGCCAGGAGCAGGCCGGCATCACGCAATATCGGTGGTCGGGCGTGCTCGATAACCGCGAGCGCGAGAGCCACCGCGAGCAGGAAGGCAAGATCTTCGCCTGGGCCGTCCCGCCGGAAGGCACGGGGCATCCCGGGCACGACGTGAACTGCCGCTGCGTGGCGATCGCGCACATTGAACTGGGGAAGCGTGAATGAGCCGCCCGCGTCGCATCAAGAACGTGGTCGAGGTCAAGCGCCAGCCGAATTCCGAGGCGATCCGCACGATGCGGTCCCTCTGCACACAGGTCGAGCGCGGCGACATCATGTCGGTCGGGTTCGTCCTGGTGAGGCGCGGCGGTGACGTCTCGACCGGATGGGATGCCGCCCCGGGCGACACCCACAGGATCATCGCCGGCGCCGCGCTCCTGCAGCACCGCATCACCTCCGACGCCCTCGACGGCGCCGAATAAGACTTCCGGCCGGCGCGCGACGCCTCGGTCATCCCGCCTCGGGAAGAGGCAACCACCCAAGCGAGACGCTTATGGCCCTGATGATGTCCGTCGACTCGATCGACGAAGTGCCCGAAGCCGTGCGCTCTTTCTACGAGGAGAAGGACGGCAAGTTCAGCCTCAAGGTCGACGGTCTGGAAGACACGTCGGCGCTCAAGGGCGCGCTCGAAAAGGAGCGCAAGGCCGCCCGCGACGCGCAGAAGATCGCCAAGCAGTTCGAGGGGCTGGGCTACACGGCCGACGAGATCAAGGCGCTGGTCGATGCCAAGACGAAGGCCGACCACGAGGCTGCGGCGAAGGCCGGCGACTTCGACAAGATCCTGAACCAGCACCGCGAGGGCTGGGAGAAGCAGAAGACGACGCTTGAGGCCGAGCTCAATGCCGCCCGCGCGTCCGAGCGATCCGCAATCATCGGCACGAGCCTCATGGCCGCGCTGACCAAGGCGGGTGCGACCGAGGAAGGCATCGACCTGATGCCCGACCGCCTGGCCGCCCGCGTCAAATTCGAGACCGAGGACGGCGCTCGCGTCGTCAAGATCATGGCCGCCGACGGCGAGACGCCGATGGCCGGCACTGGCAAGGGCGGTCTCGCGACCTTCGACGACCTCGTCAAGGAAGCACTTACGAAATGGCCCTCGCTCTTCAAGGCGAGCGGGGCTGGCGGTGGCGGGAAGCTGCCGGGATCAGGCGCCGGGGGAGCCGGCAATCGCACCATGTCCACGGCCGATTTCGAGGCCCTCCCCGCGAAGGAGCGGGCGGCCCGGATGGCGAGTGGTCTGACCCTCACCGACTGACCCCCATAGGAGCACACCGTGCCCAATACCCTGACCGCCCTGGCGCCGACCCTGTTCAGCGCCGCCAAGGAAGTCGCCAACGAGCCCTTCGGCGTCGTTTCGGCGATCAACGCCAACTTCGACGACAAGCGCGTCGCCCGCGGCGATACCGTCTCCGTGCCCGTCGCCCCGGCCCGCACGGCCTCGGACTTCACCCCGGCCGCCACTGCCGGCGCCGGCACCGATGCGACCGCCACCACGGTCGGCGTGACCATCACCAAGTCGCGCAAGGTCGACTGGAACCTGACCGGCGAGCAGCTGCGCTCGCTCCAGAACGGCGGCACCGATCAGGACTGGGTCTCCCAGCTGATCAAGCAGGGCATGCGGACGCTCCGCAACGAGTGCGAGGTGGACGCCTCCATCGCCCTCAAGCTCGGCGCCTCCCGCGCGTTCGGCACCGCCGGCACCACGCCCTTCGCCTCGGACCTTTCGGCGCTGACCAACGCCCGCAAGATCCTCCAGGACAACGGCGCTCCGCTGGCTGACCTGCAGTTCGTCGGCGACACCTCAGCGGGCCTCAACCTCCGCAACCTGGGCGTGATCCAGAATCACTACCAGGCCGGCACGGACGAGGAGCGCCGTTCGGGCATCCTGCAGCGCCAGTTCGGCTTCATGCCGCGCGAGTCGGCGGGCATCGGCACCCACACCAAGGGCACCGGCTCCGGCTACCTCGTGAACAACGGCGCGGGCTACCCGGTCGGCGCGACCGCCATCACGGTCGACACCGGCACCGGCACGATCCTCGCCGGCGACGTGATCACCATCGGCTCCGACACGAACAAGTACGTCGTCGCCTCGGCGCTGGCCGCCAACGTCGTGACGATCGCAGGCCCGGGCCTGCGCGTCGCTGCTGCGGACAACGCGGCCATCACGGTCGGCAACAACTACGCCGCCAACCTGGCCTTCGAGCGCTCCGCCTGCGTCGGCATCATGCGCCCGCCGCTGGTCCCGCCGAACCCGACCATCCAGCAGATGGCCGTCTCCGATCCGCTCGGCATGGCCTACCTGATGCTGGAGATCGCCCAGTACGGTCAGGTGTCGTGGGAACTGCACCTCGCCTGGGGCTTCAAGACCGTGAACGGCGAGTTCTCGGCCCTCGTCCTCGGCTGATCCATCGGGCGCCCGGTTCGCTGGGCGCCCGTTTCCGAAAGGCTGACCCATGCCCCTGATCGTGGAAGACGGCACCGGCCGGGCTAACGCCGACGCCTATGTGTCGGTAGCCGAGGCCGATGCCTATTTCACGAGCCGGAACACGGCATGGGCGGCGTTCTCCAACGACGATCGCGAGGCGGCCATCCGCTTCGCGACGTCCTGGATCGACGACACCTATATCGGGCTCTGGAAGGGCTCGCGCGTGGTCGAGACGCAGGCCTTGGCTTGGCCGCGGGATAACTCGCCCGGCTACACGCTCATGTGGCAGCGCGGCGCCTATCCCAAAGTCCAGGGCTACCTCTACGACGTCGACGGGTTCCCCATCCTGCCCAACGTCGTGCCGCGCGCCGTGAAGCGCGCCTGCATGGAGGCCGCGATCCTGAAGGCGCAGGCCTTCGACTTCGTGGCGGGCGCGTCGAGCGCCGCGGTCAAGGAAACCAGCCAGTCCGTCGACCGCGTCTCGTTCAGCGAAAAGTATGAGGTCGCGGTGTCGCAGCGTGCGGCCAGCCTGCAGGCGATCGACAAGCTGCTCTATGGCCTGATCACCTCCGGCCCCGGTACCGGCTTCGGCACGGTCAAGGTGGTGCGCGGGTGACCGTCATCGTCAAGGACCGCGTCGACGACATCCTGGCCGCCGTGCGCGAGCTCGGCGCGCGGGACGTCAAGGTCGGGTTTCCGGAGGCCACTGCTGGCAACCTATCGGGCGACACTGGCACGCGGGAGCCGGGCCTCAACAACCCGACGCTGGCCTATATCCACGAGTACGGAGCGCCAGAAGCTGGCATCCCCGAGAGGCCGTTCTTGGTCGTTGGGGTCGAAGGCGCATTGCCGACGATCACGCAGATCATGAAGGACGGGGCTCGCGAAGCACTGTCCGGACGAAAGACGGCCAAGAGGACGCTCCGCACGGTCGGCGAAGCCGCCAAAGGGGCCGTCCAACTCAAAATCATCTCCGGCCCGTTCGTCCCGAACGCCGAGCAGACGATCAAGGCCAAGGGCTCGGATCGCCCGCTGATCGACACGGGCGCGCTGCGCCAGGCCGTCAGCTACGTCATCGAGGAGAAGGACTGATGCCCACGCTCAACGTCTCCAAGGTGCTGGACAATCCCAAGTTCCAGGACGAGGCGACGCTGATCCGGACCGTCGTCACCAACACCGGCGGCTATGGCGTCCCGACGACGACCCAGACGACCATCAAGGGCGTGTTCATCGCCGGCTATTCCATCCCCGGCGGCGACGGCGGCCTGATGCGGCGCCCCGACGGCGAGATGAACACGAACGGCCTCACCGCCATCACGCGCGGCGAGTTGAGCATGGGCGATAAGACCACGGGCCGCACGGCCGACATCATCCGCTGGCGCGGGCTCGACTACACCGTGATCGCCAGCAACGACTATTCGAACTTCGGCGAGGGCTATTTCCTCGCGATCGCCGACCAGCTTCCGTTCAACGCCTGAGGCCCCGCGATGCCCAACACATCGGCATCGGGCGGCTATCTCGCCCCGGACAGCGCCGCGCCCGTCGAGGACGAGGCCTTCGACCGCTTCATCCAGGCGGTGATCGTCGGTGTGACGGGGATCCCGATCGCCAATGTCCGCCCGCGATGGGCGGAGACGCCTCTGGCCGTGCCGGAGCGCGGGGTCACATGGGCGGCCTTCGGCGTCATCGGCGTTGAGGCAACAGACTATCCGGTCGTGCTCCACAAGGGCGCGGGCGACGGCACTGACGAGATGCAGCGCCACGAGACGATCGAACTGATGGTCTCCTTCTACGGCCCCAACTCGGCGCGGAGCGCGACGCTCTTCCGGGACGGCCTCTACATCCCGCAGAACCGCGAGGAACTGTGGAAGGCGCAGGTCGCCTTGCTCGATTTCGGGCGGCTGGTGAGCGTGCCGGACCTGCTGAACCAAACCTGGCGGCGCCGCTGCATCACGCGCGTCTACCCCGTCCTCAACCTGCTGTCCGCCCAGGGCTCGGTCAATACCGCAGCCGGCGCCACGCAGGCCTTTACCGTCACGGAGAACTGAACCCATGGGCCAGGGCCTTGCAGTCAGCGGCGTCGTCAATGTGACGGTCGCCGTCTCGCCGGTTGCCGCGCCGACGCGCAACTTCGGCGCCGCGCTGCTGATCGGCGCCACCGGCGTGATCGACGTCGGCGAGCGCATCCGGCGCTATGCCAACCTGTCCGGCGTCGCGCAGGACTTCCAGACGACGGACCCCGAATACAAGGGCGCCGTGAGGCACTTCGCGCAGTCGCCGCAGCCGTCGATCCTCTATATCGGGCGCTGGGCCAAGACTGCCACGGCCGCGACCCTGCGCGGCGGCGTGCTGACCACGGCCGAACAGGCGCTCGCCAACTTCACGGCGGTTACGTCGGGGGCCTTCTACTTCGTGCTGGACAGCATCCCGCGCACGGTGTCGGGCCTCAACTTCTCGGCCCAGACCAACCTCAACGGCGTCGCCTCCGTCATCCAGACCGCGGTCGCCGCGCTGGTTGCGGGTTCGACGTGCGTCTGGGACGCCCCCAACGGCCGCTTCGTCATCAAGTCGGGCACCACCGGCGCGACCTCGACGATCGGCTTCCTCGCCGACCCCACGGCATTCGGCACGCTCGGGTTCGCGTCGCTGCCTGCCAACAACGACACCGTGACGATTCAGGGCACGGCGATCACCTTCAAGACCTCCGGCGCCACCGGAAACCAGATCAACATCGCGGCCACCGGCGCGGCCATGGCGAGCGATTTCGCCGCCTTCGCCAATGCGTCGACCGACGCAAACCTTTCGCTGATGACCTATCTGGCCGTCGGCACGAACGTCTATGTCATCTCCAAGCTCACCGGCACGGCGGGCAATGCCTATACCCTCGCCAAGAGCGCCACGAACCCGACGATCTCGGGCGCGACGCTTTCGGGCGGCGCTGGCACGTCGATCGCCTCGCTGCTGAAGGGCAAGACCACACAGGCGAGCCTCCCGGCCAACGGCATCGCCGCCGAGACGCTGGCGGCCGGCGTGAGCGCCCTGATCGCGGCCTCGGGCGACTGGTATGCCGGCGTGCTGGTCGAGGAGGGCGTCGACAACTCGTCCATCATCGCCGCCGCCAACATCATCCAGGCGCAGAGCAAGAAGCGTGTCTTTGGCACGACTATCACCAACACCACCGCGATCGATCCGACGAGCACAACCGACCTGGGCTACCTGCTCAAGGCCAACAACCTCGGCCGCACCTTCAGCCAGTATTCGCAGTACGAGCCGCAGGCCGCGGCCTCGTTCTTCGGCCGGGCCTCGACGGTCAACTTCAACGCCAGCCGCACCACGCTGACGATGAAGTTCAAGCAGGAGCCGGGCGTCCGCGCGGAAACCATCACGGAGACGCAGGCCGCGGCCCTGACGGGCAAGAACGTCAACGTCTTCGTCAACTACGACAACGAAACCGCCATCATCCAGCAGGGTGTCATGGCGGACGGCACGTTCTTCGACGAGCGCCACGGCCTCGACTGGCTGGAGAACGACATCCAGACCGCCGTCTACAACCTGCTCTACACCTCGACGACCAAGGTGCCGCAGACCGATGAGGGCACGCACCTCATCATCACCACGATCGAGGACCGCCTCGTCCAGGCCGTGGCCAATGGCCTCGTGGCGCCCGGCAAGTGGAACGCCGGCGGGTTCGGCCAGCTGCGGCAGGGCGACTACCTGTCCAAGGGCTTTTACGTCTACGCGCCGCCGGTGGCGACGCAGAGCCAGGCCGACCGGGAGGCGCGCAAGAGCGTGCCAATCCAGATCGCGGTCAAGCTCGCCGGCGCCGTCCACTCGGTCGACGTCCTGATCAACGTGAACCGCTGAGGGCTGAACAATCCAGGCGGCGATCAAAGGCCCCAACGGCTCGTTCTCGCTCGGCAACGGCGCGGGCGTTGCCGAAGAGGGCATCTCCATCGCCATGGTGGACGCGAAGAACACCATGGTGATCGGCGCCGATGGCCAGGCGATGCACTCGCTGCACGCCGGCAAGGGCGGCACGGTGACGGTGCGGCTCCTGAAAACCAGCCCGACCAACGCGCTGCTGCAGGAGATGTACTTCGCCGACACCGCGTCCTCGGCGAACCACGGCCAGAACACGATCCTCATCCGCGATCCATCGCGCGGTGACGTCGCCTCGGCCAAGTTCTGCGCGTTCCAGAAGTTCCCCGGCATCACCTATTCCAAGGACGGCAACACCGTCGAATGGATGTGGGATTCGGGCGAGGTCGACGTCCTGCTCGGCACGGGCACGCCGGCCGCGGTGTTCTGATGCGCGCACCGCATGAGTTCTCCATCGGCGGGCGTAATTATCGCGCCGAGCCGATGGACGCCATGAGCCAGCAGCACTTGGCCCG
>LNFM01007725.1_pt1 | contig 16643 bp, 12 predicted proteins | sample 596031 | NCBI WGS metagenome assembly LNFM01 (sample SAMN04254537, study PRJNA301005) | activated carbon metagenome | isolation source: dual media filters at the Ann Arbor, Michigan drinking water treatment plant | place: USA: Ann Arbor
CATGCTGCCCTACCCCAGCGGCAAGCTGCACATGGGCCATGTGCGCAACTACACCATCAACGACATGCTCACGCGCTACCTGCGCATGAACGGCTACAACGTCCTGATGCCCATGGGCTGGGACGCCTTCGGCCTGCCGGCCGAGAACGCAGCGCTCAAGAATGGGGTACCGCCGGCCAAGTGGACCTACGAGAACATCGCCTACATGAAGGGCCAGATGCAGGCCATGGGCCTGGCCATCGACTGGAGCCGCGAGGTCGCCACCTGCGACCCCACCTACTACAAGTGGAACCAGTGGCTGTTCCTCAAGATGCTCGAGAAGGGCATCGCCTACCGCAAGACCCAGGTCGTGAATTGGGATCCGGTGGACCAGACCGTGCTGGCCAACGAGCAGGTGATCGACGGCCGCGGCTGGCGCACCGGTGCGCTGGTGGAGAAGCGCGAGATCCCGGGTTATTACCTGAAGATCACCGACTACGCCCAGGAACTGCTGGACCACGTGCAGATCGGCAACGACAAGGCCACGCTCAAGGGCTGGCCCGAGCGCGTGCGCTTGATGCAGGAGAACTGGATCGGTCGTAGCGAGGGTGTGCGTTTTGCCTTCACCCACCACATCAAGGGTGAGGACGGCCAGCCCATCGCTGACGGCCGCATGTATGTCTTCACCACACGTGCCGACACCATCATGGGCGTGACCTTCTGCGCCGTGGCGCCCGAGCACCCCTTGGCCCAGCATGCCGCCAAGTCCAACCCCAAACTCGCGGCCTTCATCGAGGACTGCAAGAAGGGCGGCACCACCGAGGCCGAGCTCGCGCTGCGCGACAAAGAGGGCATGCCCACCGGCCTGTTCGTGAAGCACCCGCTGATCGAGGAACAGGTCGAGGTCTGGGTCGGCAACTACGTGCTCATGAGCTACGGTGATGGGGCAGTCATGGGTGTGCCGGCGCATGACGAGCGCGACTTCGCCTTTGCCCTGAAGTACAAGCTGCCGATCCGGCAGGTGGTGCACGTTGATGGCGAGCACTACGACTACCACCACTGGCACGACTGGTACGCCGACAAGGCCAGGGGCGTGACCATCAACTCCGACACCTTCAGCGGCCTGTCCTACTCCGAAGCGGTGAACGCGGTGGCGCACGCCCTGCAGGTGCGCGGCCTTGGCGAGAAGAAGACCACCTGGCGCCTGCGCGACTGGGGCGTCAGCCGTCAGCGCTACTGGGGCACGCCGATCCCCATCATCCATTGCGATGAGCATGGTGCGGTGCCGGTGCCCGAAAAGGACCTACCGGTGGTGCTGCCGCAGGATTGCATCCCCGACGGATCGGGCAATCCGCTGCACAAGCACGTCGGGTTCCACGCGGGTGTGGTCTGTCCGGTGTGCGGCAAGGCCGCTCGGCGCGAGACCGACACCATGGACACCTTCGTGGATTCGTCCTGGTACTACATGCGCTATTGCGATCCGACCAACGCCGACAAGATGGTGGCGGAAGGCACGGCGTACTGGATGCGGGATCAGAATGCCGCTACCGGCGGCAGCGGCATGGACCAGTACATCGGCGGCATCGAGCACGCCATCCTGCACCTGCTGTACGCACGCTTCTGGACCAAGGTCATGCGCGATCTGGGGCTGGTCAGGGTCGACGAGCCTTTCACCAAGCTGCTCACGCAGGGCATGGTGTTGAATCACATCTACTCGCGCCGCACTGACAAGGGCGGCAAGGAGTACTACTGGCCGCATGACGTGGAGCATGTGCTCGATGCCAGTGGCAAGATCACGGGCGCGAAGCTGAACAAGGCGGTGGGCGGCCTGCCCGCGGGCACGGCCATCGACTACGAGGGCGTGGGCACCATGTCCAAGTCCAAGAACAACGGTGTTGACCCGCAGGACCTGATCGAGAAGTACGGTGCCGACACCGCGCGCCTGTACACCATGTTCACCGCCCCGCCCGAGGCCACGCTGGAGTGGAACGACGCCGCGGTGGAGGGCTCCTACCGCTTCCTGCGCCGCGTCTGGAACTTCGGCGTGAAGCTCGGTGGGCTGGATCACACCACCGCGATGGCCAGTGTGGCCGGCGTGAAGAACCTCCAGGACGTGAACTTTGGCAAGGAAGCCAAGGCCCTGCGTCTGGAAATCCACAGCGTGCTCAAGCAGGTCGATTACGACTACCAGCGCATGCAGTACAACACCGTGGTCTCCGGCGCCATGAAGCTGCTCAATGCGCTGGAGGACTTCAAGGCCACCGGCACGCCGGGCGCCGAGGTTGCGCTGATCGAAGGTTTCGGCATCCTGCTGCGTTGCATCTACCCGGCCACGCCGCATATCACCCATGCGCTGTGGAGCGAGCTGGGTTACGCGGGTGTGCTGGGCGAACTGCTGGACGCGCCCTGGCCGCAGGTGGATGCTTCCGCCCTGCAGCAGGATGAGGTCGAACTCATGCTGCAGATCAACGGCAAGCTGCGTGGGGCTATCCTGGTGCCGGCCAGCGCGTCCAAGGAGGCCATCGAAGCCATCGCCTGCGCCAGCGAGCCGGTGCAGACCCAGGCCCAGGGTGGGGCGATCAAGCGCGTCATCGTGGTGCCTGGTCGCCTGGTCAACGTTGTCCTCTGAAACCATGACACGCCGCCTGTTTGCCAGCCTCCTGTGCGTGCTACTGCTGGCATTGGCTGGCTGTGGTTTCGGTTTGCGCCAACCCTACAACTTTGCCTTCGCTTCCCTCTACAGCGGTGTGGCGCCCACGTCGTCCATCGGACTGGAGCTCAGGCGTCAGCTGAGGTCCAGCGAGCAACTCGAGTACATCACCGATGCGGCCCGTCAGAAAGAGGCGCAGGTGGTACTCGATATCCTCTCCGAGCAGCGGGTCAAGACGGTGGTCGGTGTCAGCGCCACCGGCCAGGTGCGGGAATTCCAGCTGCGCTTGACACTCAAGTTCCGTCTGCGCACGCCGCTGGGCAAGGAGCTCATTCCAGAGACCGAACTCGTGCAGCAGCGCTCGCTGAGCTACGACGAAGCTTTTGCCCTGGCCAAGGAGGCTGAGGAGGCCCTCCTCTACCGCAATATGCAGGGTGACATGGTGCAGCAGATCCTGCGCCGCCTGGCAGCCGTCAAGCAGCTCTGAGCCGGGAGCCTTTGCATGCAAGTCGCCCCCGCCCAGCTTCCCGCCCAGCTGCAGCGCGGACTCAGGAGCCTGTACACGGTGCACGGTGACGAGCCCCTGTTGCAACAGGAGGTGGCCGACACCATCCGCGCGACAGCGCGGGCCCAGGGCTACACCGAGCGCACCGTGCACACGGTGGCAGGGGCCCACTTCGACTGGAGCGAGGTGCTCGCTGCGGGCGGCTCGCTCAGTCTGTTCGCCGACAGGCAAATTGTCGAGATCCGCATCCCCTCGGGCAAACCCGGCAAGGACGGCAGCGTGGCCTTGCAGCAGCTGGCCGAAGCGGCCCAGGGTAACGACAGCACGCTCACCCTGGTGCTGCTGCCGCGTCTGGACAAACAGACGAAAACGGGCGCCTGGTTCGGCGCCCTGGAAAGCTTTGGCGTGACGGTGCAGGTCGAGCCCGTCGAGCGGCGGGCCCTGCCGCAGTGGATTGCCCAGCGCCTGGGCGCGCAGGGTCAGCGGGTGGAGGGCGGCGAGGAAGGGCAGCGTACCCTGCAGTTTTTCGCCGACCGGGTGGAGGGCAACCTGCTGGCCGCCCACCAGGAAATCCAGAAACTTGCGCTGCTGTATCCCGAAGGGGAGTTGACTTTCGAGCAGGTCGAGGGCGCCGTGCTGAACGTGGCGCGCTACGATGTCTTCAAACTGTCCGAGGCCGTGCTGGCTGGGCAGGCGGCGCGTGTGCAGCGCATGCTCGACGGCCTGAAGGCCGAGGGCGAGGCCGAGGTGCTGGTGCACTACGCGTTGAGCGAGGACATCCGCGCCCTCAAGCGCGTCAAGGATGCCATCTCCGCCGGTCGTCCCCTGCCCATGGCCCTGCGCGAGCAGCGCATCTGGGGCCTCAAGGAGCGTCTCTACGAGCGCGTGCTGCCCCTGCTGACAGCCACCGACCTGGCCAATCTGTTGCAGGCGGCCCACCTGGTTGACGGTATCGTCAAGGGCCTGAAGCAGCCCGACTGGCCTACCGAAGGCTGGCAGGCCCTGCAGCGCCTCGCCCTGCAGCTGTGCGGGCACTGTGCCATCGTTTCCGCGAAAAGCGCTGCCGTGAGAAAATGAGCGGCATGAACGCGCCCGATACCGCTGCCCGCATCACCGACATCACCCAGACCCTGGGCAAGCAGGCGCGCGCTGCCGCCGCCTTGATGGCCAAGGCCAGTGCTGCGAAGAAGAACGACGCCCTGCGCCGCCTGGCCGCCCTGCTGCGCGCCAATACAGCCACGCTGAGCCTGGACAATGAAAAAGACCTGGCCCGCGCCCAGGCGGCCGGCCTGGCCGAGCCCATGGTGGATCGCCTGCGCCTGAGCCCGAAGGTCATCGAGACCGTGGCCCAGGGTTGCGAGCAGCTAGCGGCCATGGGCGACATCATCGGCGAGATCGTCGGCATGAAACAGCAGCCCAGCGGCATCCGCGTGGGCCAGATGCGCGTGCCCATCGGCGTCTTCGGCATGATCTTCGAGAGCCGGCCCAACGTCACCATCGAGGCGGCCAGCCTGTCCATCAAGAGCGGCAATGCCTGCATCCTGCGCGGCGGCTCGGAGGCCATCGAATCCAACAAGGCGCTGGCCAGGCTGGTGCAGCAAGCCCTGGTCGAGGCCGGCCTGCCGGCCGAGGCCGTGCAGCTGGTGCAGACCACTGACCGCGAGGTGGTGGGCCAGCTCATCGCCATGCCCGAGTACGTGGACGTGATCATCCCGCGCGGCGGCAAGTCCCTCATCGAGCGCATCAGCCGCGAGGCCAAGGTTCCGGTCATCAAGCACCTGGACGGCAACTGCCACACCTATGTTGACGATCCCTGCGACCTCGACATGGCCGTGCGGGTCGCCGACAACGCCAAGACCCAGAAGTACAGCCCCTGCAATGCCACTGAAAGCCTGCTGGTGGCGCGTGGCGTGGCGGTCGACTTCCTGCCCCGCATCGGGGCTGTCTACGCCGCCAAGGGTGTGGAGATGCGCTGCGACCCGGAAGCTTGGGCCATCCTGGAAGGCATCCCCGGCGCCGAGCTCAAGGAAGCCACCGAGCAGGACTGGTACGAGGAGTACCTGGCGCCCATCATCGCCGTCAAGGTGGTGGCGGGGCTGGACGAGGCGATTGCCCACATCAACCAGTACGGCAGCCACCACACCGACGCCATTCTCACGCGCGACCACATGCACGCCCAGGCCTTCCTGCGCGAGGTGGACTCGGGCAGCGTGATGGTCAACGCCAGCACACGGTTTGCCGACGGCTTCGAATACGGCCTGGGCGCCGAGATCGGCATCAGCACCGACAAATTCCACGCCCGTGGCCCGGTAGGACTGGAAGGCCTGACGTCCTTGAAATATGTCGTTCTGGGCCAAGGTGAAGTAAGAAACTAGCAACAACGAAGCCCACCCGAGGATGCGCGGCGCCAGCCTTGCCGCAGGCCGTATCGGGGGGCGTACAAGGACATCATGGTTCCCCATCTCATCACGGCCCTGACCGGCCCCATCAACGAACTCGAGCAGCGCATCCTCGACTCCATGCCCGCCATCGAGCGCTGGTTCCGCCTGGAGTGGATGGAGCACACGCCGCCCTTCTACACCTCGGTGGACATCCGCAATGCCGGCTTCAAGCTGGCGCCGGTGGACACCAATCTCTACCCCGGCGGCTGGAACAACCTCACGCCCGAGATGCTGCCGCTGGCGGTGCAGGCGGCCATGGCGGCGATCGAGAAGATCTGCCCCGAGGCGCGCAACCTGCTGTTGATCCCCGAGAACCACACGCGCAACACCTTCTACCTGAGCAATGTGGCGCAGCTGCGGCGCATCTTCCACATGGCTGGCCTGAACGTGCGCATCGGCTCCATCAGCCCCGAGATCAAGAAAAATACCGTCATCGAAATTCCCGGCGGCGAGACCGTGACGCTGGAGCCGGTCATCCGCAGCAAGACCCGCCTGGGACTGAAGGACTTCGACCCCTGCACCATCCTGCTCAACAACGACCTCTCGGCCGGCATCCCCGGCATCCTGGAGGACATCCACGAACAGTATCTGCTACCGCCACTGCACGCGGGCTGGTCGGTGCGCCGCAAGAGCAAGCACTTCCAGAGCTACGAGGAAGTCTCCAAGCGTTTCGGCAAGCTGCTGGGCATCGATCCCTGGCTGATCAACCCCATGTTCAACCGCTGCGGCGAGGTCAACTTCGCCGAGAGCGCGGGCAACGAGTGCCTGACCAGCAACGTCGATGCCCTGCTCACCAAGATCCGGCGCAAGTACAAGGAATACGGCATCAAGGAAAAGCCCTTTGTCGTCGTCAAGGCCGACAACGGCACCTACGGCATGGGCATCATGACCGTGCGCGACGCCAAGGAGCTCGAGGACCTGAACCGCCGTACGCGCAACAAGATGAGCGTCATCAAGGACGGGCAGGCCGTCAGCGAGGTCATCATCCAGGAAGGCGTGCTGACCAACGAGCGCATGCACGACGCCGTGGCCGAGCCCGTGGTCTACATGATGGACCGCTACGTGGTGGGCGGCTTCTACCGCGTGCACGCCGAGCGCGGCATCGACGAGAACCTGAACGCCCCGGGCGCCAGTTTCGTGCCTCTGGCTTTCGACCAGAGCACCCATCTGCCCCAGCCCGGCGCCAAGCCTGGCGCCAGCGCGCCCAACCGCTTCTACATGTACGGCGTCATCGGTCGCCTGGCCATGCTGGCGGCCAGCTACGAACTCGAAGCCACCGACCCCGAGGCCGAGGTCTACGCCTGAGGCCCATGGCCGCCTTTCGGGGTTGCTGCGGCGCAACAATCTGTCCTGCGGTCGGGTGGCAGGCCCGGCTTCATTTGGTGTCGCCAGCCCTGCGGAGCACAATAGCGTATCTGCATCGTTAGAACCCCGCCCGTGAAGACGGGGCTTTTTTGTGTCCGCATCCAAATCCTCGCTCGCCGCATTGACCCTGGGCGCCATTGGCGTTGTCTACGGTGACATCGGCACCAGCGTGCTGTACGCCGTCAAGGAGGTGTTCGGCTCCGGGCACGTGCCTTTCACGCCGGACAACGTCTACGGCATCCTTTCCATCTTTTTCTGGACTCTGACGGTCATCGTCTCGCTCAAGTACGTCACGCTGATCCTGCGTGCCGACAACAACGGCGAAGGCGGCTTGGTCGCCATGCTGGCGCTGGCCTCGCAGTCGGTCAAGGACAAGCCGGCCCTGCGTCGTGTGCTGCTGCTGGTGGGCATTTTCGGCACCTGCCTGTTTTATGGCGACGGCGTCATCACTCCGGCGATCTCGGTGCTCTCGGCGGTCGAGGGGCTGGAGATCGTCTCGCCCGCCTTCAAACAGGCGGTGATCCCGCTGACCCTGCTCATCCTGTTTGCGCTGTTCGCCGTGCAAAAGCGTGGCACGGCCGGCATCGGCAAGTTTTTCGGTCCCATCACCCTGGTCTGGTTCACGGCCCTCGCCTTGCTGGGTTTGGCGCACATCGTCAGCAACCCGGCCATCCTGTGGGCGCTGAGCCCGCATTACGCGCTGGGCTTCATGTGGCACAACCCCGGTACCACCTTCATCATTCTGGGAGCGGTCGTGCTGTGCGTGACCGGCGCCGAGGCGCTGTATGCCGATCTGGGCCATTTCGGCAAGCGGCCCGTGCGCCTCGCGTGGTTTTCCGTCGTCATGCCTGCGCTCACCCTGAACTACTTCGGGCAGGGCGCGCTGCTGCTCAAGAACCCCGAGGCGGTCAAGAACCCCTTCTACATGATGGCGCCAGACTGGGCCCTGCTGCCGCTGGTCGTCCTGGCCACCATGGCGACGGTGATCGCCTCGCAGGCCCTGATCACCGGTGCCTTCAGCGTCACCAAGCAGGTCATCCAGCTGGGTTACCTGCCGCGCCTGCAGGTGCAGCACACCAGCGTGAAGGACACCGGCCAGATCTACATGCCCTTCGTCAACTGGGGTCTGTTCGTGGCCATCGTGCTGGCGGTGCTGATGTTCCGCTCCTCCAGCAACCTGGCGGCGGCCTACGGTATCGCCGTCACACTGGACATGCTGATCACGACCGTACTGACCTTCTTCGTGTTGCGCTACGGCTGGAAGTACCCGCTCGCGCTGTGCCTGGGGGCCACCGGCTTTTTCTTCGTGGTGGACCTGGCCTTCTTCAGCTCCAACCTCATGAAGCTGCACCACGGCGGCTGGTTCCCGCTGGCCATCGGCGGCGCCATTTTCATGCTGATGGTCACCTGGAAGCAGGGGCGGGCCCAGCTCAACGCGGCGCTCAAGCAGGACGCGCTGGATCTACCGGGTTTCCTGGAAGCCGTGTTTGTCAGCCCGCCCGTGCGCGTCGAAGGCACGGCCGTCTTCCTTACCGCCGAGCCCGGCAGCGTACCCAACGCCTTGCTGCACAACCTCAAGCACAACAAGGTGCTGCACGAGAACAACCTCTTCGTCACCGTGCGCAACCATGAGGTGCCCTGGATCGGGCTGGACAAGCGCATCGAGATCGAGGCCCTGGGCCACGACTGCTGGCAGGTCATCGTGCACTACGGCTTCAAGAACGATCCTGACCTGCCCGCCGCGCTGCTGCAGGTCCGCACCCAGGGCTGCGCACTGGAGCCCATGACCACCAGCTACTTCCTGTCGCGCGACATCGTCATCCCCACCATGGGCCACGGCATGTCACCCTGGCGTGAAAAGTTGTTTGCCCAGATGCACCATAACGCGAGCGCGGCGGCTGAGTTTCTGAACCTGCCGAACAATGCGGTGGTCGAACTCGGGTCGAAGATCGAAATCTGATTCTCTTTGGCGCGTATTTGCTCTTGCAGCCTGCGCAGCAAAATAAAGCAGCAAAAGAAAAAAGCCCGCTCGAAAGCGGGCCTCGGCAAGAGCAGGCGAGTAAGGGTCAACGACCCTTGCGTACTTCCCCCACCAGATAGTCCACCACTTGCAGCGAGCGATCCATATTACGGGTCAGGGTGGCATCGGTGTAGAAGCGGCCGGCCACGCCCATGGCAGGCACGCCTTCGACCTTGTAGGCGGCGGTCAGCTGGCCGGCGCGGGTGACCTTGGAGGCCACGGTGAAGGAGTTGAACTGCTCCATGAACTTGGCCTTGTCCACACCCTGGCTGGCGACCCAGTCGGCGATGACCTCGGGGTTCTCCAGGCGCTTGCGCTCGACGTGGATGGCGGCGAAAACCTTGGCGTGCACCTTGTCGACCAGGTTCATGGCTTCCAGGGCGTAATACAGACGCTGCTGGCCCTGGTAGGCGCTGCTGAAGGCGACGGGCACGCGCTTGACCACCACGTCCTTTGGAGCACGCTTGATCCAGGCTTCCAGAGCGGGCTCGAAGGCGTTGCAGTGCGGGCAGTTGTACCAGAAGAACTCGATCACTTCGATCTTGCCGCTGGGCGTGTCGATGGGCGCCGGCTTGTCCAGCGGCAGGTAATCCTTGCCGGCGTCGAAGCGCTGCTGGGCGAAGGCAGGCAGCACGGTGGCGCCGGCCAGGGCGGCGCCGCAGGCGCGGGAGAAATCACGACGTTTCATCATCTGCATAGGCTCCATGTAAATGCACGGGTGGGACACGCCCGGCTTGAAAAAGTTCAGTGCGGGCTCAGCGCTGCACGCGCACCAGCGCGGTTTCGTGGCCGGCGGCCTCGATCTGGGTCTTGATCTTCTCGGCCTCGTCCTTCTTGTCATAGGGGCCGACGCGGACGCGGTAGATCTGGCGGCCCGACTGCTCACGCTCGGTCACCTTGGCCTCCACGCCGGTCAGCGAGAGCTTGGCACGCTGGGCCTCGGCGTCTTCGGGGGTGCGGAAGGCGCCCACCTGGATGAAGTAGGCGAAGGGATCGGCAGCACCCGCCTTGGCCTTGGCCAGGTCACCCAGCGGGTCGGCCGAGGGTTTGGCGTCGGCCTTGGCTGGCGCCTTGACGGCCGGTGCCGGTGTGGCGGGCTTGGCCGCAGCCTTGGGGGCCGAGGTGGCCGCTGCCGGCGGCTTGGCCTTGTTGTAGAGAGGCGCGTTCGGGTCCCAGTCCTTGTTGCGCTTCTCCTCGGCTGCGTCCTGGTCCGGGGTGCGGTTCTGCCCCTTGTTCAGGAAAGGCACCGGGGTCTTGGTCACGTAGAGGGCGACGACCAGCGCCACGGCCAGGCCGATGACGACGCCGATGATCAAGCCCAGGATGGTTCCGCCGCGTTGCTGTTTCATGCCTTACCTTTGTCTCGACTATCTGGATGTCCGATACCGCGTTGCGGCCGATTACATCTTCTCCGGTGCGCTCACGCCCAGCACCGCCAGGCCATTGTGCAGCACCTGCGCGGTCGCAGCCACCAGGGCCAGCCGTGCGCGTTTGAGCGCCTCGTCCTCTACCAGAATGCGCTCGGCATCATAGTAGCTGTGGTAGCTGGCGGCCAGCTCGCGCAGGTAGAAGGTCACGTCGTGCGGCGCGAAATCCTGCGCGGCGGCCGTGAGCATCTCGGGGTAGCGGGAGAGCTGCAGCATCAGGCCCTGGGCGGCCGGGCTGTCCAGCAGCGACAGGTCGGCGTCCTTGAGCGTGCTGCGGTGGCCGTTTTCTTTTTCGCGCCAGGCGTTGATCACCGAGCAGATGCGCGCGTGCGCGTACTGGACGTAATAGACCGGGTTCTCGTTGTTCTTCTGTACGGCCAGGTCGACGTCGAAGGTGTATTCGGTGTCGGGCTTGCGGCTGAGCAGGAAGAAGCGCACCGCGTCCTTCGAGGTCCACTCGATCAGGTCGCGCAGCGTCACGTAGCTGCCCGCGCGTTTGGAGATCTTCACCTCCTGGCCGCCGCGCACCACGCGCACCATGGTGTGCAGCACGTAGTCGGGGAAGCCGGGGGGGATGCCCAGGCCCACGGCCTGCAGGCCGGCGCGCACGCGGGCAATGGTGCCGTGGTGGTCGGTGCCCTGGATGTTCACCACCTTCTCGAAGCCGCGCTCGAACTTGGTGATGTGGTAAGCCACGTCGGGAACGAAGTAGGTGTAGGTGCCGTCGCCCTTGCGCATGACGCGGTCCTTGTCGTCGCCGTACTCGGTGGTCTTGAGCCACAGGGCGCCGTCCTGCTCGTAGGTCTTGCCGGCCTCGCGCAGCCGCTGCACGGCCGCGTCGACCTTGCCGCTGGTGTACAGACTGGACTCGAGGTAGTAGTTGTCGAACTTCACCTCGAAGGCCTTGAGGTCCAGGTCCTGCTCATGGCGCAGATAGGCCACGGCAAACAGGCGCATGCCGTCCAGATCGTTCACATCACCGCTGGCGGTGAACTCACGATCGTCGGATTTGACCGATTTCTTCGCCATGAAGTCGGCGGCGATGTCGGCGATGTAGTCGCCGTTGTAGGCCGCCTCCGGCCACTCGGCGTCGCCCGGCTTGAAACCCTTGGCGCGCAACTGCACGCTGTTGGCCAGGGTGCCGATCTGCACACCGGCGTCGTTGTAATAGAACTCGCGGCAGACTTCCCAGCCCTGGGTCTGGAATAGGTTGCAGATTGCGTCGCCCAGGGCGCCCTGGCGGCCGTGGCCCACGTGCAGCGGGCCCGTGGGATTGGCCGAGACGAACTCGACCATCATGCGCCGGCCCTTGGCCAGCTGATGGCCGTACTGCGCACCCTGCGACAGCACCTCGCGCACCACCTGCTGCTTGGCCGCAGGCTTGAGGCGGATGTTGATGAAGCCGGGCCCGGCGATCTCCACCGCCTCGACCCAGGTCGAGAAGGCCGGGGTGGCCAGCAGCGCGCTGCGCAGGCTCTCGGCCACCTGGCGCGGGGCCTGCTTCAGAGGCTTGGCCAGCTGCATGGCCGCCGTGGTGGCCAGGTCGCCGTGTTCAGCCACCTTGGGGGATTCAAAGGCCGCGCGTGCACCGGCGCCGGGCAGCAGCTGCTCCAGCACGATGCCGAGGGTCTGAAGCAGTTCGTTTTTGACAGTCAACATGGCCCTGATTCTACTGACCGGGGCTGCGCCGCTCGCCGGCCGGATGTGCGCGCCGGGGTAACCGTTTGTCAGCAGATTTGCCGGCCCGGCCGTTGTGTGCTGGAATCGGCTTGCGATTCAGCCACCCAAACCTACCCATCCTGGAGGAGACACCATGAAAAAACTGCTTTCCCTGCTCGCCCTCGGCCTGTCCCTGAGTCTCGGCGTCGCGCACGCCGATGAAGAGAAGAAGGCCCCCACCGCCCAGCAGAACAAGATGGGCATGTGCAACAAGGAGGCCGGCGACAAGAAGGGCGACGAGCGCAAGAAATTCATGAGCGAGTGTCTCAAGGCCAAACCGGCTGCTGCGACGGCCAAGGCCACCCCCCAGCAGGAGCGCATGAAGAAGTGCAACGCCGACGCCAGCGGCAAGTCCGGCGACGAGCGCAAGAAATTCATGAGCCAGTGCCTCAGCACCAAATAAGCTGCCAGCATCCAACAAAAAGCCCCGCATCGCGGGGCTTTTTGTTGGATACGTCTATCAGCGGCGGACTTGCCAGAAGCCGGGCTGGCCGTAATGGTGCTTGAGAAAGTCCACCCACAGCCGCACGCGCAGCGGCAGGTGCTTGCGTTGCGGGAACACCGCATAGATGCCGTTGGGGGGTGCGGCGTAGTCTTCCAGCATCGCAACCAGGCGGCCTTCGGCGATCTCCTCTTCCACCTCCCAGGAGCTGCGCCAGGCGATGCCGTAGCCGGCCAGGCACCAGTTGTGCAGCACCTGGCCGTCCGAGCAGTCCATGGGGCCGCTGGGGCGCAGGTGCATGACTTCACGACCTTCGTCCTTGGGAACACTGAACGCCCAGCCGCGGGTCTGGGACGCGTCGCTGGACAGCACCAGGCAGTCGAAGCGCGTCAGGTCCTGCGGCACCAGGGGCGTGCCGTGGCGCTGGAGAAAGTCGGGCGTGGCCACGCACAGGCGCCGGTTGTCGGCCATGCGTACGCTGACCAGGGAGGAGTCCGGCATGTCGCCCACGCGCACGGCGCAGTCATACCCTTCGCCCGCAATGTCCACCACACGGTCGCTCAGGTTCAGCGAGATCGTCACATCGGCGTGCAGTTCGCGAAACTTGGGCACCAGGGGCGCCACATGGCGGCGGCCGAAACCGGCCGGCGCCGTGATGCGCAGGTGGCCGCTGGCCTTCACACCACCGGCCGACACACTGGCTTCGGCGTTGGCCACGTCGGTGAGCAAGCGCTGGCAATCTTCCAGGAAGGCACTGCCCTCATGGGTCAGGCTGATGCGGCGTGTGGTGCGCACCAGCAGTTTCACGCCCAGGCGCTCCTCCAGCGCGTCCAGTCGCCGGCCCATGATGGCCGGCGCCACGCCCTCGGCATGGGCGGCCGCTGTCAGGCTGCCACGGGTGGCCACCGAGACAAAGGATTCCATCTGCTTAAGCTTGTCCATCGGTTAATTATGTCTCTGCGTGTCTCTAATTGACAAAAAACAAGACGGATTTCTTCATTTTTGAGAAAATCTGGCTACAACTTCCCAGGCAACCTTGGACACCTCACCTGCCTCCGTCTACCCCGACAACCTGCCCAGGCTGCAGGAAGAGGCCATCCAGGCGCGCATGATGCGCGAGCTCTTCGCGCGCACGCGTGAATCGGCGCTGGTGGGTATCCTGCCGGTTGGCCTGATCGTCTGGTCGCACTGGAAGGCTCAACCGCTCGGGCAGTTGATGTTGTGGGCCGGCTGTGCCCTGCTGGTGCTTGCCTTTCGTGTCCTGCTGGCCCATGTCTTCCTGGCCGCCCGGCCACAGACCCAGATCAGGCAGGGGCGGCTGTGGTTCGGCTTGGAGTGGCTGGGCTCCATCGGCCTGGCCGCGGTCTGGGTCGGCAGCATCACCATGGTGGGCACGGGCCAGGTCGATGTGCTGTTCTTCCTGCGCCTGATCTTCATCGTGGCCCTCGTCGCCTTCGTACTCAGTGCGCTGGGCATCGAGATGCGGCTCTACGCCAGCTTCATGACGGCCATCGTGGCTGGCACCCTTTGGCAGCTGCACCGGCACTACCCGGGTTTCGTCCAGGAACTGCCGGTGGTGAACTGGGCCTTCGTGGTCTATGCCGTGATGCTGCTGGTGCGCAGCCGTGGCGAACAACGGCGCACGCGCGAATGGGTGCGCGCGCGCCTGACCCAGCGCAAGCTGCTGGACCAGCTGCACCAGAACATCCAGCAGGAACTGCAGATGCACGAACTGCTGCGCAGCCGGACCCAGGAGCTGGAGGCCAGCAACCGCAAACTCGGCGAACTGGCCATCCGCGACGGCCTGACCGGCGCCTTCCGCCGCGGGCACATCGAGGCCGAGTTGCGCCGCCAGGTCAAGGCCTGGGAGCGCCAGCCCGAGGACTTTTCCATCCTGCTGCTGGACATCGATTTTTTCAAGCGCGTCAACGACTTCCATGGCCACGCCGTGGGCGACGAGGTGCTGCGGCGCCTGGCCAGGCGGGCGCAGGAAACGCTGCGCGGCAGTGACATCTTCGGCCGATGGGGCGGGGAGGAGTTCATCGTGCTGCTGCCGGCCACGCCCCTGTCGCAGGCCTTGGAGGCCGGCGAACGCCTGCGCGAGGCCATTGCCGGCCTGGAATTCACGGGCGAAGGCGGGCGCCGCTTTGGCATCACCGTCTCGGTCGGCGTGGCCCAGCTGGTGCCAGGCGAAACGGCCGAAACCCTGACCCAGCGCGCCGACAAGGCGCTCTACGCGGCCAAGACCGCCGGGCGCAACCGCGTGCTGGCCTACGAGCCCGGGCAGACCCAGTTCAGTCCTCTTTAAGAGCCTGCTCACGGTATCGCAGGGGCCGCGTTAAGGGCCGCCTAACAGGCCCTTGCGCAAATGCAAATGGCGCGCGGCGCGCAGCAGGCGCATGATCTGCGCCCATGAACACCCCCGCTTCCATCCCCCCCCTGGCGCTGGACACCCTGCGCGACTGGATCGGCCGCAGCGAATCCCGCGAAGACCAGCTCACCGCCACCCAGGTGGCTGCCCTCTCGGCCACGCTGGACCGCGACGACCCCACCCCCGAACCCGGCACCGTCCTGCCGCCGCTGTGGCACTGGCTCTATTTCACGCCGTTGACGCGCCACGGCGAAATCGGGGAGGACGGCCACGCCCGACGCGGCGGCTTCCTGCCGCCGGTACCGCTGCCGCGGCGCATGTGGGCCGGCGGGCGGCTGGATTTCCTGCAGCCGCTGCGCGTGGGTGAGATGGTCACGCGGGTGTCGACGATCAAGGACGTGACGGTAAAGGAGGGCCGCAGCGGCGCCCTGGTCTTTGTCTGCGTGCGCCATGAATTCAGCAATGCCAAAGGGCTGGCGCTGAGCGAAGAACACGACATCGTCTACCGCGATGCGCCTGCTCCCGGTGCACCGCAGCCGGCCCCCACGCCCGCGCCGCGCGACGAGCAGTTCAGCCGCGAGATCGTGCCCGACCCGGTGCTGCTGTTCCGCTACTCGGCCCTCACCTTCAACGGCCACCGCATCCACTACGACCGCAGCTACGTCACCGGTGTCGAGGGTTACCCCGGCCTGATCGTGCACGGCCCGCTGATCGCCACGCTGCTGCTGGACCTGCTGCGCCGCCATCTGCCCGAGGCCAAGGTCAAGCGCTTCAGCTTCAAGGCCGTGCGCCCCACCTTCGACATCCATCCCTTCACGGTCTGCGGCAAGGTCGAAGGCAAGACGGTATCTCTCTGGGGCCGGGACCATGAGGGCTGGCTCACCATGCAAGCCACCGCCGAAATCGCATAAGGAACACGTTTCGATATGAACACGACTGACAGCTACCAGGACATCCGCGACGCGGTGCGCGCCCTCTGCGCCCAGTTCCCCGACGAATACCACCGCAAGATCGATGAACAGCGTGGCTACCCCGAAGAGTTTGTCGACGCCTTGACGAAAGCCGGCTGGATGGCCGCGCTGATTCCGCAGGAATACGGCGGCTCGGGTCTGTCCATGGCCGAGGCTTCGGTCATCATGGAAGAGATCAACCGCAGCGGCGGCAACTCCGGTGCCTGCCACGGCCAGATGTATGTGATGAACGCCATCGTGCGCAGTGGCTCCCAGAAACAGAAAGAGCAGTTCCTGCCCAAGATCGCCGCAGGCGAGCTGCGCATCCAGTCCATGGGTGTGACCGAGCCCACCACCGGCAGCGACACCACCCAGCTCAAGACCACCGCCGTGCGCAAGGACGGCCGCTGGGTCATCAACGGCCAGAAAGTCTGGATCTCACGCATTCAACACAGCGACCTGATGATCCTGCTGGCGCGCACCACGCCGGCGGACCAGGTCCAGAAGCGGTCCGAAGGCCTGTCCTGCTTCCTGGTCGATCTGCACCAGGCCGTTGGCAACGGTCTCACGGTGCGCCCCATCCTCAACATGGTCAACCACGAGACCAACGAGCTGTTCTTCGATAACCTGGAGATCCCCGAGGATGCTTTGCTGGGTGAGGAGGGAAAGGGCTTCAAGACCCTGCTCGACGGCCTGAACGCCGAGCGTACGCTGATCGCCGCCGAATGCATAGGCGACGGCTACTGGTTCATCGACCGCGCCAGCCGCTACGCC
>LNFM01018636.1_pt1 | contig 16643 bp, 14 predicted proteins | sample 596031 | NCBI WGS metagenome assembly LNFM01 (sample SAMN04254537, study PRJNA301005) | activated carbon metagenome | isolation source: dual media filters at the Ann Arbor, Michigan drinking water treatment plant | place: USA: Ann Arbor
AAAAATTACACTTCCATCTTTACACTCTAATTAAAAACTTTTGACCATTAAACCTTCTTTTATGAAACAGCTTACTTTAAAACAATGTGTGTTGCTCCTGAGAACATGCATCGTGTTGTTACTATTATGTGTTGTTTCAGTATTCCTGTTTTCTGTAATCAGTAACAACAAACCTGTAGAAGATTCAAATAAGCAAGAGGATACTGCTTTGCAAAACGGGAATATCAGCTATGCTGAAACTAAGCAACAAACTGTAGTGCTTAAACGTATTGCTACAAACAGCGACAAGATGGTTTCTTTACTACCATCCGCACTTTCAGAACAATTTATGCAATAGCATTTATCATAAGCCTATATATTCAAAAATCAATAATCATTAAACCTTTAGTATGAAAAAGACAGCACTAATTTTCTCATCCGTAACAGTTCTTTCCGCCCTTGCAATTATTATTTCCTGTAATAGCAGCGAGGCAAAGGACAAAGCAACTACTGATACTGTAGGATTAGTTTTCACTCCGGAAAATGTAAAGCATGGGGAATGCCTGGTTACTGTAATGGGTTGTGACGATTGCCATTCACCAAAGAAATTTGGTCCTAATGGACCTGAATTGGATATCGAACGGCGGTTTTCTGGTCGCCCTGCGGATGCACCGATGCCTAAAGTAGATACTACCACACTAAAGTCGTGGGCATTAATGGCACATGATTTAACTGCGGCTGTTGGCCCGTGGGGTGCTTCTTTCGCTGCTAATATTACGAGTGATGCAACGGGTATTGGCAACTGGAGTTTTGATCAATTTAAAATTGCATTACGAAAAGGTAAATACAAGGGTATGGAAAATGGCCGTGACTTATTACCGCCCATGCCATGGATGCAGTATAAAAACCTTACAGATGAAGATTTGCGGGATGTCTTCGCTTTTCTTAAATCAACAAAACCAGTACAAAATGTGGTACCTGCGCCAATTCCGCCACATCAATTAAAATGACCTGTTCAGTATTGAATAAAATATGATTTTTTATGAGTACGAAAAAAGTATTTCTTTTAACCGATGATACCGGCAAAATAGATAAGAGCAAAATAAACCGTGTGTCTGAGCAAGATAATTTTCTTCAGCGGGCATTAATTAAAAATGCAGCATCGAAAAAGAGATATACTTCCAATAAACTTTTCAGCCAACCAAATGAGATCATTGAGAACGGATTCCAGTTACGAGCTGCTGAATCTTGGTTGCTTACCGGTTAATGAATTCTGATTTACAATTCATACAGTCAATATAACAGCCTGTATGCAGTTGTGCCAGTTTATTCCGGTAACTATATAATTTATAAAGCAGGTTGATTAAATTTGGTGACCACAAAACCAGTTTCTCTTGTTTCGGCTGCTATTATTTTTTTTTATGATAATTACAGGTATTCCTGTGCTGGCACAAACCGGCGGGCAATACCTGTTTTCTCATTTGGGTACAAAGGATGGCTTGCTTTCAAACAATGTTCTGTCTGTACAGCAAGATCCTAAGGGATATATATGGGTGGGAAGTAGTGCTGGCTTGCAACGATACGATGGCAAACGTTTTATTTCATTTCGGCATAAAGCAAATACACAGGGAACGATTCTGGATGGCGCAGTCCATATTATCCAGATGGATAACAAAGGTCGTCTCTGGATTTTATTCGGTGGCTTTAGAGTTGGATACATGAATACTGTTGACCTTTCTTTTCATGAAGTGCCAGTCCAAGCTCATCCTAATGTATTAACCCGGTCAAAGGGAGGAATGCTTGTTGACCATGATGGAAATATAATGGTTGTTATTGTTGGTCATGGTGTGCTGGTATATAACGAAGAGAAAAAAGCTTTTATACAAGAAGAGCAAATTTTTCATATGCCAACTAACTGGAAATTTTATTTTGTATGGCAGGATAAACTAAAAAATTATTGGGTTGGCAGCGACTCAGGCCTCGTAAAATTTAATACAAAAAATAAATCCGTTTCATACAGGGGGCACAATACAGATAATGACCCTGTTATAAATGCATTTTCAGATTTAACAACAGTAATTTTTGCTTATGTTGATAAAAGCAATCGTTTCTGGATTACTTCCTGGCCGCTTACAGGGTTAAAAATTAAAAGTTACGACCCTGGTACAAACAAAACATTAATATGGCAGGATATTTTGGGAGAATCTGTTAGCGGCAGGTATTATGAATTGCATGGGATCACAGAATTAGACGATGGATCAATTTGGTTTGCCGGACAAAACTTGTTTGCAAAACTTACTGCGGATAAATTAGGTGTTGAGTCGATACCTGCAAACTTACCGGGGGAGTATAGTATAAGATTTGATGGAGTAAGCCGTGTGTTTGAAGACAGGGAGAAAAATATATGGGTAGGAACTGACAAAGGACTATTTCGGTTTAATCCGTCCGGGCAACGGTTTAAAGCAGTGGCACTCCGGCAATTTGGCAAAGATTCGATTTATACTCCCGATGTTACCGATGTATTGCAAATGAAAGATGGAACTATCGTGGTAAGCACATGGGGGAATGGTCTTTTTTCATTTGACAAAAATTTTAATCCTGTAAAAAGTTCAATTGCCGCACAATCCCTTAAAGATCATTCAGGAATGGTATGGTGTCTTCACCAGCGGGGTAACGGTGATGTTTGGAGAGGAGATCAGGGAGGCATCATTTTTATTTATCATCCTAACACAAACACTACAGAAAAAATTCATTCTCCTGTATTTGGAAATAGCACCATTCGGCAACTTACAGAAGACAAAAATGGCAATCTCTGGTTTGGTACTCAACGGGGCGATATAGTGAAATGGGATGCTGTGACCAATAAGTTTTCTTTGCTACATAAATTTGAAAGTGTCATTCCACGGATGATTACCGATAAACATGGGGATATATGGGTTGCTACTGAGGTAAATGGCGTTTTTAGAATCAATAGTAATGATGGAACTATCATTAAGCAATATAATTCCAAAGGAACAGGGGGTAAAAAACTGCGGGCTGATCATGTGCCCGATATTGCTCAGTATAACGACACCCTGTTTGTTATTGCAGCAAACGGTTTAAACATACTTAATATAAAGACTGATAGCATTTCTCACCTTACTACTGATAGAGGTCTTACTACTAATGATATTTCTAATCTCATGGTAGACAAAAATGGATATGTATGGATGGCCACCGCATTTGGTATAGAAAGCTATCACCCAGAAAAAAGAAAATTGAGCTCTTATATTGCATCAGATGGGGTGCACACCACTTCATTCAACACGGCTGCTGCTACGATGCTTGATAACGGACGTATTGCTGTTGGTACAGCCCATGATATACTTGTTTTTGACCCGGAACAGATAACAGTTGTTAATTATAAAGTTCCTGTGGTTGAAATAACGGCCGTTTCCATAATGAATATACCCGTTTCAGTGGATTCACTGATGAATGAGAAAGTTGTAAGGTTATTATACAAACAGAATTCAATTATCATAGATTTATCTACTCTTACTTTTCAAAATACCTATCCAATTTATTATATACTTGAAGGCTTAGATAAAGATTGGATGCAAGCGGGTAATAATAACCAGGCTGTTTATAGCTATTTGCCACCCGGTACCTACACCTTCAAAACAGCAAGCAGGGATGAGAATGGAAAATTAGGGCCAATTACGAGTATAAAATTCCATGTACAAGCACCATTCTGGAAGGCATGGTGGTTTTATAGCTTGCTGGCGTTAATTGTAGGAGCGTTGTTTTTTAGCTTCGACAAGCAGCGTATGCAACGTTTAAAAAAGGAACAGGAAATCCGAACAGCCATTGCCGGAAACTTACACCAGGATGTTAGTACAGCATTACAGAACATTAACGTACTAAGTGAAATTGCCAGTATAAAAGCAGATAAGCAACCAGAGCAGTCAAAAGAATTTATACAACAAATACAGCAGAAAAGTCGCAATATGGTAATTGCAATGAATGATGTATTGTGGAGTATAGATCCAAAGAATGATAGCATGCCTAAAACAATTGAACGGCTACATGAAGTGGCCCATGCAATGCAAAACAGGCATGCAGTAATCGTAGATGTTCAAACCGATAATAATGTGGCGGCTCTTAACTTAAGCATGAAAACACGGCATGAGCTTATTATAATTTATAAGCTTGCTTTGATCATGCTGGTTGAAGAGTTAGGTTCAAAGAAAACAATTGTGCAATTTGATTATGATAAACCGTTGTTGCATTTAAGGGTGTTGTCTGCCGGGGTAGCGTTGCCTAAATCCGACAGCCCTGCTTTAAAGCATATTGTTGAAATAAAAAACCGGGCTGCCGCCATCAACGCCAAAGTACATATACAAAGCGATGAGAAAGGCACATTTTTAATATTTATTATAAGGGTTTAAGGCCTTTCAATTCATACGCCGGTTTCTACAGCTTATCCGAAACAAATGCAACCGGGACAGGGGAGTAGAGAATCTGCCCGGGCTTTATATTAACTTAGATATATGGCATTCAACAGGTACAATAACAAAGAATTCCTGGTTTTTGTATGGATCATGATTCCCTATGTGGTAGGGATGAATGCAATTGTTTTTGGGTCTTGCATTTTTAATTCGCTGGGACTCTTTTTAGCTTCTTTTGCATTTAGTGTTATTTACCTGATGACATTAGGCTACTTTCTTTTTGGCTATGTAGCCACTATCATTCAAAAAAGATTTCCATTAAATAGCGATCTATTCAGACGCATTGGAACAATGTTACCGGTGTTTTATGTAATGAATATTTTATTGGTAACTGGATTATATACTTATCATAACTTGTTACAATTACTTTCCTGTCCTGCGCTAATCAGCCGTTTTTGGTGGGCTGTGTTGTTTGGGTGTGTTACCAGTACAATTATTACATTTATTAATGAAGGCCTTTCTAATTGGGAAGCCTGGAAAATTTCGGTAACTGAAACAGAGCAGCTTAGAAACAACTATCAAAAAACAAAACTTTTAGGGTTAAGAGGCCAGGTTAATCCTCATTTCTTATTTAATTGTTTTAACTCCCTTTCCAGTTTAATTAACGAGAATGAAATAGAAGCAGAAATTTTTTTAAATGAAATGACGAAAGTGCATCGTTATATGCTGGGATGCGATGAAGAGCAACTGGTAACATTGGAAGAAGAATTGAAATTTGCAAACTCTTATTTATACCTTACTGAAGCAAGGTTTGGAAATGCGATAGCCACTACAATTGGAATCAATAAAGAAGATGAAAAAAAATACTTGCCCCCTTTAAGCCTGCATATCGTTCTGGAAAATATTATTTACACGAATTCAGCAAGTAAAGCAGAACCTCTTCAAATAAATATCAGCAGTTATGATAACAAACTTCTTATTACTAACTCCGTAAGCTTAAAAAATAGAAAGGAAAATGTTGTATGTGAAGAAGGTCTTGATAATTTGGTAAAAAAGTACAAACTGCTGAACAAGCCTGCAGTAGAAATTTACGAAACAGCTACAGTCCGTGAAATTATTTTACCGTTGATAGACAAAGAGGAGGTGGTGATATGAGATTCTATAGACCACCAAAAGCACACACCCGGGGTTTTTTGCTTTCCATGCCTTTTATCAGCTTTTCTCTTTGCTATATAATGTATGGTAAAAGAATGTATAGTGATTGGGAACCATGGCTCTATGGCTATTTATTTATTTACACTATAGGGTTCTTTTCCTGGTTTTCACATTCACAGTATGATCTGTGGTTGCGACGTAAGTACCCATCTCTAGAGCAAACTACCACCAGGGTTGTTTATAAGCTTTTTGTGAATCTTCTTATAATGACCCCCTCGGTATTGCTGATCTTTTTTGTGTTCGATACTTTTAATATTGCTGGTTATACAATGCGTCAGCGGGATTTAAAGTATGGTTTTATGGTTGGGCTTTCCGTCAACCTCATATTTGAAACGTTATGGGAAGTGATTTATATTCTGGAAAAATATAAGGAGAGTTTGTCGGAGAAGGAGCAGGTAGAAAAAATGGCTATTGACCAGGAATTGGAAAATTTAAAGGGGCAGGTAAATCCGCATTTCTTGTTTAACTGTTTTAATACACTATCCAGCCTCATAACAGAAGATAAAAAGCAAGCCGAAGTTTTTTTAAATGAATTAAGCAAAGTATATCGTTATTTATTGAGCAGTAATGAAAGCAGCATGACCACTCTCGATAAAGAGTTGAAGTTTATTAATAATTACTATCAGCTCCTGCGAACAAGGCATGGCGAAGCATTACAACTGCATTTTGAAGTTGATAAAAAATATTATCCTTATTTATTGCCCTCGCTAAGTTTACAGTTGTTGGTGGAGAATGCAGTAAAGCACAATGTGCTCAGTAAAAAATACCCCTTAATAATTGAAATATTTACTACTTCAGGCAAACAGCTTGTGGTAAATAATAATTTGCAACGCCGTCAGCAACGGGCAAAATCAGCAGGTATTGGTTTAACCAATATAAAGGCGAAATATAAATTGATGAATGAAGATGGCTTTCAGGTACTGGAAGGAGATAAAAACTTTATGGCTGTACTGCCATTAATTTGGAATAGACAAACAGTACCTGAAAACAAAAATCAAAATAACTGACCATCCAACCAATAATATTAACACACAAAACACCACATATGAAAATTCTAATTATTGAAGACGAAGAGCTGGCCGTAAAAAAATTAAGAAAAACATTAGCTGCTGTTGATGAAGAGGCAATTGTAGCCGGTACAGCAGATAGTATAAAAGCCGCTGTAGAATGGCTGCAAGAGAACCCGAAGCCAGATTTAATTTTAATGGATATAGAACTGGCAGATGGCCAAAGCTTTGAAATATTTAACCTGGTAGAAGTTAAAAGCCCGGTTGTATTTACAACCTCTTACGATGAGTACGCCTTAAAAGCTTTTAAAGTGAACAGTATAGATTATTTGTTGAAACCAGTGCAGCAGGAAGAACTTGCAGCTGCATTAAGTAAATACAAAAAATTGAAAAATATTTATGCAGGAAAAGAAAACACTACTGGTGGTTTTAATATGGATAGCCTGGTAAAGGAATTGCAACAAAAATTACAGCCGAAAGAATATCGCAAACGTTTTTTAGTAAAGCAGGGGCAGAAATTAGTTTCGGTTGATGTAGAAGAAATAGCCTATTTCTTTAGCGATGGGCGACTGAATTTTTTCAGAACCTCCGACAACAGAAAGTTTGTAGTTGATTATACGATGGATGATTTAGAAGAGATGCTTGATCCTGAAAGTTACTTCCGTATCAGCCGTTCATTTTATGTAAGCATTGCCAGTGTAGATAAAATTGATGATTATTTTGGCAATCGCTTAATACTCGGATTAAAGCCTGCCGTTGATAAAGAGGCATTGGTAAGCCGGGAAAAAGTTACCGATTTTAAAAAATGGATGGGTAAATAAAAATTACCAAATATTGTTTTATTGCAATGTGATAAGGCTGTCTGTCATTATTTTTAAAGTGCTATTACCAGTATATGTTTTATTTATAACCTATTACTGATATTATTTTAAAGACATGTTGTAAGTTACACCGCAAAACAACCACACCATTCGTTGACAGAGATTGAACTGATACAAGGCCTGCGAAACGGGGATGAAGCTGCATTTAAGTTCCTGGTAGACAACTACAAGGATAGGGTATTTAATACTGCTATCGGTATTGTACAAAATGCGGAAGACGCCGAAGACAGGTATTCCGCTCAATCCATTCTTTTAAAGCTGAGTCCAAGCTTTCCACCTGGATGTACCGGATTACAACTACCCGGTCCCTCGATCTTTTAAGAAGTCGCAAAAGCAAGAAACGATTTGGGTTTTTGCAGCGTCTATTTGGCGATGACAACGAGCCGTTGTATGAAATTCCTGATTTCAATCATCCCGGTGTGGCGATGGACAGGAAGGAAAATGCATCGAAACTCTTTAAGGCCATCAATCAATTGCCTGAAAATCAAAAAACAGCTTTTACCCTTCATAAATTGGAAGACCTTAGTTATCAGGAGATAAGCGATATTATGCAGACTTCTGTTCCGGCCATTGAGTCGTTGATGCACCGGGCAAAGCAAAATCTCCGGAAAATATTGGAAAAAGAAAAGGATTGAGTAGTTTCCGGTTGTCGAAGGTTTTTAGAGGGCTTAACGTCAAAAACTATGAATTATGGATACTAAAAGAAATAACACAGGAGATGAGGTTCTAAATAGCCTCGATGGGATACAACGGGCTACAACGCCAGATTTCTTTTATACCCGGTTAAAGGCCAGGATGGAGAAAGACATTGAACCTGTTGCCCCCAAATCATGGATTTTTAAACCTGTATATGCAGTAGCTGCACTTTTGCTGGTACTAATTATCAATGCTGCTGTTATTTTTAAGAACAGCGAAACAAAATCGGGTAGTAATCCAGAAATTGAATCATTGCAATCAATTGCCGCAGAATATAACCTCAATGAAACTATAACAGAGGAGGTTTATAAATAATGAAAACTCCCATAAATAAAATTCTTGCATTTTTTACTGTTGCGTTATTAATAACAAACATAGTGCTTGTTTATTTTCTTTGGAAAGACAAAAAACCAAACTCTCATAGCGATAAAGGAAAATCTAACAAAGGGGATTGGATGGTGGATGAATTAAAGTTGGATGAGAAACAGAAAGTACAGCATAAAGAAATTAAAGATGCTCATTTTGCGAGTCTAAAACCTGTGTTTGATTCTATCACATCGGGCAGAAGTCATTTATATAAGCTTTTAAAAGAGCCGCAGATTAATGATAGTCTTGTAAATATGTACACAAAAGCAGTTGGAGAACAACAATCACTTATTTCGCTATATACATTTGAGCATTTTAAGAAGATGAGAGCTATCTGTACTCCGGAACAACAAGTAAAGTTGGATGAGCTGATTCAAAAACTAGTTCAAAATATGGGGAAACGGGGAAGTAAACCTAAGCCCGACACGAATTAAATAATTATAAAGCAAGTTTTTACTTGCTTTTTTTCTTCCATATCGTTCGTACTAAAACTGCTTCTTTGTAAAAATTGCCTCCATTGCATTGATTATTAGCATGGCCGCCAAACCCACCCACATCACATAAGGAGTTGCAATTTTCATCTTTGATAGTGGTACTGCCATCGGCTATAATATTTCCATCGGGAAGAAAAGCATATACTGTTTTGTTTTGAAAAGTATATTCTTCAACAGCTCCTGTTTGCCAATCCGGATTATCCATATTGATCAGTATTTCTTTTTTAATACAAGAGGCAGTACCTGATGGAAACCCATTTTTATTGCAGGCTGTTAGCCATAATACCGATAAGACTGTAATAAGTACCAGTTTCATAAAATTCTTTAGAAAGTTTGCTGCAATTATCATGCATAAATTCTTTCAATAGCATCCCGGTATTTTTCCATCACCACTTTTCTTTTTAACGACATTTTTGGTGTCAATTCCCCGGAGTCAACACTCCATTCATTTACCAACAATTCAAATTTTTTAACCTGTTCTACATGGTTAAAAAATTTATTAAAACTTTCTACTAATTCTTTAAACAATGCAATCACTTTTGGATGGTGTATCAGTTCCTCATTACTGCACTCAGGAATTTCATTTTTCCGGCTCCAATCTTTAAGATTCGGAAATGAAGGAACGATTAATGCACTTACAAATTTTTTATCAGCACCTAGCAACATGACTTGTTCTACAAAAGGAGATTCTTTCAGTTTATTTTCAATTGCTAAAGGAGCAACATATTTACCACCGCTGGTTTTAAAGAGCTCTTTTTTGCGATCCGTAATTTTTAGAAATTTATTATCTATTATTACACCAATATCTCCGGTGTGATACCAGTCATTTACAATATCCTGTGCTGTTAGATCGGGACGTTTATAATAACCCATCATTACATTGGGGCCTTTACAAAGTATTTCTCCATCTTCCGCAATTTTTACTTCTACATCCTCAATCAATGGCCCTACGCTTCCGAACATTCTGCCGCTAACTTCAAAACGGTTTACAGAAATAACAGGTGATGTTTCTGTAAGTCCGTATCCTTCCATAATTGGGATGCGGGCAGCAGTAAATATGCGTATCAAACGTACCTGGCAAGCAGCACCTCCTGTTACAATACAGACTATATTGCCACCCAATGCTTCTCTCCACTTCTTAAAAATAATTTTATTGGCAATGCTCAATTTTAAATTATAAAGAGCACCCTGGTTTTTGTTTATCTCAAACTGTTCTGCAAGGCTATGTGCCCAGAAAAATAATTTCTTTTTGATTCCCGTCAGTTCATTTCCTTTCTGCATTATTTTATCGTATACTTTTTCCAGCAGTCGGGGAACGGTTGTAAATAAATGTGGGTTTACTTCTTTCAGGTTATCACCAATAGTTTCTAAACTTTCTGCATAATAAATTGAAACACCTCTGAATAAATAGAGATAAGAAACCATTCTTTCAAAAATATGATTGAGCGGTAAAAAACTTAATGAACGTAAACTATCTCCCGGCGGAAAACAGGGAATGCTTGCATTGACATTAGAAAGAATATTGCGGTGAGAAAGCATCACTCCTTTAGGAGTACCTGTAGTTCCTGAGGTATAAATTATTGTTGCGAGGTCTTCATACTTGATTTTATCTGCAATAGGTTTTATCTGTGCTATTAATTTCGGAGTGCTTAATGCCGTTACTTCTTTCCAGTGTTTTGCATTCGCTACATGTTCAAACGTATAAATATCTTTTATTGTGGGAGCTTTATCTTTTATGCTTATTGTTTTTAGAAATAAGTCTTCATCATTTACAAAAACAATTTTTACCTGTGCGTCGCTTAACACAAACTCTAGTTCGTTTACATTAATAGTAGGATAAATAGGAACGAGTATAGCACCAATTTGCTGAACTGCCAGGTCCAGCATAAGCCATTCAGGCCTGTTTTTACAAAGAATAGCAACTTTATCACGGCCCTCCGGAGTCATGTCGCCACCGCTAACACCAAGGCTTAGGAGGCCCGCACTAAGATTATCTACTGTTTCTTTTACAGCAGCAGTGCTATATGTTTTCCATTGACCACCTTCTTTTCCGGCCAGCATATCCGAAAGGGGTTTTTTTTGAAGATGATACTCAATGCAATCAAATAATCTTCTTGGCTCTGTCATGGTGCAATCGTTAATTGTAAATAATCAATACCTATAACCTAATAGACAGACAATTTAGGCAAAAACTAATAGAAAAAAAAACAGCCCCGTAATAATGTACGGGGCTGTTTTGAAGCGATATTTTTAAGTTAGTTGACCTGGTAATATTGTCCCTGCGGCATTCTGAAAATCCTGCTTCGCTGAAAGGTGTTAAAACCATTGTATTCTTCTGCGTTAGCTTTTGTCCAGTTCTCATAAGCTGCCAGGTTTTCGGAAGCACCAAACAGCCATTGGTTATAGGCTGTAAACATTCCTTCAGATATTAATTGCCGATGATAATCAAACAACCGGAAAGGATATCGTACAGCATTGGTAGCGTACCAATCAAGAATAAAACGAGTACGTATCATTGTCAATGTTTCAGTGGTAACACCTTTACTAGTTTGCGAAGCCTGTTTATTCATTGACTGTAAAAAGGATATTGCAAAGGGGCTTTTGTTATTTTCCTCACCTTTCATCAAGTCGGGATTGTTGAATAGTTTTTCTTTATATCCTTGTAACAGGAACTGTTTCATAGCAGCACCTCTTTCGCCCAGGCTTTCCATATTAATAAATATTTCTCCATATATCAAGCTCCATACTTTATCTTTTGTATAGAAATAATGCATTGCGGCATTGTAATAATTACCGCTATAACCCGGGTCTATTTTAATTCCGTTCTCCCAGTATTCTATAGCAGTAAAATCTTTTATAGCCCATAGTAGCTCGCCATATTCACTATGCAAAGGGCCACTTTTTGGAAATTTCTTTAATGCCTTTTTGTACATTTTATCGCATTCCTTTACCATCTCCAGCGCCTTATATACATTACCGGCTATTTGGTAAGAAACAACATCTGCGTCATCTCTTTCTATAAGCACTTCTGCACCTTCTAGTGCTTTTACATAGTCTTTTTTCAGATAATAACTCATCACCAGGTCTTTCTGCATTTCCAGATTTTTGGTATCCTGTTGCAATGCCCTGATTAAAATGAGAATAGCATTGTCATAGTCGCCAGAACGCATAAATGTTCTGGCGTTTTCATGCATAGTTTTCGGATCGTCGGGTTGCGCAAAGGAGATAAATGCAACTGACAAAACCGCTATTAGAGAAAGAATTTTTTTCATACTATAAATTAAAAAAGAAGAGACGCTGTTAAAACGTCCCGTGTTGCAAAAATGTGTAAGCAGCCCATCCCGAAGCTTTGGCTCAAACCAGGTGCTTTTAGGCGGCATCACATTTCCACTGTCTGCTATATCAAATAACTGTTCGATGGTGACGGGGTACAAACTAAATGCCACTTTCATCTCGCCACTGTCCACTCTCTTCTCTAATTCCTTTAATCCACGTATACCTCCCACAAAGTCAATTCGTTTGTCGGTTCGCTGGTCTTTAATATCAAGAAATTTTTTAAGTACATTATTAGATAGAATGGTAATATCAAGTACACCAATAGGGTCTGTTGTATAGGTATTGGGCCTTGAAGTCAGGATGTACCATTTCCCATCGAGGTACATGCCAAACTCATGCTGTTGGGAAGGGTTTACCGGTTCGGTACTAAGGGTGATATAAAAATCTTCCTGCAAGCGACCTAATAGTTTTTCAGCTGTAAGTCCGTTTAAATCTTTTACCACACGGTTATAATCTAAAATGGCTAACTGGCTGGCAGGAAAAATGGTGGTCAAAAAAAATTTTGCATCTGCACTATCAGATAGTTGTTTACTCACTTTGGCAGCAGAAGCAGCCCGGTGATGCCCATCGGCAATATAAGTAAGCGGAACATTTTCTTTGAAGAGTTGTGTAATTGTTCTTATGGCAATTTCCATATCCACAATCCAGATGGTATGCTTTATGCCATCTGCGGCAATAAAATCGTAAACGGGTATGTTGGAAGTTTTCCAATCATTAATCAGGGCATTTAGTTCCTTTACATCTCTATAAGCTAAAAAAACATTGCCTGTTTGTGCCCGTATAGCAAGCATATGGTCAATTCTGTCCTTCTCTTTTTCTGGCCGTGTAAATTCATGCTTCTTAATAACATCATTAAAATAGTCATCAACTGATGATGCACATACAAGTCCTGTTTGACTGCGGCCATTCATTATTAATTGATAAATGTAATAGCAAGGCTTATCTTCTTTTATTAAGATCCCGTTGGAAATTAAGCTGTCGAGATTTTCTTTTGCTTTTGCATAAACCGGTGTACTGTGTATATCAATATCAACTGGTAAATCAATTTCTGATTTGGTAACGTGTAAAAAAGAATAGGGATTATTTCCTGCTTCTATTCTCGTATGGTCTTGAAGCTACTTGTTGTGCCATTGCAGGCTGTGGTCGTAATGATTGGAAAGGTTTAATGATTGCCATTTTTATAAACGTTTATCGCTGGTGGATATAATAATATTATTATGATTTTTTTTGTGCAAAGTATTTCATCAAATCCGTAATTGCTTTTACACTTTCCAGAGTTAATGCATTGTACATGGAAACCCGGAAACCGCCAACACTGCGATGTCCTTTTACGCCGATCATATTTTCTTTTTTGCAAGATTCCAGGAATTCTTTTTCCAACTCCGGGTTATCCATTATAAAAATTGCATTCATTTTACTGCGGTCTTCTTTTGCTATTGGTCCTTTGAAAATAGGAAGGGAGTCGAGTGTTGAATAAAACAGCGATGCTTTTTCATCATTCAATTTTTCAACTGTTGCTAAACCACCCATTTTTTTCAACCATCGTAAGGTAAGCATGGCTACGTACACAGCAAAAACCGGTGGCGTATTCAGCATACTTTCTTCTTTGATATGATTGCGATAATCAAGTATGGTGGGAATGGCTCTTTCAACCCTACCCAAAATATTTTTATTGATCACTACCAAATTTACTCCTGCTGCTCCCATGTTTTTTTGTGCACCAGCATATATCAAATCAAACTTATTAAAATCAAGCTGGCGGCTTAATATATCACTACTCATATCTGCAATTAAAGGAACGCCGCAATCATATGGAATAGTATGCCATTGTGTGCCGGCAATGGTTTCATTAGTTGTAATATGTAAATAAGCTGCTGTCGGAATAACAGAAAGATTCTTTGGAATGCTTGTAAAATTATCTTCTTTAGTTGAGCCTGCTATTTCTACATGGCCAAATAATTTTGCTTCTTTAATTGCCTTGCCAGCCCAGGTGCCTGTTTCTGTGTATGCAGCAATACCGTTTTCTGCAAGCAGGTTCATAGGTATTTGCATAAACTGTGTAGTGGCACCGCCATGCAGAAATAATACCTCATGATTATTGTTAAGTTCCATAAGTTCTTTTACCAAACCTCTTGCTTCATTCATTACGTTTTCAAAAGGTGGCGTACGATGGCCGATTTCAAGAATAGATAATCCGGAGTTATTAAAATTGAGAATTGATTGGCTGGCTTCTTCAAATACTTCTTTTGGTAGAACGGAAGGCCCTGCATTAAAATTATGAACCATGAAGCAAAGGTATTGATTGAGGTTTTTTTTTAATAAAAAAAGTCCCGCTTTATAAAAGGCGGGACTTTTTCCTAAATCATATTATTTTTTCTTATCTCACATGCACTTTTCCTTCGGCTAATCTGCGTCCGGCTGCATCTCCCACCACCACATAGTAAATACCAACGGTTGCATTGCTCATGTTTATAGGTATCAATGTGTACGGACCTGCAATCGGGAACTTGCCATTATAAACCCTGCTTCCTTTAGCATCATAAATAATAATGGTTCTTGAAGTATTGTTTCCACCATTATTATAGTAAGAAACAGTAAAGTTGCCATCATTTGGGCTTGGGAAAATGAACAGTTTATTACTTACCGTAGCATTAATTACTAATTCAGGAGATTGATTGGAGCAGGTAACACCGCTAAATACTTCCTGAATAGTTACTCTGTAAGTACCAATCTGTTCAATATTGACTGTTCTTGTATTACCCGTATTTGCTACGGTAGTTCCATTAAGCAACCAACTTGTTGTTAAAGTGCCTCCTGTGGAAACACTTGGTGAAGTAGTCAGTAAGGATGTTTGTCCTGGTAACAAACTACTTAATGAAGCAGTAAGACCAACTGTTGGCAACTGACGAACAGTTAATATTCCTGTGCCAGATGTGGTTGGTGCAGTACAAGTAGTATTTGATAATTGTACACGGTATGTATAACCACTCATGCTTACTGGTGCATTGGTAATGGTAAGTGTTGCGGAAGTAGCACCGCTATATACACCGCCATTGGCTACATTATTGAAACCAGCACCTGTGTTTACCTGCCATTGGTAGGTTATTGGCTGAGTACTTGAACCAGTTACACTAAAGCTGGTGTTGCTACCTGAGCAGATTTCTTTTGCAGTTTCTATTTGTGTTGCAACAGATACGGGACTTATCACTGTTAATGTAGCAGCTGATGATGTAGAAGCTGGTGAACAAGTACCTGTTACCACAACTCTGTATTGATTGCCATTCATACCGGCAGTTGCGACTGTTACCGTGTAAGAAGAAGTGGTAGCAGTTGGTATATCTGTAAATCCTGAACCTGTATTAATCTGCCATTGGTAGCCAATACCAGTTCCGCTTGCTGTTGAGCTAAATGTATTATTTCCACCTACACAAATAGTAGCATTAGTTGGACTAGTAGAAATAGCTGGCAATGTATTTACCGTTAGTGTTGCTGTATTGGAAACACCTGGTGTGGTACATGTTGCATTTGTTAGTTGAGCCCGGTATTGGTAACCACTCATTGCAGGAGCAACTCCTGCAATATTTAATGTAGCAGCGTTTGCACCGGAGTAAGGAGCACCAGCAGGCACATTTACAAAACCAGTTCCTGTGTTTACTTGCCATTGATAAATAACTCCTGTTCCACTACCTGCTACCGTAAAGCTGGCATTTCCGCCATCACATACTGTTGTATTTGCTGGTTGACTTGTTACGGCAACTGATGTTACTACCGTAAGTGTTGCTGGATTAGAAGTAGCTGGTGATGGACAAGTTCCTGATACTACACAACGATATTGGTCGCTATTCATTCCGGCAGTGATACCAATAACAGTATACGATGATGATGTAGCTGTTGGAATATCAGTAAAGGCTGGAATAGCTGCAGTACTAACTTGCCATTGATAAGTTAAACCGGAACCTGTGGCCCCAACGCTAAATGTATGATTACCGCCAGCACATAACGTGATGCTTTGCGGATTTGCAGTGATAGCTGGTGCTGTATTTACAGTTAATGAAGCGGCAGCAGAAGTAGTGCTTCCACACTGAGTACTAACAACTACACGGTATTGATTTCCGCTCATACCTGCAGTTACACCGGTAAGGTTTAATGTAGCAGCAGTTGCACCACCAATATTGGTAAATGCGGGCACTGCCGGAGTGCTTATTTGCCATTGATAAGTACCAGTGGCTACAACAGTAAATG
>LNFM01007728.1_pt1 | contig 16640 bp, 17 predicted proteins | sample 596031 | NCBI WGS metagenome assembly LNFM01 (sample SAMN04254537, study PRJNA301005) | activated carbon metagenome | isolation source: dual media filters at the Ann Arbor, Michigan drinking water treatment plant | place: USA: Ann Arbor
TTGACCGAACTGTTGCCGGGAATGGTCCTCGCGAAGCCGGTCACCAACTCAGCCGGATTACCTGTGGTTGCTGAAGGGGCTGTCCTGGATGACGCGATGATCGCACGGTTTAAGAAGCTGGACCTTCCGTCCGTCTTTGTTGAGGGCGAGGCTGGCTCGGCCGGAGGCAAAACACTAGCTGAGTTGGAAGTCGAGTTGGAGCATCGATTTCGACACGTATGCCAGGATCCGCTTCAACAGACCATTCTCACCGCTCTGCGAGAACATCTTCACAGTACCCATGGAACCGCCGATCTCGAGAAAGGGGCGTCTGCGTCATGAGTCCATCAGCGGCGACCGACTTCAGAAACCGGATCGAACAGCTCGGTGACTTGCCCACGTTGCCACACGTGGTGCAAAAACTCGCGTCCATGATCGGACGGCCGAACGTGTCCGCAGAAGAGATCGGCTCTCTGATCGAGAAAGACCAGGTCCTGGCGGCGAAAGTCTTGCGATTGGCCAATTCGCCATTTTACGGATTCCCCTCGCGGATCGCGTCCGTTCCCCACGCCGTCGTCGTGCTGGGGCTTAATGTCGTCAAAGGTTTAACCCTGTGTGCCACCGCGCACGACATTATGAAGGATGCCGGACTCGACCAGCTCTGGCGGCATTCGCTGGGAGTCGCGATCACCGCGCAGATACTGGGAAAGCGCTTGGACATGAAGAACGCGGAAGAGGTCTTTGTCGCAGGACTACTCCATGACATCGGCAAAGTCATTTTGTATGTGAAATGGCCGGATGTGGGGAAAAAGATTAAGGCTGCCAACCCATCCGGTGACCGCCCGATGATCCAGGTTGAGCAGCAATTGTATGAGGTGTCTCACGCCGACGTCGGGGGCTGGCTGGCGAATGCGTGGCACTTACCCGTCAGTCTGCGTGAGCCGATTCTGTTTCACCACCAGCCGGGCGCCGCGCAGGACGCCCGGTTGCAGACGGCCGTCGTACATGTGGCGGATGTGCTCGTCAAAGGCATGGCCTGCGGCAACCCAGGTGACGAATGGGTTCCTCCGCTCTCCCGGCAGGCCTGGGACCTGGTTGGACTCGATGCAGATTCCCTCGCAGGCTGCATCGCCAGGGCTTCAGAGGAATTTCTCGCGATCGATGATTACCTATGACGAAACCCGCCGCAGCTCAGCGAGTCCTGATTCTTCACAATGATCCGGGGGAGATTTCCACCCTTTCGGGCCTCCTGACAAAGGCGGGCTTCCAGGTTGTCGCCGGCGATCTGAGCACAATCGCGTTGCACGAACTCGTCCATGATCCACCCCACGTCATCGTGGCAGCGGAGGGAACGAGCGGCCGGTCCATCGAATCTCTGATTCGACATCTCAAGAACGATCCTTTCCTCGGGCGGCTGCCGCTCATCGTCCTGATTCGTGACATCCGTCTCAATGATATCGACTGGGGAACCGTCGACGTCGATGACTATATCTGCCTCCCCTATCGTCCCGATGAGATCGTCCACCGGGTCCATCTCTGTTTAAGCCGGCTGACTCGATCGCTTGATGCCAACCCGCTCACCCGGCTTCCCGGCAATACCAGTATCCTCTTCGAAACCACGGCGCGCATCGAAAGCGGCAAGCCCTTTGCGCTGGCCTACCTTGACATCGACAATTTCAAATCCTTCAATGATCGGTACGGATATGGGCGGGGCGACGAAGTGCTCGTCGTGGCCTGCCGCATTCTCACCACAGTCGTTGGGGAGCTTGCCGGAACGGAAGGATTTGTCGGCCATGTGGGCGGCGACGACTTTGTCTTCATGAGCCATCCCGACCACATCGACGCCATTTGCCAAACGGTCATCAAGCGGTTCGATCTGGTGATTCCGGATTTCTACGATCGTGACGACCGACTGCAAGGCTACATCGATTCAGTCGACCGGAAAGGGAATCGTGAACAATTCCCGATGATGAGCTTGTCGATTGCCGTCGTCACCAACAGCCACCGGGCGATCGATCACCCCGGCGATGTCAGCAAGATCGCCTCGGAGCTCAAAAAACTGGCGAAGGCCCACAAAGGAAGCATATTCATCAAAGACCAGCGAGGAACAGACACAGCAGCTCAACGCGACGCCGCCTAAGCAACTCTCCTGACCAGCCACATATGAGCACTTATGTAGTTATGTAGATTGATGGGATGAGGGGATCGAAAACGCGGGGACCATCGTTACTGACAGACTTCAAAATCGTCGCACTCGTCAACCGTAAAGCGGGAGCCAACCTCATAGACATATCCGGTTTCAAATGCCGTTCCTTCGCCGCGAACATTTTTACTCAACACCTTTCCGCAACGCAGACAGTGCTGGACGCCCTCCCAGGATGGATGGCCGACGAGATGCTGAACCGGCTGACCGGCGTCACTGAAGCTTTGCGGGATGAGGACTTTGCGAACCTCTGCGACCAGCCGATGGGCATGATCTGCCGACTCGAGTTCGGAATCTTCCAACACCAGGACTAAAAGTCCGAGTGCGCGCACAGGATCGCCGTTAGCTTCCTCAAGTAGCCGATTGGCAAATGCCTGAACTTTAGTTTGAAGCCGCTGAGAGTCCATCTTTATGCCTTAGTGTTTCACACGCTCTTTCTTCTATCGGGTGATTCTGCTCAAACCCTGAGCATCCTCTCTCCCCCCATCTCATTTTTTCTTGCGAGCTTGAGATCGCAGGTTCCATGCCACTCAATTTCGTCTTTAGCCCACATCATCACTTACTCTCACCATCCCATCGCCACTTGTCGGCAGGACGGCTTCAGATTCCTCGAAAAACGACACCTACTTCTTCGGTCCAACCCTCCCAATCACCTCATAGGGTCGTTTGGAAATAAACGATAGAGCCATAATAATCAAAGGGATGTATTGACTGGATCTTCTGTATGGACAATGATGGTCCTGCTTCATTCTAAGTAGGGCGTCTTTCATCCGCATAGGCAGGCAAGCATGTCTGATCGCTCCGCTCAATTCGGTCCATCAGCCATTCGGCTCACACACGCAGATGATCCCTCCGTTGTTCGTGTTTGCACAGCACCTTCGCAATTCTTGTCTCATCACCACCCTCTTCCCGGCGGTGTCCCATCCCAAGATTTAGACAAGCGAATATTCACCCCATACAGATGGGCCACATTACAGCCGTGACCGATTAATCATTTACCCCGAGGGAGGACCTCCATGGAACCGTCACACACCGATCTCCTGCAGGATTTTTCTCTCGTCACAAAGAGTTTCGAGCAATTGGGACAACGGCTCTCGGAAGTGGCCGAACAAGTCAGGACCACCGGCGTGCTCCCGTCTGAGAGTTTGATCGAAGAGATCACCGCCTCCCGCCGTAACTTCACCGACCTGCGGGCGCGGGCGATCGAACTGGTCGGCTTGATGTCGGAAACCCCGAAAGCCGCCCCGGAAGAGATCGGCTCGATGAAAGAACTCGAGGCGCTGCTCCAACTGGCCGCAGAAGCCCAACGTAAACGCGCCCAGCAGGAGAAGGCGCGTATGAGAGCGTTGACCGTCCTCGATCGACTGCTCTCCCTTGTGCACCGCGATCAGCCGGAATTCGCACCACTCAGCGAGTGCCAGGCAAAGTCCCGCGCACTGAGGGAAGCCATTCACGACCACACAGGCGCGGAGCTCCATCCCGATGTCACCCCGCTGGCCCAAGGACGTCATCCCTTGGCGGAACTCCTTACGCTGGTAGAAGGCTATGATGATCTCGACGATGATCTATGGCTGCTGTTAAAGCATGCCGTCGCTGAAAACTTCGGAAAGTCGTTAGCCATGAGCGCGGCGCGTGGGAAACTTTGCCCTTCTCCCACTCGGATGAATCCGGAACATTCCCCAGACGAGTTTCGGAACGGGGCGAAAGTCGCTGTCGTGCCGACCACATTCACCGACGGCGAAAGCGGAGCCCACTGAGGCGGACACCTACACACAGGGCGAGGCTCGCATCGAGCCATACACCGCCATAGCCGCGGCTCGCAATGATCTGCATACATCTCACGACTGACGTTTCAGTTTGAAACACGCTCTCCGGTTGTCTCACCCGCCTTCGTATGATAGCTTGCAGGTCAGAGGGATCCTCCCTAGTATCGACTCCGACTATATTGAGGCCGCGTGCTGATCAACCGTTTATTCAACGCGCATCGACATTTTCGCGTGGCGCCTGTATGGCTGATACTCGCGATGACGCTCTGCATCTGGCCGCTCCCCTCAGCTGGCCAGGCGGAAACCGCGGCGTCCGCCGGCGCAAAAATCACCCTCGACTTCAACGAGGTCGAAATTCCGGTCTTCGTTCGATTCATCAGCGAATTAACCGGCAAGAATTTCGTTCTGGACGAGGCAATCAAGAAACTGGGCGGAAAGATTTCCGTGTTCTCGCCGACCAAGGTCACACCGGATCAAGCCTACAGCATGTTTGTCGCCGCGCTGGAGGTCAGCCGGATTGCCGTCGTGCCAAAGGGCGCGGTCTATCAGATCGTCCCGATGGGCGAACTCCCCCCGGAGCGCGGCGCCTACGTCTACAAACTGAAGCATGCCAATGCAACCGATCTGGCTGCGGTGTTGACGAACCTCGTGGCCCGATCCCAAACAGTGGCGCAAACGGCCCCTGGTTCCAGGCCACCCATGCGGCCCCTGACCGAGTTCGAAGCCCCAGTTCAAGTATTTGCCGATAAAGCCACCAACTCCATCGTGGTCAGCGCCACCAAATCGGCCTATAGCCGGATCCAATCGGTCATTCGCGATTTAGACACCCGCCGGAAACAGGTCTTTGTCGAAGCCGTGATTCTGGAAGTCCAGGTCGATCGCCTGCGGCAGATCGGCACCGATCCGCTTCAGGTTCTTGGATCGGGAAAAGCCGGAGCCTTGCAGGGCATCGGAGGATTGAACCGCGCCCCGGAAGACCTGGCCGCCATCGCCCAAACCATCAGCGGCGTGGCATCGGGCGGGTCGGTCACCGTCCTGAACACCGTCAACATCCGTGCGTTTCTGAATCTCCTGATGAGTCTTACCGACACGAACATTCTCTCGACACCCCAGGTTCTGGCGGCCGATAACCAGAAAGCCAAAATCGTCGTCGGCGAAAACCGCCCCTTCCCGACCGGTCAGGCACAGGGTATTACCGGCGGAACACTCGTCACGATTGAACGAAAGGACGTCGGCGTCACCCTGGAACTGACCCCCCAGGTCTTGGAAGACGATCTGATCCGCCTGGAGCTCAAACAGGAAATCACCGCCATCGCGGAGAACGTCGCCCAGACGATCGGATCAGGAACTGCGTCCATCCCGGTCGGTCCCACAACAACTAAACGCTCGATGGAAACCACCACCATCGCAAGAGACAACCAAACCATCGTGGTCGGAGGCCTCGTTCGAGACAACATCACAATCAGCGAACGTAAGGTGCCGTTCTTCGGAGATATTCCATGGCTCGGTTGGCTCTTCCGGTTCCAAAGCAAGCAGACCGAGAAACTCAACCTGCTCGTCTTCCTGACCCCGCACCTCATTCGCGACGAAAGCGATATCGCGGAGTTGAGCCAACGAAAAGCCAAAGAGCTCAACACCATACAGCGCGACAACCGGATCGAAGAACCGACACGTTTGAAGCAGGACGTCCTTGAACACCTCGAGCGTCCGGCCCCGAACCCTGTCGAATCACCGTCTAAAACCCCCTAACCCCTTCCTCCGGGGGATTGCCGCGCATTGACGCAACCCGCTACGCTGCCTCTAGTCACCAGGGGCACGCATGGCTCACGAACTGCAGGTACGGTCCGCTGATCGTTTTCCCGTCACCTTTCCCGTCATATTCGGTGGCGCCCCCTTTGTTGGCGAAGGCGCGCTGATGGACCTGTCTGCATCCGGCTGTGCCATCACGTGCGATCGAACCGTCCTCGCCGGCAGTTATGTACGGCTCAATGTCCTCATGCCCGATCAGTCGCCGTCCCTTGCAATCGACTTGGGCAAGATCCGCTGGGTCCGCGGCCAAGTCTTCGGAGTCGAATTCATTCGCCTTCCCACCCTTGCCCGTCAACAACTTGACCGGGCCATCTGGCACCGTTTTCTTCACTCCCTGCACCGCACCACGATCGCCTGAACGGTCGCTACCATTCCCACACCGGTTCCGATTGACGACGAGTGGAATCCAGGACTAGTCTGCTGTCAGACCTTCGCCATCCGGCTAACTCTAGTTCCATACCGTTTTGACCGAAGGAGTCGTATGGCCCCATCTCGTCAGAGCTCTCCCACCTCAACATCGCCGCAACTCGCGGAACAGCAGCGCCTGAATGACGACGCTCAACGTCGGCGCCATTGGAAGCGCTGGGGGCCCTATCTGAGCGAACGGGCTTGGGGCACCGTACGCGAAGACTACAGCCCTCACGGGACGGCATGGGAATCCTTTCCGCACGATCAAGCCAGATCCCGCGCCTATCGCTGGAACGAAGACGGAATCGCCGGCATCTGCGATCGCCATCAGCTGATCTGCTTTGCCGTCGCCCTCTGGAACGGACAGGATCCCATGTTGAAAGAGCGCCTCTTCGGCCTCACCGGCAACGAAGGCAATCACGGCGAAGATGTGAAGGAATATTACTTCTATCTCGATTCCACGCCGACGCATTCCTACATGAAATATTTGTACAAGTATCCGCAGGCGGCCTTCCCCTATGCCCGGCTCGTGGAGGAAAACCGCCACCGTAAACGACAGGATCCCGAATTTGAGTTGATCGATAGCGGCATCTTTGACGAGAACCGCTACTTCGACGTGTTCGTGGAATATGCCAAGGCGACCACCGAAGATCTCTGCATCCGCATTCAGATCATCAATCGAGGGCCCGAGCCGGCTGAACTGACCGTGCTACCGACACTGTGGTTTCGCAACACCTGGTCCTGGGGAACGGATATCCGACGGCCGCGCCTGAAAGAGGGCGAGTCCGTCACGGCGATGAGTGTGATCGAGGCAAATCACGACCACTATGGAAAACGGCGATTACTGTGTGACGGAGAACCGACGCTGCTCTTCACGGAGAATGAAACGAATACCCGCCGCCTGTATGGCGACCAGGACGGCGCTAAATATGTGAAAGACGGGTTTCACGACTATGTCGTGGACGGCGAGAAGAACGCGGTGAATCCCGACCGCATCGGCACCAAAGCCGCCGCCCACTATGTGTGTAGGCTTGAACCGGATGCGGCCACAACAATCCGCTTGCGATTCACGAACGAAGAACGGACTCCGGAATTCTCCCCGCAAGAATTCGATGCGGTGTTTACCGCACGCCTTCGCGAAGCCGATGAGTTCTACGATAGTCTGGCACCGAGCACACTCTCGGAAGACGCCCGCCGGGTGCAACGCCAGGCATTCGCCGGTCTGCTCTGGAGCAAACAGTTCTATCACTACGAGGTCACTCGCTGGCTCAAGGGCGACCCCGGTATGCCGGAACCTCCGCGCGAACGTCTCGGAGGCCGCAACGCCGACTGGGTGCATCTCTACAATGCCGACGTCATCTCAATGCCCGACAAATGGGAATACCCCTGGTATGCGGCCTGGGATCTCGCGTTTCACTGCATTCCACTCGCACTGGTCGACCCCACCTTTGCCAAAGAACAGCTCGTGTTGATGCTGCGCGAATGGTACATGCATCCCAACGGACAGATCCCGGCCTATGAGTGGGCTCTGGGCGACGTCAATCCACCGGTTCACGCCTGGGCAGTGTGGCGCGTCTACAAAATCGACAAGAAGCGACACGGCATCGGCGACCGGCGTTTTTTGGAGCGTTGCTTCCACAAATTGCTGCTGAATTTCACCTGGTGGGTCAATCGCAAGGATGCCGACGGAAAAAATATCTTCCAGGGCGGCTTCCTGGGCCTCGACAATATCGGCGTGTTTGACCGCAGTGCGCCGCTCCCGACCGGCGGCCGGATCGAGCAATCGGATGCCACGAGTTGGATGGGCATGTACTGCCTGAACATGCTGACCATCGCCCTTGAACTGTCCCGCGAGAACCGCGCTTATGAAGACGTGGCCAGCAAGTTCTTCGAGCATTTTGTTTATATCTGCCGGGCCATGAACAACATCGGTGGAGAAAAGATCGAACTCTGGGATCGCGAGGACGGATTCTTCTACGATGTGTTGCATCTGCCGAACGGCGAGAAGCAACACATGAAAGTCCGTTCGATGGTCGGTCTGATTCCGCTCTTCGCCGTCGAAACGCTGGATTCGGAGCTCATCGACAGCCTCCCCCGGTTCAAGCATCGCATGCAGTGGTTTATCGAGAACCGGCCGGACTTCGCGCAACATCTCGAAACACAGTCGTATGACGGAGGCGTCCGGCGCTTTCTCTCCCTCGTCAACCGTGATCGATTACGGTCTGTGCTGGGCTACATGCTCGACGAACAGGAATTTCTCTCGCCCTACGGCATCCGCGCCCTCTCCCGCTATCACAAAGATCACCCCTATGTGCTGACCGTGATGGGCCATGAACATCGGGTGGACTACGAGCCGGCGGAGTCCGGCACGGGGCTTTTCGGCGGCAACTCCAACTGGCGGGGTCCGATCTGGTTTCCCGTCAACTATCTGCTGATCGAATCCTTGCAGAAGTTTCACTACTTTCTCGGCGACCAGTACAAGGTGGAATATCCGACAAGATCCGGCCAACAGGCCACACTCTGGCAGGTGGCGGCAGAAATGTCCCGACGACTCACCCACATCTTTCTTAAAGACTCCAGCGGCACGCGCCCCGTATTCGGCGGGACATCGAAATTCCAGGACGACCCGCACTGGCAGAACCATGTGCTCTTCTACGAATACTTTCATGGCGACAACGGCGCCGGCATCGGCGCCAGTCACCAGACGGGCTGGACGGGATTAGTCGCAAAACTGATTCAGCAAAGCGGAGAATGACCGCGTGAAGGACCCTCGATGAAGATCGAGCGGGAAGACTGCCGGAATCTGGATCGGGCGCTGAGTCTCGAATGGCTCGAACCCAACGGACGCGGTGGATTCTCATCGGGCACCGTCGCGGGAGCCAATACCCGCCGGTATCATGCACTCTTGCTGACCGCGCGCAAGCCCCCGAGCGAGCGAGTGGTCCTGGTGAATCAGGTGGAAGAGTGGATTGAGCTGGACGGACATTCGTTCCCGCTCTCCACCAACTGCTATCCCGACACGGTCCATCCGTCCGGCTATCGGTTCTGTACAGGGTTTACTGCCGATCCCTGGCCTACCTGGACCTTCATCTGCAATGGCATCACCATCCGACGTGAGATCTTCACGATTCATGGACGTGATCTCGTCATCATCCGATGGCGCTTGCTGGGGAAAAAGAATCCGCGGGCGATGCTGCGCGTGAGGCCGAAACTCACCGGACGCGACTACCACGCCACGCATCACGAGAATGGGAGCCTCTCGACGAATGCCTCGATCGGGATAGGGACCGTCGCCTGGCAACCCTACGCCGATCTTCCTCCCGTACGAGCCTTTCACCCCGGCGACTATCATCATGTCCCTGAGTGGTACCGGCAAATCGCGTTTCCCGTCGAGCAAGAACGCGGACTCGACCATGCGGAAGATTGGTGGTCGCCGGGAGAGTTCACGATCACGCTCGCATCAGGAACAGTTCAGGCCCTGGCTTTCACGAGTGAAGACGTCGAACAACTCGATATTCCTGCTCTCACCAAGCGTGAGCGGTCGCGTCGGACCCGGCTCACGCAAGCGAGCCCGACCGACGATCTTCTGGCCGGCATACTCCGGCGTGCAACGGACGCGTATCTGTCCGAACGAGGCAGCCGACAGACCGTCATCGCCGGGTACCCCTGGTTCACCGATTGGGGACGGGACACCTTCATTTCATTGCCCGGGCTTTGCCTTGTCACCGGTCGATTGGATGCTGCCTGGAACATCATCGCCATGTTTGCCGAATACGTCTCAGAGGGGATGATCCCGAACCGCTTCCCCGACGCCGGCGAGCAGCCGGAGTACAATACGATCGACGCCTCACTCTGGTTCATTCACGCGATTGGTCGCTATCTCACGGCGTCACAGGATGAATCCCGGGTGCGCGCCGCGGCCTGGCCGGCCGTCAGACAGATTCTCGAGGGCTACCGGCGCGGCACCCGCTTTGGCATTCGAATGGACGAGGACGGTTTGATCGCCGGAGGGAGGCCCGGCGTCCAGTTAACCTGGATGGATGCAAAAGTCGGTGAGCGGGTAGTCACTCCGCGGCAGGGCAAACCGGTTGAGATTCAAGCCTTGTGGGCACATGCCTTGGGTGTCGGAGAGACGCTTGCCCGCCGGTTCGGCGAGGCCTCATATGCCGATCAATGCCGGGCAGATCGGCAACGTGCCGTTGCGACATTTCAGCAACGCTTCTGGTACGAACAAGGCGGCTATCTGTATGACGTCATCGACGGACCGGAAGGAGACGATGCGTCGCTCAGACCCAATCAACTCTACGCACTCTCTCTCGTGGACGATCTGGTTCCCCGAGATCGTGCGCAACGCATCCTCCGGCTCGTGAAGGCACACCTCGTCACCCCGGTCGGACTCCGAACATTGTCGCCGGAGGATGCGCGCTACCGTCCCCGCTATGAAGGAGGCCCGGAGGAACGAGACAGCGCCTATCATCAAGGCACGGTCTGGCCGTTTCTCCTGGGACCGCTGGTCACGGCCTGGATCAGGAGCTTCGGACGAAGTGCCGCATCGCGATCGGTAGCAAGAGGGTTTTTGCATGGGCTCGAAGCCCATCTTGGCGAGGCCTGCCTCGGACAAATCTCCGAGATCTTCGATGCCGATGCGCCTCATCATCCGCGCGGATGTTGTGCCCAAGCCTGGTCGGTGGCAGAACCTCTGCGGGCATTGATCGAAGATCTTGGTATCTCCGTTCCAACGACTCGCAACCCCGGCAAGCCCATCGTCGTACGGCGGCGTTCTACGCGACAACGATCGGACTAACCGGACACGCCACCGCGGCAACGCCGGCGGCAACTGTCCCGTGCTGATCTATTCACCATTATTCGGCGAGAGGGAGAACCGCTACCAGATGGGAGAGACGGAGAGAATGAGGAGATGCACAGGCATGCATCTCCTCACTGAGCCACAACCCACTATCGGCGATTGGCCTGATCGCGGCGGCAGCTTTCCTCGGCCAGCATCCGCTGACCGGCGGAGGCGTCCTTGGGAATCCGCGCCATACAGGCGTTGAGACTGTCTTCGACCGCACCTGCAGCGACCCGCTCGATGTTCTTCGTTGTGCCGAACGTCGCACCGCTACCGGAAGAAGTCGATCCGCTCCCGGATGCACCCATCGAACCGTCGGTCGCACACCCGCCCACTAACAATCCCACCAAAGCCATCACACTACACATGCTCATTGAACGAACTGACATACGATAACCTCCTCAACTTGGAAGACAGCAAAAGAACGGCAGGACCATCCTACTGTGCGGACGCCAGGAAGAACAAGCCGGCTCATGGCCGAGAGCAGACATTTCTCCGAATGGGCGTCGAACATTCGTCCTGCTCCGGCCGGACCGTGATGGCACACCACCTCGATCCGGCCAGACGGCACCGCTCTCACTTCTTATTGCGGTGAGGCATTGACCTTGGTCCCCTCCTTCACCGGCGGTTCAATCGTGATCTTCGGACCCTGCACGTTCGGCAATATCCCCGCGCCGGGTTTCTCCAGGATCCGCAGATTCTCGTGATTGATCGACAAACTCTGCTTAGAGTGTCGATCGTCGAACGCCGCGGCATTCGCGAGCGATCGTTCCCCCGTGGCATTGGTTTGCCCGGGGTCGTTGGCGACGGACTGCCCTTTCACCGGATCCAAGGCCTTGCCCATCGGATATCCCGGATGCATCGGCAACATATCGGGATTGGCAAAGGCCGGTGAGATGGCCAACAACAGGACCGCGGACGCGGTCACAAGAATTCGTGAGGTTTTCATGATGCAACCTCCTTGATAAGGATAAGGGGAGCCCAATAAGCCCTCGCAGGCATGAAACCGACGAGAGCGCATGGGAAGGACACCCGGAGGAGCAGCGTGGAGGGAGTGAGAGCGTTACCCCGGTTCATACAACACCTCCGGGATACGTCCAGCATCGCTCCGCGAACGCCCAGAGTCAAGAAGGCACAAACCGGCTCACAATGGGCGCTTGGCGAGAATGAGGTCCGAGACGGGAAAGCCGAGCTGCCTGGCTCGTTCGATCAGCCGTTGGTAGGTCGCCCCGTCCAGCCGAGGCGAGCGCGAGAGAATCCAGAGATAACGGCGATCCGGCGTGCCGACCACCGAGGTGCGATATTCAGGATCCAGATCGATAATCCAATAATTCCCCTCGCGGGACGAGCCGAACAACCGCGCGAAAAAGTTGTCGAAGACCACGGTGAGCCGGGCGTTGGTCTTTGCGTCGACCACTGTTGCCACGCCGTCAATCTGGTCGAGTCCCCCGGCATCGGTGATACATTCATTGTGGACTCCGACCGTGCCATTAGCGCGGCTTGTGTAGACTGCCCTCGAATCGACGCAATGCCGTTGAAACCACATCGGCAATCGCGCGATTTCATACCACGTGCCGGCATAGCGGGCGAGATCCACGGACATCGCCGTCGGAAGCGGTTCTCTCGGCTCCATGCCGGCACAGGCCGACAGGGCTACACACATGACCGTCAAGAAACGGAGCATGAAGGCGTTCATGGCTGGCTCCTGTTCAACAGTTGAGAGGGAGAGAACACCCGCCACAGCCCGTCACCGACAGCGCGATCATTCCTGCGGCGTACTCTTTCGAAGCAGTGTTCGCATCTCCCAGAACGACGGAGTCGGCTCGTTAACGTCCGGATGCTCCAAGTCGATCTGAATATTGTAGAGTGGCGGCTGGCTGCTCGGAAATTGAGTGACCAGATACCAGCAATCGTACTTGAGCCCCCAGTGATCCCGATAGCTCAACCGGAGATAGCCGTTGCTCTGGGGCTTCGCCCGAAGCGGCGCGTCAGGCCCTAAGACAAGCGACGCCACATGCTTCTGAAAGCGCGGCCCCTTCGGATAGACCTTCTTGACCGCAAAGCTGCCCTCCCATCCGCCGAGATGCAGAACGCAATCGTAGGCGACCCCGCGCCCCACATTTTCGATTTGCGGAATGAGCGTGAGCATGTTCCCGGCGTGCATCGCAGACAGGTTGGTGACCCGGAGCGCGGGCTGCTGCGCGCGGAAGTCGTCCCGCGTTTGAGCCGCCAGCACCTGCCACACATAGTAGGCGCCTCCACCCGCAAGAAGCACCACGAGAAAGCCGATTAGCCAGAACCAATCCATGACCACACTCTAGGCGGATGAACGACATCCTACGGATGAGGAAAAAACAAGATGGGGTGAGTGACGGGTTTCGAAGGGGGGATTTTGCGACCCCTCTTCAGCCAAATGCCCTTTGTAGAATCGGGCACTTAGCATACCGCCGATAGTTCCCCTATCCCTGATTGTGCTGCAACCGTGTTTTCGCGCCTTGTCACTCGATCCAGTACCTCTGTTCCCGCTCTGAGACTTTCCGAGTGATGATGCGCGTAACGCATGACCATGGAAAGCGTCTTCCACCGGCCGAGCTTCTGCACTGTGTACAGATCTACCCCGGCTTGGACTAAGCGAGTCGCAAAGGTGTGCCGAAGGTCATGAAAGCGCAGGTGTCCAATATTCGCCTTCTGAATGGCCGCGTACAGTCCTCGGAGCACGTTATTGATGAGGATGGCATTTCCTGTGGCGGTAAAGAAGACATACTTGGACGTGAGATGCCTGACCTTCGCCCTCTCCTTCAACACGTCAAGCGCTCGAACATTTAACGGCAGCGTATCGATACTCCGGTTCTTCTGCTCCAGGATCGTAATCGTCTTCCTGGATAAATCAACTTCAGGCCACTGGAGATGCAGAACCTCCCGATGACGCAGGCCCGTGCTCACAGCAAAAACAATGAGCTGTTGCAACCAGGGAGGAGACGCCTCAAGCAACTTGGTTTCTTCCTCCATCGTCAGCCACCGCGCCATGTGGTTCCGCACCTTTTCTCTGGAGACTCGCTTCACGGGATTGTCCCTGACCAGCTCCCATTCTTTCACACAGAGGGTAAAAGCATGGCTCATCAGAGTCAGTTCGTTATTGATGGTTTTCGGGGAGACTCCGTCTAAACGCCGCTTAGACTTATAGTCCGCGATCAGCCTCGGCCTGATTGCGGTCAGCGGCATGTCTCCAAAAAACTCTGACAGATGTTCGTTCATTCCACGATCCCGACGCTGCGAACTCAGCGCCTTATTTCGATCCGTGTGTTCTGTCAGATACCGTTCCATCATTTCACGAAACGTCGTGTCCTCACCCGGCAAGCAATCAAACCATTTGCCTTCAGCGATCTTTCCCAAAACACTGTGATAAATCCGCTCCGCCAACTTCCGGTCCAGGGTTTCCGTTGATTTCCGCATCAACGACCCGTTGTAGGTGAATCGCATCCACCAGACCGGGCCTCGTTTATACAGACCCATGGGGTGTTACTCCTTTCTTTCCCAGGGTCTGGTCTCCCGAGGCGGAGTATAAACATCCCGCTGAGCAGCCGCAATGAGACGCGCCACATCGGTTTGAGGCGGAAGTGGGGAGGAAAGAAAACCGACCGTGCTGCGAGCGGGAACACAGGAAGCTAACCACTGATGAATCTCGTCCTGGTCAAAGCGAATGAGTCCATGAATCTTCCGACACGGAATCTTTGCTTGGTTCGCCCATGCATAGAGTGTGGACGGTTTGATATTGAGCCAGGCTGAGAGATCATTCACGGTCAGTAGCATGGACCCTGCCTTTTCAAGAAGCAGGGGGAGTCTTACGACACCCCCTCACCCCCCTGTAACGGTGCGCCCGCGTCACCGCCGGCGTCCTTCTTGGTAGTCGCTGATGGTACGGTCTTCAGCAGCCGCCGATGCCGCTCTTTCCAGCGTTTCGCCCCCGCGATAATTTGCTTCTCCACCCAGGCTTGTCCACCGGGATGTTCAGCGTAAATAACGGCTAACATCGGGGCCACGGACTGACTGATCCAGTGCTTGACCTTGAGGAGAGTCTGCGCATCTTTCTCCACAACCAAGCGACCCTTCTTCAAGCCATCGGTGAGCTGCATCCACCACTCCAGGAGCGGGGCCCGATACCGAGACTCATCCTCTTCCTCTCGTGTGGTGTCTCGGAAATCGACATAGCCCCGTAGGACTCCGACCATGAATTCCAACCAGTCCGCTTCGTCGAGATACGACAAGACCTGGCCGCAGACTTGAGCCCGCTCTTGCTTCAATTCCAATTCCCACCGGATGCCGTACTCCTGCCAGTCCTCCCGCTGTTTGGCCTGACTCTCCAGACGTTTGTCATAGACCCGGAGCTTGGTTTGACTCTGCGGACTCCCGAAGTAGATGGTCTCTCCGCTTGCGGTGCCGGTGTGGATCAACGCCGAAGAGATCCGCTGGATCTGGCGAGCCCGCGTCACGCACTGCCCGACCTCCACGGCGTGGCTGATGGTCGCGAGGGGGACCAGGCTGGCGCGATCATCCAGCGCACAGTCAAGGCGTGTCAGATGGCCTTCTTGCGCTAAGATCCATTGGATGACGGCCCGGACCTTGCCAGCCTCCCACGGGGCGACAATCCCGGCGGAGAGATCCACATGCACTTCAAGGGGATTCCGTGCCGCCCCGGTGCCCAGCTTGCCGATCCCTCGGTCTGATCCTGTGGTGATCCAGGATACGGGATAGCGCCGGAAGCCACTCTCGCTCTGGATCCAATCACCTCCCAGCACCTGAAGAACGTCTTGGAGCGAACAGGACGGCAGCGTAAAGGCGAGCCAATCGACGGTGAGGGTGAAGGGGGCACTCATCGACTCTGTAGACCTCCTGGAATGATCTCTGTGGTTTGCGCCCCCGTGTTACCAGTCCGGGGGCTGGTGACCTCTGCGCGCGGCCGGCGGTCGCCGCCCGCTGCGCGAGGGTTCCTGCCATAACGGGCTTCGGCGTTGCGTTGCATATAAAGGAGCACTTCGTTGAGATCGAACCGAAGCGCGGTCTTCACGCGAATGGCCGGGATCTCACCCTTGCGGAATGCCCGGCGGATGGTGTCGGTACTGATCCCGATCAGCTCGGCTAACTCTTTGATGGAGACGCGGTAGTCGTCCTTCGTCTTATTCATGCTCGTTCTCCTCTCTGAACCTGGTTCACGCTACCCGACTGCCCCGCTATTGAGAATTAGGCAGACGTAGTCAGATGTATCCAGATGTGCGCTGAAGGGAGCATTCTGTCGATCTTCCCCAGCAACGGCCCCCGTTCGGCACCATCGCTACGGTAGAGCAGCGGACAACCAAAAGAAATTAGGCAGGAAGGGACTCGAGAGGTCAGGAGTGGTCAGAAACGCCTTGAAGTTCTATCTCTCACGAACGAGGGATTGCGCGGCCAATCCCGTTAAAGCGTTGACTGGCTTGGCTTAGAGCGAATGCAGTTGATTGAGAGCTCGCTAAGGAAGAGGAAATGGTCACAAAATATAAAATATTTTTATCACCTGGACTCACCTGTCGGAAGCGTTCTCCCGTACAGGTGACAAGTGTTGAATCGCTTTAGCGAGTCAGAATCTCCAGAA
>LNFM01007730.1_pt1 | contig 16640 bp, 11 predicted proteins | sample 596031 | NCBI WGS metagenome assembly LNFM01 (sample SAMN04254537, study PRJNA301005) | activated carbon metagenome | isolation source: dual media filters at the Ann Arbor, Michigan drinking water treatment plant | place: USA: Ann Arbor
GGCGAAGCCGCTGATCTATCGCATCTCCGGCGTTTGGGGGAACCACGAGGGCTCGATGCTCCTGTGGGTGCTCATGGTCGCCACATTCGGCGCGGCGGTAGCGCTGTTCGGTGGGCATCTGCCGCATTCGCTGCGCGCTCACGTGCTCGCCGTTCAAGCCTCGATCGCGGTGGCTTTCCTGCTGTTCATCCTGCTGACGTCCAACCCGTTCCTGAGACTGGCAGAGGCGCCGATCGAAGGGCGTGGGCTCAATCCGATCCTGCAAGATCCCGCCCTCGCGATCCATCCGCCATTCCTCTACGCCGGCTATGTCGGCTTGTCGGTTTCGTTCTCGTTCGCAATCGCGGCGCTGATCGAAGGTCGTATCGACGCAGCGTGGGCGCGCTGGGTCAGACCGTGGACGCTCGCTGCATGGATGATGCTGACGCTCGGCATCTCGCTCGGCTCGTGGTGGGCCTACTACGAGTTGGGCTGGGGTGGCTGGTGGTTCTGGGACCCGGTCGAGAACGCGTCCCTGATGCCGTGGCTCGCAGCGACGGCGCTCATCCACTGCGCGGTCGTGATGGAGAAGCGCGAGGCACTGAAAGTCTGGACGATCCTTCTCGCCATCCTCGCATTCTCGCTGTCGCTGATGGGAGCGTTCCTGGTGCGCTCGGGCGTGCTGACCTCCGTTCATGCTTTCGCCGTCGACCCTGCGCGGGGCACGTTCGTCTTGATCATCCTGGCGGTGTTCTGCGGGGGGGCGCTGTCGCTGTTCGCGGTACGCATGTCGGCGCTGAAGGCGGGCGGGTTGTTCGCGCCGATCAGCCGAGAAGGCGCGCTCGTGCTCAACAACGTGCTCCTGACGGTCGCGTGCGGCACGGTGCTGATCGGCACACTCTATCCGCTCGGGCTCGAGGCTGTGACCGGAGCCAAAATCTCGGTCGGACCACCTTATTTCAACGCAACATTCGGGCCGCTGATGCTGGCGCTGCTCGTCGCCGTACCGTTCGGACCGTTCCTGGCGTGGAAGCGAGGCGACATCTACGGTGCGATGCAAAGGCTCATGTGGGCCGCGGCGATCGCCTTCGCGGGCATCGTCATCACGATGGCGGTGGGAGGCCGTGGCCCCTGGCTCGCGCCGCTCGGCATCGGACTGGGCTTGTGGGTGATCGCGGGTTCCTTCGCGGAGATTGCACATCGCGGGCGGTTAGGCTCGGTGCCGGCGGCCACGGCCCTGCGGCGGATCGCGGGGCTGCCGCGTTCAGCGTGGGGTACAGCGATCGCGCACGCGGGCGCGGGCGTCATGACGATCGGTGTTGTGTCGATGTCTGCCTACCAGAGCGAGCAGGTGCTGGTGATGCGCGAAGGCCAAGTCGCCCAGATCGGCGGTTACAGCCTGATGTTCAAGGGGGTCGCTCCACAACGCGGCCCGAACTATCGCGAGGAAGTCGGCGTGCTCGAAGTGACGCGCGGTGGGCGACCGCTCGGCGAACTCAATCCGTCGAAGCGGCTCTACGATGCGCCGCGGCAGACGACGAGCGAAGCGGGAATTCACGCCTCTTGGCGCGGCGATCTCTATACGGTTCTCGGCGACTCGCAGGCCGGCGGCGGGTACGTGGTGCGGCTCTATTTCAATCCTCTGGTGCGGCTGATCTGGATCGGTACGCTATTGATGTTCCTTGCCGGCGCACTGTCACTATCGGACCGGCGCATGCGGGTCGGTGCGCCGCAGCGCGCACGTGTGCGATCTGGGCCCGTGCCGGCGGAGTGACGTGATGAGTATGGAAATCGCATATCGGCCTTGCGCGGATACGACGCTTCCCAATTGCCTCGCCCCTCCCTATCCAAAGGCAGAAGGGGGACAAGGTAGCGATGGTTTCAAAGCTGGTGGCTTGCTCGGACGTGTGGCTCTGGCCGTCGTCACGCTCATCGTCGGGGCGTTTCTCGCGCTGACGCCGGCGGTCGCAGTGCAGCCGGACGAGGTGCTGCCCGACGCCACGCTCGAAGCGCGCGCGCGGGCGATGTCGGCGAATCTGCGCTGCCTCGTCTGCCAGAACCAGTCGATCGACGATTCCAATGCGCCGCTCGCGCGCGACTTGCGACTGCTCGTGCGTGAGCGCCTGACCGCTGGCGACAGCGACCCTGCCGTCATGAAGTACGTGGTGGCGCGCTATGGCGAGTATGTTCTGCTGAAGCCACCCGTCAACGCGTCGACGGTGGTGCTGTGGCTCGGCCCCGCTGCCATGCTCCTGCTGACGCTGTTCTTCCTGCTGTTGAAGGAGCGTCGCGACCGGCTCATTCGTGAGGCCAAGGTCGAGCCACTTTCGGCCGTCGAGAAGGATCGCCTCGCCGCGATGCTGAAGGACGCGACGAAGTAACGTCGACGACTTCGGCGTTTCCTCGAGCCGGATTCGCGACGCTCATGTGCAAAGGGAGCATTTCGGCCGCGAATGATGGTGCGCAACGGTCAGCGCACCGACGCACTTCGGGCGAGGCGGTCGAGAAGGGCGCGGGTCGGAAGACCGAGGACCGGGAGGCCGGCTGCGCTTTCGTATAGGCCGATGGCAGTACGGGTGTCGGTATCGAAACGGCCGGTTGGCGTGCCTTCGAGCAAGCGGGCCGCGATCAGCATCTGTTGCAGCATGCGAAGATCCGTTGCCGACGTCAGCACGGCGGCTTGGCGCAAAACGTCGATCCGTGCCGCGAATGCTACCGAGCTGACAGCCGTGTTCGCGACCGGTGAGGGCGGCGCTCGATTTACGACGACGCCTTCTTCGATCATGACTCGCGACTGGACGAACGTACCGACGTTGATCGCGACGGCTTTCGGGCCTTCCGGCGACTCGATCAGCAGCGGCGAGCCCGACGAAGCGCCCCCGGTATCGCAAGTGTGCAGCACGAGATTGAGTGGATCGTTGAAATCGCGGTCATTGACAACAGGTCCTGCGACATTGGCTTCACCGCGTCGGCCACCGAAACATGGTTGGGAGTAGGCCATCGTCCAGCGGCCGAAATCGCGGTGGAACGCGGCCTGGAACAGGCGGCCAGCCTGGGCCTCGTTCTCGATTTCATCGGGCGTCATGGGCACTACGGGAAGTGTCTTGCCACGACAGGCCGGGCTCTGGAGCTTGACGAGCGCCCAATCACGGGAGGCATCAATAGGCGGCTTGGTGTTGATGCCGACCGCGCCGGCAACGACGTGTTGGGCGGCGGTGCGGCTCGCCGTACCGGCAAAGCGCACGCTGCCCGAAGTTGTTCCCGGCCTCGCAAAGAAAAAGCGCTCGGTCGGCGGCGGCGTCTCGCCCTTGGTGCGGAATACGCAATGACTGGCGGTAGCGATGACATCGTCGGCGACGCAGAAGGCGGAGCAGACGGTGCGCGAACGCTCGTTGTAGATGACGCCGATCGAGCCCCGCAGGCCGCCCAGGCGCTTTGGCATGCGTTTGCGGTTGTCCTCGCCGAACACCGCGACCTTGCGCACCAGCGAATTGGCCTGGGCCGGCGCCGAAGCCGTCTTCGCAAGGCCCGACGGCGGGATGGCGGCAGCCTCGCGCGTCGCAGCGAACAACAAGCCGAGCCCGAGGATGATAGCCCATGCGGTAGTCTCGGCAGCGCCCCTGCTGCGAACCTCGGCTGTACCAACTCCACACACGCGATGCATCTCGACGCAATCCTCGCAGGCCATCCGGCTCGATCCGGAACATTACCGCCTTTTAATGTGGCCGAAAGCCAGAGGTAACGCTCGAAGCTATATGCATAACCGCAAAATCCGGGCCGATGTGGAATTCGAGTCCGGATGGCCAACCCGATTTTTCAGTCGGTCGATTTCTCAGTCGGCCGATTTCTCAGTCGAAAGGGACGTCCCATGATCGTCAACTCTCCAGACCTGTCTCCAAACCGGGCCTCGATGGCCATCGTTCGGCGGGGCCGCCGCATCGCGGCCGCAGCGCTCCTGGGCACCAGCATCCTCGCGCTCGCCGCGACGACGAGTGGCGTTCCGGTGCAGGCGCAACGCGCGGATCAACAGTCGGTGTTGACGCCGATGGGGCGCGCACCGGTAAGCTTCGCCGATATCGTCGAGCGGGTTAAGCCTGCTGTCGTCAGCATTTCGGTTTCGAGCGGCGGCCGGGCGACCGCGCAGCGACCCGCCGAACGGGGCACGCCTCCCCGCGCCAATCCCCAGCGTCCGCCGATCCCGGGCCTGCCCGAGGAGTGGAACGAGTTCTTCCGCAACCTGCCGCGCGATTTCGGCGGTGGCGGCAACAGCCCTTCCCCGCGTGCCGTCCAGGCTCAGGGGTCCGGCTTCGTCATTTCCGAGGATGGCTACGTCGTCACGAACAACCACGTGATCGACAAGGCCGACAAGATCGAGGTCGTGTTCGACGGTCCCGACAAGGACAACAAGTTCGAGGCCACGCTGGTCGGCACCGATCCGCGCACCGATATCGCGCTACTGAAGATCAAGTCGGACAGGAAGTTCCAGTTCGTCAAGTTTGCTCCCAAGGACAGCCGCGTCGGCGACTGGGTGCTCGCGGTCGGCAATCCCTTCGGTCTGGGCGGAACGGTTACGGCCGGAATCGTGTCGGCCCTCGCCCGCGGTATCGCCGAAGGCCCCTACGACTACATGCAGATCGACGCGGCGGTGAACCGCGGTAACTCCGGCGGACCGACGTTCAATCTCGATGGTGAAGTGGTCGGCGTGAACACCGCGATCTACAGCCCGTCGGGCGGTAACGTCGGCATCGCGTTCGCGGTCCCCGCAGCGACCGTCACAAAGGTCGTCGAGCAGCTCCGCGCCACCGGCAGCGTCGCACGCGGCTGGCTCGGCGTGAAGATCCAAAACCTCGACGCAGATATGGCGAAGAGCTTCGGGCTTGCCGACACGGCCGGGGCTTTGGTTCAAGAAGTCACGGCGAAGGGCCCCGCGGAAGCCTCGGGTGTTCGTATCGAGGACGTGATCCTTTCGGTCAACGGCACCAAGATCAAGGACACCAAGGATCTCGCGCTCAAGATCGCCGAGTACGCGCCAAACACCGTCGTCGATGTGCGCGTCATGCGCCGCGACAAGGAGGAGACGATCAAGGTCAAGCTCGGACTGTTCCCGGGCGCGACAACCGCCGAGGCTGCGCCCGCCGAGAAGTCCAATCCGGCCGTCCGCCAGTTCTCCTCGCTCGGACTGTCGTTCTCGGTCGCGCCCCGTCGCGGAGCTGCTGCAAAGGACGGTGTTGCCGTGACGGCAGTGGACGAGGGTAGCGATGCCGCGACCAAGGGCATCACCACCGGCGATCATGTCACGCACGTCAACGGCGATCCGGTCAATTCGGCCGATGACATCGAGGCAGCCGTGAAGCGCGCCTCCAGCCGCGGAACCGTGCGGCTTACGGTGAAGTCCGACGCCCGGACGGCAGTGGTCGCGATCTCGGTCAAGCCGAAGGGTTGAACGCAGCGACCCTTCAAAAACAGTATCGAGGGCGCGGGGTGGACAACTCACCCCGCGCCCTCGATCATTGGGGCAGCATTCATTCGCTTTGTCCATCCGCGCCGCGGCAGGGCGAAGACAACTCACCTCTGACCCGGACTCACCGGCCATGCGAATCCTGCTCATCGAGGACGACAAGGAAACGGTTCGCTACCTCGTCAAAGCGCTGACCGAAAGCGGACACGCGGCCGATTCGGCGGAAGATGGCGAGCACGGACTAGCGCTCGCGCGCGAGGGTCTCCACGACGTGCTGGTCGTCGATCGCATGCTGCCGGAGCGGGACGGATTGTCAGTCGTGCGGACGCTGCGTGCAGAGGGCATTCGCACGCCAGTGCTGTTCCTTTCTGCGTTGGGAGAGGTCGACGACCGGGTCAAGGGGCTTAAGGCCGGCGGTGACGACTATCTGACGAAGCCGTTCGCGCTGTCTGAACTGCTCGCACGAATTGAAGCTCTCGTGCGCCGCGCGCAACCCGAAGAAAGCGAGCCGCGCTTCGTCGTCGGCGACCTCGTACTCGACCGGCTATCACGGCGTGTCACGCGTGCCGGCCAGCCGATCATGCTGCAACCGCGAGAGTTCCGCCTGCTCGAGTATCTGATGAAGAATGCAGGCCAGATCGTCACGCGCACGATGCTTCTTGAAAAAGTCTGGGACTACCATTTCGATCCGCAGACGAACGTGATCGACGTCCACATCTCCCGGCTCAGGTCGAAGATCGACAAAGGGTTCGACAAACCGCTGCTGCAGACTGTGCGGGGCGCCGGCTACATGATCGGCGAAGGTGGCTGAGCCGATGGGCGAGACGGGTAGAACGGCGACATCCGAGCCAGTTGGATTCGTGCGCTCGCTCATGGCACTAGCAGCTACTCGCGCCTTCCAGCAGGCCGCGATCTTCGTTGCCGCCGCCTCGATCGCAGGCGGGCTCATCATGTGGCTGCTGCTGTCGCGCGCGAGCGATCTCGTCTCGGCGCAGGTCATCGAAACGATGATGGTGGAAGTAGACGACATCGCCGAGATTGCGGAGGCAGCGGGCACTGCGGCGATTGTCACGAGCGTTGCGCGGCGGTCCAAGGACGCGACGACGCGGCTCTATCTCCTCGTCTCGTCCCAGGGAACAAAGCTTGCCGGCAACCTCGAACGCTGGCCGGACGAGTTGCCAGTCCAGGCGTCACGGTCGCTTACCCCTCGCAATACAGGTGGAGTATTCGAGTATCGCACCGGCGCGGAGGCCGGACGACCGAGGATCGCTGCCGGCGTCGCGCGTCTCGTCAGCGGCGATGCCAGGCTTCTCGTCGGCCGCGATCTCGCGCTTCAGCGGGAGTTCGCGGCGCAGGTGAGATGGCTCTATCTCGCCGGGTTCGGCGCGCTCGCACTCGCGGGCCTCGTTGCCGGGCTCGTCGCCAGCCGGCTCGCCGTGCGGCGCATCGCCGAGATCGCGGACACGAGCGACCGGATCATGGCGGGAGAATTTTCACGGCGCGTCCCCGTCACCGGGGCCGGCGACGAACTCGACCGGCTCGCGGGCAATCTCAACGCGATGCTCGACCGGATCGAGAACCTGATGGCCGGTTTGCGGGAGGTGTCGGACAACATCGCGCACGATCTCAAGACGCCGCTCACCCGGCTCAGGACCCGGGCGGAGGAGGCCATGCGCGATGGCGATCTCGCGAAAGCACGAGACGGACTCGGCCGTGTGATCGAAGATGCCGACGAGCTGATCAAGACGTTCAACGCGCTGTTGCTGATCGCGCGCCTCGAAGCGGGCGCGCTCGAAGGTTCGGCGGAAACGTTCGAACTGGCAGAACTGGTTCGCGACGTCGCCGAACTCTATGAGCCGGTCGCGGAAGAAGCAGGGATGTCTCTCGTCTGTAGGGCGGACGAAGCAGCGCTTGTCCACGCCAACCGGCAGCTCGTCGGCCAGGCGATCGCGAATCTCATCGACAATGCGATAAAATACGGCCCGAGGTCCGGCAATGGCGGGCCTCTCGTGGGGGCGGACATCATGGTCGGTCTCGCCCTCACGGAGCGGGAGGTCGCGATCAGCGTCGCAGACCGTGGGCCCGGCATTCCCGCCGGCGACCGCGACCGCGTTTTGAAGCGCTTCGTGCGGCTGGAAGCGAGCCGCACGCGGCCTGGAACCGGACTCGGTCTAAGCCTTGTCGCAGCCGTCGCCCGGCTGCACGGTGGACGCATCCTGTTGGAGGACAATGCGCCCGGGCTCAGGATCGTGTTAGCACTGCCGCGCAAGCACGCCGCAGCGGGGGCTGCGCAAGATTCTTCGACGAGAGACACGTGATGACAGGGGTTCAACTTTCGACGCGGCTCGTCCGCGCGCCGGTGCTGGGAAACGAAGCGCGGGCACGCGGGCTTCTGACGGAGATCAGCGCGGAACTCGACCCAGATTCGGCCGCCGTGCTTGCGGAGCCGGCAGTGGAGCGCCTACTGCTCGGCGTGCTCGACGGATCGTCCTATCTCACAGCGCTGATGCGGCGCTCACCTGCGCGGCTGGTGCGAGTGCTTTCGACCGGGCCCGAGGAAAGGCTCGCGCAGCTGAGGGCGGACGCTTTTGCGCTGGCGTCGAGCGCCACCACCATGACCGACCTGATGGCGGGACTGCGGGCGGTCAAGAACGAAGCAGCGCTGCTGATCGCGCTCGCGGACCTCGGCGGCGCCTGGGGGCTCGATGCGGTCACCGGCGGATTGACTGCCATCGCCGATGTCACGACGCAGGCGACCGTGCGCTTTCTGTTCCGGGAAGCGCGCGCGAAAGGTCACTGGCTCGGCGGCACTGACGCCCAACCGGAGGCGGGCTCAGGCTTCATCGTGCTCGGCATGGGTAAGCACGGCGCGGCGGAACTCAACTATTCCAGCGATGTGGATCTCATCGTCTTCTACGATCTGGAGCGGCTCGCGATCCGCCATGGGCTGGAGCCGCAGCCGTTCTTCGTGCGGCTGACGAAAGATCTCGTGAAGATCATGCAGGAGCGCACGGCGGACGGCTACGTGTTCCGCGTCGACCTGAGGCTCAGGCCCGATCCCGGTGCAACGCAAGTCGCGATCAGCACGGAAGGCGCTTTCCACTACTACGAGAGCTTCGGGCAGAACTGGGAACGCGCGGCCATGATCAAGGCGCGCGCGATTGCCGGCGACATCGAAGCGGGCGAGATGTTCCTCAAGGAACTCGGGCCGTTCGTCTGGCGCAAGTATCTCGACTTCGCGGCCATCGCCGACATCCATGCGATGAAGCGCCAGATCAACGCGCATCGCGGTTTTTCGGTCATCGGCGTCCAAGGCCACAACGTGAAGCTCGGCCGCGGCGGTATCCGCGAGATCGAATTCTTCGTGCAGACGCAGCAATTGATCGCGGGCGGCCGGCAGACGGACCTGCGCATCCGGCCGACGTTGACAGCTCTGTCGCTGCTCGTGAAACGCGGGTGGATCAAGCCGGAGATCGAAACGGATCTCGCACGCGCCTACGATTTTCTGCGCACGATCGAGCACCGCGTCCAGATGATGGCCGACGAGCAGACGCATTCGCTGCCGGACGACGCGACGGAATTGGAGAAGTTCGCCCGCTTCGCGGGCTACGCTGGAACGGCCGAGTTCTCCACAGCGCTGCTGGAGGTGCTGGCGACCGTGCAGCGGCACTACGCGGCGCTGTTCGAGGACAGCCCCGATCTCACGCGCGGTGGCACCAACATGATGTTCGCCGGAGAGGCGGACGATCCGGCCACCGTGGAAGCGCTCGGCAAGCTCGGATTTTCGCAGCCGAGCCAGGTGATCGAAACCGTTCGCGGCTGGCATCATGGGCGGTATCCCGCCGTGCGCAGCGCGCAGGCGCGCGAGCGTCTCACGGAAGTGCAGCCGCTGCTGATCGAGGCCCTGGCGGAAACGGCCGCCCCCGATGCCGCGTTCGCGAGCTTCGACCGATTTCTCTCACAGTTGCCGACCGGCGTGCAGCTGTTTTCGCTCCTGCGTGCAAACCCGAAACTGTTGCGCCTCGTCGCCGACATCATGGGCACCGCGCCGCGTCTGGCGAGGATTCTCAGCCGGCGGCGCAGGGTGCTCGATGCGGTGCTGGATCCGCGCGTTCTGGGCGATCTGCCCCGGCAGGAAGAAATCGCGGCCCTGATCGCTGCTGAAATGGCCGGGGCCAGCGATTTCCAGGATGCCCTCGACCGCGCGCGGATCATCGGCAACGAGCAGGCCTTCCTGATCGGCGTCAGGGTGCTGACGGGCATGATCTCCGCGCCGCTCGCCGGTAGCGGCTATGCGCAACTTGCCGAGGAGATGATAGGTGCCGTGCAGCGCGCGGCCGAGGCCGACTTCGCCGTTGCCCACGGCCAAGTGCCCGGGGGAGCGGCTGCCGTCGTCGCGATGGGCAAACTCGGAGGTCGCGAGATGGCTGCGTCGTCCGATCTCGACTTGATCGTGGTCTACGATTTCGATCCGGAGGCGACGCAATCCGATGGCGCGCGGCCGCTCGCTGTGAGCCAGTATTTCGCGCGCCTGACGCAACGGCTGATCACGGGGCTGTCGGCACCGACCGCGGAAGGCCAGCTCTACGAAGTCGACATGCGTCTGAGGCCCTCGGGTCAGAAAGGGCCCGTCGCCACGCAGCTGTCGAGCTTCATCGATTACCAACGCAAGGATGCTTGGACCTGGGAGCACATGGCTTTGACGCGGGCGCGCGTCGTCACGGGATCGCCGGAGATCCGCGTGAAGGTCGAGAAGGCCATCGCAGAGGCACTGCGTACGCCGCGCGACCGGGCCAAGATCACGGCGGATGTGCGCGACATGCGATTGCGGATCGCCGCCGAAAAAGGCACGCAGTCCATCTGGGATCTCAAGCAGGTTCGCGGCGGATTGGTCGATCTCGAGTTCATGGTCCAATACCTGCAGCTCGTACACGGCCCCGAGCGGCCCGACATTTTCGATCAGAATACGGTGCAGGCGTTGCGCAAGCTGGAGCTGGCGGGACTGCTCGACGCCGGCGTGGCGGGCATATTGATCCCGGCTGCACGCCTCATCTCGGATCTGACTCAGATCTTGCGGTTGAGCCTCGACGCCGAGTTCGATCCGAAGACTGCGCCCGAGGGCCTCAAGGCGCTGCTCGCAGAGGTCGCGGGCGCGCCGACTTTCGCACAACTCGAGATCGACCTCAGCACGACGCTGGCCGAGGTGGCGGCGATGTTCGAGGTGGTGGTGGTGTAGGCGTACACGCTCGGATTACCGCATCGACAAGGTCGCGATCACCGGCAGATGGTCGGAGCCCAGGCGCGGCCCGGTCGTGACGCGAACCGACGCGAAGTGCTGCGATGTCAGCACATGATCGATCGGAAACAGCGGCGGAAGCCAGCGGCTGGTCCCGGGCCAGGAACCGGACAGCCCGGTGTGGCGAACGAGGCCGACCGTACCGGCGAAGCGAGCCAACGTGAAACTCCAGGGCGTCAAGTTGAAATCGCCAGCGACGATCATGGGAGCGCCGCGAGACGACGCCAGATGCTGGGCCAGCCACGCCATCTCGCGCTGTTGGCGGCGCGGGCCTTCCGGGTTCATGACGTGGACGCCGACGATCCTTACTCGCTTACCGTGGATCTCGACAGCCGCGTCGATTGCGGGTGGCGTGGCATCGCCGCGCAGGATGTGCCTGCTTTCGGTGATCGGCCATCTCGACAGCAATGCGCTGTCGCAACCGATCCAATCGTTGCAGAAGCGTCGGTGCGGGTAACGATCGCGCAGGCTCGCGTTCAGCGCATCCGCACTACGACGGCCGACCTCCTGCAGCAGGATGACATCGGGCTCCTCGACGCGAACCAGCGAGACGAGTTCGGGGACGGATCTGCCGCTCCAGTGGACATTGAATGTCATCACCTTGACCGGCTGCGCCTGTTGGCCTGCCTGCGTCGTTCCTGCGATGCGCAGAACGGGCGCGAAGAAGAGCAGCACGGCGACGAGGGCCACGACCGAGGCACGTTTCAACCCGCCGCGGCTGCCGCCGAACCAGGCCACGACCAGTGTTGCCAGCGCGGCTCCTGTCCATCCCGGCGCGAAATTGTTGATGCCGTCGAGCAGGGGGACGAATTGGCCGAGCAAGGCGCCGGCGATGACCATAGCAAGAGCGAGGCAAGCCAACTCGGCGAGGACGCGCGCAGACTTGCCAACGAGCCCTTCGCGCGCCGAGGCCACGGCGTAACGGACGTGGCGGAAGACGCGTGCCAGGGGCACTGCAGATGAGGGCGCAGACATCGGCTTCACCGTCCGGGCGTGATCCGCATGATACGGCCGGAAGGCGAGTCCGTCATCACATAGAGCGCGCCGTCTGGACCTTCACGGACGTCGCGGAAGCGGTCGTAGTCCTTGTTCAACAGCTTTTCCTCAGCGACGACTCGATCGCCATCGAGAACCAATCGCGAGAGATGGACACCGTTGAGCGCACCAACGAAAAGGTTACCCTTCCAGGCCGGGAAAAGGTTGCCCGTGTAGAATGCCATGCCTGACGGTGCGATCGATGGGTCCCAATAGTAGACCGGTTGCTCCAGACCAGCCTTCTCGGTGCCGATCCCGATCTGTGCGCCGGAATAATCGCGGCCGTAGGTGATGACCGGCCAGCCGTAGTTCTTCCCGGCTTCGGTGATATTGACTTCGTCGCCGCCGCGGGCGCCGTGCTCCACGGTCCAGAGTTTTCCGGTGACGGGATGGATCGCGGCGGATTGCGGATTGCGATGACCGAGCGACCAGACCTCCGGGGCCCACCCCGGCCGCTTCGGCGTCGAAGCGTGCGCGGAGCCATCGGGGTTCAGCCGCACCACCTTGCCGAAATGGTTGGCAGGGTTTTGCGCCATCTGGCGCGAGGCAGCATCTCCTCCGCGGCCAGTCCCCCGCTCGCCCAGCGTGACAAACAGACTTCCGTCGGCAGCAAAAGCGATCCGTGAGCCGAAATGAATAGGGACGGGGTTATCCGGCTTCTGTCTAAAAATTACCTGCAGGCCGGTAAGCCGGCCACCGCCGCCTTCGAACTCGAGCTTGGCGCGCGCCACTGATGTGCCACTATTCCTGCCGCCACGAGGCTCGGAGAAAGTGAAATAGATATTGCCGGACGCCGCGAAATCCGGTGCGAGCGCCACATCCAGGAGGCCGCCCTGACCTGCGGCCACCACGGGGGGCACGCCAGCGACCTGGCCGGTGATCTCTCCGCTGCGAGCGACGAGGCGGATCTTACCACCGATCTCGGTAACGATGATCCGACCATCGGGTAGAAAGCGGAAGCTCCAGGGACGTTCGAGCCCCTTGACCACCGTCGTGACCTGGATGCGCGAAGCAACCTGGGGTGCAGGCGCCTGGGTCAACTTTTCCGCCAACGCCGGGGAAGCCAGCACGAGCAAGGCCAAGACGAGACTAGAACGGTGGTAACCCAAGCTCTTTCTCCTCACACGAATGACACGTATCGGTTCTATCGGTTCTTCCCACCCCGGCGTAGCCGCGGCCTTCGTCTCGCTGGGGAGATACGCACCCGCCAAGGCGATTCCAAGGTACACCGCTCGCGGCCGCCACGAGCGGACGACGGGTGCAGCTCTGGCTCTGTCTCTGGCTCTGGCCCTGTCTCTGGCCCTGTCTTTGGCTCTGGCTCTGGCACCGAACTCGCTCCGCTCGCCCTCCGGGCTCGATCACTCCTCGCGCTTGTATGCCCCGAGCCCGGGCTTGAAACTCTTGTCGTCGAGGAACTGCTTCATGCCTTTGCTCGCGCCCTTCTCGGGATCGCGCATGATCATCTGGTCGTTCTTGGCGTTCAGATAATCGGCGGAGGCGTCCCAGCTCATCTCGCGCACGCGATGGTAGGCGGTCTTGGCCGTGCGCAGGACCAGCGGATTCTTGTCCATCATCTTGGCAGCGAGGTGCTTCGTCTTCGCGACGAGATCCTCCTTCGGCACGGATATGTTGACGAGGCCGATCTCGGCGGCGCGCTTGCCGTCGAAGGTATCGCCGGTGAGAATGTAGTAGAGTGCGTCGCGCTGCGCCAAGGCCATGGCCACCGACTTCGTGACGATGCCCGCGGGAATGATCCCCCAGTTGACCTCGGACAGGCCGAACTGCGCATCGTCGGCGGCAACCGCGAGATCGCACGCGCAGAGCACTTGGAATGCACCGCCGAAGCACCAACCGTTGACCATCGCGATCGTCGGCTTGGGGTAGTACATCAGCCGGCGCCACTGCCAGTAGGCGTTGGCGTTGTGCAGCCGCTCGCGCAACCGGGGATCACCGGCGTCGGGGATACGAAAGTACTCCTTCAAGTCCTGGCCGGCCGAGAATGCATCGCCAGCGCCGGTGATCACGATCACCTTCGCCTCGTCGTTCATCTCGAGCTGATCGATCGCTGCGACCATCTCGAACACGATGCCGGGGCTGATCGCGTTACGCTTCTCCGGGCGATTCAGCGTGACCCACGCGATGCCCTCCTCGATGCGGATCTTCACATTGGTGCCGGGTTCGGCCTTGGTGTCCATCGGTTGCTCCTGTTCCTGGGAATTCCTATAGTGCGGGGAAGTTGCCGTCTCCAAGGTCGCAGAAACCGGGACAGCCGCAAAGGGAGGAAGTACATGATCGAAAAACCGGACTCGTGGCCCTCGCGCACTGCGCTGCAAGGGGCTGCGGCCGTCATCGTGGCTTGCGCATCAGTAGTCGGCACGACCACGGGCGCTTCGGCTCAGCAATACCCGGAGCGGCCGGTAAAGGTCGTGGTCGGATTTCCCGCCGGCAGCGGCGCGGACATTTTGTGTCGGTACTTCGTCGAGGGCATGGCCAAGGTCTCGGGCTCGACATTCGTCATCGAGAACAAGCCCGGCGCGACGGGCAATATCGGCTCCGAAACCGTCGCTCGCTCCAAGCCCGACGGCTACACGCTCCTGATGGGAGCCAGCTCGAACATGGCAGGCGGCCCGAACCTCTACAAGAACCTCACGTGGCATCCGCAGAAGGACTTCGACGTCGTCAGTACGTTCGCCCAGCTGGGGTTCGTGCTCACGATTGCGGCCGCCAGCCCCGCCAAAACGGTGCCCGAGTTTACGTCGCTGATGAAGGCTAAGGCGGGTAAGGCGACGTTCGGCTTCGGCAATACGTCGGGACTCGCGGCGTCGAGCCTGTACGCACACGAGGCGGGCTTCCAGGTGACGAGCGTCGCCTACAAATCGAACCCGCAGGCGGTGTCGGACGTAGCGGAGGGGCAGATCGACTACGTGTTCTCCGACGCTCTGTTCGCTATGAGCCAACAGAAGGTCGGCAAGGTGCGCCTGCTGGCGGTAACGACGCCCGAGCGGCTGTCGAGCCTGCCTGACCTGCCGACGATGGGGCAAGCTGGGCTGCCGGCCGTCGCAGTTGCACCGTGGTGGGCGTTGTTCGCGCCGGTGAAGACGCCGCCCGAGATCCTCGCCAAGCTCGATGGCTGGCTCAACACGGTGGCGCGGCAGCCGGAGGCGCGGGAGTTCCTCGTGAAGCAGGGCATCGAGCCGCTGCCAGGGACCGCGGCGAAGACCCGCGAGATGCTGGCGGCTTCGCTCAAAGAGTGGGCGCGTATCGTCGAGCTTGCGAAAATCACACCGCAATAGGGCAATCCGTCCCACGCTCGGTGAGAAATGGCATGTGGGGATGGCCGGTTGGCCGACTCCACGCCGCCATCGCGCGGCGGCATAGTCCCTTCCGACCGGCTTTGGCGGCGCCTCCATGCCGCCCGAGGGAAAGCTGCCGGCAAGGTCGAGCCACAGCAATGAACGACGCCAACTTCTGCTCACTTTTCCCAGATCCCCCCTCCGCCTCTTCGGGGCACCTCCCCCACAAGGGGGGAGGTGAAACAACGCGAAGCCGATCGCTCGGAACATTTCATGCGCTTCAATAATTTGCAGGATCTGCTGGCGGGTCTGCTGTTCCTGGCCTTTGGCGCGGCAGCGCTGTGGTTCGGTCAGTCGTATGCGTTCGGCGCGGCGACCCGAATGGGGCCGGGTTTCCTGCCCAACGTGCTCGGCTGGCTGCTGGTGGGGCTCGGCGCGTTCATTGCGGTGCGGGCGCTCGTGGTCGGCGGCGTGCCGATCCCGCGAATTCATCTGCGGCCGCAGATCATGATCATCGCAGCGTTGCTCGCGTTCGCATTGCTCGTCGAGCGCCTTGGGCTGATGGCTGCCGCAGCGGCGGTCGTAGTGCTGGGATCGCTGGCCAGCCGCGAGGCGCGACCGCTGGAGATCATCGTGATCGCGGCCCTGACGGCAGCGGGCGCCGTGGGATTATTCATCAAACTGCTAGGCCAGCCGATGCAGCCTTGGGCGTGGGGATTCTGAGCGATGTTCGACATCTTCCAGAACCTCGCGACCGGCTTCGGCGGCGCGTTCACCCCCGTCAATCTCGGGCTCTGCCTGATCGGCTGTCTGTTGGGAACGCTGATCGGCGTGTTGCCGGGTATCGGTCCGATAGCGACGATCGCGATGCTGCTGCCGATAACTTATGGACTATCGCCTCTCGGCGCGCTCATCATGCTCGCGGGCATCTACTACGGGGCGCAATACGGCGGCTCCACGACGGCGGTTCTGGTCAACCTGCCCGGTGAATCGTCGTCCGTGGTGACGTGCCTCGACGGCTACCAGATGGCGAAGAACGGCCGCGCGGGCTCGGCGCTGACGATCGCGGCACTGGGCTCGCTGTTCGCAGGCTGCGTCGGCACGCTGATGCTAGCCGCCTTCGCGCCGATCCTGGCGAAGTTCGCCGAACAGTTCCGAAGTCCCGAATACTTCGCGCTCATGCTGTTCGGGCTGGTCGCGGCCGTCGTGCTCGCCTCGGGGTCCGTGGTGAAGGCGATCGCAATGGTGGTACTGGGCCTCCTGTTCGGGCTCGTCGGCACGGACGTTTCGAGTGGCGTGACACGCTACGGTTTCGGCGTACCGGAACTCTACGACGGCATCGACTTCGTGCCGGTAGCGGTCGGCCTGTTCGGGCTGGCGGAGATCATGTCGAACCTCGACAAGCGGGCGGAGAACCGCGACCTCGCGGCGAAAGTCGGGAGCTTGTGGCCGACACGGGATGAAGCCCGGCGCGCTGTTCCCGCCGTGCTGCGCGGAACGGTTGTCGGCTCTCTTCTCGGCATCCTTCCCGGCGGCGGTGCCGTGCTCTCGTCGTTCGCGGCCTACACGCTGGAAAAGA
>LNFM01007731.1_pt1 | contig 16638 bp, 17 predicted proteins | sample 596031 | NCBI WGS metagenome assembly LNFM01 (sample SAMN04254537, study PRJNA301005) | activated carbon metagenome | isolation source: dual media filters at the Ann Arbor, Michigan drinking water treatment plant | place: USA: Ann Arbor
AGCAGCAGCCGCGGCCACAGCGCGCGGGGCACGGCGAGCGCCTCGCGCCGCGCCAGCGCCACCGCCAGCAGCACCGCGCAGCCCAGCGCGCCATGCGCCGCGCGCGTGGACAGCACCGGCAATTCCGCCAGCAGCAGCTTCATCGCCGGCCAGTTCAGGCCCCAGCCGATCGTGGTGGCGACCAGCAGCGCCAGCCCCGCCGCATCGGGCCTCGGCGCGGGGCGCGCCATCAGCAGCGCAAGCGTGTGCTGACGTCGTGGACAACCGCCCCGCTGGGCGAAACGTCGATCACGCCCAAGGCGGGCGACCGATGATGCAGACGCAGCATCGCGAACAAGGGCGGCGACAAGGCGGCGCGCATGCCGCGCAGGATCAATGCATGAACTCCGGTTCCTCGCGCGTCAGGATGCGCTTCACACTTTCGAGGTGCAGCCGCGCGCTCTCGCGGTCGCCCTCGCGCATCTGGGCATAGGTGCGCGCGGCCATCTCCGCCGGCACCGGCTTCAGCGTGCGGCCGGTGGACATGGCCAGGCGCTGCGCCTCGGCCGCGCGCTCGAGGTAATACAGGTCGTCCCATGCTTCGGCGACCGACCCGCCGACCACCATCACGCCGTGGTTCTTCATGAAAACGATGTCGGCATCGCCGATGCTGGCGGCGATGCGGTCGCCTTCCTTCTCGTCCAAAGCCAGGCCGCCATATTCCTCGTCAACCATCGTGCGGCCGTAGAATTTCAGCGCGCTCTGCCCGGCCCAGACCAGCGGCGGGCCTTCCACCATCGCCAGCGCGGTGGCGTTCGGCATGTGCGTGTGGAACGCAGCCTTCGCGCGCGGCTTGTTCAGGTGCACGCGGGCGTGGATGAAGAAGGCGGTGGCCTCCGGCACGCCCTCGCCGGCGACCACATTGCCGTTGAAGTCGCAGACCAGCAGGCGCGATGCGGTGATCTCGCTGAACGCCCAGCCATAGGGGTTGACCAGGAACAGGTCGTCGCGGCCCGGCACCACGAAGGAGAAATGGTTGCAGATGCCCTCCGACAGACCGAGCCGCGCCGCCATGCGGAAGCAGGCGGCCAGGTCCACGCGCGCCTGGCGCACCGCATCCGCGTCGAGCTCGGTGTTTCGCAGGATGGCGGGCGCGGCGGGCGCGCCAAGGGCATGGGCCATGGGCTGTCTCCTTTGGTGGCGCGCAGCGTCGCGCAGCGGCGGGCGCAGGGCAATCCATGCCTGTCGCGCGATGCGCGCGCCGGCCTGCCGCGCCATTGCAACGGCCGGCAAAACGCTGAACCATGCCGGCCCGAGGAGAACCGTATGAGCATTGTCCCGATCGGGGCAGGCAGCCAGCAGCAGCCGCGGCGCCTCATGGTGGTTCCGGCGCATCTCGGCGGCTCTGTTCAGCATTTCTATCATTTCTTCTTCGGCTACCTGCTGCCCTTCGTCGAGCATTGCCAGCCCCTGCGCGGCAGCCACCGCTTCCTGTTGCGCGATTGCGGTCCCATGAACGGCCTGCTGCGCCAGCTCGACGGCTTCAACCTGGAGCTGGTCGCCCTCAAGCTCGTGTTGTCGAGCGTGGTCGGGTCCAACCCCGCCGATGGGGCGCTCGCGCGGCTGATCGCGCCGGGCTTCGACCATCCAGAGTCCTACAGGCGCGATCGCTTCGCGCGCCTTCGCCGCATCTGGCAGGCGCTGTATGGCGAGCGCATCGCCGCCGCCGCCACCCGCTGGCCGCAGACGGCTTCCGACCGCCTGATCCTGGTGGTCGACCGCGCGCCACCCGACCCGTTCTACGACAGCAGCCTGTCGGAAAACCCGGGTGCCGGCGCCGCCCGTCGCAGCGTGCCGAACCTGCACGAGGTTGCCGCGGCCATCGCGGTACACGGCGAGGTGGTGGTGGTCCGCCTCGAGGAGTGCGACCTGTTCGAACAGATCGCGCTGTTCTCGCGCGCCTGGCGCGTGGTGGGCCAGCACGGCGCGGGACTGGCCCATATGCTGTGGGCGCCGCCTGGCGCTGCGCTGGTCGAGATCCTGCCCAACCCCCAGGGCCTGCCTGTCGAAAGGCTGGCCAATGTGCAGTACTTCAAGGGCATCTGCGAGGCGCTGGGCCTCGGCTGGCATCCCGTGATGCAGCAGGCCGACCATGCCGCGGTTGAGCCAAGGACCGTGGTGCAGGCATTGGCGGCCTGCGCTTAGGGCATCCGCGTCATCGACGTCGGGTCGCCCCCGCCCCCCCCTGGCCGTGCGCGCTGCACATGGCATGATGCCGCGCAAGAACCACCAAACGGAGGAACCACCATGAACCGCAGGACCCTACTCGGCGCTGCCGCCGCGCTGCCGCTCACCGCCATCCGACCCACCGAGGGGCGCGCGCAGGCCGGCTTCTCGGACGGCGTGGTCAAGATCGGCGTGCTCGACGACATGTCGGGCGTCTTCGCCGACCAGCAGGGCATGGGCGATGTCGTCTCCGCGCGGCTCGCCGTCGAGGATTTCGGCGGCCGCGTGAACGGCATGCCGATCGAACTGGTGCATGGCGACCTGCAGAACCGCGCCGATGTGGGCCTGGGCATCGCGCGGCGCTGGTACGACCAGGACCGGGTGGACGCCATCTTCGGCCTGGGCAATTCCGCGGTGGCGCTGGCGGTGCAGAACCTGGCGCGGGAGAAGCAGAAGATCGACGTGGTGATCGCCGCCGGCACCACCGACCTGACCGGGCCGGCCTGCTCGCCCTTTGGCGTGCACTGGACCTACGACAACTACGCGCTGTCGCGCGGCACGGTCGGCGCCGTCATGGCCGGCGGCGGACGGCGCTGGTACTTCATCACCTCGGACTACGCCTTCGGGCATTCGCTGGAAGCGAACGCCACGGCCGCGCTGCGCGGGCTGGGCGGAACCGTCGTGGGCAGTTCCCGCGCGCCGCTGGGCGAGACGGATTATTCCTCGCACCTGGTGCGCGCCGCGGGGTCTGGCGCCAATGTCGTGGGCATCGCCGCGGCGGGCACTGACTTCATCAACATCGTGAAGCAGATGGGCGAATTCGGCCTGTCGCGCCGCGGCATCCAGCCGGCGGCGCTGTTGTGCCTGCTGACCAACATCAAGGCGATCGGGCTCGAGACCGCGCAGGGCATGGTCTTCACCGAGGCCTATTACTGGGACCAGAACGACCGCACGCGCGCCTATGGCGAACGCTTCGCGCGCATCCATGGCCGCCCGCCCACCATGTTCCAGGCCAGCATGTGGGGCGCCGTCACGCACTACCTGAAGGCGGTGCAGGCGGCCGGCACCGATGCCGCCGCGCCGGTCATGGCGAAGATGCGCGAGACGCCGATCAACGACTTCATGACGACCAACGGCAGCATCCGCGTCGATGGCCGCGTGATCCGCGACATGTACCTGATGAAGGCGAAGCAGCCGGCTCAGGCGCGCGGCGAATGGGACCTGCTGGAGGTGGCGCAGACCATCCCGGGCAACGAGGCGTATCGCCCACTCGCCGAGGGCGGCTGCCCGCTGGTGCGGTAGCCTGCTGCGGCGCGGCGGCGGGCTGTCACGCTCGCTGCCGCGCGGCGCGTCATGGCGTTGTCGTGCGCTGGTCGGCGCGCCGCGCCGCGTTCGCGGCTTCGTGCGCGGCGCGGATCGGCACCGGCAGGCGACGCCCGTCGCAGGCGGCGCGCACGATGCCCACCGCGGTGTCCAGCGACACGCGATGCCCCACCGAGACGAACAGCGGCAGCGCACCGCGCCGGGTCCGCAACGCCATGCCGATCCGCGCCCCCTTCCACAGGATGGGCGCGGCATCGCCTGCCGCGGGTCCGGGTTCGGCCGTGCCCACCAGCAGCGACTTCGCCACGCCGATGGTCGGCACATCCAGCACCAGCCCCAGGTGGCAGGCCAGGCCAAGCCCGCGCGGATGCGCCAGCCCCTGCCCGTCCACCAGCAACAGGTCCGGCTTGGGATGCAGCCGCGCCCAGGCCGCGACCAGCGCGGGCACCTCGCGGAAGCCGAGGTATCCCGGCACATAGGGGAAGTCCGCGACGCGGCTCTCGCTGGCCTGCGCTACCACGGAACGCGCCGCATCCAGCACGACCAGCGCGGCGTGCACGCGCCGCTGCGGGTCGAAGCGCGTGTTCGACACGTCCGCGGCGCCGAGGCGCATCGCGCGCACCGGCGGGTCGTCGTGCGCCACGATGCGCGCGGCCATCTCGGCCTGCGCCTCGCGGGCGCGCGCGACGGAACCGGGGTGCAGCCAATGCCGCGGGGTCTGCGGCGTCATCGGCCGCAGACTGCCATGGATCAGAGGCCGCCCGTGTAGCGCAGCCGCGCCAGCACGGAATGCGAGGTGCCGCGCCCGCCGGTCTCCTCGTCGACATAGCGCGCATACTGGTAGCCGACATCGAGGCTGAAGCCGGCCCCCATTTCGCGGCCGATCGAGCCTTCGAACCAGTCCTGCCCCGGCACGGGGTCCAGGCTGCGCTTCTGGCGCAACTGCTGCCAGGCCACCGTGCCGCGCCACCGACCGATCCGGTGCTGGATGCCGAGGGTGGTGAAGGTCAGCCGCTCGCTCACCGTGGTGTCGAGCGTTCCCGCGACCTCCTCGCCGGTGTCGGGATCGGTCGAGAGCGTCTCGACTTCCGCGCGCGGGCGGCCGCCGGCGTTGCGGAACTGCACGCCCTCGGCAAACAGCAGCGTCGCCTGGTCGGCGTTCCAGCGGTGTTCGTATCGGACGCCCGCGGCGTAGCCCCATTCGCGCGCCGTGCCGTCGGAACCCGGTGCCATCGAGATGACGGCCAGATGGTAGGAGAAGCCCGGCAGGAACGGGATCCGGTCGCCATCCAGCGCGACCGCGAAGTTGTTGAAGGTGCCGTTATTGCCCGGCCCGCCCTGCGCCACCGTGTTGCGGTTGTAGCGTTCGTAGCGTTCGTTGCAGCAGCGCCGCGGCGTGATGTAGGTGCCGGTGAGGAAGCTGCGGTCCAGCGTGAAGACCGCCGCCGAGACGTCATGCGTGCCGAAGCGCGGATCGTCCACATAGGTCCAGGTGCCCGCACCGCCGAGCGACTGGTCCACCAGGTACACCTCATGCGCGCGCACGCTGGCGAGGATGCCGGGGAAGTCGTGGTAGCCACGCCCGAAGGGTGCCACCAGGATGCCGCCCTGCAGCGTCAGCGCCTGGTCCGGCTTCCATTCCGCGTAGAGCTGTTCGAGGAACAGCGCCTGGCGGCGGAAGCCGATCAGCCCGTCCTGCGGGAAGCCGCCGGTGGAATCGCCCTCGCCGATCGGTTCGGTGGCGAGCACGCCCTGCAGCGAGAAAGTCTCGGTCAGCGACAGGCCCATCGCGACCTCGCCGAACAGGAAGACGCTGGCGCCGCGGCGCGCGGGGTCGGAGGCACGGGTGGTGCCCACGCCGATCATGCTCATGTCGACTTCGACATTGAATTGCGGGAAGCGGACCTCCTGCGCGGCGGCGGGCAGCGCGGCGATGGCCAGCGCCGCCGCCAGCAGCGCGCGCCTCACGCCGCACCGCCGCGCATCGCGGGCACCAGCAGGCCGACATTGTGGCGGAACATCGCCTCGTAGTCCGGCGCCGGGCCGTTCGGGCCGGACAGCGCATCGGCGTAGAGCCGGCCGCCGACCGCCACGCCGGCCTCGGCCGCGACGCGGCGCAACGTCGCGGGGTTGGCCATGTTCTCCATGAACAGGGCGGTGATGCGCTGGTCGCGGATCTGGCGGATCAGGCGCGCGACTTCGGCGGCCGAGGGCTCGGCTTCCGTCGAGACGCCCTGCGGCGCCAGGAACTCGATGCCATAGGCGGCGCCGAAATAGCCGAAGGCGTCGTGGCTGGTGACAACCTTGCGCCGCGCCTCGGGAACGCTCGCGACCTGGCTGCGGACCCAGCCATCCAGCGTCGCGAGGCGCGCGGCGAAGGCATCGGCATTGGCGCGGTAGGTCGCCTCGTTCGCCGGGTCGGCGGCGATCAGCCCGGCGGCAATGGTCCGCACATAGCCCTGGCCCAGGCGCAGGTCCTGCCAGGCATGCGGGTCCGGCACGGTTCGCGGACCGACGCTGTGGGACTGCCGCCGCCCGGCACCGCCATGGTCGTGGCCGTGGGAATGGGCCGCCATCGCGCGCGGCGTGATGCCCTCGGTCGCGGTGACCACAGGGCCGCGGAAGCCGGCGGAGCGCACCAGCCGGTCCATCCAGCCATCGAAGCCTAGGCCGTTGCGGATGACGACACGCGCATTGCGGAGTGCCGCGACATCGGAAGGCCGCGGCTGGAACCCGTGCGCGTCGACGTCCGGCCCGGCGATGACGCGCAGCGCGATGCGGTCGCCGCCGATGCGCGCGGTCATGTCGCCAAGGATCGAGAAGGAGGCGACGACGGCGAGCGGCCCAGGCGCCTGGGCCGCGGCCCGCCCGGCCAGCAGAAGGCCGGGCAGGGCCAGCAGGGAACGGCGGTTCACGGTGGGGCAATCCCTGAATGTTATATTATAACGCTAACCGGGCCGACGACGTAGCGCAAGCCCCGCCCGACCCGTCAGCGACCGAGCAGCCGCCGCACCCAGGCGATGAACCCGCCGCCGGCGATGTCACGGCGCTGATGCGTCGCATGCGGGCGGCGCGCCGGCGGCGGCAGCGCGGTCGCGACCGTGTGCCGCCCGGAATCGTGCGCGGCGACCAGCCGGCGCTCCAGCGCGATGACGTGCCCCACCGCCTCGGGCGGCGAGAGTTGGGCGAGTTCGGCGGCGGTCGCCTCCGCATCCTCCCAGGCCTCCGCGCGGCGCAGCGCATCGACCACGCGCACGGTCTGCTCGGCATCGAGCGGCGGGCCCGAGCGCCACAGCGCCACCGCTTCCTGCCGCCAGGCGGCGGCGAGGTCGGCCCGGCCGCCATCATCGGCCACCCAGGCGGCGTGCAGCGTGGCCTCGGCCGCAGCATGCAGCGCACCGGTTTCCTCCAGCACATGCGCCCAGGCCATGAAGCGCCGCGCCAGCGGCGGGTGGGAGCCATCGGCAATCAGCGCGCGGAACGGCGCGGCCGAGACCGCCGCTGCGGCCGCAGGATGCGCCCGCGCGATGGACGGCGCGGCATAGCCGCAATGCGGGCATTGCTGGAGCCAGCGCGACATGGTCGACCGCACCGGTTCGCCCGGCCGCAAATCGAGGTCCGGCGCCTGTTCGGGCGGCGGCGGGCGGAACGGCGGCTGCCGGCTGTCGCGCCCGCACACGCCGCAGGCGACATGCCCGTCGGCGGCGGGTCGGGAGGAGGTGGACGGCGTCTCTGCCATGGAGCGGTCATCATAGCGCAGAATTCGCCGCGCCGGAATCGCCGCGATGCGCGTCACGGACCATTGCGAAGCCACGCCCGGTTGGGCACATGATCGCGCCATGCCCCGCGGCGACCTGTTCCCCGATATCGCGCCCTTCGAGACCGGCCTGCTGCCGCTGACCGGCGGGCATGTCATGTATTGGGAGCAGGTCGGCAACCCGCGCGGCCAGCCGGTGCTGTTCCTGCATGGCGGGCCCGGCGCGGGGGCGGGGGCGGTGCATCGCCGCTTCTTCGACCCGGGGCATTGGCGCGTGGTCATCTTCGACCAGCGCGGGGCGGGGCGGTCGCGCCCGCTGGGCGAATTGCGCGACAACACCACGCCGCATTTGGTGTCAGACATCGAGACGCTGCGCCGCTTCCTCGGCATCGACCGCTGGCTGCTGTTCGGCGGGTCCTGGGGGTCGACGCTCGCTTTGGCCTACGCGCAGGAACACCCCGAACGCGTGACGGGCTGCGTGCTGCGCGGGGTCTTCCTGGGGCGCAGGGCCGAGGTGGAGTGGTTCCTGACCGGCCTGCGGCGCGTCTTCCCCGATGCCTGGGCGGCCTTCGCCGAGCATGTGCCGGCGGCCGAGCGCGATGACCTGCTCGGCGCCTACCTCAGGCGGCTGTGCGACCCGGACCCGGCCGTGCACCTGCCGGCGGCGCGGGCCTGGAGCCAGTATGAGGGGTCGTGCTCGACCCTGCTGCCCTCGCCCGAGACCGTGGCGTCCTTCGCGCAGGACCGCACGGCGCTGGGCCTGGCGCGGATCGAGGCGCATTATTTCGCGCATGACCTGTTCCTGCCCGAGGAAGGGCTGCTGGGCCGGATCGGCCGGCTGGCCGGCATCCAGGCGGAGATCGTGCAGGGGCGCTACGACATGGTCTGCCCGCCGGAGACGGCGTTCGAACTGGCGGCGGCCTGGCCCGGGGCGCGGCTGACCGTGGTACCGGATGCGGGGCATTCGGCGCTCGAGCCCGGCGTGCGGACGGCGCTGGTGGGCGCGGTGGAGCGGTTCCGGCGGCGGTGACGGCGTGGTATGACGCCGATGGTGGTGGGTCCCCGTAGCTCAGCAGGATAGAGCACAGGATTCCTAATCCTGGGGCCGTGAGTTCGAATCTCGCCGGGGACACCACAGATTACCTGGGTTTTTTGCTGATCGCTGCGGCCGCCACCGGCACCTCATGGTCCCTGCGGACTCAGTGCGGACTCATCAGGATGAGGCGGCTCCGTAGATCTCGTCGGTGCAGATGCTCTGGCCACCAGGGCCGAAGTAGCTCTCCCACCGCACTGCCTTCTGGCCGCCCAGCACCAGGCGCTTTGCCTCCAGCCGCCAAGCGTCCCCGGGATCCCCGGCTTGGCCTGCGTGCTCGGCCAGGGAAAGTAGCTCGTCGTGCATCACCTCGAGCACGATCCGCAGCGCATGCGCGGCCTGGGTGCGAGATCCGCCGGCATCGGCCACCGCCAGCGCGATTGTCGACGGCAGCTCGCTGAGCACCTTGAGCGCCGCGCGCGGGACCCCATCGACGTTGGTGGCGGGCACGGCTCGTGGAGGTGCCGAGGCGCTGCCCGCCTGAACGTGACGATCGACGGCGCGGCCGGTCGCCCAGTCCGAGCGCTTCGCGGGATCGAGGTTGGCCCGCACCCAGGCAGTCGCCTGGTCGACGTCGACCCGCCCGTCATCCAGCACGGGCAGCCCCGCCTTGCAGTATTGCGTGATCCGCGCCTTCGAAACGTTGAGGATACGCGCGAGTTCCGCCTTCTTTACTGCCCTCATCGCCGCCATGGCCCGCCACGCCTTTCCCTGAACACTGTTAACCCATCACGCGACGCGCCCCACTAGCGAACCCGGGCGCGCAAGCCGCCCGTATATCCCCGGCGGCCAGAGGGACCCGCGACCCCCTAGGGCTAGGGCCAACCGGGCGGGGCCCCTAGGGCTAGAGCCTGCATCTGGCGCCCCGAGGCGGGTCGGAGGCCCCTGTTTGCCCCCTTCAGGGTCCCGCGACCGGGCCGCCAGCCGCCCACCGGGAGCGACAAGGGCCGCGAAGAGGCGCCCACCACCACACGATTTGCCCCCCCCACACCCTATGTTTTGCCGTGTCACCATGTCTCTGTGTCACCGGGCGCCGAAGCTACTGATCTGATTGAGCTTTTCCGACATGTCGCCCAGCCGGGCCTCTGCCTTCGCGATCATCTCGTCCGTCGTCTCTTGTGGGGCGCCCGTCGAAACCAGGCCAAGCAGTGCTCTCAACATCATCAGTATCCTCTGTTGTGTTTCAGGAATCGTCGCTCTGACCACCGGCGAGAATCTCGCCGCGGACCTCGTAGACGCGGACGCCGTTCGGGTAGCCGGGCACCTTTTGCACCCGGCTCGGATGGCTCTTGCCCGCCACCAGGAAGCCGCGGCGCTCGAGCGCTCGCGCCGCCTGCACCGGATCCAGCGTTCCGATCGCTTCGCGCCAGCCGGAGGCGAGGAACAGGAAGCTCCAGCGGCCACCACCCTCGGCCTCGGGATGCGCTGCCCAGCGCTTCCAGCCGAGCATGCCGCCGACGATCGCGCGCTTCTCAGCGGGAGCCTTCGGTTTTTCGAGCTCCTCCTGCGTTGCGAATTCCGGATCCTCGCCGAGGATGTCGAAGCGGTTGCGCTGTTCGCGCTCGATCATGGTTCGCACGCGATGCACGGCCGCCAGGTCCTCGCCCGCCTCCGTCGAGCCGCGCTTCCCGAGCCACAACGCGAAGGCTTCGCCGGCGGCGTGCCACGCCTGGCGCAGGTCCCAACCGGTGACACCTGCTTCAGTGGCCAGCTCGCCGGCGAGCGCCACCAGGCCGAAGCGCCGCGCAACCGCGCGCACTTGGCCGTCTGCACCGCTGGGGAGGAACTCTTCGAGGAAGTCGGCGATCTGCGGTGCGAGCTTCTCCTGCGCCCAGGCAGGGTCCTTCGCGACCTTCGGCGCGAGCCACTTCAGGAAGGCGGGCCCTGCCAGGCCGTGGTTCTCGATAGCGCACCGCTTCACTGCCTCAGCGAATTCGCCGCCGCCGGCGTGGCCATGGAGATTGTTGAAAGCGCCGTGGCCACCGCCCGCATCGGCCGGGACGTCGACGAGTCGCCCGGCCTGGCCGGCCGTCATCTGGTGGCCGGCCCCGGCGAGAAGATCATCGAAGCCCAGCTCGGCGGTGCTGAATGCGATCACTGACCAGCTCGCACCCTCCCGGGTCCTGCCATTCGCCGTCGCCCTGCCGCGGCCTGCGCCGCCGCCCAGCATGTACAGGGCATTTCCGATGCGATGCGGATCAGCGGTTCCCGCTTCGTCGAGCGCGGCCAGGGTGCCGTTCGTCTCGCTCAGCGCGGCCTCGAGGTGCGCCGAGGTGGTGTCCCAGGTCCGGACGAAGGAATGCCGCCCCGCCGGAGCGCCCCACACCGACGCCGCCAACCCCAACAGCGTCGACTTGCCGGTGCGGCTGCGGCCCTGGAGGTTGAAGCCGCCGCTCGGTTCGTTCAGCAATTCGAGCAGCGGCGACGCGAAGGCGACGGAGATCGCGAAGACCATCAGCCCGTTGCCGGCGGCCACGCGTGCGATACCTTCGCGCCACGCCTTCAGCACGCCGCGGATCTGGTAGATCGCTGGCAGCGGGTCCATGTCGAGCAGAAGCTCCTCGCCCGGCACGCTGCCGATAGCGCCGTGCACCGTGACGAAGACCGCGCCGCCCTTGTCACCGAATTACCACCCCGGCTGCAGCACGATGCGGACCCGCCGTTTCGGCATCTGACGCGCAAGAAATTCAACAAGCGCCGCGCCGGCAGCGGGATGCGGCGCCACCCACAGCCCCATCTCGGCCAGCCGGGTGCGCAACTCACGACCCTCACCAAACAACCAGGCGCGCGGCACCACGAGCGTCTTTTCGACGCCGTCGTAATCCAGCCAGGCGAGTAGCAGGCCATGGCGGTTATAGCCGCGGTCACGCGTGCGGCCGCGGACCTCGAAGTAGGCGCTGGCTTGGAATTCTGTCGACCCCCTGCCCTCCCGCGCCTGTGTCTCGCGATAGAGGCCGGTCGCCCTCATTTCAAAGCCAGGCACCTCCGTGCCGCGCCAGTCGTTTCCCGCCGGCGAATCAGGCGGCTCGGCGGCGGCGATCGCATCGCGGATCGCACTAGGTCCACCGCGGCGCGTCATGCGGCGTCTTCCCGATAGAGCAGCGTGTCAGCAAAGTCGGAGCCCACCGGCGGGCGGGCGATGCGGACTTCGCGCCCAGCGTCGACATGCGCCGCAGCGGCGCGTTGCAGCGCCAGGCGCGCCGGCTCGTTCCCATCTTCATCGGCCAGCAGGACCACCCGTGTCACGGCGGCGGGCAGCCGCACCGCGCCCAGATTGGACAGCGACACGGCCGCCAGGATGCGCAGTTCGGGGCACGCGACGGCGACACACAATGCGGTCTCGACGCCTTCAGCGATGGCGACGGTCTCACCTGGTGGCGCCTTTGACAGCGGCAGTCCCGAAGCGCCGCGCCAGAGCGGAACATGCCCGCCGGCGATGCGGCCGAGGGCCTTCTTCGGATGCTCCAGCGGCGCCTTGCGCCAGGTGCCTTCGCTATCCTGCGCGATCCAGATGCGCTGAATGCCGCGAAAGACACCGTCGTCGTCCACCACTGCGGCGACCAGCGCCGGCAGGCTGCGCCCAACCTCGACGCAGTACAGACCTCCGTGATAGCGCAACGCGCGAGGCTGCAGCCCGAGGCGGGAGTATCCGCCATCGGTGCGAGTGTCGAGGTAGTGGCCGCCAGGCGATGCGTGGATTCGCTCTTGGGCCTGGCGGAAGAAGACGGTGGCGGCGAGGTCACGCGCGTTGCCGTCACCCGGCCGGGACGGCGCTCCCGGCGCCGGCAGTGGCCGAGACGGCGTCGCCGGCCCGCTCTCCGCGATGCCGAGCCACCGCAGCGCCCAGGCATAGGCCTGCTTGCGGTCGCCACTGAAGAGGCACATCGCGACCAGGTCGAGGGCGTCGCCCTTCTGGCCAGTCGCGAAGTCGCACCAGATGCCAGACTTTTCGCCGTACGTGCAGATGGACAATGACCGGCCGCGCTCGCCGGACAGGTTGCCCACGACCCACTCAGTGCCGTGCCTGCGACCGGCCGGCTGCAGCTCGCGCACCAGATCCGCGGTGCGCTGGGCGAGCATCGCCCTGACCTCCCCGGCGGAGGGGCCGCGCATCACAGCGCCACACTCCCGAGATGGATCACCGAGGGCGACGGCGACCAGGATCGCGGCGCAATGTCGAAGCGCGAGGCGTGTCGCGCATGCTTCAGCGTGTAGTCGCGCCACTCCACGAAGCGAGCCTCGTTCACCTCGACAATGACGGCACCACCAGGCAGGTTGGCCGCGGCGAAGCAGAGCGCCTGATAGGCAGAGGGCACCGGGGCGCCAGCGAAGACACCGACCGCGCCGGGCTTCAGCGACCGCAGGAGGCGACGCAGCGGCGGCCCATGCCATCCTTTCGGACCCAGGCCGCAACCGCCGTCGGGATCGTCACCGATCAGCACCAGATGACGGCCAGCGGGCACCGGGATCTCGGCCTTGGTCAGCGCGATGTGCACCGGCACGCCATCGCGGCGCAGCGCCAGCAGAACGGCGATATGGTCCGGCGGCCTCAATGAAACCCGCCCTGTGCCGCATAGGCTTCAGCGCCCGGCGGCAGCGGCCAGGCAAGGCATCAGGCAAGGCGGCGGGGCCGGTGTGCACCGCCGGCGCTGCGCCTGGCGGCCCTGCCGTGGCCGCGCTGGCGTGCAGGGCAGGAAGAACCAACGGCGCGGCCAGCAGCGCGCGCCGAGACGTGCTAAGGGCACGGTCAGCCATGATCGCGGTCTCCAAGGGACAGCGGTTGCGGTCAGGTCGGGCGCGCGGGGTGCCAGCCCCGTCGTCCGACCGCTGTCACTCGGTGACAACCTGGCCACATTGTGCCAGGATACAGGCATGGTCAAGCAGATTAGCACACTGTGACAACGTTGACCGCCGCGCAGTGCCGTATGGCGCGCGCTGCCCTTCAACTCGGCGTGCGAGAGCTGGCGGAAGCGGCCAGCGTTTCGCCAACCACGATCACCCGGCTTGAGCGCGGCGAGACGCTGTTCCCGCGGACGCTCGACGCCCTCCGCGGCGCCCTCGAGGCCGCCGGCGTCGAGTTTATCGCTGAAAACGGAGGTGGCCCCGGCGTACGGCTCAGGATCTCGACATGAAGGGCATAAGGTGGCGTTGCCCCTACTGCGACGCTTGGCAGATTCCTTCTACGGAAACGTCCCACCAGATCAGCGAGAGGCTTTTGGTTGGAAAAACCAAGCGAGGATCCGTAGCCCTCCATATCAGTGCCATCGCGTGCTCAGACCCGACCTGCTTGGAGCTGTCACTCAACATCGCGTTGTTGCCGTGGGAAAATTCTCAGGCGGGACGCGCGACGGACAGGTGGCGTCTATTGCCTCGTGGCGGAGATGCTCGGCGGTTCCATGAATCGGTGCCAGTTCCAATCCATGCCGACTATCTCGAGGCGTGCCTAATCGCCGACCTAAGTCCCAAGGCCTCGGCCACCCTCGCCCGACGATGCTTGCAAGGCATGATTCGCGACTTCTTTGGAATCGCTGGACCGACACTCGATCGCGAGATCAAGGAGCTACGCCGACAAGCTGAGGCGCGCGAAACCGCCGATCCGGTTGCGATCGACGTGCTCGACGCGATCGATGCTGTTCGCCAAGTCGGCAATATCGGCGCCCACATGGAGCGAGACATCAACGTCATTGTGGACGTGGACCCTGGTGAGGCCAGGGCGCTCCTCGATCTGATCGAGCTACTGTTCGAAGAATGGTACATCACGCGGCACGCCCGCCGAGAGCGCATCGCCAGAGTGCAGGCCATTGCCGACGTCAAAAAGGAGCAGAAGAAGCTGCCACCTCCGACCGGCCTAAGCCCCATGGCCGAAAGTTCTGACGGTTCATGAGGTGCGGGGGCGCCCGATTGAGATGCTGGATTCTACGACGACAGTGAGCGAAAAAAACGGCTCTCGCTCGCACCCTCACGCTGCGCGGGGCAGCTCTGCCACTCGCTCGATCCTCGCCAGCGTCGCAGTCTCATCCTCGCGATAGAAGGCGATGCCATCGATCCGGTTAATCGCGCGCTGAGCCTTTTTGCTGTTCAGCGGCAGCGTGTCCCGATCTTCGACAATGGCGAGCACGCGAGGCCGCTCGCGGTCGGTGCGCTCCGCCTCCTGCCACAACATCAACGCCTCGTTCAGCTTTTCCATCGTCTGCACGAGGAAGACGGCGGTGACGCGCCCCGCTCCCGACGGGCACACCAGCACATCGGCCGGAAATTCCGCCAGGTCGAGCGAAGCGGCCGCACCGAAGGAAACCGTGGCGCGGCCCGCGAGGCGCGCCTTGATGGCCTCCGACGCATCCTCCACGAAGGTGCTGCGCACCACCTCGCGCGTCCAGAACTGCGCGGCGCGCGCCGTCGCCAGCGCCGAGATGAAGCGCACCACCTCGCCGGCGGTCGGCTCATGGTCGAGCGCCGGCGTGCGGATCTCGAGCGTCTCGTCGTCGACATAGGCGCCAGCCGGCTTCAGCACGCGATCGATGAACTCCCGCCGCATGCCATCCAGCGCGGTGATTCCACGCGCCTCGAGCTCCGGCAGGAACATGCCGTCATCGGCCAGGAAGGGCGCGCCGCGGTCGCGCACGACATAGGCGCCGATCCGATCGCCGATGCTGTCTTCGACGGGCAGGCTCAGCGCAAGGCCAGCCGGCACCTCGCCGACATGCACGTCGGCGCAGAACTGGCGGCACAGAGCGGCGCGGAGCGCGTCGGCGTTCACAAGAGTCTCCCCTGGGTGGGCTCGGCCACCATCGGTGTGGCGATGTTGAAGGTAGCGCAAGCCTGGCCCCAGAAAACGTCTGAAGTGCGGCCCTGGGCAGTGCGGCGGCCACCCCGGCGCGGAAGCTTCAGCGGCGCGTCGATCGATGGCGGTCCGGGCTGCTGTGGAAGATCGGGGCACCAGGCGTGCATGTGAAGGCCCGGGTGGCTGGCATGGTCCTCGAGGCGCGCGAGAAGGCGCCACGCGCCGTCGTGCTGGTCGAGGAGCCAGGCTCGGAACTGCCCCAACCGGATGTTGACCGTCGCCAGGAGGTGGAAGCGGTGATCGCCAGCCTCGGCTTCCATGCTGCGCCAGCGCCAGTCCGCGCCGCCGCGCAGGCCCCGCAGGAAGGGCGTGAAGCGCGGCGGGACCGGCAAGGGTCGCCAGGTCGCAACCGACGGCTGTCCCCGCTTCGGCAGCGCCACCAGCGCCCGCAGTGGAGCCCGCATCATGGCGCCCGGCGCGCAGTCGGACTGGGGTCGTTCACGGCGTGTCTTCTCCCGGGACCGCCGCCAAGGGCCGTCACCGAAGCGTGCCCGGGCAGGTCGCGGCGCGCAAGCGGAGGCGCCGCACCGCCGGAGGGAGCATGCTGACAGGGGGGTCCTTGGTTCGGCGCCCGCCATTGCCCGACGGCAGGCGCCGCCTGCACCGATCCGGCTTCACGTCTGCGCCCCGCGGCCTGCCTTCCTGCGCCCGCGGACCGTCTTCCCAGCCGCCAGCTTCAGGACGTGCTCCGACCAGGTGCGCAGCGCTGCCTCGCGCTCCGCCGCGAAGTCGTGCCGCTGGTACACCGCCGCCACGCCCTTGATGGCGCCCTGCACATGGTTGAGCAGCCGATCAGCGACATGCGGCGGCACGCCCAGCTCGGCCAGGCGGGTGACACCGGTGCGGCGGAAGTCGTGCAGCCGCCAGTCGGACAGCGCGGCCGGCGTGATGCCCGCCTTCGCGCGCGCCGCGGCGATCGCGACCTCGAGCCGCCGCTTCATCGCCGAGTAGCCCGAGATCGAGGTGAAGCGCCGCGGCTGGCCGTCCTTCGGCGCCGGCGCGTTCCGGCGGCTGGTGGGGAAGACCAGGTCGCAGCCCTCGAGGCGAGGCAGCGCACCGAGGATCGCCCGGGCCGCCGGCGCCAGGTGCACCAGGTGCGCGCGGCCGTTCTTCGTCCGCTCGGCCGGCAGGGTCCACAGGGCCAGGTCCTCGGTGAGCTCCGACCAGCGCATGCCGGCCACCTCCTCGCGGCGCTGCAGGGTCAGGCAGAGCAGGTGCAGGTATGGCCCGAAGGGCGGGCCCAGCGTGCCGGCCGCGGTCCATATCTCGCCGAGCTCGGCATCGCTCAGCACGCGATCGCGGTCCGCGGGTGCCTCCGGCGCCTCGATGCCGGAGAAGGGGTTCGCCTCCACCAGCTCGCGCCGCATCGCCCAGCCGTACATGGCGCGGCCATAGGCATAGGCGTGGCGTGCGGCGCCC
>LNFM01007733.1_pt1 | contig 16636 bp, 15 predicted proteins | sample 596031 | NCBI WGS metagenome assembly LNFM01 (sample SAMN04254537, study PRJNA301005) | activated carbon metagenome | isolation source: dual media filters at the Ann Arbor, Michigan drinking water treatment plant | place: USA: Ann Arbor
TGCTGCGCGGCGACCGCGGGCGGCTGCTCGGCTTCGATCCGTTCGAGCAGCCGGTGGCGCTGCAGTTGGGCGGCAGCGATCCGGCGGCGCTGGCCCAGGCGGCACGGATCGGTGCCGACTTCGGCTATGTCGAGATCAACCTCAATTCCGGCTGCCCATCAGACCGGGTGCAGGAGGGGCGCTTCGGCGCCTGCCTGATGGCGGAGCCGGCGCTGGTCGCCGATTGCGTCGCCGCCATGAAGGCCGCGGTCGATATTCCGGTCACCGTCAAATGCCGCATCGGTATCGACGATCAGGATCCGCAGGACTCGCTGTTCGCCTTCACTGCGGCGGTGAAGGCGGCAGGCATCGACGCGCTGATCGTGCATGCGCGCAAGGCGTGGCTGAAAGGATTGTCGCCGCGCGAAAACCGCGATGTGCCGCCGCTTGATTACGGCCTGGTGCACCGGCTCAAGGCCGCGCATCCCGATCTGCCTGTCGTCATCAATGGCGGCATCGCCACGCAGGCGCAGGCGCAGGAACAGCTCGCGCATGTCGACGGTGTGATGATGGGCCGCGCCGCCTATCAGGAGCCGTGGCGGCTGCTGCAGGTCGATCCGGTGCTGTTTGGCGAGGACGCCGCCTTCGCCTCGGCCAAGGAGGCGGCCTTGGCCATGATGCCGTATATCAAGCGCGAAATGGCCGCGGGCGTACGGCTGAATTCGATCACCCGCCATATGCTGGGTCTGTTCCGCGCGGTGCCCGGCGCGCGCGCTTTCCGCCGCCATCTGGCGACCGAGTCGGTCAAGCCCGGCGCCAGCGCTGGCGTCATGGCTGATGCGCTGGCGCAAGTGGTGGACAGCGGCCCCGATATGGCGAACATCGCCGCCTGATCCCGGCCGCTCCCTCGCGCCTCCGGAGACATTATGCTGCTTGGAATTCCCGTCGGCGAAATCGCCTGGCTGGCGCTGTGGATTGTCGCCGCCGGCGCTGTTACCGGCGTGCTCGCCGGCCTGTTCGGCATCGGTGGCGGGGCCATCATCGTGCCGGTGCTGTACGAGCTGTTCCGCGTGCTCGGCGTGCCCGACGACGTGCGCATGCAATTGTGCGTCGGCACCTCGATCGCCATCATTTTGCCGACCACCATCCGCTCTTATTATGCGCACAAAGCCCGCGGCGCGGTCATCGCTGAGGTGGTGCGGCTCTGGACAGTGCCGTCGATCATTGGCGTCGCGGTCGGCGCGGCGACGGCGACCTTCGCGACCGGCACGGTCTTTAAGATCGCCTTCGTGCTCTTCGCCTGGTTTATCTCGCTTCGCCTGCTGCTCGGCGGCAACCGCTGGAATCTCGGCAATGACCTACCGGGCAATGGCCTGATGCGGGTCTACGGTTTCATTACCGGGCTGTGCTCGTCGCTGGTCGGCATCGGTGCCGGTGCAGTGTCGAATGCCGTGCTGACGATGTACGGCCGGCCGATGCCGCAGGTGGTGGCGACCGCTACCGGCATCGGCGTGCCGATCACCATCGCCGGCACCATCGGCTACATGCTGGCCGGCTGGCCGCACATGGCGCAGTTGCCGCCGCTGTCGATCGGCTTCGTGTCGCTGCTCGGTTTTGCGCTGATGGCGCCGGTGTCGAGCTTCACCTCAAGCTACGGCGTGCGGCTGGCGCACTGGCTGCCGAAGCGCAAGCTCGAGATCGGCTTTGGCATCTTCATGATGCTGGCGTCGGTGCGGTTTATCGTCAGCCTGATCTGACGGTGCCGCGCTACGGCGTGCCGCGCAGACGCAGCTTGTCGCCGCGCACTTCCCAGCTGTCGAGCCGGTTCAGGAAGGTCATGCCGAGCAGGTTGCTCTTGAGTTGGCCCGGCTGCGCCACCAGTGCCGGCACGGCACGTTCGGTCAGGCCGCCGACGGCGAGGCGGTCGAGCGTTACTGCGGCGGCGCGGGTACGGCCGTTGGCGGTTTCCACATTGACCGAATAGTTCAGGACCTCGAGCGGCAGGCCGGCGGCCCGCGCCGCTTCCTGGGTCAGCACCACTGAGGTCGCGCCGGTGTCGAGCACCATCGGTACCTTGGCGCCGTTGATGTGCACCGCCAGCGCGAAATCGCCGGCGCGGCCGCGCACCACTTCGACGTTGCGGCCATGTCCCGCGACATGGCCGGGCAACAATTCGGCGACGACGCGGTCGGCCACTTCGCGCAACTCAAGGCGATAGCTGTAGGCGACCACCAGTAGCAGGCCGACCAGAGACCAGAACGCCATCGCCTCCAGTGCCTTGGCGAACCGATCGCGGAACACCACCAGCGCCAGGCCGCCGGCGGAGACGACCAAAGCGACCTTGAGCAGCAGAGGCCCGAGATCATGCCGCAGCAACTGCGCAATCGGGTCCTGGTTGGCGGTCGCGATCAGCGCGGCCAGCGACAGCGCGGCACCGATGACGAAGATCCAGGTGAGGCGGCGGCTCACGATATCATCCTGCGGTGACGGCTTTGGCGGAAAGGCGTGACGGCAACTCGCCCATGATACGGGCGCGTTCGGCTGCGTCCATGGTGCTCCAGCGACTGATTTCGTCGATGCTGCGCCCGCAGCCGAGACACAGGCCGGAGCGGGCGTCGAGTGTGCAAATATTGACGCAGGGGCTCTCGATCATTGCGGGACTCAAAGACGGATACGTGGCTACCGCGCATACATAATTGCCGGGCCGGAGAACGCAATCGTGCCAGTGTCGCAAGCCGATGTCACAGCCATGTCCGCATGTCAGGTGCCGGCCCGGAACAGTGGCCGCCGGCTGAGTCGGCTGCGCTCTTCGGGGCTGAGCACCGGCTCACCCGGCGGCGTGATCGACGGCGCCGGCTCTGTCATCGGTGCCATTGCCGCCACCACGCGCTCGGGCGGGAACGTGACGACCACTTCCGTGCCGATCCGCAGCTTGGAGCGCAGCACGAATGTGCCGCCGTGCAGATCGACGAGGCTCTTGGCGATCGGGAGGCCGAGGCCGGCGCCCTGTTCGGCCGACTTGATCGAGTTCGAGCCCTGGCCGAACGAGGCCAGCACGATCGGGATTTCCTCTTCCGGGATGCCGGCGCCTGTGTCCTTGACGCTCATGTACTGGCCGCCGGAGGCGGTCCAGCCAACCTTGAGCCAGATCTCGCCGCCCTGCGGCGTGAACTTGATCGCGTTCGACAGCAGATTGAGACAAATCTGGCGGATCGCGCGCTCGTCGGCCCAAAGCCGCGGCATCGACGGTTCGAACACCTCATGCATGGTGATGCCACGGCTGGTGGCGCGCAGCTTCAGGAGGTGGTGGCAGTCCTCGACGATGCCGACCAGCGACACCGATTCCTCGTTGAGTTCGTAGCGGCCGGCCTCGATGCGCGACAGATCGAGGATTTCGTTGATCAGCCCGAGCAGATGCACGCCGGAGTTATGGATGTCGGCGGAATATTCCTTGTAGGCCGGCACCGCGTGCGCCCCGAACACTTCGGTCTTCATGACCTCGGAAAAGCCAAGAATGGCGTTAAGCGGTGTGCGCAGTTCGTGGCTCATCTGCGCCAAGAAGCGCGACTTGGAAATGTTGGCGGCTTCTGCGCGGCGGCGCGCTTCGTCGGAGATCGCCTTGGCCTGCTCCAGTTCGCCGATCAGCGCATCCTTCTCGGCCCGCGCTTCCAGCGTCGCCAGTGTCGTCGAATAGAGCCGGTAGGCCAGCACGGCGAAATAGCCCTGCGCGCTCGCCGCCATGCCGGCGAGGATGTAATCACGCAGTGTGCCTTGCAGCACGAAGTTGAGCGTGATGGCGGCTGTGATCGGAAATGTCGCGGCAAACGATGCCATCGGCAGGCTCGAGGCCAGCATGCTCGACACCGCGACGACCAGCAGCATCACGAACAGCATGAAGGTGCCGGAGGTTTCGTCGAGGCCGATCGGATGGATCAGGATGAACATCCAGGCCAGACCGTAGAACAGGTCGAGCATGATGAAGCGCACGCGCCAGGCATGCGCCGAAACCTCGGACATCGGCAGTTCGAGGAACTGCCGGCACTTGGTGATGATGACGGCGTGAATGACCAGCACCGCGGCGGTCCAGGCGCCGGCGGTGAGCGCGCCGGTCCACAGGCTCGACAGGAAACCGATGGTGGCGACCAGCAACAGGATCACCAGCGAGGCCGACAGCCGGTTCTGCGCGTATTGGCGCAGCAGTTCGTAGTCGAAGGCCGGGCGGGTGCCGCTGGTCGAGGTCAGACGGTCGCGCGCTTCCCGCACGTGTTGCGCGGCAAGGCGGCGTTTCACCGCCGAGGTTTCCGGGGGCAGGGCGGTGAGATCGGGCTGTTCGCCGGGAATGGGCATGGATCACGCTGGTACGCACAAAACCAGCCGGCACCGTGCAGCAAATTCCTTAAGGCCAGCCTTAAGGCCCGGCTAAAATCGATGGTTAAGACCTGTTAACCGCCGGCGCCGGGCTTTGACTTGGGTTACCGGCCATGTTCGGCTGCCCCGGGCGAGCAGTGGGAACAGGCCATGAAACTCTACGACAGCAAAATGGCGCCGAATCCCCGGCGCACGCGTATCTTCTTGGCGGAAAAGGGAATTTCCGTGCCGACCGAGCAGGTCGACATGATGGCGAAGGAACATTTCACCGCGGAATACACGGCGATCAATCCGTTGCAGCGGATGCCGGCTTTGCTGCTCGACGACGGTACGGTGATCGCCGAGTCGATCGCCATCTGCCGCTACTTCGAGGCACTGCAGCCGGAACCGCCGCTGTTCGGCACCGGCGCGCAGGAGATCGCGCTGGTCGAGATGTGGCAGCGCCGTGCCGAGAATAATTTCTTCGCTCCCGTGGCGGCGGTGTTCCGGCATCTTCACCCGGCGATGAAGGAGCTGGAGGTGCCGCAGGTGCCGGCCTGGGCCGAAGCCAACCGGCCGCGCGTGACATGGTTTCTGGACTTCATCGACCGCGAACTGGCGAACCGCGAATTTATCGCCGGCAATCGGTTCTCGATGGCCGACATCACGATGCTCGTCGCCGTCGACTTCATGAAGCCGTCGCGGCTGCAGATGCCGGACGCGGCCAACGTGAAGCGGTGGCACGCCGCGGTGTCGGCAAGGCCGAGTGCGAAGGCTTAGCGCACCATGCGCCTCACAATCATCGGCTGCGGCGACGCCTTTGGCTCCGGCGGCCGTTACAACACGTGCTTCTTTCTGGAGACCGCCAAGGCTAATGTGCTGGTCGATTGCGGTGCGTCGTCCTTGCCCGCGATGAAGGCACAGAGGATCGACGCCAACCGTATCGATGGCGTTATTCTATCGCATCTGCATGGCGACCATTTTGGCGGCTTGCCGTTTTTGCTGCTCGACGCCCAGTTCATGGCGCGGCGGGAGAAGCCGCTGGCGATCGCCGGCCCGCCGGGAACGCGGGCGCGGCTCGATGCGCTGATGGACGTGTTCTTCCCGAAGTCGACGGGGTCGAAGTGGCGCTTCGCCTGGACGGTTGAGGAAATTCCCGTCGGTGTTGAAACCGATGTGCTCGGTCATAAGGTGGTGAGTGCCGAGGTCGTTCATCAGTCCGGCGCGCCATCGACGGCGCTGCGCATATCGGATGGCGACAAGGTGTTCGCTTATTCCGGCGACACCGAATGGACCGACGCGCTGCTGCCGGTCGCGCGCGACGCCGATCTGTTCATCTGCGAATGCTACGCCTTTGCCGGCAAACTCTCCGGGCACATGAGCTGGGAGATATTGCAGCCGCGGCTCGCGGACCTGCGCGCCCGGCAGGTGATGGTCACGCACATGAACCCGACGATGCTGGCGCGCACCGCGGAGGTCGAAGCCGCCGGCGTGCTGGTCGCCGCCGACGGATTGAAGATGGCGTTCTGACGATGGCTGCTTCATCCCTCGCCCGAAAGGAGAGGGCGGCCCAGGCGACCAATCCGGCGAAATCGTTTGTATGCAATCAATAGGAGCCTGGAAGGTGCCTTGCAACCATAACGCGTCATGATATTTTCTGACGGCACTTCATGACTTTGGGGGAGGTTATGGCTGACACGATTCCGACGTCTGTCTCCTACACCGGGAAAGGCAGATACTACTGGGAACTGATCTTCAACTACGACAATTCAAGCAACGAAGGCACGATCACAGACAAGACGACGGTGACGAAAAGGACGAGGGTGGATTCCAAGTCCTTCATGTCGAACAAGTTCAACGTGTCGTCGGGGTTCAAATACAACAACGAAACCAGCGCTTCCGTTAAGTACGAAGGTCTCGGCGAGGCCAGCGAAAAGTCGTCTTTCAGTTATCATCTCGATCTTGCGTATGAACTTGTGAAGTCGTCGGAAACGGCGACCAGCGTCGATACCGAGGTAAAGACAGAGCGAAGCTATACTGTCGGCCCGCGCAGTAAGCTCAACATGTACAGGCTCTGCTACGAATGTGAGGGGTCTTCGATCGCCACCGATATCGTCGCCACGCAGCCGCAGGACGACGTGCGCGTCGATCTCAAATTCGTTTGCGAGAAACGCATCCTTGGTCTCGGCGATATTCTCAACCTGTTCGGGCACACCGTCCCCGGCAGTTCGAATACCGTGGAATGGGCGAGTATCCGCAACGACATCGTCAAGAACAGTGACAAGGACGCGCTGACCCAGTTCAAGGCCTTCGTCGCCAATCTGAAAACAATCACGCCTGGTGACGATAACAAGAATGAATGGGCGGCGATCAGGACGACCTGTCAGGAGATCGAGGACGCCTGGGACACGACCGACAGGCAGCGGCTGTTCATCAAGCTGCTGAACCGGTTCTCGAACACAACTCCCGGCCGGGACAACCGCGATGAATGGCAACGCATCCGCGACCTGTCGAACAATATCGTAACGAACACCAGCCAAGTCTTCTAGGCGTCGGGGTCGAGGCGTTGGCGCGAGCGAAGGTGTGCGTTGCGCCTTCGCCCGACGCTTGTTGCGATTACTTCCTGTCCAGCCGCGCGATCAAGGCCGACGTATCCCAGCGCTTGCCACCCATGGTCTGCACTTCGGCATAGAACTGGTCGACCAGCGCGGTGACGGGCAGGCTGGCGCCGTTCTTGCGGGCCTCGCCGAGGCAGATGCTCAGATCCTTGCGCATCCAGTCGACGGCGAAGCCGAAGTCGAACTTGTCTGCGGCCATGGTCTTGTAGCGGTTCTCCATCTGCCACGACTGCGCGGCGCCCTTGGAGATGGTGGCGATCAGCTTCTCGATGTCGAGACCCGCCTTTTTGGCGAAGTGCAGGCCTTCGGACAGGCCTTGCACCAGACCGGCGATGCAGATCTGGTTGACCATCTTGGCCAACTGGCCGGAGCCGGCCGGGCCCATCAGGTTGCAGGCGCGGGCATAGGCCGCGATTACCTTTTCGGCGCTGGCGAAGGTCGTCTCGTCGCCGCCGCACATCACCGTCAGCGCGCCATTCTCCGCGCCAGCCTGTCCGCCGGACACCGGCGCATCGATGGCGTCGAAGCCGCCTTGCTTCGCGGCTTGGTACAGTTCGCGGGCGATCTCGGCCGAGGCGGTGGTGTGGTCGACGAACAATTTGCCCTTGGCCATGCCGGCAAAGGCGCCGTTCTCGCCGAGCGTTACTTCGCGCAGATCGTTGTCATTGCCGACGCAGCACATGACGAAGTCCTGACCCTGCGCCGCCGCCTTGGGCGTCGCCGCAGTCTTGCCGCCGAACTGGGCGGCCCATTTCTCGGCCTTGGCGGCGGTGCGGTTATAGACCGTCACCTCATGGCCGCCTTTGGTCTTGAGATGCCCGGCCATCGGGTAGCCCATCACGCCCAGGCCCAGAAATGCCACCTTCGCCATCGCGTCCTCCCTGAGAAATCCGTTTATGCCTTGGCCGGCTGCCGCCGTTTCCTGACCCAATAGGTCATTGCCGGGGCAGGGGCGTCAACCCTCCGCCACCGCCGGTGCGCGGCCGCATTGACCGCTACGCCGCGCCGCCTATGGTGGCGGCGCGCAAACAGGAAAGAGCGACAATGCCGGTGACGAAGGAACAAATTCAGGCGGCTTTGGCCACCGTGGCGGTGCCCGGCGGCGCGCCGCTGACCGAGGCTCGGGTGCTGTCCGAGATCGTCGTCACCGACGGCAAGGTGTTCTTCTCGCTGACGGTGGACGCGGCGCAGGTCAAGGCCTGGGAGGCGGTGCGCGCGCGGGCGGAAGCGGCGGTGAAGGCGGTGCCCGGCGTCACCTCGGCGCTGGTGGCGCTGACCGCCGAACGCAGCGCGGGGGCGCCATCACGCGGGCCGCAGCCGGCTCATGTCGCGACCCAGCCGCGCGCCGCCGGGGCGCCTGCCGCCCACACGCACGCCCATCCGGCGGACAAGGTGGTGCCGGGCATCCCCGGCGTCGATGCCATCATCGCGGTCGCCTCCGGCAAGGGCGGAGTCGGCAAATCGACCACCGCCGTCAACATTGCGCTCGGCCTGCGCGATCTCGGGCTCAAGGTCGGCATGCTCGATGCCGATATCTACGGCCCGTCGCTGCCCAAGCTGCTCGCCATCAAGGAGAAGCCGCAGACCATCGACGGCAAGCGGCTCAAGCCGATCGAGCGCTACGGCATGAGCGTGATGTCGATCGGTTTCCTGATCGACGAAGAGACGCCGATGATCTGGCGCGGCCCGATGGTGATGTCGGCGCTGACGCAGATGCTGCGCGAGGTGGAGTGGGGCAAGCTCGACGTGCTCGTCGTCGACATGCCGCCTGGCACCGGCGACGCGCAGCTCACGATGGCGCAGCAGGTGCCGCTCAAGGGCGCGGTGATCGTGTCGACGCCGCAGGATCTGGCGCTGATCGATGCGCGGCGCGGTGTCGCCATGTTCAAGAAGGTGAACGTGCCGGTGCTCGGCGTCGTCGAGAACATGAGCTATTTCCTGTGCCCGGAATGCGGCACGCGCTCCGACATTTTCAGTCACGGCGGCGCGCGCCACGAGGCGGAGCGTCTCGGCGTGCCGTTCCTCGGCGAGGTGCCGCTGCACATGACAATCCGCGAGAAGTCGGACGCCGGTCTGCCGGTGGTCGCGACCGAGCCGGACGGCGCGCACGCCGGGATCTATCGTGAGATCGCCACCAATGTGTTGGCGCAGATCAAGGGCGGCGCCAGCGCCGCGCGCCAGGCGCCGAAGATCGTTATCGAGGCGTAGGGGCCTTACCGTTCGTCCCCGCGAAAGCGGGGACCCAGGGCGACACATTCAGACTTTGTGATCGCATTCTGGATTCCCGCTTGCGCGGGAATGAGCGGAGGGATGGCGCTCAATCCTCCGCCCACATGCGCAACAGGTTCGCCGACGACTTGGCCAGCAGATCGTAATCGGCGCTCTTGCCGTCGCGGGCGAACATCCGGCGGCGCGCGGTGTCGAGATCGAACAGCAGTTCGCGCTGCGCCGCGTCACGAATGAAACTTCGCACCCAGCCGCAGCACACCAGCCGCTCGCCGCGCGTAACCGCGGCGACGCGGTGCAGCGTGGTCGAGGAATAGGCCACCAGCGAACCGGCCGGCAGCTTGACGGCTTCCTCGCCGGCGGCACTTTCAATCACCAGTTCGCCGCCGCTGTAGCTTTTCGGTTCGCTGAGAAACAGCGTGAACGACACGTCGGTGCGCAGGCCCTGCATCAGCGCGTCGTCGACGTGATTGCCGTAGTGCTTGGCCTTCTCGTAGCGGGCGAACAAAAGCGGCGTCAGCGCCTTCGGCCGCGTCGCCATGCGGAACACGTCGTTGCCGAGAATGCGCTCGGTCACGAGTTGGCGAATGGCGTCGAACGAGCGGTCGGCATTGTCGACCTGTTCGTTGTTCTTCACCTTGCGTGCGGCGAATCCTGCGGTGACGCGGCCATCGACAAAGCGGGCGCGCTTGAGCGCGTCGCGCACCGTCTTCAGGTCGGCCGGCGATAGAACATTGCCGATGGAAATCTGCATCGCCGTGTCTTTCATTGGAGCAGTTAAAAACTATAGCATTTGTTGCATCATACGCACCCGAGTATGGTGCGCGCACGGCGGCGATGAAAGAAGGAATTGCGACGTGAAGAAGACGACGAAGATCTGGGTTGGCCTTGGCGCCTTCATGATCGCTGGCAGTGGCGCCGCCATTGCTCCAACAACCGCGGATTCCGCCATACTTGAAGCCACGTCTCCCGTATCGCTTCGGCAGGGCCTGCTGTCGTCGGCAACGAATATCATCCTCGCGCAAGCCCAGGGTGGCGAAGGCGAAGGCGGCGGCGAGGGCGGCGTCGATGTCGCGGCCGCCGACAAGGATCCGGTGCAGTACAACATCGCGCTGCAGGTCATCGCCGCGCACTATTATGCGGGTTTTGCCGCTTACGAGGCCAAGGAGACGGAAGCCGGCGCGCAGATGTTCGCGCATGGGCTCGGCGAGGTCTATGTCGAGATGGAAGACATCTTCAAGCGCCGCGGCGTGACCGGGCTCGGCCAGGCGTTGCAGGATGCGGTCGATGCGGCTGCCGCCAACAAGCCGGTCGCCGAGGTGCGCAAGCTGTATCAGGCAGTGCTGAACCAGTTGAAGGCAGCGGAGAGCAAGGGCCCGACCTCGTCGCAACCGGCGGCGTCGGTGAAGGCAAAGGTCGTGGTCGACATGCTCAACCGCGCCGCCGCGCAATATGCGGCCTCGCGCGACGACAAGGCGCTGGAGCCCTATCTCGATGGGCTCGGCTTCGCGGTGGCGGCGGACAAAGAGGCGGCGGCCGTGCTGCCGGCGCTGCGTAAGGCTGACAAGAAGAAGGCCGACGCGGTCAAGACCGCGATCGACATGGCCAAGGCCGCCTATCCGGGTATCAAGCGTCCGGCCAAGGCGAAGGTAACGCCGGCCCAATTCCTCGCCGCCACGTCGGCTGCGCAACTGGCCGTATCGAACTGGTGATTGTTCGGCCGCCGCTCCGTCGCGTAGAATGACACGGGGGAGCGTGGGGCGATGACAGTTCGGTGGGCCGTTTCCGGATTTTGCGCTGCGTTAGCGCTCGGTGCGATGCTGTCGGGCGCCGTCGCGCAGGACCGGCCTCTGACGCCACCACGCCCGTCAGTGGCGGCCGCATTGCCGGCGGACCTTGCCTACGGCCGCTTCATCGCGATGATCCGCGGTCATCTGCTCGCCGGCGACCATCTGGTTTCCGCCCGGCGCTGGGACGCCGCCGCGCGGCATTATGGTTTCCCGCGCGAGGAGATCTACGGCATCATCCGGCCCGATCTGCGCACTTATCAAACGCCTGCCTTTGACGGCAACCTCCGGACACTGGTGCGCGCCGCCAAGGCGCAGGACGCCCGGGCGCTGGCGCAGGCCCGCCGCACGATCGACAAGGCGCTCGCCGCTGCCGACTCCAACCTCAAGGCGAGGGTGTCTGACTGGCCCCGCTATGTGATGACGGTCGCGGTCCAGGTTATAAAGGTGGCCCCGGACGAATACGACGATGCGGTCGCCAAAGGCCGCATTGTCCGGCCGATCGGCTATCAGACCGCGCGCGGCTTTATCCTTCAGGCTGACCGGATGATTGAGGCGGTCGGGCCCGAACTGCCCGCAGGCGCCGCGCTGACGGCAGTACGCGGCGAGTTGACCCGGCTGAGGAAAGCCTTCTCCGCCGCCGTGCCGCCGGGGCCGGCGGTGATGGCGCCCGATGCGCTCGCGGCATCGGTGACCCGGATCGCGACCGTCGCAGCTCCGCTGATGTAATGCCGCGCTGCAGCAATTGCGGCCTGCGGTCAATTTATCCGGGAGCGGCGTACTTTTCACTGCCGAATTGGCCGGCCGCGCCTTAAGACAGATTGACGCAGCACCGATTTTTTGCAGTTTTCGCACAGGGTCCGAACGTCCGGACGGAAACGCCACTGCGTCATGGCAACAAGAAATTGGAATGGAGCCGACATGAAACGCCGACAATTTATCACCGCCGCGGGCGCCGGCTTGGCGACCGCTGCGATCGCCAAGCCCGCTATCGCGCAATCGAGCCCCGAGGTGCGGTGGCGCCTGACCTCAAGCTTCCCGAAGTCGCTCGACACGATCTTCGGCGCGTCCGAGGTCTTCTCAAAGATCGTGGCGGAAGCCACCGACAACAGGTTTCAGATTCAGAACTTCGCTGCCGGTGAAATCGTGCCGGGCCTGCAAGCCGCTGACGCCGTCACCAATGGCACGGTCGAGATGGCGCACACCGCCTCCTACTACTACGTCGGCAAGGACCCGACCTTCGCGCTGTTCACCGCGCAGCCGTTCGGCCTCAACGCACGGATGCAGAGCTCTTGGATGCATTTCGGCGGCGCGCTCGATCTCGCCAATGACTTCTACAAAAAATACAACTTCATGGCGCTGCCCGCCGGCAACACCGGCACGCAAATGGGTGGCTGGTTCCGCAAGGAGATCAAGGACGTCGCAGACTTGCAGGGTCTGAAATTTCGCATCGCCGGTTTCGCCGGCCAGATTCTCAGCAAGATGGGCGCGGTGCCGCAGCAGATCGCCGGCGGCGAAATCTACCCGGCGCTGGAGAAAGGCACGCTCGATGCGGTCGAGTGGGTCGGCCCCTATGACGACGAGAAGCTCGGCTTCTACAAGGTCGCGAAGTTCTACTATTATCCAGGCTGGTGGGAAGGCGGCGCCATGCTGCACAACTTCATCAACCTGACGAAGTGGAACGAGCTGCCGAAGAACTATCAGGCGGTCGTCAGGGCGGCGTCGGAAACCGCGCACAACTGGATGCTGGCAAAGTATGACGCCGTCAATCCTGGCGCGGTCAAGCGGTTGGTGGCCAATGGCGCGCAGTTGCGCCCGTTCCCGCAGCCGGTGATGGAAGCCGGCTACAAAGCGGCGACCGACACCTACAACGAAGTCAGCGCGAAAAATGCGGACTTCAAGAAGGTCTATGACAGCATGGTCGCCTTCCGCGGCGACCAGTATCTGTGGTGGCAGGTGGCCGAACTCGGCTTCGACAGCTTCATGGTCCGCATGCGCTCGCGCGGCTAGCAGATCGTTCTGCACTGATGACCGGGGCCGGCCCGCCAGCCGGCCCCGTTTCGTTTTGGGGCCTGCCGGCGCCCCAAATCCCACTTACAACTTGTTTCGAAGCGGTGCAGACTGAGCGGCAAGGGGGCCGGTCAGGGTACCCGCAGCACCCCGTCGATACGTCCAAAGCATTCATCCAAACGCACGCGGAAGCGTCGTGGGGCGCTCCCGCATAAAAAACAGGGAGGGCATGGGAATGAAACGTCGTCAGTTCATTAAGGCGGCCGGCCTCGGTATGGCCGCGAGCGCGATCGCCGCGCCTGCGATCGCGCAGTCAATGCCGGAAATCAAATGGCGCATGACCACGAGCTGGCCGAAGTCGCTCGACACGCTGTATGGCGCGGCGGAAATGACCGCGCGGTTCATCAACGAGGCCACCGACGGACGATTTCAGATTCAGGTGTTTGCCGGCGGTGAAATCGTGCCGGGCCTGCAAGTCGTCGATGCCGTGCAGAACGGCACCGTCGAATGCGGGCACACCGCCTCGTATTACTATTTCGGCAAAGACCCGACTTTCGCCTTCGGGACCTCGGTGGCGTTCGGTCCGAATGCGCGGCTCAATCAGGGCTGGTGGACGCTCGGCGGCGGCAAGGAAGTGCTCAACGAGTTCTACAAGAAATACAATTGCACGGCGTTCCTCGCCGGCAACACCGGTTGCCAGATGGGCGGCTGGTTTCGCAAGGAGATCAACTCGCTCGACGATCTCAAGGGGCTGAAGATGCGGATCGGCGGCTTCCCCGGCCGCGTGCTGCAGAAACTTGGCGCGGTACCGCAGCAGATCGCGGCCGGCGACATCTATCCGGCGCTGGAGAAGGGCACCATCGACGCCGCCGAATGGGTCGGTCCCTATGACGACGAGAAGCTCGGGTTTTTCAAGGTCGCGCCGAACTATTACTACCCCGGCTGGTGGGAAGGCGGCTCGATGCTGCACCTGTTCGTCAACAACGACAAGCTCAACGCCTTGCCGAAAAACTATCAGGCCATTCTGGAGCAGGCCGGCCATTACGCCAACACCTGGTGCATGGCCAAGTACGATCAACAGAACCCGGCGGCGCTCAAACGTCTGCTGGCCAACGGCGTCAGGCTGCGCGGCTTCTCGCCGGCGATCATGGAAGCCTGCTTCAAGTCGGCGAAAGACCTTCATGCCGAAATCGCCGCCAGCAATGCCAGCTTCAAGAAGGTCTACGACTCGATGACGGGTTACACGACCGATGGTTATGCCTGGTTCCAGGTGGCCGAGCTCGGCTACGACTCGTTCATGATCCGTCACGCTCGCGGCTGACGGCGAATGCTATGCGGCCCCGGGGCGTCGACCCGGGGCCATTTATTTTGCGGGTCAGTTGAACTTGGGCGGATCGAAATTGAGCGGCGGCAGGTCGAGCTGCGGCACGTCGATCTGGATCGTGGTGGGATCGACCGTCGACGCGGCGCCCTTGTAGTGCATGACCATGGCGGGAAACGTAATGACCAGCGCCACCATGATCAGCTGAATGACGACGAAAGGCACCGCGCCCCAATAGATCTGCCCGGTGGTGACCGGCTCCATGCGTTTGCCGGTGACGCGGTCGAGATAGGATTCCTTCGGCGCCACCGAACGAAGATAGAATAGCGCAAAGCCGAACGGCGGATGCATGAACGAGGTCTGCATGTTGACGGCGAGGATGATGCCGAACCAGATCAGGTCGATGCCGAGCTTGTCGGCAGCCGGCCCGAGAAGCGGAACGATGATGAAGGCCAGCTCAAAGAAATCGAGGAAGAAAGCGAGCAAGAAAACCAGAACATTGACGAAGATCAGGAAGCCCATCTGGCCGCCGGGCAGGGAGGTCAGCAGTTCTTCGACCCAGATGTGCCCGCTGACGCCGTAGAAGGTGAGCGAGAAGACGCGCGCGCCGATCAGGATAAAGACCACGAAAGCCGACAGCTTGGCGGTGGATTCGATCGCTTGCCGGACGAGATCCCAGGTCAGGCGGCGTTTGATCATGCCAAGAATGAGGGCACCCATCGCACCCATGGCGCCGCCTTCGGTCGGGGTGGCGACGCCGATGAAGATCGTGCCAAGCACCAGGAAGATCAGGAACAGCGGAGGCACCATGACGAAGGTGGTCTGCTGTGCGATCTGCGACAGGAAGCGGAAGCCGGTGAAGCGGCCCGCGATCCAGTTCAGCACGGCGACAGAGAAGGCGAAGATGATGCCGACAAACATGGTCAGAACGACGTAATCGGCGCCGCGATAGCCTGCGTTCCGCATGACGTACCATCCGAAAAAGCCGCTCGCGACCGTGAGTACGGCCAGCGAAAGCAAGCCGCGGCTGCCGTCGGGCTCGCGGAATCCGACCGCTTCGACCGGCAGTCCAGGCGCGGCTTTGGGAAACAGCATCGAGATCAGGAAGACGTAGCTGGCATAGAGCGCTGCCAACACGAGGCCGGGAATGAATGCGCCCTCGTACATGTCGCCCACCGATCGGCCGAGCTGATCGGCCATGACGATCAGCACCAGCGACGGCGGTATGATCTGTGCCAGCGTGCCCGATGCGGCGATGACGCCGCTGGCCACGCGACGGTCATAGCCGTACCGCAGCATGATGGGCAGCGAGATCAGGCCCATCGAAATGACCGAAGCGGCGACCACGCCGGTGGTGGCGGCCAGCAGGGCGCCGACGAAAATCACGGCATAGGCGAGGCCGCCGCGCACGGTCCCGAACAACTGACCGACGGTCTCCAGCAGGTCCTCGGCCATGCCGGATCGTTCCAGCACGAGCCCCATGAAGGTGAAGAACGGGATCGCCAGCAGCGTATCGTTGCTCATCACGCCGTAGACGCGTTCGGGCAGGGCCTGCAGAAAGTCCGGCGAGAACTGGCCGAGTTCGATGCCGATGATGGCGAACAGCAGGCCGACCGCACCGAGCGAGAACGCCGCCGGATATCCGAGCAGCAGAAACACCACCAGCGCCACGAACATGATCGGCGCCATGTTGTGAATAATGAAGGCTGTCATTCGGCTCCCCGGGCCCGCTGCTGCCGTCTAGTTCTTTTCGACTGCTTGGACGATCTTCTCCACCTCGGCTTCGAGGGGACTGACCTTTGCTGCATGCGGATCCTGAATGAGGCCGCGCATGATCGAGATGCGCTTGATGAGCTCAGAAAGACCCTGGATGAACAGCAAGGCGAAGCCGATCATAATCAGCGATTTGGCCGGCCATTGCGGCAGCCCGCCGGCATTGCCCGACTGCTCGTTGATCGACACCGAGCGGTAGAAGAACGGGATGCTGGTGATGATCATGACGACGGTCAGCGGCAGCAGGAAAAATGCGTGACCGACCACGTCGATGCCGTCGCGCACGCGCTTCGACAGCAGATTATTGATGATGTCGATGCGGATGTGTTCGTTCGCCAGCAGCGTCCAGGGCGAGCACAGCAGGAAAACAATGCTGAACAGCACCCATTGCAATTCGAGCCAGGAATTGGATGACGTGTCGAAGATCTTGCGCACGGTGGCATTGGCGGCCGACACGATGACGGCCAGCAGGATCAGCCAGGCCAGCCGTTTGCCGAGCCAGGTGTTGACGGCGTCGATACCGCGCGTCACCGGCAGCAATGCCTTGAGGATTGCGTCGACAGCGCCCACGAGAC
>LNFM01010954.1_pt1 | contig 16635 bp, 18 predicted proteins | sample 596031 | NCBI WGS metagenome assembly LNFM01 (sample SAMN04254537, study PRJNA301005) | activated carbon metagenome | isolation source: dual media filters at the Ann Arbor, Michigan drinking water treatment plant | place: USA: Ann Arbor
AAGGGGTGGGGGTAAAGCCGAACCAAAGGTCGCCGACAGCGTTCGGAAGGTGGTTCATCAGATGAGTTCCGGAAGAATGCCGGCGCTCACGCTCGCATTCATCTCGCCGGACCTCACCAACTCAGCCGCCGCCGCTAGGTCGCCGGCCATATAGCGGTCGACCTCCAGCGTCGGCACCACGGCGCGGATCGCCGCATGCGCCTTCATGAGTTCGGTCCCCGTCTTCAGAGGTGCGCGGAAGTCCACGCCCTGAGCCGCCGTGATCGCCTCGATGCCGATGATGCCGCCGAGGTTGTCGGTCATCTGCATCAGGCGCCGCGCGCCATGGCAGGCCATCGAGACATGGTCCTCCTGATTGGCCGAGGTCGGCGTCGAATCCACCGAGGCCGGAAAGGCCATCTGCTTGTTCTCGCTCATCAGCGCGGCCGAGGTGACCTCGGCGATCATCAGCCCTGAATTGAGGCCCGGCGTCTTCGCCAGGAAGGCCGGCAGGCCGAAGGACAGGGCCGGATCGACCAGCAGCGCGATGCGCCGCTGCGCGATCGCGCCGATCTCGCAGACGGCAATGGCGATCTGGTCCGCGGCGAAAGCCACCGGCTCGGCATGGAAATTACCGCCCGACACCACCGAGCCGTCGCCCAGCACCAGCGGGTTGTCGGTGACCGCATTTGCCTCGATGGTCAACGTGTTGGCCACCATGCGCAGCACGTCGAGGCAGGCGCCGTCGACCTGCGGCTGGCAGCGAATGCAATACGGATCCTGAACCCGCTCGTCGCCTTCCAGATGGCTGTCGCGGATTTGCGAGCCAGCCAGCAGCGCGCGCAGGCTGGCGGCGGTGTCGATCTGGCCGCGATGGCCGCGCAGCAGGTGGATTTCCGGATGGAACGGCGCCGACGAGCCCATCGCCGCGTCGGTCGACAGCGCGCCGGTGATCAGCGCCGATTGTGCCGCGCGATGTGCGCGAAACAGGCCGACAAGCGCCAGCGCGGTCGAGACCTGGGTGCCGTTGATCAGCGCCAGGCCTTCCTTGGCCGCAAGAACGACCGGCGAAAGACCGGCCTGAGCCAGCGCCGCCGCCGCAGTCATGCGCTGTCCCGCGACAGTCACGTCACCGACGCCCATCATGGCGGCAGCCATGTGGGCAAGCGGCGCGAGGTCGCCCGATGCGCCGACAGAACCCTTGCCGGGGATGACCGGGAGGATGCCATGCGCCAGCATCGCCTCGATCAGCGCCACGATCTGTGGCCGGACACCAGAGGCACCGCGGCCGAGCGAGCCGAGCTTCAGCGCCATCACCAGCCGGACGATTTCCGGCGCCAGCGGTTCACCGACGCCGCAGCAATGCGACAGGATCAGGTTGCGCTGCAGCGTCTCGACGTCGTCGGCCGCGATGCGGACGCTGGCGAGTTTTCCGAAACCGGTGTTGATCCCGTAGACCGGATCGCCCTTGGCGACGATGCGCGCCACCACCGCCGCGCCCGCCTCGACCCTGTCGCGGCATGCCGGATCGAGAGACAGGGCAGCGCCCTCGTAGACTTTGCGCCAGTTGTCGAGCGGCACGCTTCCAGGCGTGAGCATGATGTCAGTCATCGTAGCTCCTGTGCACTCGGCGGAGTACCTCACCCCCACCCCTAACCCCTCCCCACAAGGGGGAGGGAAAGCTGCCGCGTGCCGAGTCCCCCTCCCCCTTGTGGGGAGGGGTTAGGGGTGGGGGTGACTTTGCGAAGGATGGCGGCAAGCTGTGTGAACGAGGGTTCATCGACCTCTCCATACCCGCGCATGCAGCGGGTTGAGCCCGATGCGGTAGACCAGTTCGGCGGGCCGCTCGACACCCCAGATGGCAAGATCGGCGCTCTTGCCTGTCTCGAGGGTACCTACCTCTTTGCTCAGCCCCAGAGCTGTCGCCGCGTGCCGGGTTACCCCGAGCAGGCATTCGTCGACGGTGAGCCGGAACAGCGTTGCCGCCATGTTCATGGTGAGCAGCAACGAGGTGAGCGGAGATGTGCCCGGATTGCAATCGGTGGCGATCGCCATGGCCACGCCGTCAGCTCTGAACAGGTCGACTGGCGGCTTCTTAGTCTCGCGGATGAAGTAGAAGGCGCCAGGCAGCAGCACGGCGACGGTACCCGCTTTGGCCATGGCCTTGGCGCCGTCCTCGTCGGTAAACTCGACATGATCGGCCGACAGGGCGCCGAAGCGGGCTGCGAGTGCCGCGCCGCCGAGGTTGGAGAGCTGGTCGGCGTGCAGCTTGACCGGCAGGCCGAGTTCTCGCGCTTTCTCAAAGACTTTCGCGATCTGGTCGGGCGAGAACGCGATGCCCTCGCAGAAGCCGTCGACAGCATCGGCAAGGCCGAGCGCCGCGATCGAAGGCAGCATGTGGTCGGCAACTGTCCCGATATAGGCGTCCTTGTCGCCGCCCGCTTCGGGCGGCAGCGCATGGGCGCCGAGGAAAGTGGTGCGCACCGACACCGGGCGAGCGCCTGGCTTGATATCGAGAGTACCCCCACCCCCTACCCCTCCCCACAAGGGGGAGGGAGACATCCGCGTTGTGGCTTTGTCTTCTTGGACGGACGATGACGGCTTCGACGTTGAAGGTCTCCCTCCCCCTTGTGGGGAGGGGTAAGGGGTGGGGGTGAGGTCGTTCGCAGGGCTCTGTCCTACCCGATACCCCAGCCGGCGGGCAGCGCGCAGCGATTTTGTCTCGTGTTCCAGGTCGAGGCCGTAGCCCGACTTGATCTCGATTGTGGTCACGCCCTCGGCCAGCAACGCGTCGAGGCGCGGCAGGGTCTGGCGCACCAGTTCATCCTCGCTTGCCCCGCGCAATGCCTTGACCGAGGAGACGATGCCGCCGCCTGCCCGCGCAACCTCTTCGTAGCTTGCTCCGGCCAGCCGCATCTCGAACTCGTTGGCGCGGTTGCCGGCAAAAACCAGATGGGTGTGGCAGTCGATCAGGCCGGGCGTGATGAGACGGCCGCCGCAGTCGATGATGTCGCTTGCTGCATCGCGCAGCCCATCCGGCATCTCCGATTCAGGTCCGGCATAGGCGATAGTTTCGCCGCGCGCGACCACGGCGCCTTGCTCGACGAGCCCGAGGCCGGGCATGGTCGACGCCATGGTCGCAAGCCGCGCATTGCGCCAGATGCGCGTCGCGTCGGTGGCCGTGTTTTCCTGCAGGGGCATCGACTTTCCCGTTTTCAATCGACGCCAATATGTATATACATAATGAGGACTGATGCAAGGAGCGTTCCAAAGGAAAATGAGATGGTGATGTCCCTTCGCGCCCCCCTCTGTCCTCCTGAGCTCCTGTCGAAGGGCGGACATCTCCCCCACGAGGGCGGAGATCACACCGGCCGCTTGTTCTCCGCCAAACGCCATCGCCTTCGAGCTGAGAGAAGGGCCGACGTGACTAATCTCCCCCCTCGTGGGGGAGATGTCCGGCAGGACAGAGGGGGGCAACGTAGAGGGCCGTCATCTGCCAATTTCAGCAGAAGGGGGCAATTATGACTGTCCTCTTCGCCGAAACCGCCCTCCTCGCCACCGGCTGGGCATCCAACGTTCGCCTCACAATAGCCAGCGCTACGATCGCGCACGTCGAGACCGGCACCACCCCCCACCCCGGCGATGAACGCGTTGCGATCCTCATTCCAGCCATGCCCAACCTGCACAGCCACGCCTTCCAGCGCGGCATGGCGGGGCTTGCCGAAACGCGCGGACCGGGCGACGACAGTTTCTGGTCGTGGCGCGACGTGATGTACCGCTTCGCGCTCGCCATGACGCCCGACCAGGTCGAGGCGGTCGCGGCGCAGCTCTATGTGGAAATGCTGGAGGCCGGCTTTTCGCGCGTTGGGGAGTTCAACTACCTGCATCACGACAGCGACGGGCGCGCCTATGCCAACATCGCAGAGATGGCCGAGCGGATCGCGTCCGCCGCGCGAGACACCGGCATCGGTCTCACGCTCCTGCCCGTCTTCTACGCGCATTCCGGCTTCGGCGGCCTGACGCCCAATGACGGCCAGCGGCGATTCGTCAACGATATCGAATCCTTCGGACGGCTTCTTGAGGCAAGCCGCCGCGCCGTGAGCCAACTGGATGGTTCTGTCGTCGGGGTCGCACCGCACAGTCTTCGCGCGGTCACGCCAGCCGAACTCGACGCCATGGTGCGGCTGGGCACTGGCGGTCCAATCCACATCCACGTCGCCGAGCAGACCGCCGAAGTCGAGGCCTGCCTCGCATGGTCGGGCGCGCGGCCGGTCGAATGGTTGCTCGACCACGCGCCGGTCGACGGCCGCTGGTGCCTGATCCACGCCACCCACATGACGCCGGGCGAAACCGAGGCGCTGGCGCAGAGCGGCGCGGTCGCGGGCCTCTGTCCCGTCACCGAAGCCAATCTCGGTGATGGCACCTTTCCTGCCCCGGCCTTCATGGCAGCCGGCGGACGGTTCGGCATCGGCTCGGACTCCAACGTGCTGATCGGCATTCCCGACGAGTTGCGCCAGCTCGAGTATTCCCAGCGCCTCGCCCACCGCCAGCGCAACCTACTGGCACCGCCGGGCGGCTCCAACGGCCGCGCCCTGTTCGATGCCGCGCTCGCCGGCGGCACAACTGCGCTCGGTGGGCCACCTGCCCCATTGACCGAAGGCGGTCCGGCCGATCTGGTGGCGCTCGACGGCACCCATCCGTCACTTGCCGGCAAGTCTGGCGATGCCATCCTCGACGCCTGGATCTTTGCCAATGGCGCCAGGGTGGATTCCGTCTGGGTCCGAGGGCGGAAGGTGGTCACGGGCGGACGCCACATCGCCCGCGAGGCCATCGCGGCGCGGTTCGGAAGGGTCATGACGGAACTGCTGGCGAGCTGAGGGAGCGCGCATGGATGTGACCGAAACGGAAAAGCCCGAAGAGCCGATGTCGCTGCATCAGCGCATCCTCGGCGACATCAGCATGCGCATCCTGTCGGGCGAATGGCTGCCTGGCCACCGCATCCCCTACGAATACGAGCTGTCCGAGCAATACAATTGCTCGCGCATGACTGTGAACAAGGCGCTGTCGCAACTGGCCAAGGCCGGGCTGATCGAGCGGCGGCGTCGCTCCGGCAGTTTCGTTCGCACGCCGAAGTCCCAGGCCGCAATCCTGGAGATCAACGATGTCCGGACGGAGGTGCAGGCGCTCGGCCTGCCCTATCGCTACGAACTCGGTGGCAGAACCGTGCGAAAAGCCACCGCCGCCGACAGGGACAGACTCGGAGTCGATACCGGTACACGGGTCTTGGCGCTATCCTGTCGCCACTTTGCGGGGCTGCGGCCCTTCTGCCTCGAAGACCGGCTGATCAGCCTTGCAACCGTACCGGATGCCGAGGCTGAAAGCTTCGCAAACACTGCGCCAGGCCCGTGGCTGATCGGCCGCGTGCCGTGGAGTGCCGCCGAGCATCGCATCCGCGCAACCGGCACGGACGCGGCCATTGCTTCCGGTCTCGACATCGAGCCCGGCACCGCCTGCCTCGTGGTTGAACGGCAGACCTGGAGCGCGGACCAGCCGGTGACGCATGTGCGCTTCACCTATCCCGGCGACAGCCACACGCTGGTCGCCCGGTTCACGCCATCGCAGGGGTAGCGTCAGGGGACAGTTTGCTTTTGTCGCGCGTGGCTCTTGCTGACCTGATCCTCCTCGGGCGGCAAAAGTAAACTGTCCCCGGCACCTCCCCTCAGATCGCGGCGGTGATGATGATCTCGACCTTGTAGTCCTTGGTCGCGAGCTTGGCTTCGCCGGTGGCGCGCGCCGGCGTGTTGCCCGCCGAAACCCAGCCATCCCAGACCGCGTTCATTTCGGCAAAGGTGGACATGTCGTCCAGCCAGATGATCGCCTGCAGGATCTTGGTCTTGTCGGTGCCGGCCTTGGCAAGCAGCGCGTCGATCGTGGCCAGGATGGCCTTGGTCTGCGAGGTCACGCTCTCGCCCGGCGCGCCGACCTGGCCGGCGAGATAGACGGTGTTTCCATGGATGACGATGTCGCTCATGCGCGGTCCGACACCGATGCGGCGAATGCTCATTGGTCTTCCTTCCTGATATCTGGTCCTGTGTCGCTAGCGAAACCGGTTCGGCGAGAGAGCCGGCACCAGCGCCTCCATGTCTGCGGCCAGCGACGCTCGCCTTATCAACTGTCCGGCCAGCCGTGACAAGGCGGGCGACGTCTGAATCCCGTAGCCGCCCTGCCCCGCCAGCCAGAAAAACCCCTCGGCCGTCGCGTCGAAGCCGGCGACCGGCGTACGGTCGGGCGCGAAGGTGCGCAGTCCCGCCCAGTTGCGCTCGACATGCGTCACCGGCACGGTGACCGCCTGTTCGAAGCGGTCGAGCCCTTCCGCGAGGATCATGTCGTCGACGAAGGCGTCGTGCGGATCGACCGGGATCTCTTCGGCGGGCGACACGAACAGCCGGCCGCCGTCGGGCTTGGCATACCAGGTTTCTGCCGCATCGCCGAACAGCGGCCAGAGGCGCGTGTCGTGCCCCTCCGGCGCCGGCAGCACGGCCATCGAGCGGCGCATCGGCTGCAGGCCGATCGGCGCCAGGCCGAACGCCTCGGCGATCTGGTCCGCCCAGGCGCCGGCGGCGTTGACGACGATCGGCGCGACGATGCTGTGGTTCGGCGTCTCGACCGTCCATGCGCCGTCTGCGAAGGTTCCGCCCGTCACCGGACTGCGCAGCAAAAGCGTCGCACCCGCCTGCTTCGCCGCTTTCAGCCAGCCTTGATGCAGGGCAGCGACATCGATGTCGCGCGCATCTTCTTCATAAGACGCCTCGACGATCTTCTCGGCGCGCAGGATGGGAATCATGGCGAGAGCCTCGGCCGGGCTGATCTGCCGCAGCCCTTCCGAATGCGCCAACAGTTCCCGATGATGATCGATGCCATTTGCGTCGGCCACGTTCAGCATGCCGCGCGGCGACAGCAGCGGGTTGGGAAACAGCGTTTTGTCGGCCGCTTCGAACATCGGCGCGCTGGCGCGGCTGAGTGCCCTGATGGTGGGGCTGCCGTAGTTCTGGATGAAGATCGCGGCGGACCGGCCGGTCGTATGGTAGCCTGGCCTGTCTTCCATCTCGACCTGGACGACACGAAGATCCTGCGCGATGGCGGCCGCGACGCCGGCACCCGCGATGCCCGCGCCGATCACCAGCACGTCCGCGTCAATTCTATCCTTCATGCGATGCTCCTCACGCTCGGCTGCAGATTTCCCGCAATCGCCCGCAATTGCAACCGGGGCACCGTCCGCGTTGACAAATGTAATAACATCACATATCCAACCCGCAACGCACCCATAGCGCAGATCCCCGAAGCATGCCCGACGCAGCGATCACTTTCCGCGACCTCACGCTCGGCTACAACAGCCATCCCGCCGTGCATCATCTGAGCGGCGCGGTGAAGGCCGGGTCGCTGACGGCCGTGGTCGGGGCCAACGGATCGGGCAAGTCGACGCTGCTCAAGGGCATCGTCGGCGTGCTGAAGCCGATGTCGGGGTCGCGGGTCGTGCAGCCCGGCGCGCGCATCGCCTATCTGCCGCAGCAGTCGGAACTCGACCGAACCTTTCCCGCCCGCGTCGTCGACCTCGTCTCCATGGGCCTGTGGCCAAGGCGCGGCCTGCTCGGGCGCTACACCAGGCAGGATCGGGAGGCGGTCGAGACGGCGCTGATGGCTGTCGGCCTCGCGGGTTTCGAGACCCGCTCGCTCGACACGCTGTCGGGCGGGCAGTTGCAGCGCGCTCTGTTTGCCCGCGTCCTGGTGCAGGACGCCGACATCATCCTGCTCGACGAACCATTCAACGCCATCGACGCCAAGACTGTGGGCGACCTGATCGGCGTCATCAAGCGCTGGCATGGCGAGAACCTCACGGTGATGGTGGTCGTGCACGACCTCGATCTCGTGCGCACCCACTTCCCCGACACGCTGCTCATGGCGCGCGGGCCGATCGCCTGGGGCGAGACGCGTGAGGCGCTGAAGCCGGAAAACCTCTTGCGCGCGCGCCGCTTCGACGAGGCCTGGCGCGACGATGCGCCTTGGTGCGAGCCGGACGAGGCGGCCGATTCCGATCATGGCGACGGCCACGGCCATCACGACCATACGCGTCGCGACAACGCCCATCACAACCATGCCGCGCCGGCTGCAAAGGCCGGATGAATTTGGTCATGTATGACTTTCTGATCACGCCCTTCGTCGAGTTCGGCTTCATGCAGCGCGCGCTCGCCGGCGCCGTCATGCTGTCGCTCGGCGCCTGCCCGATCGGCGTGTTTCTCATGCTGCGCCGCATGAGCCTGACGGGCGACGCCATGGCGCATGCAATCCTGCCCGGGGCTGCGGCCGGCTTCCTGCTCTACGGCCTGGAAATCATTCCCATGACCATTGGCGGGCTGATCGCCGGCGTCGTCGTGGCGATGGGCGCGGGCGCCGTGTCGCGCTACACGCTGCAGAAGGAGGACGCCTCGATGGCCGCCTTCTACCTGATCTCGCTGGCGCTTGGCGTGCTTATCGTCTCGCTGCGCGGGTCCAGCATCGACCTCATGCATGTTCTGTTCGGCACCGTTCTTGCGCTCAACAACGAGGCGCTGTGGCTGATCGGTGGCATCGCCGTCGTGACGCTCGTCGCGACGACCGTGTTCTGGCGCGCCCTGGTCGCCGAATGCCTCGATCCGCTCTTCCTGCGTTCGGTCAGCGGGCTCGGCACGCCGGTTCACTTCATCTTTCTCGGCCTCGTGGTGCTCAATCTGGTCGGCGGCTTCCAGGCGCTCGGCACGCTGCTCGCCGTCGGCCTCATGATGCTGCCGGCCGCCGCCGCCCGCTTCTGGACGTCGCGCGTCGGCACGATGTGCGTGCTGGCGGTTGCGATCGGCATCGTCTCGTGCGTCGCCGGCCTCCTTCTGTCTTACCACGCATCGCTGCCATCCGGCCCCGCGATCATCCTGTCGGCGGGCGTTGTCTATCTCGTTTCGACGATTTTTGGCACGCGCGGCGCCTTCGCGGCCCGCCTTCGCCCTCACCGCCACCGCACAGCCTGACTGCAAAGGAGATGACCATGCTCAAGTCGATCCGCCTCGCACTCGCCGCGACTGTTATAACATTCACCCCCGTCTTCATGGCCGCCGCCTCGGCCGACCAGTTGAAGGTCGTCGCCAGCTTTTCCATCATCGGCGATTTCGCCAAAAACGTCGGTGGCGACCGGATTGCCCTGACCACGCTGGTCGGTCCCAACGGCGACGCCCATGTCTATGAGCCGAAGCCCAACGATGCGGTTGCCATGGCGAAGGCCGATGTCGTTCTGGTCAACGGGCTGCATTTCGAAGGCTTCCTGTCGCGTCTCATCGACGCCAGCGCCACGAAGGCAGCCGTCGTCGAACTCACCAAGGGTGTGACACCGATCGACGCGAAGCATGAGGACCATGCCGGCGAGCAGAGCCACGCCGACCATGCCGGAGAGGAGAGCCACGCAGACCATGCTGGCGAGGAGAGCCACGCAGACCATGCCGCCGAGGACGATCATGGAGCGGGTCACGACCATGGCGACGTCGATCCGCATGCGTTCCAGTCGATCGCCAACGCCAAGGTGTATGTCGCCAACATCGCCGACGCCTTCTGCGCCGCCGATGCGGCAGGCTGCGACACCTACAAGGCCAATGCCGCCGCCTATACCGCCAGGCTCGACGACACCGAAGCCAAGGTGAAGGAAGCGATCGAAGCGATACCTGCCGACAAGCGGGTCATCATCTCCTCGCATGATGCCTTCGGCTATTTCGAGAGCGCCTATGGCATCGAGTTCCTGGCACCCGAGGGGATTTCGACGGAGGCCGAAGCCTCTGCGGCAGACGTGGCGGCCCTGGTGCGGCAGGTTCGCGAGGACAGGGCGTCGGCGATCTTCGTCGAGAACATCGCCAATTCGAGACTTGCCGAGCAGATCGCCAGCGAGACTGGCCTCAAGGTCGGCGGCACGCTGTTTTCCGACGCGCTGTCAGGGCCCGACGGTCCCGCCCCGACCTATATCGACATGATGCTGAGCAATGCCGCCACCATCAAGGGCGCGATCCTGGGCAGCTGACCAACGCCACGGAGCGAGCCGCGGCTGGTAGTCCTGCGGCGGCTCGTGCGGCATTGACCGCAAGCCCATCCTGCGCGAAGACCCCCTTCCCCGCCCACGCGGCGTGCAGGCAAGGAAGGGCGCATGATGAGCCAGACAGTCACCGTCACGCGTGACGGCGCGATTGCCGTCGTCACCATCGACAATCCACCCGTCAATGCGCTCGGCTTCAACGTCCGGGCACCGCTGATGGAGGCGCTGAACGCCATCGCCGCCGATCGTTCGATAGCGGGTGTCGTCATCGCCTGCGCCGGACGTACCTTTGTCGCCGGGGCCGACATCACCGAGTTCGGCAAGCCGCTGCAGAGCCCGGAGCTGCGCGACCTGATTGCCGTGCTCGAAGCGATCGACCGGCCGACCGTGGCCGCCATACACGGGACGGCGCTCGGCGGTGGGCTTGAGCTCGCGCTCGGCTGCCATTTCCGCATCGCGGTCGCGAGCGCCCGGCTTGGCCTGCCAGAGGTGAAGCTCGGTCTATTGCCTGGCGCAGGCGGAACGATCCGCCTGCCGCGTCTCGTGGGGGCGTCAAAGGCACTTTCCATGATCGTGTCGGGAACGCCGATTTCTGCCGGTGATGCCCTCGCGACCGGCCTCGTCGACGCCGTCGTGGACGGTGACCTGACACAGGGCGCCATCGTGTTTGCGCGGCAGCAGGCAGCCGAGGGCGGGACATACACAGCCGTTCGCGATCGCGCCGACCGGATCGCCGGCGTCGACATCGCCGCCTTCGACGCGGAAGCCGCGGCCCTTGCGCGCAAGGCGCGTGGTCTCGAGGCTCCCGTCGCCTGCGCGCAATCGATCCGCAACGGGCTGACGATGGAATTCGATGCGGCGTTGGCAGCCGAGCGCGCCCTGTTCAAGACCTTGGTTTCCGGCGAGCAGTCGCGTGCGCAGCGCCATCTTTTCTTCGCCGAACGCGAGGCCGGCAAGGTGGCGGGTGTCGGCAAGGACGTTGCCCCGCGCCCGATCGCCCGCGCAGGCGTCGTCGGCGCAGGCACGATGGGCGGCGGCATCGCCATGGCGCTCGTCGCCGGCGGCATCCCGGTGACGCTGGTCGAAACAAGCCGCGAGGCCCTCGACCGCGGCCTCGCCTCGATCGCCCGGAATTTCGACGTCTCCGTGTCGCGGGGTTCACTGACCCCAGATGCCCGCGATGCACGCATGGCGATGATTTCAGGCACGACCGACTTTGGCGACCTCGCCGAAAGCGACCTCATCATCGAGGCGGTTTTCGAGGACATCGACGTCAAGCGCGAGGTCTTCTCCAGGCTCGACGATGTCGCAAAGCCCGGCGCAATAATGGCCACCAACACCTCCTATCTCAACGTCAACGCCATCGCGGGCTTTACCCGCAGGCCGAGCGACGTCGTCGGGCTGCATTTCTTCTCGCCAGCCAATGTCATGAAGCTGCTGGAGATCGTGCGCGCCGACCGGACCGCTCCCGATGTCATCGTCAGCGCGCTGGCGCTGGCGCGCAGGATCGGCAAGGTGCCGGTCGTGGTCGGTGTCTGCCACGGTTTTGTCGGCAACCGCATGCTGCAGGCGCGCGGCGCCGAAAGCGAGGCGTTGCTGCTCGAAGGCGCGAGCCCGCGCGACGTCGACCGCGCCTTCGCGGAATTCGGCTGGCCGATGGGACCGTTCGAGATGACCGACCTCGCCGGGCTCGACATCGGCTTTCGCAACCGAAAGGCGCGCGGCCAGACGGCCGTCATTGCCGACACGCTATGCGAAATGGGCCGGCTCGGCCAGAAGACCAGCAACGGCTTCTACCGCTACGAGGCCGGCTCGCGGACCCCGATCGAGGATCCCGAGGTCCAGGCACTGATCGAGGATATCGCCGGCCAGCGCGGCATTACGCGCCGCGCCATACCGGCCGCCGAGATCATCGAGCGCACGCTCTATCCGATGATCAACGAGGGCACGAAAATCCTCGGCGAAGGCATTGCCGCGCGCGCGTCCGACATCGATATCGTCTGGGTCAATGGCTATGGCTTCCCCATCGCCAAGGGCGGCCCGATGTTTTACGCGGAGGCGGAGGGCTACCGCGCGATAGCCGAACGCCTGCGCCACTGGCACGCATTGACCGGACGCGATGTGTTCAAGCCATCCGAGACGATCGACGCTCTGGCATCAGGCCAAGCCGCAAGGTCCGGCTGAGTATCCGGTCGCAGCCGACCGGTTGCCCGCTATGGCCTGGAACACGTAGAGTGAAACACCTCTGACATCCCGAAAGCGAGACGTGACGATGGATTATCGCAAGATCAGTGACGACTACGCCGTGACCGGCCAGATCGAAGCCACGGATATCGACGCGATCAAGGCGGCGGGCTATCGCAGCATCATCTGCAACCGCCCCGACGACGAACAGCCCGGCCAACCCTCGGCCGCCGAAATCGCGGCGGCGGCCGCCGCCGGTGATCAGCGGCCAGATGACGGAAGCCGACGTTATGGCCATGGCTGCGGCTCTCGACGAAATCCCCGGACCGGTTTTCGCCTACTGCCGCTCCGGCGCGCGTTCGACCAACATCTATCAGGCTGCCCAGCAGATGAAGTCCTAGCGGCAGCGGGACTTCACCGGCGGACACGAACCACAAACAGGCGGGCGGGCGCGCGCCTGGCTTACAGCCCCACCGCCTTGCGCAAGATGTCGTTGATGCGGCTCTGCCAGCCCGGCCCCCCGGCACGCAGACGCGTCACGACCTCGTCGTCGAGCCGCAGCGTCACCTGGCGTTTGGGATTGGCCAGCGCCGGCCGCCCGCGCGATCGGCGGATGCTTTCGGCAAGCTCGGGAAACACCTCAACAAACGGTCTTGCGTTGCGGAACTCTTCCTCGGTCCATTCAGGATTGTCAGGGTCGAGCGCCATGCCACGCTGGATCGCCGCCTCTTCCTCGTCCGAAATCGGTCTGACGATGCGTTTATCGTTTTGTGTCATACATCCTCCTTTCCCATCGACTGGCCCGCCGCAAGCTGATGACGGAGATGGCCTCGGTCCCCAGCGGCGAGAAATCGACCGTCACAAGATCATCGAAGAGAAATCCAGTCGCCTTGAACCTCCGCTTTCCCTTGGCGTCTTGATAGCTCTCCGCAATCAGGCAGTCCGTCCATTCGAAAGCGGCCGCATCGGCGAAATCCAGACCGTGCACCGTAATGTTTCGCAGGCGCTTGGGTTCGTCCCAGACGATCTTCATCAATATTAATGTAACGCCATAAAATGCCTTTCGTCAAGCAATCGTGTAGCTACGTCAATCCTCGGCGGCGGAATGGGACCCCGAGCCAATTTCAAGCCTTTCAACCTCATCGCGCCGAAACCTCAAGTCGTAGTCGAGAAAGAACTCGTCGAGTTGCGGCGGCTTGACCGAGGTCCCCGACAGCATCGCGTGGACCTGGCCGCGGTGATGGATGTCGTGGATGAAGAGATGCGCCAGGAGATCGCCAATCCGCTCCGGAATACGGCCGGCCTCGCCACGATCCGACACGACGCGCCGATCAAGATCGGCGGCGACGATGCGATCACAGAAGGCGACCAGACGGCGGTCCTCCCTCGCCTGATCGGCGGCAAGCACCGCCGGATCAGTCCGGTCGGTGAAGCTTTCGAATATGGACAGGCCCAGACCGCCCTCTTCCAGCATGTCGAGATAGAACAGGTCGACCGAGAGGATGTGATTGAGCGTAGCCGAGATCGACGGGAAGAAGCTGGTGCGCGGCGCCTCGAACTCGCCCGGCCCAAGTGCCAGCACGGCCCGGTACAGCCGGTCGTTCGACCAGAGATTGTTGCGGCCCATGCGGCGCACATGGTCGAGCATGGCGACGCCTCAGTTCCAGGCGCCGCCGAGGCGCAGGCCAAGTGCCATCAACACCATTCCCCCAAGGACAAGCAGAAGGCGCACGTTCATGGCGCGGCGCATCGCCTGGGTTTCAGCGTCGCGCGCCACCTTCCAGTTCATTGCAGCATGCAGGATCATCGCCTTGGCAGGCACGCCGCTCCTGTTGCGCAGTCCTTCCGAGCGCGCCTCGATGCGATAGCAGAGCCTGATGGCGGAGATCAGGATCACGACCACCAGCGACGCCCAGAGTCCAGAGATCAGGTAGAAGAGAACGCCGAAATCCATCGCTCAGGGATTTGCCGATACCAGTTGTTCTATCGCGCCAAAGATCGAGTGGCCCGCAGCGTCCTTCGCCTCGATGCGGATCGTATCGCCGGCCCTGAGCGCCTGGGCATCCGACCCCGCCTCCGCTGCCACGATGGCGCCCGCGTGAAGCGGCCTGGCTTTCGCGGCGCTCGATACGGCGGAGGCAAGATCGCCGGCGACGGTTTGCAGGGCGACCGGTTTGCCATTGACGCTGACATGCAGCGGCTGCGCCAGCCGTCCGCCCCAACCCTCGCCGAGTTCATCGGGCGTGACGGCCACCGGCGAGAAGGTGGCCAGCGAGACTTCCGGCGCGATAGCCGCCAGCAGCACCAGGACGATGCCGTCGCGCGCGTCGTTTCCACTTGCGCCACGCGTGACGTCGCCCGTCATGACTGCGACGGTCGCCGATACGGATGCGCCATCGCCCGATGCAATGCCAAGCGGATCGCGTGGTCCGGAAAAAACGTCGCCGCAGCCGATATGCTGGTAGGCGCGCGGCAGCGGCGAATGGGCGTCATGCTCGTGAAAGCGGGCAGATGGCACCGCGCCGACCTCGAGCGACTGTGCCAGGGCAGCCAGATGCGGCGCGATGCGGCGCCAGTCGTCGAGAGCGGCCTGCAGCGTGGGCGTAAGGAACGACGCATCGGTAAAGCGGGTCAGGTCGCGCGAGACGACGACCAGTTTCCCGTCGCGCGTTCCGTCCTTGAGCGTGGCAAGTTTCATGCGGTTTCCTCTCCCGTGACGGTCGTTTCGCCGCCTTGGGACACAACAAGCCCGTCGGAGCCGATCGTCAAGGCTCCAGACCAGCTTTTCCGTACCGCCGCGATCCAGTCCCGCTCTCCGATCAGCGGATCGTCCGCCGGAATGAGGTGATTGAGCACGAGCCGCCCCACACCTGCCGACGTGGCGATACGACCCGCATCCTCGGCAGATGCGTGGCTTGCGAGCAGATGCTGCCTCAGTCGCGCGCCGTTGCCGGTGCGTGCGACCAGCCGGTCGACCCCGGCTGCCAGCATTGCCTCGTGCACCAGCATGTCCGCGCCGCGCGCGAATGCGGCCAGCGGCGGAAAATATGCCGTGTCGGCCGAGAAGACGACGCTGCTTGCAGCGCCCTCGAACCGCAATGCGAAGCAATCGACAACAGGCGGATGGTCCACGCGAAGCGCCCTTACCTTGAGCCCGTTCTCATCCAGCACCACCCCTTCGCTAAACTCGACGATCTCGACCATCGCGCGGATATCGGGCCGTCCCTCGTCGCTGATCCGCGTATCGATATCGAACCGCATCGCATCGATGAAGGCGAGCCAGTAGCGCCCCAATCCCGCTGGACCGAAAATCCTTATCTGCCGGCTCAGACCCGCGGTCCACGCCGTATGCACGAGCGCACCGAGTTCCAGCACATGGTCGGAATGCAGATGCGTGATGAAGACCAGATCGAGCGCCTTCAGGTCCAGCCCGGCATCGACAAGGCCGCGCGTGACGCCGAGCCCGCAATCGACCACGATGCGCCGCCCGGCGATCTCCAGCAGCGTCGACGTCGGCGATGGACCGCCCGGCCGTATCGCCGGGCCTCCCTTCGACCCGAGGATGGTGAGGCGGGCTGTCATGCGAGACAACGCGGACGGAAGTGAATCATCTGTGGACGATATGGCGACCCGCCGCGGCCGTCGAGGCTCAATTGACCACGACCGCGGCAGGCAGTACATTCTGACCGGTCAGAATGACTGGAAATAGAACCATGAGAAAGATCGCTGCGACCGACCTGAAAGCCAATCTCGCCGCCGTTCTGGGCGATGTCGAGCGCGGCGAGATCGTCGACATCACCCGGCACGGCAAGGTCATCGCCCGCCTCGCGCCGCAGGCGGAGAACGAAGAAGCGGAGCGGCGGCGAAAGGCGGTCGAGCGGATCATCGAATGGCGGAAGACCTTGCCGCCGACGCAAATGACTGTGGAGGACATCCTTTCCGCCCGCGACGAAGGCCGAAAATAGGTGCCGATTGTCGTGGACAGTTCGATCGCGGCCTGCTGGGCGTTGCCGGACGAGTTTTCCGACACTGCCAACGCGACCCTGGCCCTGCTTTCGAACGATATCATGCTCGTACCGGCAGTATTCTGGTACGAGATACGCAATGTGCTGCTGATGGCGGAGCGGCGCCAGCGGATATCTGCGGAACTGTGCGAGACATCCCTGTTTCAACTCTCCGCGATCCCGCCAACTCAAGACGACGCGGGACACAACGACGCTGTCATAGTCCTCGCGCGCAAACACCGGCTCACAGTCTACGATGCCGCCTATCTGGAACTGGCGATACGGACTGATGCAACACTGGCCACGCTCGACCGGAAACTGGCGTCCGCCGCGGCCAGCGAAGGTGTCGCGGTCATCGCCTGACGC
>LNFM01007734.1_pt1 | contig 16633 bp, 14 predicted proteins | sample 596031 | NCBI WGS metagenome assembly LNFM01 (sample SAMN04254537, study PRJNA301005) | activated carbon metagenome | isolation source: dual media filters at the Ann Arbor, Michigan drinking water treatment plant | place: USA: Ann Arbor
AACTCGCAATTGCTCGCTCCAATGCAAACCGAAGTAGAGCATTGGAGACGGGTAATGCACTTAAGTTCCCTCAAGAGTCAAACACTGCACTAGCTGCCGGCCCCACCGGGGCGCACAACGCTGGGCCGACTGTCAGCTTCGATTTGCTGAGAACGAGGGTCCAGCGGGATTGGTCAGCCCCGACGTGAATTTCAGCGCGGCCGTGGGACCACGTTTTCCACCGTCACCTCGATGCCGTCGAACGCTGCATACGCGTAGTCCCCGCTGGGTGCGGCATATCTGGCCTCTCCGCGCGACGCGAGCCGCCAGGCCCCCTGCGCTCGGTACGCGCCGACCGGCGTGGACCAGCGTTGCTGCTGCAGTGTCACGCCGTCGGCAGCCAGAGCGGGCCGGTCGTCAGACCAGAAGTTCGACAGCGCTCCCGTGGCGTCGAACACCAGCACTGCGCGTACCTCGCTCGGACCGTTGGCAAAGGATGCTTCGACCTGCTGTTCGTCGATCTGTCGCCAGCGGATGGCCGGGTCGATCAAGGCCGCCGGCGCCATGATCGCCATGTCGTTGAGCACGGTCACCGTCTCTGTTCGCGTCAGCACCGGCCCCTTCAGATCAACGACAGGAAACATCGACAGCAGCTTGATGCGCATGCTGGCGCCGTCTTCGGCGTAGGCATGCAGGCCATCAAGCGGCACGCCCGCACGCGTGGCCTGCATGAAGAAGTAGCGCCGCGGTGGGTTGAAGAAGCTGTACTGCTCGGCGGTGAAAGGCATCCAGGGCGCGTCCGCTGCGCCACGAATGCGCCCGGTCATACGCACCCGGAAGGACTGCACCCGGGGCTGGCCGACCACCCCTGCAAATCGCAGGTAGCGCTGTACCGGTGGCGGCAGCGGCGCGAGGTCGACCTCGGTGACCACGGATGTGGGCTGTGCGGCCAGGCCGCCCTGAGCCAGCGAGGTGCGCTGCGTATAGTCCGCACGCATACCGAAAGGGCCCCAGGCAAAGGCACCGTAGGCGACCGCGACGAGCACGACGACGTTCGCCAGGGTGCCGAAGCGTGCGTCGCCCCACGATGCAACGATGACCCCCTGCGAGACGACGAGGCCTGCCGCGCCGAGGATCCAGAACGCGCGCGGCGCAGCCCACAGTGCCACCGCAGCGGTCAACAACAACAGTGTGGCGAGCAGCCAGAGCAGGCCCATCGGACGCGAGATCGGGATCACGAGTTGAGGCAGCGCCGCGAAGCCGAAGGCCTTGGCAAAACCCATGAGATGAATCAGCGCATGCACGGTCAGCACGAAAGCGATTGCGAAACGCATGGACGAGCCTTTCCGTGCGACCTGGGTTGTCGAAACGGCGTTTCAGACGAGGACCGCCTGGACGGGCCGCCGCAACGAGGGCGGCAGTGTCGGCCCGCGCCCGAACCGGATCACAAGATCCGGCCGGGTGCGACCCAGGCCGATTGCCTCGGCGAACTTCGGCCGCAGCGACGCCACCTCGACGGGCATGTTGATGTGAGCGGTGCGGATGCCCAGCGCCGTGGCCTGCAGCGCGAAACGTTCGTAGGCACGGCCGACCTCGACCCAGTGGGCCTTGTCCTCCTGCGCGCCGGCGAACACCGCGACACCGGCCGAACTTCGCAGGTGCTTGACGTACTTTTCGTTCTCGGCCTTCGGCGTGAAGAAGAAGCCGAACATCAAGCCACCCAGCCAAGCCGGAACTTCCGGGTTACCGGAAGACTTGCTGAACAGACCATCGCCAAGGCGCACGGCGTCAGCACCGTTGAAGCGGATCCAGGCTTTGAGTTCGTCGACGAAGGCCTTGTCGTTCATCTGCGCGGTGTTGCCCTGCACCACGAAGTCGAGCACGTTCTCGAGCGCGGGCCGATCGGTCAGCAACAGCAAGCGGACGCTGTCCGACTTGGCCACGGCTTCCATGCGCGTCAGGTCGCCGGACGCGATGGGCTTGCCGTCGTAATCGGCGCGCGTGGACTGCCGCGACGCAATGGCGTTGAACAGGTCCGTCGCCTCGTGCGCCATGGGCGAGAACGTGATGCGGACGAAATTCTGTGGCGCGTCGAACTCGGCGTCGCCGCGCAGGCCGTGGGCACGCGCGGCCTGGATCAGGTTCTCAGCAGCGCAGCCCAGCGAGACGAAGAGGTGGTGATCGTCAGGATCAACCGCTGGGCATCGCCGAGTCAGATCCGGCAGGATCGTTATGGCGTTCTTCTCCAGCGCGAACTTCCAGCATTGCGTGTTGTGGCTGGAGGGCGCAAGCGTGGCGCAACGCACGAGTTCGGTGCCCAAGGCCGCACCTTGTAGGCCTTGCAGTGGGCCCAGTTGCCAAGTCTGCTGCACCGCTGACTGGTAGGCCGACTCACCAGTGCCGGAGGTACATCCGGCCAAGCCCCCTGTGCCCGCCAGCGCTACCGGCAGCGCATGGTTGAACAGACGACGATTCAACATGGTGCCCTTTGTCGATCTGGTCGTGCGTCAAGCGAGAAAGGTGCCACTGCGGTCGGCGTGTGGGGTTGATGGCCGTCAATCAGCCCGCGGTTCGCTGAAACGGAAGCACTCCCCGCGGGCGCAGAGTCGGTGAACGCAGAGATCTCGACCCTGTGGACTTTTCGTGGTTCGTCGATCAGATCGTCAGGGCGGTGCCCGTGTGAAACGCCCCCAGCTTGGCTCCAAGCCCCTCTTTGAGTATCTCGAACGCCTTGTGGCCCGTGCAGTGGCCTGTCCAGTAGGCATCGACGGGCATCTTCCGCATTTCTTGCGCCAGAGCGACCATCTCGTCCTTGCTTGCGGCCATCGTCTCTGGCACCGGGATGCCGATCAGGTGGAAGCCGCCCACCACTGCCTTGATGCGGTCGTCCGGAAAGTGCTCGATCACGGAATCGACCATGTTCAGCACACCGCTGTGGCCGCAGCCGGTGAAGGCTATCAAGCCATCGTCATCTCGCACAACCAGCACGAGCTCGTGTGAAAACGGATCATGCACATAGCCGTCCTGCTGCTTCAAGTACAGGTAACGATCACCCTTGGGCAGTGCGTGCCGATGGGTGATGTTCGTCACGATGTACGCCGCGGGCAGGAACTCCGTTAAGGTGTCAACAAAGACGAAGCGATCCTTGAAGCGCTCGAGGAGTCCCTCCTCCAAGCCGATGTAGCGGCTGACCACCAACAGGGCGCGGAAGAATTCCTTGCCCGCCGGCGGATGGCGCAAATAGACCTTGGCGTGACCATTGATCGCGAAGAACGCAGGCAAGCCGCCGCCGTGATCAAAGTGATGGTGTGAGAGCACGACGGCATCGACCTGGCGGAGATCGATGCCCAGGTGCGATGCATTGCGCATCGCGGCACCTGCCGCACCTGTGTCGAACAGGATGCGCTGATCCGCATGTTCGATCAGGAGGGAAAGCCCGAGTTCCGCCTCGAGGTCCCGATGATCACTTGCCAACCCGTTCTCAACCAGTGTGGTGATCTTCATGGTGTCCGCTCCGCTACCAGGGTACCCGTCTGACTTGTAGGCTTGGATCCATCACTCGCCGTTGAGCCGAATCAATGCTCGAGGTGCCCGTGACTCGCGCGCCTGAACCGGACGGTTAAAGGTACCCGCTTGTGGCCGTGGCCTGCCGCAGGCCGAACGCCCAGGCAGCTGACCTTCAAGTTAGGGGGGGTACGCTGCGAGGGCGACCCCACCGGTCGAGGGCGTGTGCCGACTCACTGCTGCCTGGCCGGGCTTTGTACTCACACTCCCGGCCATCAGACAGTGCCGGGCGGCAGCGGACACGGGCGGGGTGTTCGGAGGATGTCACGCTGTCCCCACTGGATGGCTTGAGCCGGCCCTCGGCCTAAACCCGCCCCGACCGGACTTCGATCGCTTCGTCGGAATGGCAGGCTCGCAGGGGTGGTGCCGTGCAACGGCGCCGCGCCGGAGTTTGCGTCCGGCCACTCCGATCAATGGACTGGGCCGCCTGCCGTCGGCAGCCACCATAGCCCTGTCCGCCGATAACATCCGCACCGATTCACGATCCGCAGGACCACCCGTGAGCCGAACCCCGAAGCCCCGCAGCGCACAGCCCCATGCGCCTGCCAACCCCGAGTTCGACGAAGACGTCGAGCGCCGGCTCGATCCCGCGCGCGGGGGACTCAAGGCGTGGCTACACCGATTGCGCGGACTGCTCAAGCGCCCTCTGGGACTGAGGCGACGCGGGTTGAACTTTGACGTCGTGCTCGTCGACAGGCGACGCAATCCGCCGCACCACAGTGCCAGCGTCGCGCGCATCTGCAACGAATTGCACGCCCGTCTTGCGGCGCTCGACCGCGAGCACGTGGAGCAGACGATGGGGCCGCTGGTGCGCGTCTACGAGGAACTGCGGCGGCGAGGCTGGACGGGCATCGAGGCGATGAGTTCGCGTGGGCTCGAGCGCGCAGCACGTCAGGTGCGTTTGCTGCACGACTTGGAAGCGTCCGCGCCGCTGGCGCGCCTGGCTGATCGCTTGCGCCTGATGCAGGCGGCGGCCGAAGCGCGCGAGGAGCGCGGACGCGCAGTGCGGCAGCAAGACGCCGCTGCCTCGCCAGAAGTGCGCGAGACCGACTTCACCGAGTTCGAGCGTCACCACACGGTCGCGCCGGACGCACTGGACAGCAAGGCACCGCCTGCCAGCGTCGCTCAGGACACGGCCAACGCGCCCGCTGCCGCACCTTCCATTGCGGCGTCGCCGGGCGCGGCGAGCGCCGAAACCCGCCCGGCCGCCTGAGGCGCGGACCACGCGGCAGCGATCGCCTCGCGCGGCGGGTGCAATGCGTCGTCAACCGCCGCCGCACCGGGACAGCGGCTACCGGCTGCCACGTTCACCAAGGCCCCCCTATCGACCGATCGACACTCCCTCCACACCCCGGGCCCGGGCCTGGGCCTGAACAAGGCTGCTGGCTGCGGTGTCTCCACTGCAGACCTGAAGGTCCCGTTGGCACCTCGGATCGATACGGCCGGGTCGGGCGGCGCATCCTTGTCATGCGGGTCCGGTCACTGCAACCGCCTTGCGGGACAAAGGTCAGCGCTCCTGACGGCCGCATAGGGGTCGGCAGCGCCAGTTCGGTTGATCGAACTGCTCACGTACCGCCATCATCGGCTGTCGATCGCGGGAACAAGACTACGAGGGGCCGCTTTGGAGAATGAGCACGTTCAACCGGTCGTCGCCCTGTGGCGGCTGTACTGTGAAGCCGGTTATTGACATCGCCATTTCTGATCGATCACATGACCGGAAGTGGCCGAGTCGAGCCAACGAAGGCTTTGGACTGCAGTTCCGCCCCTTCACGCGAGTGGCGATGCTGGCAAGTCCTTGTCGCGCCTCACGAATTCGGCCCTTTCGGGCCTTTTCGTGCCTCAAAACGTAGGCACTAAACTGGGTTAATTTCGCATTCTGTTCGGTGCAGAATTGCATGCATGCCTTCCCGCACTGGAACAGCCCACGTCGTCACCACTCGGCGGACCTAGAAGGACAAGGTCTACTGCACCCACCTGCTGCGCCACAGCTACCGCGAAGACGGCAAGGTCAAGAACGAGACCTTGGGCAACCTCTCGCACTTGCCCGATGCGCTGATCGACATCATCCGGCGCTCGCTGCAGGGCGAGACCTTCGTTGCGGCCTCCCAGGCCTTCGAAGTGGTGCGCTCGCGCGCCCATGGTCATGTGCAGGCCGTCGCACTGGCCATGCAGCGCCTGGGCCTGGCCTCGGTGATCGCCGGGGCGCCCAGCCCTCAGCGTGACCTGGTGCTGGCCATGGTGGCCTCGCGCATCGTCCAGCCCGATACCAAGCTGGCCACCTCCAGGCGCTGGCACTGCTCGACCCTGGCCGAGGACTTCGGCGTGGCCGACGCCACCGAGGACGATCTGTATGCCGCCATGGATTGGCTGCTGGCGCGCCAAGACGCCATCGAGCAAGAGCTCGCCGCGCGCCACCTGCGCGAGGACGCGTTGGTGCTGTACGACCTGTCGTCGAGCTACTTCGAGGGCAGCACCTGCCCACCGGCCAAGCGGGGCTACAGCCGTGATGGCCGGCCCGGCACGCTGCAGGTCAACTATGGCTTGCTCACCGATGCGCGCGGCTGCCCAGTGGCCGTCTCGGTGTTCGAGGGCAATACGTCCGACAGCCTGACCTTTCTGCCCGCCGTGCAGCGCGTGCGCCAGCGCTTCGGCCTGGCGCAGGTGGTGATGGTGGGTGACCGCGGCATGGTGTCGCAGAAGGCCATCGACGATCTTCGCGGCCAAGGCGGCATCGACTGGATCACGGCGCTCAAGAGTGTCTCGATTCGCTCGCTGGTCGAGCAGGGCCATTTGCAACTGGGCTTGTTCGATCAGCGCAACCTGGCCGAGATCACGTCGCCCGACTATCCCGGCGAACGTCTGGTGGCCTGTCGCAATGACGCCTTGACCAGGCTGCGTGCGCACAAGCGCGAGAGTCTGCTGCAGGCCACCGAGGCCCTGCTCGCTCAGGTCAAGTCCAGCGTGGATGCGGGCCGGCTCGCGGGGCAGGACAAGATCGGCGTGCAGGTGGGCAAGATCATCAACCGCCACAAGGTGGCCAAGCACTTCGAGCTGAGCATCGGTGAGGCCGCATTGGGCTGGTCGCGAAGGCAAGGCGCCATCGATGCCGAGGCGGCGCTGGACGGGCTGTACGTCATCCGCACGTCGCTGGACGCGCAGCGCATGGATGCGCCCGGCTGCGTGCGCAGCCACAAGGCCCTGTCCAACGTGGAGCGGGCGTTCCGCTCATTGAAGACGGTGGACCTGAAGGTGCGGCCCATCCACCACCGCTTGGCAGACCGGGTGCGCGCGCACATCCTGCTGTGCATGCTGGCGTTCTATGTCGAGTGGCACATGCGTGAGGCTTGGCGCGAGTTGATGTTCGCCGACACCGATCAGGCCGCCAAGGCGACACGCGATCCGGTGGCGCCCGCCAAGCGCTCGACCTCGGCGCAGCGCAAGGCCGCATCGAAGGTGCTCGACGACGAGCAGCCCGCGCACAGCTTCGCCACCCTGATGGCGGAGATGGCCACCGTCGTGCGCAACACCTGCCGCACGCCCAGCGCCGGCCCGGATGCGCCCACCTTCGACATGCTCACCACCGCCACCGCACACCAGCAGCGAGCCATGGCGCTGATCCAGGCCATCCAGCTGTAGTCAGAAACCCGAACCAGAAATCCATCGCAAGTGGTTGATGGAACAGGGAAATTCGGATGGGGGGGGCCGCGCAACTTCAGACTAGACCTCGCCGCCGAACTGCTTGATCAGGTTGTCGATGTACTTCTCGACCAGCTTCTCGAACTCGCCGCTCACCACCGGGGCCACCACCATGCGCATCAGGCCGGGCAGCGGCACGTCGACGCTGCCCTTGACCTTGAACTCGATCGCCGTGCCCTTCTTGGCCTCGGCCAGCTTCCAGCTGCCGCCCACCAGGGCGTTGCCTTCGCCCTTGACCGGCGTCCACACCACCGTGCCCTTCTTGCGGTCCGACACGTACTTGCTGGCGTAGATGGTCTGGATGTTGATCTTCTCGGTGCCCACCTTTTCCATTTCCCAGCGGTAGACGCCGCCGCCCAGGTCGGTGAGCTTTTTTACCTTGGGGAAGTGGCTCACCGAGGTGGGCACGTCCGATACGAGGTCGAAGACCTCCTTCAGCGGCGCCTTGACGGTGAATTCGTATCCGAGATCGATCTCGACGGTGACGGTCATTTGCGGGTCTCCTCTTTTGGTCTCATGCGTGCGGCTGGCCGGCCCAGGGCAGCATCAGCGCCAGGAACAGCAGCTTCTCGAACTCGGGCTCGAACAGGTCGATGATGGCCTGCGGCGACGGGCACAGCGCCTGGTCGGTGATCAGGCCGAACTGCACCCCGCCGCCGTAGCTGAGGATGCTCACGCCCATGCCCACGTCGCCGCTGGCCGGCACCCAGAACATGTTCTGGCGCAGCGTAGCGCCGCAGAACTTGAGCGGGTGCGCCGGCCCGGGCACGTTGGTCATGACCGCGGTGGTCTTCTTGGCGAACATGCCCAGCACCATGTCTTGCACCGGCTTGATGAACAGGCCCGTGACCGACAGGATGGCATAGGCCAGCAGCGGCTGATAGCTGCCCTTGAGCTCGTCCATGCGCCGGCGCACGGCGTAGACGCGCTGCACCGGGTTGGCGATGCCGATGGGCAGCACCAGCGGCGCCAGGCCGAAGTGGTTGCCCAGCTGCCAGGCCTTGTCCAGCGGTCGCAGGTTGACCGGCACCATGGCGCGGATCTCCTTGCCCTCGGGGTCCTGCCCCTGCTGCTGCAGGTAACGGCCGATGGCCCCGGCCACGCAGGCAAGCAGCACGTCGTTGATGGAGCATCCCAGCGCCTTGCCGACGGTCTTGACATGGTCCAGCGGCATGGGCTCGCTCCAGGCCACCACCTTGCGCCCGGCCGGCTTGCCCTTGAGCAGCGTGGGCGAATCGTCGGACATCAGCGCCAGCGCGGCCACGTCGCCCAGCACCTTCAGGCCGCTCTTGGCCATGTCCACCGACCCCAGCAGCGGCTGGCGCGGGTGCGCCAGCATGTCCACCGATTTGGCCACGCCGTCGCCATACAGGGCGTAGGCCTTCACCGCCAGTTCGGACAGCGGCTTGAGCACGGCGTCGGACAGCCAGTCGTGATCACCGCTGTCTTCGACCGGCGCCTTCTTGCGGCGCTTGGGCGGGTCGGCGCCGCCGTCGGTGATGGACATCATCACCGAGATGAGGGCGATGCCGTCACCGATGCAGTGGTGGATGCGCGCCACCAGGGCCGAGCCGCCCTCGTAGTGCTCGACCAGCTGAAACTGCCACAGCGGCCGGGCGTGGTCCAGCGGGGTGGTGGCCAGTTCGCCGCACAGGCGCTGCAGCGCGTGGCGCTGGCTCTCGCCCTTGCGCGGCTTGAGCTTGGTTGCAAGCACATGCTTCGAGATGTCGAAGTGGTCGTCGGCCACCCAGTGCGCGCCCAGGGCGTCGACCACGGCCTTCTGGCGGAAGCGCGCGTACTTGAGCAGCTTGTCGGCGATGCGCTCGCGCACCGTGGCCAGCGTGACCGCCGGCGTCAGCAGCCACACGCCCACGATCATCATCAGGTTGACGTCGTTGTCCATGCGCAACCAAGCGGTATCGACGCGCGACATGCGCTCGGGTGCGTCCAACATCGTGTATCTCCTGGGCAGGGCGGCGGCGGCAACGGGGCACGATGCTGGGTAACATCCCTGCCGTCAACTCAGATTTTCACCCACGAAGGACCTGCCATGGCCGACATCCGATCCGCCTTCGAAGCCGCCGTCACCGCGAGCAAGCAATTGCCCGAGAAGCCGGACAACATGACGCTGCTGAAGATCTACTCGCTGTACAAGCAGGCCACCGAAGGCGACGTCGAGGGCAAGCGCCCCGGCTTCACCGACATGGTGGGCCGTGCGAAATTCGACGCCTGGGCTGCAGTCAAGGGCAAGAATGCCGATGAAGCCATGCAGGAGTACATCGATCTCATCGAATCACTGAAATAGGTCATCCGCATGCGTCGTCGACAAGCCCTGGTCCACATCGCCGCCGGTGGCGCGGCATCCCTGGCCCTGCCCGCGTGGGCGCAGACCGACCGCCGCATCGTGCTGGGGCAGTCCTGCGCCCTCACCGGGCCGGCCGCGCAGCTGGGGTTGCAGATGAACCGCGGCGCGCGCATCTACTTCGACCGGCTCAACGCCGAGGGCGGCGTGGGCGGGCGCACGGTGCAGTTGCGCGTGGTCGACGACGGCTACGAGCCCGAGCGCTGCAAGGCCAACACCGAGGCGCTGATCGAAAAGGACAACGTGTTCGCGCTCTTCGGCTACGTGGGCACGCCCACGTCGCTGGCGGCGCTGCCGCTGGTCAATGCCGCGGCCGTGCCCTTCTTCGGTCCCTTCACCGGCGCCGAGGCGCTGCGCGAGCCCTTCAACCGCAACGTCTTCCATGTGCGCGCCAGCTACTACGACGAGACCGAGCTCATCGTCAAGCAGCTCACCGCTTTAGGCCTGAAGAAGATCGCCGTGTTCCGCCAGAACGACAGCTACGGCCAGGCTGGGCTCGACGGCGTGCTGCGCGCGCTCAAGGCGCAGGGCCTGACACCCACGGCCGTGGGCCTGGTCGAGCGCAACAGCGTCGACGTGGCCGCAGCGGTGCAGGCCATCGTGCCCGGCAAGCCCGACGCCGTGGTGCAGATCAGCGCCTACAAGAGCTGCGCCGCCTTCATCCGCGCGGCGCGCACGGCGGGCTACGGCGGCACCTTCTACAACGTGTCCTTCGTGGGCACGCAGGCGCTGGCCGACGAACTGGGGAAAGAGGCGCTGGGCGTGGTGGTCAGCCAGGTCATGCCCTTCCCCTTCAGCACCACCACGGGCATCTCGCGCGAATACCTCGACGCCGTGCGCCGCACCGGCGGCGACGCCACGCCCAACTACTCGAGCATGGAAGGCTACGTCGCGGCCAAGGTGTTCGCCGAAGGCGTGCGCCGCGCCGGCAACACGCTCACGCGCGACACGCTGGTCACCGGGCTCGAATCACTGCAGCGCTGGGACGCCGGCGGCTTTCACGTGAGCTTCGGGCCGCGCAACCACCGCGGCTCGAACTTCGTCGAGCTGTCGATGTTGTCGGGCGACGGCAAGGTGCGGCGCTGAGCCCGGACGCGCAGGTCCGGAAGGACCTGCGCGCCAGGCGAAGGCCAGCCCGCGATTTCACGCGGGCTGGCTAGACCTTCAGTTGGCCGCCAGCGCCTTCTCGATGGCCGAGACCAGCGTCGACCCTGTCGGCGACACGACACTGTTGTAGCCCGCCACCGGCCGCCCCTGGCGGTCGATCAGGTACTTGTAGAAGTTCCAGGCCGGCGGCTTGCCCGTGGCCTGGGCCAGGCTGGCGAACAGCGGGTTGGCGTCGCGGCCCCTGACCACCGTCTTGGCGAACATCGGGAACTTGACGCCGTAGGTGTTGAAGCAGAAGTCGGCGATCTGCTTGGCGTCGCCCGGCTCCTGCTCGCCGAAGTCGTTGGACGGAAAGCCCAGCACCACCAGGCCCTTGTCGGCGTACTTGGCGTGCAGCGCCTCCAGGCCCTCGTACTGGGGCGTGAAACCGCAGAAGCTGGCGGTGTTGACGACCAGCAGCACCTTGCCCTTGTACTGGCACAGCGACTGCGGCTTGTCGTCCTGCAGACGCGGAAAGCTGTGCTGCAGCAGCGCCGGGCAGGCGGCCGCGGGCACTGGTTGTGCCGGGCCCGCTGGGTTCTGGGCACTCGCCGGCAGGGCCAACGCCATCAACAGCGATGCAACAAGGACTTTCACGCGCGCCTCCGTGCGGTTTGGGAATGCGCGATGCTGACAGAGCCGCGCCACCTTCGTCGACGCCGGGGTCATGCACGGCGGCCGGCAGGTTGCCGCGCCAAGGCGGCCATCATCCGGCGTCAAAGCGCTCCGGCGCCTGCAGCAGCGCGGCAGCAGCGCGTCGAACAGTGCCTGGTCCACGCCCGGCCGCCCCCCCCCGGCCAGCGCTTCATCCCTCGTGTGCATCCATGTCCGTCCCGGGCGCAACTGCAGGTTCGGTCAAACCCGCCCGAGGCGCCAGCCGGCGGCGCAGCCGCTCGGCCAGTTGCAGCGCCACGGCGTCCCAGGTCGTGTCCACGCCGATGCTGCGCAGGTCCACGGTCTGCAAGCCGGCGTAGCCGCAGGGGTTGATGCGCGCATACGGCTCCAGGTCCATGGCCACGTTCAGCGCCACGCCGTGCCAGCTGCGGTGGTTGCTGACCTTGATGCCCAGGGCGGCGATCTTGCCCAGGCCGCGGAAGGGGTCGGCCGCGTCGGGCGCCAGCAGGGCGTGGCCGCCGGGGTCACCCAGGCGCACATAGATGCCGGGTGCTCCGCGCACGCGGTGGCCGGTGACGCCCAGCCCGCCCAGGGTGTCTATCACCGCCTGCTCGATGCGGAAGACGTATTCCTTGACGTAGATGCCCAGCCGGCGCAAATCCAGCAGCGGATAGGCCACCACCTGGCCGGGGCCGTGGTAGGTGACCTGGCCGCCGCGGTCGGTGCGCAGCACGGGGATGGCGCCGGGCGCCAGCACGTGGTCGGCACGCCCGGCCACGCCCTGGGTGAACACCGGCTCGTGCTCGACCAGCCAGAGCTGGTCTTCGGTATCGGCCTGACGCGCCAGCGTGAAGTCACGCATCGCGTGCTCGACTTCGGCGTAGTCACGGCGGCCCAACTGGAGGATGCGCATGGGGCGCCAGTCTAGCGAGGCCCCGACGCCGCCCGGCTGCGCTGTCGCGGATACTTGCGAAGTGAACGCACCCAAGGCCCTGCTGCTGACCGACCTGGTGGACAGCGCCGCGCTCGCGTCGCGCCTGGGCGACGAAGCGTCGGCGGCGCTGTCGGCCGCGCACGACCGCGTGGCGCGCGACCTGCTGCGCGACTGGCAGGGGCGCGAGATCGACAAGACCGACGGCTTTCTGCTGCTCTTCGACCAGGCCGCACAGGCCCTCGGTTATGCGCGCGCCTACCACCGCGCGCTGGCCGCGCTGGCGCAGCCGCTGCGCGCCCGCGCCGGGCTGCACGTGGGCGCGGTCACGCTGCGCGAAACCCCGCCCGAGGACGTGGCGCGCGGCGCCAAGCCGGTAGAGGTGGACGGCCTGGCCAAGACCCTGGCGGCACGCGTCATGGCCACCGCACTGGGCGGCCAGACCCTGCTCACCGCCAGCGCAGTGGCCGCGCTGGCGGCAGCGCCGCCGCGCCTGGTGTCGCACGGCCACTGGCGCCTGAAGGGGCTGCCCGAACCGCTGGAGCTGTTCGAGGCCGGCGACGACGACGCACCCTGGCTGCCGCCGCCCGATGGCGACAAGGCCTACCGCGTGGTGCAGCAGGCCGAGCTGTGGCTGCCCGCACGCGAGATCCGCCACAGCCTGCCGGCCGAACGCGACGCCTTCGTCGGCCGCCAGGCCACGCTGCAAGAACTGGCGCGGCGCTTCGAAGCCGGCGCGCGGCTGGTCTCGGTGCTGGGCATCGGCGGTTGCGGCAAGACCCGGCTGGCCACGCATTTCGGCTGGCTCGAGCTGGGCAGCTTCCCCGGCGGCGTGTGGTTCTGCGACCTGGCCCCGGCGCGCCAGATCGAGGGCGTGGTCTCGGCCGTGGCCCAGGGCCTGGGCGTGCCGCTGGGCAAGGACGACCCGGTGGCACAGCTGGGCCACGCCATCGCCGGCCGCGGCCCCTGCCTGGTGATCCTGGACAACTTCGAGCAGGTGGCGCGGCATGCCGAGGCCACGCTGGGCCGCTGGCTCGAGCGCGCCGCCGACGCGCGCTTCCTGGTGACCACGCGCGAGGTGCTGGGCATCGTCGGCGAAGAGGCCCTGGCGCTGGCCCCGCTGCTGCCCCCCGACGCCGAGGCGCTGTTCCTGCGCCGCGCAGCCGCCGCGCGCCGCGACTTCAGCCTGGGCGCCGAAGACCGCGCCGCCGTGGCGCCGCTGGTGCACCTACTGGACGGCCTGCCGCTGGCCATCGAGCTGGCCGCGGCGCGCGTGCGCACGCTGCTGCCACGCGCGCTGCTGGCGCGCATGAGCGAGCGCTTCAAGCTGCTGGCCAGCGCGGGCAAGCGGCTCGACCGCCAGGCCACGCTGCGCGCCGCCTTCGACTGGTCCTGGGACCTGCTGGCGCCGCCCGAGAAAGCGGCGCTGGCGCAGCTGTCGGTGTTCGAAGGCGGCTTCACGCTCGAAGCCGCCGAGGCCGTGCTGGACCTGCACGACCAGGCCGAAGCGCCCTGGACCGTGGACGTGCTGCAGTCGCTGGTGGACAAGTCCTTCGTGCGGCCGCTGGCTGGCGAACGCTTCGACCTGCTGATGAGCGTGCAGGCCTACGCCGCCGAGCACCTGCACACCGAGGGCCGCTACGCCGGCAGCGGCGCGGCGGCGCTGCAGGCGGCGCAGGCCCGGCACGCGCGCTGGTTTGCCGCCTTGGGCCCGCTGCGCGCGCTGGCGCAGGGTTGCGTGGAACTGGACAACCTGGTCGCGGCCTGCCGCCACGCGGTGGCCGCGGGCAACTGCGCCTGCGCGGCCGGCGCGCTGGAGGGCGCCTGGGCCGCGCTGGGGCTGCGCGGACCCTTTCGCGCGGGCGCGGACCTGGCCGCGGCGGTGTGCGCCATGCCCGGCCTGGACGGCGCCGATGCGGCGCAGGCGCACGCCGTCATGGGCATGGCACTGCGAGACCAAGGCCTGCGCGCGCAGGCCCGCGGACATTTCGAAACCGCCCTGGCCCACCTGCCGCGCGGAGCCGGGAGTGCCTGCGAGCTGCAGCTGCGCATCGACTTGGCGATCCAGCAGTCGCGCGAGGGCCAGGTGGACGCGGCCCGGTTCGAGCTGCAGGCCGCGCTGCAGCTGGCGCGCGCCACGCAACAGGCGGCGATGGAATGCGCCGCGCTCAACGGCCTGGGCTCGGCGGAGTTCGATCAGGGCCGGCTGGACCACGCGCGCGGCCATTGGGAAGCCGCGCTGGCGCAGGCGCGGCGCGCCGGCTTGCGCCGCCTGCAGGGCAGCCTGCTGGGCAACCTGGGCAACCTGCACGCCAGCGTGGGCCAGATGGACGAGGCGCACGCCAGCTTCGAGCGCGCGTTGGCGATCGCGCGCGAGCTGGGCGACCGCCAGCGCGAGGGCGACATTCTCTGCAACCTGGGCATGTTCCACTGGACCCAGGGCCGGCTGGCCGCCGCCGGCAGCGCCTGCGAGGCGGCGCTGGCGGTGGCGCGCGAGCTGGGCTTCGCGCGGCTGGAAAGCGCAGTACTGTGCAACCTGGGACTGGTGCACGAAGCCGCCGGCCCCACCCCGCAGGCGCAGGCCCACTTCGAGGCGGCCCTGGTCGTGGCACGGCGCATGGACGACCGCCGCGCCGAGGGGCAGGTGCTGGGCTACCTGGGCCTGACCCAGGCGCGCCAGGGCGAGCACGCGGCAGCGAGTGCCAGCCTGGACCAGGGCATGGCCCTGCTGGTGGCGCTGGCCGACCGCCTGAGCCTGGGCGTGCTGCTGTGCAAGCGCGCCGAGGCCGAATGGCTGGCCGGCAGGTCGGAAACGGCGCGCGCGGCGCGCGCCGAGGCCGCGCTCATCGCCGCCGAGACCGGCGCTGGCGCCGAATCGGAACTGGGCTTGGCGCTGGCCTGGCTGGCAAAGCTGCTTGCGCAATCCGCTGCGGCGCCGCCTACTGACTGTTGACGTACGGATCGAGCCTGGGCAGTTCGCGGCCCGTGGCCTCGTCCACCAGCGTGACGTCGTACTTGAAGCGGTCGCCCCGGACGTGGGCGCGCTTCTCGCATCGGAACAGCTTGCCCTTGCGCGTGGGAAAGCAGTTGAGCTTGACCTTGCCCTTGGTCTCGAAGTCGATGCCGTCCTTCGGGAAGCGGTAGCCTGGCGGCGCGGTCCACACCAGCGCCACGTGGCGCGCGATGGTGATCGCCTCTTCCTCGGCCACGAAGGGCTTGCCGTCCACCACCGTGACCTCGATCCGCGGCCGGTCGATGCCGTTGGGCGCCTGCGCCTGCACCGCCGACACCGACGCGGCCAGCACGCACAGCAGCAGCGTCGGAACGATTCTCTTCATGGGCTCTTCCTCCTGATTGTTGTCGTGGGCCCGCGGCCCGCCGCCATTCTCTGGCATCAAACCCAATGTGCAAGCGGATGTTTCCGCCGCCGCCTTCAGGCGTAGGGATCGTGCAGGCCCAGCGCGCGCAGCAACGCGGTTTCGCGCGCCTCCATGACCTGTGCCTGCGCGTCGTCCTCGTGGTCCCAGCCCTGCGCGTGCAGCGTGCCGTGCACCAGCAGGTGGGCGTAGTGCGCCGGCAGCGCCAGGCCCAGGCCGGCGGCCTCGGCCGCCACCACCGGCGCGCACAGCACCAGGTCGGCCTGCACCAGCGGCGCGTGCTCGTAGTCGAAGGTCAGCACGTTGGTGGCGTAATCACGGCCGCGGTAGCTCAGGTTGAGCGCGCGCGCCTCGTCGGCGCCGACGATGCGCACCGTGATCTGGCCCGGCAGCTCGAGCGCCGCGCGCACCCAGCGCGCCACATGGTGGCGCGGCAGCAGCGCGCGGTGGCGCGCGTCGGCGAACTGCAGCGACAGCTGCAGCGGCGGCTTCATCGCGCGGCCATGCGCTCGTCACCCAGGCGTGCGCGGTCGTAGGCCTGCACGATGCGCGCCACCAGCGGGTGGCGCACCACGTCGGCGGCGGTGAACTCGGTGAAGCCGATGCCGGCCACGCCGGCCAGCACCTGGCGCGCGTCGACCAGGCCGCTGGCCATGCCCTTGGGCAGGTCTATCTGGCTCACGTCGCCCGTGACCACGCACTTGCTGCCGAAGCCGATGCGCGTGAGGAACATCTTCATCTGCTCGCGCGTGGAGTTCTGCGCCTCGTCGAGGATGACGAAGGCGTGGTTGAGCGTGCGCCCGCGCATGAAGGCCAGCGGCGCGATCTCGATCAGGCCTTTCTCGAAGGCGCGCGTCACGCGGTCCAGGCCCATCAGGTCGTAGAGCGCGTCGTACAGCGGGCGCAGGTAGGGGTCGACCTTCTGCGCCAGGTCGCCGGGCAGGAAGCCCAGGCGTTCGCCGG
>LNFM01007736.1_pt1 | contig 16629 bp, 15 predicted proteins | sample 596031 | NCBI WGS metagenome assembly LNFM01 (sample SAMN04254537, study PRJNA301005) | activated carbon metagenome | isolation source: dual media filters at the Ann Arbor, Michigan drinking water treatment plant | place: USA: Ann Arbor
GACCAGTGCGGCCGATCGGGCCGAGGTTCGGCTCATCGCGAGGATCGAGAAGGAGGCGAACTTCGACAAGGACGGCAAGCAGGTGGTCACTGTTATCAATGACAATTGGGTCATGCGGAATATCTCGGTCCCGTACCGCACAGCGCCGAAGAAGGACTATCCGGACATGTACGAAATCCAGAGCGAAGATCCAAATGTTCCATTGTCCCCCGGTCGCTACGCGCTTGTGGTCAAGGGCCTTGCCTACGACTTCACTGTTGCAGGCCAGGTCACGGACCCGCGGCTATGCCTGGAGCGACTGGTGGCAAACAACGGCCGGTTCTATTCCGAGTGCCGAAAGCCATAGCCGACTAACTGTTCTGAATTGAGTTGTTGCTTTCGATGATCGCGTTGGTTGGAGAGCTTCGCTGACGTACAGGAGGTTTTGACGCCAGGGTGCGTTCCAAGATAGGGTTTCCGCGGGAATCAAATGGGCGTTGCCAAGCGATGTTTTCGTTCCGCGCTAAATCTGACGCCAGGTTTCGGTCTGCCGATCGTGATCGAGAGACCGACGAGCGACGTCTGGCAGCCATAAAGAACGCGGTCCGCGAAGCCTTGGTGGCGGCCGAGCGCGAGAAGTCCGCTCTCGGCCAACGGCTTGAGCAGGCCCGAACGAGGGCGACGATCCTGGCGGGTACGGATACCTATGAACACGACACGCGGCTGCCCGAGAAGGCAGCCGGACTGGCCGAGAGTGAGGCTGAGATGAGCAGGGCGGAAAATCGCTTGCTCGACCTCGACCGGCATATTTCAAAACTGAAACGGATCGAGCGCGCTGCTCTCGACGAGTAGCAACATTCTCACGCCGACATGGTCCGCCGCTGTAACACGATTGCGCACCATTGCTGCGCCGATGCCGATGGTGAAATGCCTGCAGAAGATATGAGGATTGTTGCGGATGCGCCGTCGAAAGTCGCGCCGTTTGCTGAGGGTGCTACCGGCGGAGAATCTCTTTGGCCAAGTCGCGGGGGGCAATGGGATCCGCTCCGTCGCTGCCGGCCTCTCGTCCGGCTCCATCTGACCGCCGGGTCGACTGATCGGCATGAGCCATGCGCCCAAACAGTCGCGCCATCTTGTGCGTGTACCAGAAGGCCGCTCCCGCCCGCAAAAGCAGCCCCAGGACAAAACCGATATTTAGTACGACAAGCAGAGCGAGCGTACCCGGTACGCCCCATCCGGCCATTTTCTTCCAGATCAGCTGCGCCATGGCCGATACGATCAGGATGGCGAGGCCGGCCGGAACCAGAACGTACACGCGGTATCGCAGGCCGAGAGCCGTCCCAAACAGACACACCGCAGTGACCAGCAATGTTGCCGATTGGTCCATCATCCGCCCCTTACCTTCGGGCCAGTCTCCAGCACGCGAAGTAAGTTCGCCACAAGTGTATCGCGCGAAGGTTGTAAGTACACCTTAAAGAGATATGTATCGGAACTCCAAAGCATTTTGCCGAGCCTAGAAATTCCTGGAGCGAGCCGCGCCATGCTGAGCATGACAACCCTAGCGCTTACATTACGCAGTCGGTAACTATGCCGGGAAGCAAGCGGTCTCTGGGAACGCGCGCCGGCATATAGTTTTCCCCAAGTATCGAATCAACAATACACGATCCTGGTTCCAATACCCTTACCAAATTGACAACGCGCCGCGGCATACCTCCGCCAAGGAGATAACGGCCGCCCGGTCCAGGCGTTCCAATGAATTTGGAGCGTTGTCTTCATGATCGTTCCCTGGTTCGTCCAAGGGCTTGAGCATGACCGAGATGGTATGCCGATAGCTTGCGCGAGGCTTGCCTGCCGTCCCAAGGCGCTTCCGGAACCGGACCCAACTACCGCGAGCGCCGAATGTAACGCGCCCATTGCAACGCCATGACCCAGCACCTCCTCGATAACCAGTCGGCAAGGGTTTCGGTCGATGGTGCGCAACCTGTCTCCGCCGGGTGAGAGCGCAGGCTCGCACAAAGATGGCCCGGCTGTTCTGGATGCTTGACCGTGGCGGGCCAACGCGCGCGAGCCAGGAAGATGGGAAACGCGTCGCCGATTGGTGTAGGCTGGCGTTGCGTAGAGGGGTTTTTGGACTGGATGTGAGCCATGTTGAGTGGCGTTGTAATTGCGATCATTTGCCTGCCGGCCCTTCTGACATTTGTCTGGTTTTTCGAGGTCGTGGCAGGCTGCTTTGCCTTGCGCAACGAGAGGACCTCCCTCTCAGTTGCGGCGCCGGGCGCACTGTCTCATCGAACGACCGTGCTCATTCCTGCGCATAACGAGGGGATAGGGATACTTCCGACCATTCGGGATGTGCAGGCCCAACTCGGACCCAACGACAGCATTCTCGTGGTGGCGGACAACTGCACTGACGACACAGCCGCGATTGTACAGGCGGCTGGCGTCGAAGTGTCGGTGCGCACCGATCCGGCGCGGCGCGGCAAGGGCTATGCGCTGGAGTTCGGTGTGAGGCATCTCGCGCTCGACCCACCCGCCGTCGTTGTCATCATGGATGCCGATTGCCGGCTTGGCGAGTTTGCGCTGCGCCACCTGTCGAACAGTGCGATGGCCAGCGGACGTCCGGCGCAGTCGCTCTATCTCATGCTGGCGCCCGAGAATGCGCCGCCGGGCAAAGGGGTGAACCTTTTCGCCTGGCGCGTCAAAAACTGGATCAGGCCGCTTGGCCTGCGGTTGTTTGGGCTGCCAACCCAACTGTTCGGCACCGGGATGGCTTTTCCGTTCAGGTTGCTCGAGGAGCGCGACCTTGGAAACAGCCGCCTGGCGGAGGATTGCGCGTTGGGGATTGCGCTTGCTTCGGCAGGCTACCCGCCGCTGTTCGTCAGCGAGGCGAGGGTCCACAGCCATTTCCCGGTGTCGCAGGCCGGCAGCGAGTCGCAGCGCCAGCGTTGGGAGAAGGGGCATCTCGAGAATATCATCGACCTGGTTCCAGGAGCGCTCGTCGAATCGCTGCGAAGTGGCAAGGCCGGCTTGGCCGCGCTCGCGGTCGACATGGCCGTGCCGCCGTTGTCGCTGCTTGTGCTCGTCACAGCCCTCTGCCTGCTTGTCGGAGGCTTAGCTTTTGTGATGGGTGCATCGCCAGCCGCCCTTGCCATTCCGTTGTTGAGCGTTCTGCTTGTTGCGCTCGGAACAGTACTTGCGTGGAGAGCTGTTGGCCGCGATGTGCTGCCGCTTCGCGAATTGCTCCGTCTTCCCCTCCATGCTATCCGAAAACTTGGTTTTTATCACGGAATTGCGAGCGGCAAGGCATCATCGTCCTGGATCAGGACCGATCGCAAGTGAATGCGCCGGCAAGCTGAAGCTTGCTGATCAATCAGGCCCTTTGGCCGATCGACGGGAAACGCAGATTGGAGTCTCGAGCTTAACTCAGGCTTCACGGACCTATGGGATGCCGTGACACCGCCTCGGTACCGTGTCACGCCTGACGTGCGAGTGTTGTGGTAAACGGAAGTTAACGGATAGACATGATGTCTATGCGTGCGCCTGGGGGCCCAAGAACGATGGCTGGTTACCAGTTCGGTTTTTTGTTGGAGCAGTCGCTCGGGCACGTCACGCACACCAAGAATCTCCTCACGAACGTTGCTCTTGACCCTGAGGTGAACGCGCATTGGGGTCTGATCGAGTTTGAAGCCACGGGAATTGCCGGAAGGCTCCCTGTGTACCGGAGCAACTGGACGGTGCGGGCAGGTGTGCGCGCGCGCCGTGAGGTCGCCCGCATGGCCAGCCAGACCCGACTCGACGCCCTGTTCTTCCACACACAGGTGCCTGCCGTCCTCGCCCAGAGCTGGCTCCGCAAGATCCCCGGCATCGTCTCGCTCGACGCTACCCCACTTCAATACGACGAACTCGGCGCATTCTATAAGCACGAGAAGGGCCCAGCCTGGCTCGAGAACTTGAAATGGCGCCTGAACCGCGACTGCTTCAGGTCCGCGCGCCGGCTTGTTGCGTGGGCGGAGTGGACAAAGCTCGGGCTTGTGCGGGACTATGAAGTGCTTGCTGACAAGATCACGGTCATTCCCCCTGGCGTGAATGTAAGCGAATGGCGTCGACCGACGCCACGCGTGCCTCACGCCGATCCCGTCAAGATCCTCTTCGTCGGCGGTGACCTCGAGCGCAAGGGCGGGCTGGTGCTGCTCGATGCCTTTCGTACGCTTCGACATCTCGGGCTGGAGCTTCATCTGGTGACCAAGGATCGCCTCGCGCCGGAGCCGGGCGTGTTCGTCTACAACGGTCTCCAAGCCAACAGTCAGCCGCTTAAGGATCTTTACCATACCTGCGATGTTTTTGCCCTGCCCACCTTCGGAGACTGTCTACCGATGGTTCTTTCGGAGGCGGGCGCCTCTGGAATGGCGATCATCTCCACTGATGTAGCGGGGATTCCCGAGATTGTTCGCAACGGAGAAACGGGCCTGACGGTTCCGGCGGGCGATGCCGCCTCACTGACGCAGGCACTGCGTGATCTGGCCACAAACCCCGCTCTCCGCATGACCCTTGGTGAACAAGCCATGGCTCACGTGACGCGTCGCTACGATGCTCCGACGAACGCCAGCCTTCTCCTCGACCTGCTCAAGGCGGAGGCAAACGCAGCGCGTGCCGAGGGACGCGCGGCCCCAGCGCGCTAGCTATCGGGATTGCGGAAGTTCCGCGCGAAGCGCGCGACCAGCGCCTGTTCAAGGCACACAATTCGTGGCAGATGGTTACACGGAACAAGCGTATTTACCTTGGTCCAGCACAGTTCTTGCCTCCGCACCGTCAAAGGCAAATACTTGCGCCCGCGCATTTGGTTTTTTTGAGTAGTGTTTTTGTGGAGCGAGGCAAAGCTGGTGTCCTCGGATGCTGTCGTTGAAGATTTGAGGATTAGTGCGCTTTCGCTGGCGGAGACGGCTGCGCTTATTTGCCGGAACGCGGGATCGGTGGCGGCACAGAATGTCTTTACGCTGAACCTCGACCACGTCGTCAAGATGCGCAAGGATGCGAAGTTTCGCGCAGCCTATCTGCGGGCCGGGTTGATCACGGCTGATGGCTTTCCCATCGTCCTTGCCTGCGGTCTCCAGGGCAAGCAGGTTAGTCGCGTTGCCGGATCGGACCTGATCGCCCCGATCATCGCGGAAGCCGCACGCTCCGGCAAATCGATCTATCTCTTCGGATCGAGCGCGCACGTGCTTAACGAGACATCGCGGCTTCTTCGCGAGCGAAATGCAGGCCTGACGATCGCCGGCGTTTTTTCTCCGCCTCAAGGGTTCAGCCCCGCGTCCGAGGATGCGCGCCGCTGCATCGAGGCCATCGGCAACTCAGGTGCCGATCTCTGTTTCGTCGCCCTTGGCGCGCCCAAGCAGGAGCTCTTTGCCGACCACGCGAAGAGCCTTTTGCCCAACGTATCATTTGTCTGCATTGGCGCCGGACTGGATTTCATCGCGGGGGCGCAGGTGCGTGCCCCCCATTGGATGCAGCGTTGGAACCTGGAATGGCTGTGGCGTGCCGCCGGCGATCCGCGGCGGCTTCTCTACCGCTACTTGCTGTGCCTGGTTGCCCTGCCGGGCATTCTTGCCCGTGCCGCCCTCGTTCCGCGGCAGCGTTGAGTCGTCTGCGCTGAAGTTTCCAGCCGACAGCCTCCGCTCACTGTTACTGGCCTGATGACGACATCTGCCGGCAGGTCCTTAATCGGAGCGGTGTTGCACCTGGCCGCAAGCAGCTGCGTCGCGATTACCTTTGTCGGCTCTTCTCCTGTGCCCGCCGCTTGTTCCACTCCCATGCTGTGGAGATGATGTCATCGAGTTTGGTAATTTGCGGCTCCCACTGCAACTCGCTCGCCGCGCGCGTCGAATTGCTGATCAGCCGTGCGGGATCTCCCGGTCGCCTGTCGCCGAACTTCACCGGTACAGGGAAGCCCGTGATGCGCTCGACAGACGCGATCACTTCGCGAACGGAATAGCCGTGGCCATTACCCAGGTTGAACGCGCGGTGCGTGAGACCCCGTTCCAGTGCCTTCAATGCCAGGACATGGGCCTTTGCGAGGTCGGTCACATGGATGTAGTCACGAACGCACGTCCCATCGGGCGTCTCGTAGTCGGTGCCGAAAACCGTGATGTCGTCTCGATCTCCGGAGGCGGCATCCAGAACGAGCGGCACCAGGTGCGTTTCGGGATCGTGGTCCTCGCCGATCTCGACGTCGGGATCTGCTCCCGCCGCGTTGAAATAGCGCAGCGCTACGGATCGCAGTTGGTGGGCCGCATGGAAGTCGGCGAGCATGCGCTCGACCATTAGCTTCGAGGCGCCATAGGGGTTGATCGGGGTTTGCGTTAACGTCTCGTCGATCGGAACCCTGTCGGGAACGCCGTAGGTGGCGCACGTGCTCGACAGCACAAACTGATCGACGCCGTGATCTCTCAATGCCTCGAGCAGCGTCAACGATCCGACGACATTGTTGCGATAGTACTTTCCGGGGTCAGTGACCGACTCGCCAACGTAGGCGAACGCCGCAAAGTGCAGACAGGCGCTCGGACGATACTTATCGATAGCCCGGTCGAGAGCGGCACGATCGAGGATGTCTCCTTGTTCGAGGGGGCCCCATTTGGCTGCCCATGTGTGCCCCGACGACAGATTGTCGAAAACAACTGGCCGATAACCCTCCTGCGCCAGGATCTTGCATGTGTGGGAGCCGATATAGCCGGCCCCTCCCGTAACCAGAACGTTTTTCGTGACAGTATTATTCATTTAACTCTCGCAATCATATCAACGAGCGGTTCTACGCCCCTACTGGACCAGTAATAATCTCAGTCTGAAATATTCTCGCCGCTCCGCCCGTCAGGTGCCGATCGGCCGGCCGAAAAAGGGCATGAGTCAGTCGAGCTCCGTGAGGTGACGAAGCACGCGCGCAGGGTTCCCGGCCGCCACACATCGCGGAGGGATGTCCTTGGTGACGATGCTGCCTGCACCTATTACGGCGCGGCTACCGATGCGGACCCCGGGCAGGATGACCACTTTTGAGCCGATCCAGACATTGTCTTCAATCACAACAGGCTCCGACGGCGGCAACTCGTTGTGCCTGACGACGTCGTGCTGATTATTGTCCATCACGAACATGTAGTGTCCGAGATGACAGTGAGAGCCGATCTTGACCGAAGCTCGCGCAGCAATGGATGAGCCGTAGTTGATGAATGTATGTTCCCCGATTTCGATCCGTCCCGTTTCGTAGGTAATCATCTCAATGGGCACCACCGTGCCGTTGAGGCTGACGCCTTCACCGAGCACGATCTCGCCGCTACCCCAGAGTTGGACGCGACCGCGCAGACGCACCGAGAAGGGCGTTTTTGCCTTGCTCAGAAAGCGCAACTGAGCGTTCATGATGTGACCGAAGTCCACGATCATGCTGACAAGTGAAGTCATCCGGCTGGTTGTCCCCGACGTCGGCTGCATCGAAGTCACAGCCACATCAGCATTCACCAAATCCCCGGCCGGCGCCATGCGACCTGGTGTCAAAAAAAACGAGCGAGGTACGGACGAAGCAGGCCGCCCATTTTCGTTCGACTCTCCTGAATACATCGTCACAATGCGATTGTCCTGTCCCACGACGGGGATACGCTAATGCCTGCGCTGTCTGCGAGATGCGTGTGCTCCAACATGCTGCCGTGCAAACCTCGCCGGCAAGAGCCGGGCCATCCAGCATTCCAGCGCGCAAGGGGAACGCGCCGGTATACCGGAAATCCAGAAATTTCATGCTCTCTTCTGATCAGTGTAATAGTTCTGGAAACCATCGCCCTTGTAATGCTCGATGCTCCGAAGCGCAGAGGGGTCCGCCTTGTTCAGGACCACGCACAGGACCCGATCCAGCAGCCCCGAGGCCTCAGAAAGGCATTCGCGGACCAGGCGTTGACTTGTTTTCCCCCACTGGACGACGAAGATGAAGCCATTGCAGTGCCGGGCGATCATCTTGTAGTCGACGACGGCAGCAATCGGAGGTGCCTCGATGATCACCAGATCATAGGTCTGGCGCGCAACCTCGATGAGTTGCTCCATCTCCGCTGTTCCAAGCAACTCCGCCGCGTTGGTCAGCCGGTCGGAAGCGGGGCAGGGGAGAACGTCCAGACGCAGGCGCTCCTTCCTGACGACAAATTTGTCGACAGCCTTTGGCTCCTCCAGGGCTTCTCTAAGCCCCACGCTTGCATCGGGAGCCATTCGGTGCGTCAGCGACTGGCGATGGAAGTCGGCATCGATGACGAGCACGCGCGTGTTCGTGTGCGAGGCAAAATGTGCCGCGAGATTGATCGCGACAGTTGTCTTGCCTTCTCCAGGGTTCGAGGAGACGACGCAAATGACTTTCGAGCCGGATTCCCTTTGGGCGATATTGATCGTGGCCCAAATGCCGCGCAGGGTTTGGGAAAATCTTGAATAGGGCCAGTCCAGCACGTAATCGCCTGTCTTCAGCGATGCCTGCTCGTCGGCACCCGTGAGTTCCGGGAGGACCGCGCAAGGCAGGCCTGTCGCTTGGGTCACTTGCTGGGAGGTTCTGAAAACGCCGAAGGGAAAGCTCCTGGCCAATACAATGGCGCTTCCCAGGAGCAGCCCGATCACCGACCCGCCGGCAAGCATGAGCCATCGCTTCTTCGAGGTTTCGGTCTGTGCGGGAGGGCTTGCGCGCATGAGAACACGAACATCCGGCGTGATCGCGGGAAGTGCTTCGACCCTGTTCATCTGGCTGAACTGCTGCACCGCCTGATTATACAGGCTCCGCAGGGTCTCCGCAGCGCTCTCCAGTTCACGCATCCGGGCCTTCGTGTCGCTGTTGGCGCCCTCTTCGCCCACCGCTCGCGACATTGCAGCAGAAAGCTCGTCATACTGGGCTCGTGCAAGCTCGTAGTTCTTGCTGAACGATCCCGCGACGCGCTTTTGCTCGGTGGCAATCGCTTGGCGCACCTCCTCCATCCGTGTGCGGACCTTGACCGCAGCTAGGTGGCTCTTCCCAACACGACTTTCGATATCGTTCGCACGCACTGAAAGATCCAGCAGTTCCGAGCGCATTCTCGTGACGAGCTCGTTATCCGGTGCGAACAGGGCGCTCGCATCGGGATCCTTGGCGATCCGGTCCATGCGGGCCTTTGCTTCAGCCATCGCGATGCGGGCATTTGTCATATGGGTCTGCAGACTGGCGAGTTGCTCGCCCGAAAGCGAAGTCGTGCCGGTGCCGATGAGATTGTTGGCCATCTTGTATTCAAGGACCGCACGCTCTGCATCCTTGGCCTGCTGCTTCAGCTCTTCGACACGCTCCTGCACAACCTTGCCGGCGACATTGGTCGATTTCATCTTGCTGGCAATCGTCTCATTGACGTAGTTGTCGACGACTGCATTAACGATCGCTGCCGCCTTCGCGGGGTCGTTTGACGAAAAAGTGACCGATATGACGCTCGCAACGTCCTCTCGACTGACGGTCAGATCCCGAACGATGTTGCCCAGGGCGATCTTTTCCGGATCGCTCGACTGGTTCTCAACGGGCTTCGGGTAACCCAAGGACTGGGCAATGTTTTGAACCAGGCCTCGAACGCGCGAGCCCACGGTCTGGGTGTCCTTTCCTCCCACGAAGTCAGGGTCGCTCGCCAGCGACAGAGACCTGATGGCCTGCAACAAAATGTTCTCGGATGAAATCACATAGGTCTGGCCCAGCGTGTCATAGTCGTCGATGATCGGCTCGTTGCTGACCTTGTTCGTTTGCATGTACCGCGGCAGTGTTCTCTCGAACGCGATGCGCGAACTCGCCTTGTAGACGGGAGGCATGGTGGAGAGGATCACCCATGCGCAGACGAGCCCGAATAATGTGCCGCCGACGATGAAGAGCCAGCCGCGACGCGCAATTCCCAGAATATCTGCAACGTCAGGCTGCACCGGACCAATCGCGGGGTGAGCGGCACCGTCCGTTACGTGGTTGTAATCAATGGAGGCCATGGAACTCACTTAAGTTTGCATTTATGAACTATAACGCTCCCCTCGCGTCGTGCGCAATTTAGCATCTCGGGCCGGGTTTGGTAGCCCGCCGTTCTGGTTTTCACACCGGAGTTCTCCGGACTTCAGGTTAATTATGAACGTCCTGAAATCTGCCGATCCCACCGATGTCAGCCCGCCCCGCTTTCGGTTAACCTAAGATTGCAGCTGGGTCCCACGGCCCTGATGTAGTCTCGGCGGGGGGTAGCGCGACAATCTCCAAAACGTTATCTTTGCTTGGCTCCCCACTGTGGGATTTTCGCCGCACCGCCGAATATACTAGAATACTGGATATTTTATCTCGTCCGAGAAGTCAGAACAATAGAAGGGGGCCGTCGATGACGCCGCTCAGCAAGCAGACGCAGGATTTGAGTTCGGTCTTCGCACGCGAAGGCTATGTGACACTGCCGAACGTGGTCTCAAAATCGAAGCTCGCGGCACTAGCCGAAGAGTTGCGAGGCGAGTATACCCGCGCCCGGGCAGCCGGCGAACTGTTCTCGGGCGGCGGCACGATCAGCGGTCATCTCAACTGCTTCCCCGGCGCACAATCGCGGTTTGTGTACGACGAACTCGAGCGATACGGCGTCTTCGATCTCGTCAGGAGCCTTTCGCCCTCCGTGGAGCGCATGCCCAATATCGGGTGCAATCTCAACCTGCCGGGCAGCAGCCCACAGAACCCGCATGCCGACGGCACGGCCGAATCGCCCTTTCTCATCGTGAACGTTGCGCCCGTCGATACGGACCTCGAGAATGGCGCGATGGAGGCGGTGCCCGGCACTCACTTACGCGAGTACAAATACTGGCAGTATGCTCTTTCTGGAATCCCCGCGCTTCGCATGCGCATGAGCGCCGGGGACGTGATTGTCCGGACGTCCAGACTTTGGCATCGCGGAATGCCGAACAAGAGCAAAGCAATCCGGCCGATGCTTGCCTTTACATGGGAGAACGGCGGCAGCGATCTCGCCGACCCCTACACCGCGCATGGCGGCAAGATCGCCTTGCTGACCAATCGCTACGGTCAGAATCTCAGCGCCCGGCTGCAGGAGCGCGCTTTTGCGTCGATGCCCACGCTGGGAAAGGGTTATCTGTTCATTCGTTCGGTTGTTCAGTAGGCGCCAGGCAACAACTATCCTTCAAGGCCGCTTCACGCCAGCATGCGCGAATAAAGCGTGGCGAAGTCTGACGCCATCCGCTGGGGCGTGAAGTGCTGCTCGACCCGCGCGCGTCCATACTCCCCAAACTGAGTGCGCAGTGCAGGGTCGTCCAGCAGTCGGAGCAGGTTGGCCGCCAGCGCGTCGATGTCGCCGGGGGGAGAGAGCAGGCCGCACTTGCCATGGTCCACGACCTCTGGAGTGCCGCCGTTGGTCAATGCCACGACCGGGCGCTTCATCGCCATCGCTTCCGCGAATACAAGCCCAAAAGGCTCCTCGAAGCTTGGAAGCGAGAAGATGTCGCAAGCCGCCATCAGCGACGCAATGTCCGAGCGCTGGCCAGTGAATATCACGTTGTCCCCGATGCCGAGTTCGCTCGCATGCTGCTTGAGCATCCGGGTTGTGCCGCTATCGGCCGGGTAGTCTGAACCCACGATCGCAAGCCGCACGTTCGGATGCTTGGGTTTGACCAGCGCGAGTGCGCTCACCAGTTCGAGATGTCCCTTTCCGCGGAAAAGACGCGCCACGCTCACGATGAGGGGGGCACCATCCGGCACCCCAAGCGATGCGCGCCCCGGGACAGGATCCAGCGAGGGGTCCCAACGCGAGGGGTCGATCGCATTGAGAACCGCATGCACGCGGTCCGGTCGGTAACCTGCCTCCACGAAGGTGCTCGCCGTGTGGCTCGATACGCCAACGATAGCATCTGCCCGGCCGAACGCCCAATTGACCCCGCGGCCCATCCAGTCGCCGTAGTTGACGTGCGCGTGGATGAGGGCCTTGGCCCCCGTGAGCGCCGCAAGGACCACGCATGCAATGGCGTCGCGTGGCCGGTCAGTGGAATGCAGGATCTCGATCCGGTGGCGCCGGATGTATGCGGCGAGCCCCAACATGCTTGTTGCGGCGGCCGGCAAGCCGCCGGCGAGGCCGGCAAGCTTCTGAAGTTTGGATCGTTTCCACAGCGATGGCCCAAAATTCGTCGGACGCAACGCGATGCCGGGAATCGTTCGCAAATCGTCGAACGCCGGTGCAGGCGATCCCGGTTGCCCTGCCGCATGCAACTCGAATTGGTCCTTCGGCAGGTTGCGCAGAAGCAGGAAATGGATCCATGTGTCTGCGCCGGCGAGGAGCGCTGAGTTGATGAAAAGAACTCGCGTTCGCCTATCCTGGGAAGAATGCATGAAATCCAGCGCGCATGGCTCGAACCCCTTGGCAAGAGACCGGGCGGTGAGTAGATTGCGCACGGCATATGCGTTGAAGCCTGATCACCTTTCTATGTGTGCATTGTGAATGACAAAAAGCAAGGCGGGCGATGGGGATGCGCATATTCGCCAATGGCAAGGTGTTAACCAAAGCCGCCCGCCATGCCAGTTCGCTGGCGCCAGTCGATCCACGCAATTGTCCTGGCAGATCGTGCGCCCTGCGTTTCCCGGCAGTGCAGGGTGGACTGGCGCAAATGAACCCCTCCGCAGTTGAGGCCTAGTCGGCGATATCGGTGGGCAGCCAGTTGAGACAAGATGACCTCCCGCTGATTTCAGCACTTGTCTGCACGTACGGTCGCGGACGTCTGGTAGTCGATACCGTGGCGTCTATCCTGGCGAACACACATCCCAATTTTGAGCTGGTCGTTGTCGATCAGAGCAAGGACAATGAGACTCAGGAGGCGCTGAAATCGTTCAGCGCCGATCCCCGCCTGAGGTGCTTGAAAAGCATCACCATCGGCAAAGGGGACGCGCTCAACGCGGGCCTGCACGAGACCAGGGGTTCGGTCATCGTCATCACCGACGATGATTGCACGGTGCCGCCGAACTGGCTCGAAACCTTTGCCTCCATTTTTGTCACCCACCCCAAGGTCGCGGTTGCCTTTTGTTGTGTCGAGGCCGGCGAACATGACCGGGCCGCCGGCTTTGTTCCAGACTTCGTTCGCACCGGCGACAGGATGCTGACGACGATGCACGACGCGCGACACGTGCGCGGTCTCGGGGCCGGCATTGCGGTACGGCGCGACATGATCGAAGAGATCGGGGGATTCGATTCTATGCTCGGCCCCGGATCCAAATTTCACGACTGTGACGACCGTGACATTGCCATCCGCGCACTCCTTGCGCGTCACCACGTTTTCGAGACGTCGACGATCGCCGTAAAACATTTCGGCTTTCGGAGCTGGCAACAAGGGCCGCAGCTCGCACGCAGAAACTTCCTCGGCATAGGCGCGGCATACTCGAAGTTTCTCAAGTGCGGCCGCATCGAGCTCATGTACATCCCGGCGCATGAATTCATCAAATACGCGCTGTGGCCGCCAATCCGGGACGTGCTTCATCTTCGCCAGCCACGCGGGATCGTGCGCATCACGGCATTCGCCGAGGGCTTCGTCGACGGACTTCGCACCCCGGTCGATAAGGCGACCATGCTGTTTGTCGAGGAGCAGAAAAAGTGAGACAGGCGCGGCCGCGAGGCTTGCTCTCCAGCCGCTAGCCGTTGCCACGACGCTCCTGCACGGCGACTGCAGGTGGAGCGCCGTGCCCCAAGACTTGCTACCCCCAGTCATCCCGCATACGGTGATCGGCGCGTAGAGGCCCCCGACTCAAGGTTCAACAGAGACCCCGGACATCCACGAATGAGCGCGAGCGAGCATAACAAGTATGCCGCAGTCCTCGCCGCTGTCGCGACTGCAGCGGCGCTGCTGATGGTGCTGCTTTTCTTTCAATTCCAAAACCTGGTTCTGAACGCGGGCGATCCGTATGATTACGGAAAGATCGCGCGTGGGTTCGTCGAACACGGTTTCACCAAACTGACCCGCCGGGCAGCATCGCTCTATCCGGAGTTTATTGCCGTTGTATACCGGCTTGGTGGCAACGATCACGTGGTCATCTTGCTGCAATGTTTGTTCCACGCTGCGACGTGCGTCCTGGTCTTTCGGATTGGGTTACGTATTTACAATGCGCGAACGGGACTGCTTGCGGGTCTCTTCTGCGCCTTTCATCCAATGTTGCTGCGTTACGTGCCGGATTTGCACATGGAAGCCTTCCTAACGCTGATGTGCACATTGACGGTCTGGACGACCGTGCGCTTTTACGATCGGCCGACCATCGTGAATGGCATCCTCGTCGGCGTCGTCGGCATGCTCACGACACTAACCAAGGGCGTCATGCTGCCTTATCTCGGTGTATTCGGAATCATAATGGGCGTGCTCGCTTTGAAGCACCATTCGATACAGCGTGTCGCCGCCGTGGTCGCCATGTTCGTTGCCATGGCGGTTGTCCTGGCGCCCTGGACATATCGCAACTACCAGGTCACGGGCGGCCGCTTCGTCCTGCTGACTCCGGGAGCAAGCGACTCGTTCCTGCGCGGATACGTATTCACGCGATGGGAGTTCGCTACACTGCAGAAGCCCCCGTATACTGATGCAGAAAACGAGGTGAATGACTGGTTTCGGAAAATTGCTCGCGACGCGGGTACCGAGTGGGAAAAAGATGAGGTCGTTGACGAGCAAAACAACGCTCGCGTTGCCAAGCATCTTGTGATGACTCAGCCGCTTGATACGGTCCGGAAGGCTTTCGTCGGTCTGTTCACATTCTGGTACGAAATGACCAGCTTAAGGAATTCGCTGATACCCGGCTCATTGGCGCTGCTCGGTTGGGCACTCGCGATCATCGGCCTGATCAGAGCGAAGCGAGAGGGGCGGCCGTCCTGGTTGATTTGGCTTCCGATCGTGGTGATGAACGTCTTTGTTGCACTCTTGATCCCGCTCGGACGCTATTCGGTACCGATAATTCCATGCCTTATGATCTTGGCGGCGTTTGGCGTCGATACGATCCTCAATCGGCAAAAAGCCGGTTTCGCCCGCACCTGAGCGATCGTATTTTCCGCTACCGGTGACTTGATCCATGGCGCGCGGGGCATACCCGGGACGCCCCAAGGAGCACGGATGCTTCGAGGAACCGAAGCCTCCGGCGCAGCCGAGTAACCTAGCTCAGGACGATTTGTCCCAGGGCAACATGGGATTGTCGGTAGGGTTAACCCGTTGTGAGCAGGCCGCACAGGATCGCGCACCTGTGCCCTTCACCTTCAGCCTGTGGCTCATTGATCTGCGGGAACACCCGAAAGAAGGCGCGATCTGGAGTTAACCCTCGGCGCATGTGATCAAGAATGGGCTGTCCTATGGCCCACCGTTCAGCTACTTTCCCGCCAATTCACGAGAGTGTCCTGATTAAAGATTTAGAGTGATGCGAGCCGATTGAAGCCGGATCAAGCGCCGGCAAAACAGGAATCGCGCTCATGAACATTTGGATGATCCATGGATAAATCGATCGGTGATCTTGGAAAGATGCACGGAAACGTGGCGGCTTATATAGCCATTGCCCGTCTCGACCACAGCACGAAGCACATATTCATCGTGCCCGGTATGATACTCGCCTATCTTCTGCGGGGAATTCATACGGACGCGCTGGTCAGTTCCATAACACTCGGCCTGATTGCCGCGATCTGCATTGCGTCAGCCAACTACGTGATAAACGAGTGGTTTGATCGCGAGTTTGACAAGTTCCACCCGACCAAGTCCGAGAGGACGGCGGTCAAGACACAGCTCAGCGGAACCATCATTTTCCTGGAATGGACAGGCCTCGTCACGGTCGGACTGGCGTGCGCCTTCGCTGCCAGCAAGCTTACGCTGGTGGTCGCTTGCGTCTTCGCTCTTCAGGGTATCGTCTACAACGTGCCGCCTATCCGCACCAAGGACAAGGCCTATCTCGATGTAATCTCGGAAGCTATCAACAATCCTCTCCGCCTGATGATCGGATGGGCAATGATCGATCCGACAACCCTGCCGCCAAGCTCGATCATTCTCACGTATTGGGCCGGCGGCGCCTTTCTCATGGCGGCAAAGCGGCTTTCGGAATTCAGGGAGATCACCGCATCGCACGGACGCGAACTGCTCGAGAGATACAGGGCGAGCTTCGCGGGCTATTCGGAAATATCGCTCACCGTGTCGTGCTTTGTCTACGCTCTCGTGACCAGCTTCTTCCTTGCGATCTTCCTGATCAAATATCGCGTCGAATATCTGCTCACGGTGCCTGTATTGATTGCATTGTTCGGACACTACCTCGCTCTATCCATGGGGCCGGCATCGACAGCCCAGAGGCCCGAGAAGCTGTTCAAGGAGCGCACGTTAATTGCTCTCGTGGGCTTGCTGGCTGTCACCTTCCTGTTTGCGACCTATGTGAACATACCCGCCCTCGATCTCTTCGCCGGTCAGCGGTACATCAGTCTGGAATGATTTCACATGTTCACACCCGCGGATTGGGGTGACATCCGTCTCGTCGCATTCGACGTGGATGGTACGCTTTACAGGCAGCGCCCGTTGCGCCTGAGGATGGGGCGCGACATGGTGCTCCATACCGTGGCGAAGCGCGATCTAAGTGCCATTGGCGTCATTAGCGCCTACCGGCGTATCAGAGAGCGTCTGGGTGAC
>LNFM01010188.1_pt1 | contig 16628 bp, 25 predicted proteins | sample 596031 | NCBI WGS metagenome assembly LNFM01 (sample SAMN04254537, study PRJNA301005) | activated carbon metagenome | isolation source: dual media filters at the Ann Arbor, Michigan drinking water treatment plant | place: USA: Ann Arbor
TGGAATCCAACCACCTCAGCCGGGTAGAACGAGAAGATGCCTGATTGCGCAGCCATCAGCCGCCTCCCTTGATGAGCTTGTACGCCTCCTGCACCTCGTAGAGCTGTTCGGTGAGCCCCATGCCGGAGTTGAACTCGCGGCACCAGAAACCGTACGCGAGGTCGACCAGCTTCTCGGGCGCGTTGTCGGCGAGGCCGAGCACTGCGTACGGGTTGCGCGGGCCCGCCTGCATGGCGGCGTTGTTCGCCTGCCTGCGGAACCGGTCAAAGTGACCGGGGTTGAGCACTCCGTGCTCGATGGCAAGCGTCTCGACGACGGCCAAGAACGTCTCGGGGAACCACCACGTCTTCGACGTCGCGTCCCACATCTTCATCGGCACACCGGTCTTGAGCGCGTCGATGAACTTCGCGTTGTACGGCGTGCAGACGCCGATGATGCGGCCCGCGAACGCGCGGACCTCGGCCGGTGCTCCCATGTTCCTCATGCTTCCCTCGGCGGCCAACGCCAAACGAAGATGGCCCCGTTGCCGAGGGCGCTAAACGACTCAGCGAACGCGCGCACGGACAAGACGTGCGTCTCGACCGCGCCCTGCGACGCGTACTGCATAGGGAACGACGTGCAGTGAATCGCCTCGTCGTCGGGGGTCGCAGCCTTCGTGACGATGGCCGCGTACTCGCGGTCGGAGTCTGGTGCGTCATCGCCTCGTCGCACGAGGACGATTCGGCCTTTGGTCGGTTTCATGTGTGCTCCCGGGTTGTCCGCTGGCGTGCCCTCCGAGCGGTGATGCCCCTGTTTCGCCCGGGACGCTCGCCCCCTGTGCTGGGGGACCGCTACAACGACAAGACCGAGACCGCGTCCTGCTTTTGACCGTGAGGGGAGTCGAACCCCTGCTCAATTCCGTGACGGCCACGCCCCCGATTTTGGGCTCGAACATGACTGGCGGCGGAGGCAGCACCAGCCAAAACAACCTCGCCACCCGGGCCTCCAAGGAAAAGTGACTCTTTCCACGGAGGGCCTACCCCGGAGACCCGGGCGGCGAAAAGCGGAGGAGGCGGCTCATGGCAGGGAGGGCACCCGGCTACCGAAGTCGATGCGCTGACAGCCGCCTCGCTCCTCTATCTGCGCCCAACCTCTCACAGCACTGAATTCATGTCCAGTGCTCTGAGCCACCGCCCGTTCAGCCTTCGGCGGGAGCGCCCTTGGCCTTCTTCCCGGTCTTGGGAGCCTCGGGAGCCTGCGCAGGGGCGCCGCCGTTCCAGACCGGCTGAGCGACCTGACCGAAGGCGGGCTGCGGGGCGTAGCCCTGCGGAGCCTGCGCGAACTGCTGCGGAGCGGGCTGCGGAGCGAAGCCCTGCTGCACCGGCTGCTGGAACTGCTGGGGCGCGAACTGCTGCTGGCCCGCCGGAGGCGCGTACTGCTGCGTCTGCTGCGGCGCGAAGCCCTGCTGGGGCAGGAACTGCGCGGGAGCCTGCACCGGCGCCTGCGCGGTCTGCACGCCGCCACCCGAGCGCGAGTAGCCGACGACCGTGAGCTTGTTCAGCGGCACGAGCTTGCCGTGCGCGTCGGTCGTCGTCATCGGGATGGTGTACTCGCCCGACTCGTCCTTCGACTTCATCTGCTCGTTGCCGTAGTCGACGAACAACTGAAGCCCGACCAGCTCCTGCGCGATGGCCGAGTCCGGAATCTCGGCGTCGGAGTCGATGGCCTGATTGATGAGCGGCGTGCCGATGGCGCGCATCTTCTTGCGAGCCATGCCCGCGCCCTTCGCGGTGCCGTCGGTGATGAGGTAGTCGTTCGACTCCAGACCGTTGAACGGCGAGCCATCGGCGATGGCGAGGGAGAGATGCAGCATCGACGCGCCCGACTTCTGCGAGGTGGTGGCCTCGGCGGCGGTGATGATGCTCAGGCGACGTCCCGGGGGCGGCGCGTTCAGGTTCTCGGTTGCCTGCGTCATGTTCTTCATGGTGCGTGTCCTTGTGCTGCGGTGTTTTCAACTGCGTTGATGCCCGGGTTCGCCCGAGCGGCGGTTGACGTGCCCTCCTAGACACGTCGGCGAGCGTTCGGCTGCTCGCAGACTCTCCAATGCCCGCGCTTGAGGACGACGAGCCCGTCACGGCTCAGCGAACTCAGCGCGGCGTCGACTTGCCACATCGGCCGGTCGAGCACAGCAGCGAGCGTTGCCGATGAAGCAGGCAGCGACGCGACCTGACGACGAACAGCGGCCTTGAGCAATTCGAACTGATTCATGTTCACGGCCTCACGGACTTCAGGATGAACCCGAGGTCAGCCGGGCAGGGCTCGGGGAGCAGGTGTGCGTACCGGCCGCCCGCGTTCTGCCCGTTCCAAGGCACCGAGTGCAAGAGGCGGCCGTACCCAAGGTGGTCGGCGCCCGGCGAGCCCTTGCCGATAAAGCGCTTCTCCAGCACGAAGTTGTGCGTGGTCCGCCCGGCGATGGTGCGCGCGAAGCGCTTGCCCGCGATGTCGGGCGCGGCCAGTTCCTGCCCGCCGGTGTCCGTCATGCCGGGCTCGCCCATCCACGCGAGCCAGACGACCGGCAGGTTCATGTCCGCGAGCCGCCACCACAGCTCGTTGAACTGCGTGTACATCGTCTGGTAGTGGCTGCGCGGGTCGGGGTTCTTCGACTGGCGGCGCGCGTCCTCCAGCATCCGGTACGAGAGCGTGGACGCGTCGTCGATGACCAGCGCGCCGTACTGCTGACGCACGGAGTTGATGTTCGCCTCGACGAGCGCGACTGCCGACCGCGCGCGCGAGAACCAGTTCGCACCCGGCTGCTCCGAGACCTTCACCGCGTGCACGGCATAGCCACGAGCGATGCAGGAGTCGGGTCCGCTCGGGTCGAGCGCGATGACGAGCGGCTGACGCTCGGGCGTCGGGAAGCCGAACAACGTCGTCGTGAGCGACGACTTTCCGTCCTTCTCACGCCCGGTCACCATGATGAGTGGTGCCTGATTGTGGATGACGTTCACCGCTGTGATGCCGGTGATGCCAGACGGGGTACCGATGAGTGGTGGCGCCACTGGCGCCAAGTTCTGCGAGGTAGTCATTTTTGAGTGCCCTCTGTGCGGCTGAATGCCGCGCCAGTCTCTTCCCTCTTCTGCTCTCAGCGAGTGCTCTGGTCAAGCCCGGTTCGGTCCACCACTGCGACCAAATCCGCGGTCAGCTCGTGAACGATGCGACGCATGACGTGCAGCGCGCCCGGCGACTTGAGCGCGTTGTCCGGGTCGCGAATGAGGACGCGGCCAGCCATGTTGTCGACGTCGATGAACACGTCACCATCGGCGAAGAACAACGTGACCGTGAGCGTGTGCGTCGGCGATGGGGCTGCAAGCGCGCGCCGAGGGCTTGAGACCTCCACCGGCGGCCCACCGCCCGACTCCAGCTCGGCCATCTTCATTGCCAACCGGGTCAGGTCAGAATCGTGCTTGGTCATCGCGTGTGCGGGGGCTTGGGGTCGGGGAAGGCTTCGAGGAGCTGCTTCGTCACGGCGTTGAGGCGCTCGCGCGTGCCCTGCGGCGAGGGCGGCGGCCGGTCATCGGTGAGCTTGCCCTGCATCTGCGCGTCGCGGAGCACCGTGAGGCAGGCGATGGCTTTGGTCAGGTTGCTCAAGTTCGCGGCCGAGTCGGCGTCAAAGTCGACGCCCTCCCACCAGTCGTCGATGTGGCGCCGAAGCGCGTCGAAGTACACCGACGCGCGCACGCCGGAGACCCGGTAGTTGTGCCGCCCGTACTTGAGTGCGCCTTCGAGCATGGCGAGCCCCAGCTCGGCGACCACGTACGCGGGCACCGTCGAGACCGGCGACTTCGTTATGCCGATGGCGTCCTTCGGGTTCGTGGCCTTCATCACGCGCACAGGTTCTTCGCCACCGATGCCGAGGTCCGGTGCAACAGGGACGTCTTCGAGGCGATGCGTGAGGAACAGCCGCGTTGCGCTGTGTAGGGCTTGGGCAATAACTACGCCCTCGACCTCGCTCACGGTGAAGTTGAGCGCTTGAATGCGCTCGCGCGCCGCAGCTTCGGAGTCGTAGTAGGCGCCCACGAGCATCTGGTCGCCGAGGTGCCAGTACCAGCGTTCACGCGTCGCCATCAGTCGCCCTCGTACGGCGTGCCGTCCCTGTGCGTGTACTCACCGACTGCGCCCTCGTGGCAGAGCGACGTGTAGTCGCACGCGCGCCACCGGCCCCAGCACGCGTGCAGCATGCGCGGGTAGTGCCCGTGCTCGTCGGCGCGGAAGACGACGGAGCCGTCGTCGGCAGCAGCGAGGTAGCGCACAGCGAGCTTCTGGTGCACGCGCCCGAAGTAGTCGGGGCCGATGCGCTCCACGTTCGGCGACGCGGTCTTGATGAGGCAGTCCCAGATGACGCCGGACATGCGGCCGTAGGTCGCAACCAGATGCGGGTTCGCGTTCCAGATGGCGAACTGACACAGGGCCTGAGCCGTGTACGGCGCGAGCGAGCCACGCCCTGAGCGCGCCATCGTCTTCGCTTCGAAGCTGAACAGCTCGTCGGGTGAGCCGCCGACCCCGGGGAGCACCACGACCGTGTCGTAGCGCACGGTGCGGAAGATGGGCTTGTCGAGGCCGACGTTCGGCAGCTCGCGGCTCACGTCGGTGACGACTTCAACTTCAGTGCCGAGGTACCGGAAGCTGTCCTGCGCGCGCGGGTACATGGACTCGTACACGCGGAACATGAGTTGCGCCTTGAGCCACGACTCGTGCGGCAGTTCGCCTTTCCACATCGCGAGCGCGTGCTCAACAGCGTCGTGCCCGTACAGGATACGGAGCGAGCGCAGGTAGTGGGCGAGGATGCCGAAGTCGAGGTCGCTCAGTGCCTCACCGTCGCCGTACCACTCGTAGCGCTTCGTGACGCCCTTGGCGTTGAGCCGCGAACGCTCTGGGCACCCGAGCCAGTTCGACACGGCCGAGTACCCGGCCGCTGAGCCGCTCGACCCGCGCTTCACCTCAGCGAACGTGTTCGGGATGACGATGCTCGGCTGAATGAGTTGCGTCGTCTCCACCGGCGGCAGCTTGCTCACCGGCACCCTCGCACGAACTCGTGCGTGCCCTCGTGCCCGTGCAGCTCGGCGCAGAACAGGCCGGGCGTGTCCGGGTGCTCGGCGTAGCAGTAGGGCCCGTGTTTCTCGGCGAGCGCGAACTCGACCGCGGCCGCGTCTGCGGACTCCTTCAACACGTCACCGAGCGTGACGGGCTTCTCGGGCTCGGGCTTCTCGACCCGGTCTGCGTCGGCAATCATCTGCGCGCCGACTCGGCGCAACAGGCCCACGGCGTCGTCCTTCGTGACGCCGCTCCCGCCCGCGCACACGAGCGACGCGTACTCGTTCGTCACCGGGTTGAAGGCGCCGACCGTGAGCGTCACCCCGAGATGCTGAGCGATGACGTTCAGGTTGAGCTGCACCTTCTGCTGCCACGTGAGCAACGCTTCGGTCCTCTGTTCGCGGCGCTGCTTCAGGCGTTCCATCGTTGCTTTTGCGGTCATCGGGTGCCCCTCAGAATGGTGCTTCGTCTTTCTCTGCTTCGGTCTCGTCGTCGGTATCTTCAGCGTCTTCGTTGTCGGTCTGGTCGCTCACTTCGGGCGTCTCGTCATCGGCGAACAGCCGCGCGCGCAGGCCCGCGAGCACGGACTCGACGACCTCGGCGCTGTCGCTGGAGAGGGAGAGCGTGTTCCGGTCGACGAGCCCGGAGTCACCGATGGCTTGCGACAGCGCACCGGACTCGCTGCCCGCGCCGACGATAGTGTCGATGCCGCGCAGCTTCTCGATGAGCTTCCGGCCCATGTCCTCGTCGATGGTCTTCCGCGTGAGCAGGTACTCGTACAGCCGCTTCGACTCGGCCTTGCCGAGGTGAATGTCCTGCGAGCGCGACTCCGCCTGAAGGAAGTCGGCCGGGACCCAAGCCAGTTCGAGGAACAGCGACACCTCAGCGTCGGCGAGGTCGATGCCGACGCCCGACGCGAGGATGTTCACGAAGAGGACCGCGCCGCCCTGATGCGCCTTCCACGCGTCGATTTCACGGCGACGCTTGTCGGGCGTCATCCAGCCACCGGCGAGGTACGCGTGCGTGGGCACGCCGGTCGCGATGGCGTTCTCGAAGGCAGTGTACTTCGCCTCGGCCGCCTTCACGGTCTCGTGGTTGTACGCGAACACGAGCATCTTCACGTTGCGGTTGACCACGTGCTCGGTGATGCGCTCGCACATGACGTCGAGCTTCGAGTTCACCGTGAGTGCGGAGAGCTGCTTCAGCGCGCCGAGCGCGGCGCCAGACTCCGAGCCAGTCATGCCCGCGAGCGCTTGCGCTCCGAGTGCAGCCTCATGCTTCTGGTACTTCTTCAGGTCGGCCGCGTTCATGTTGCAGAGCACGACAGCCCGGTCACTCGTCGGGAGCCACTGCGCGACGTCCTTACGCGTGAGCCGGGACATGACGTGCGCGAGCCGGTCGCGCAGCTCAGCTTCGTTGGTGCGGCCCTTGTCGACCCACCCGTAGTCGCCCATGTGCCCGTCGCAGTAGCGTGTGCCGAACTTCGAGCGCGAGCCCATCGAATCAGGCTGGATGAAATCGAACGTGACCCACATGTCGCGTGGGTAGTTCCGCATCGGCGTGCCGCTCATCGCCCATCGAACAGCGCAGAGCGGGTGCCGGACGACGTACTCCAGCACGAACTTCGTGCGCGGCGCCTTGGGGTTCTTCAGGCCCTGCACTTCGTCGGCGACGACCGTGAACTTGGCCCCGCGCGCTTCGATGAGCTTGACCAGCTCCTCGGCGCGAGAGAGCGGCTTCACCGGCGGAGGCTGACCGGGCTGCGCCTTGGGCGCGCGCTTGGTCGCGCTCATCAGCTCGTAGCTCAGGCCGATGGCGAGGTGCGGCAGAGTCCGGTAGTGCTCGAACTCCTCGGGCGTGAACGGGTCGACGCCTTCCATCACCACGAGGTCGAGCCCGGTCTGGCTCTTGAACTGGCTCTGCCACTCGAACGCGACGCCAGCCGGGAAGAAGAACACAGCGGTCTTTGCAGCGCCGGACGCGAGCGCGGACGCGACTGCTGCCGAGGCCGTGCGCGTTTTGCCGACGCGCTGCTCGTACGCGAGCAGGAACCCGCCGCCAAAGTGCGCGAGCATCTTCTGCACGCCTTCGAGCTGGTACGGGCGGAGATTGCTCACGAACGCGGGATGCACCGGCGGAGCGGCCGGGCGCGGCGCTGCGAGCGAGACGGTGAACCGGGCAGCACTCCCCAGCACGGTCGCGAGGGCGGGGAGCGCGTGTTCGGGCGCAGCCCAGCAGCGCGCTTCGGGATTCCATGCGCACCCGGGGATGGACTTCACCTTCTCAACGATGGGCTTGGAGTAGGCGAAGCGCAGGTCGACCCAGCCCGGCATCGACGTCGGAACCACGGTGATGAGGTGCATGGCAGTGCTCCTGTTACAGGGCTGCGACGCTGCGCGAAAGAGCTTCGAAGCTCACAGGTGCGCCCGGTTTCGTGGACACGGTCACCACTCAGTGCCCGTCACGGAAAGTCGTCGGCGGCGCGGCCACTGACTCCGCTTGCGCTTGGGCAGCGTGCCTGCTGCTTTCTTCTCTCGGTACTCTCGGCGCTGCTTCTCGCTCTTGAGCGCGGCCGTCCACGCGAGCGCGACTTCCTTCGCCAGCCGGTCCGGGTCGATGGCGCAGTGGATGATGTTCGGGATGCAACCGACGTAGTGCGGCTCCGTGTGGCAGTCGCATTCGAGGTCGACCAGCCCGACGGGCACCGTGTCCTGACACGTGATAATGAACTGTGTGAGCGCGTAGCGCGCAGCCGGGCTCATGAGCGCGGCCGCGAGCTTGTCTTCGCCCTGCTCACGGAGCCAGTCGAGCATCGGCTCGGGGAACTGGTTCATCGCTTCGCTCCTGCGACCGCGATGATTTCGTTCGCGTAGTTGACGGCACGAGCCTCTACCCACTTCTGGGCCGCTTCGACGGTCGAGAAGACCTCGCGATTGTCGCGTACATCATGCGCTCGAAACGCGTCGCTGCTGCCGAGCCCGAAGACGCTTCCGAGCTTGAGGTTTTGGCTCTCTTCGTCATCGACGGCCGCGTACAGGCGAGCCACGTAGTGCTTCAATCCCGGCTGCAAAACGACCCAACCTCTCTTCTTTTTCGTAGTCACGGCTCACCCCAGACCGAGCGCAGGCACGAATCGAACCGGCTCATGTCGCTCGTGCCGAACGGCTCTCCCGGCGTCATCATGTTGATGAACAGGGTCGCTGCGCGCAGAGCAAGTTCACGGTCGGTCGCGCGCTGCTCGCGCAACTTGGCCTCGGCGTTGGCGATGGCTTGCTCTCGCCGCGCGGGCTCGCCGTCGATGTGCGCGACAATCTCCCGGTGGTCCTCTGCGTCGAGACCATCGAACTCCCACCGCCGGAATCGCAGAATCGCCGCCCTCACGTCGTCGTTCACGTTGCCTCCTCATGCTCGCCGCGCTCGTAGCGGTCGGCCTGCCATCTCAGTTTCCGCTCCGTGACCTCATCAAGGTCGTCGTTCGCCACTCTCCGCAGGTCCGCCACGATGGCGGCGCGCTCCAGACGACGGCCCTCGACAACTCCGCGCAAGACCGCCTCCTCGACGACCCGGACGACCTCTTTCTCGAACTCAGGACTCACTTGCCACCTGCCTTCGCGAGGACGGCGAGGATTCGATTCCGCTTGGCGTTGGCTTGCTCGCAGCGCAGCCGCTCCGATGCGTCAAAGGACGCGTCCGCCTGCTCGCGACAGTGAGGTCTTGCCTCGGCCGGAACCTCTGCCCGCAGCGCCTCGCGCATCTCGCCGTAGTCGGCGATGAGGGCGCGGAGGTCGTCGACCAGCACGTACGACTCGCCGTTGCTCAACTCGGACGGGTTCTCGGCGACATCCCGCAGCCGCTTCAGGTGGTCGCTCACAGGTCCTCCTTCCGCTCGAACTCCCAGAACGGCTCGTAGTCCTCGTTGTAGCCGGGCTTGTCGTACCGGACCGACCAGCCTGCGCGCTCGTACGCGGCCTCGAAGTCGAGCCAGTGGTTGTCGAACAAATCGGCACGCGTGACGGTGAGCCGTTCGCAGAGAGTCTTGACGAGCACGCTCTGCATGACGGTGCGCGACTTCGCGAGCATCTCGTTGATGACGTCGAACACTCCCGGCGGAATGTCGGGAGTGATGATGCCCAGCTCATCGGGTGTGGCCGGTCTGCCGAGGGTCTTTTTAGCGGTCATGCTCGGTCCGATGCAGGCCGGTGCTCAGTGTTTCGGTTCCGAGGAACCGGACCCGAGCAGGGGCATCGTGGGTCCGCCCGCGTACGCGGCCGCGATGTACTCGGTCGCAATCTTGGCGAACCGCTCCGAGCCCTTCGCGCCCGGCACCATCACGTGAGCGAGGAACGCCTCCTCGAAGGTCTCGACGCCCGCTTCGATGCTCACCAGCTTGCTCTTGATGGTGAGCAACAGCGCGCGCCAGCGGCTGCGGCAGGCCTGCTCCCACGCCTTCTGCTGTTCAGTCTCGGAGCGCTTGAGGGGTGAGGCCCACCGGCGGCGAGACGGCTTCGTCGCGAACGCAGTGCGCTCGGGAAGCGTCAGGTCGAACATCACGATTCGGTCGTGCAGCTTGAAGCAGACCGCGGCGATGCCGACGTCCTCCTTCAGGATGAACTGCGCGCCACCACTCTTCATCACCAGCGTACGAATCTCCTCGATGGAGCGCATCACGCTGACGCTCGTGTCTGCTGCATAGGTCACGGAGCCACCCGCTTCTGCGCGTAGAACTCGACGGCGGCGTTGAAGCCTCGCTTGGCCCAGTGCGTGTGCTCGGCCTCGCTCACCGGTGGCGGGCCGAACATGAGGACTTCGAGCCGGTGCGACAGCTCGTGGCAGAGCGCGGCGTAGTCGCGACCGATGACGATGTTGCGCTCGTTCTGAAGGCCTGCGACGCGGCGGCCCCAATCGTCGGTCCATTCGTTCTCGGGCATCACGAAGATGCGCACGTCACCGAGAAGCGAGAACGAGAGCGTGACGACCGCAGCGTCTTGTCCGCGTGACTCAGGAAACGCGTAGGTCGCGAGCGCGCGCACGGCTAGCTCGTACGCGTCGCGGAGCTTCATCGGGTCGGTCTCGTGGCCCTGCGCGACGTAGACGACGCTCGGGTACCCGGGGAGCGGCTTGAACTTCGGTTGCGCGAGTGCCCATCGGATGCCGATGGAAGCGAGCGCGAGCGCGATGACGCTCGCGGTGATGATGACCAAGACCATGAGGCCTCACAAGGCGCACGAACGCACAGGCGTAGGAAACGCGGTTGAATCGAGTTGATGGACTTCGGTGCCCTCTGCCACTGCCCAGCTACACGTCGCCGTGTCTCGCCACTCGAACCGCCGCCGCCCGCTGTTGAAACGAATCCTTGTAGTTGGTCGCAGCGCCTGAGTCAATCCGATTGACCACGCCATTGAATCGAGAGACAGAGACGCGCACGCGGTACCACAGCCGCAGCGCGCACGCGGGCACGTGCGCGACAACCACGGAGACATAATGAGCCGATTTCTGGCGAACTGGCGCACCTTCTTTCTGAAGGCAACCGACGCATCGTATGAGTATTGCGAAGCCGCCGGATTAATGGCTTTGAGTTCGATGGCTCTCGGGAGACGTTCCCTCGATGTGGGCCGCGGGTTGCAACCGAACCTTTTCATGATGCTTGCTGGGGACAGCTCAATCGCTCGCAAAAGCACGAGCGTTGGGTTGTGTAAGGCACTCATTGACCGCGTCGACCCGATTCGTGTTGGGCCGCGCGACTACACGGTCGAGGGCTTGCTGAAGTGGATGGCTTCAGAGAAGGACCCGGCCACGGGCAAGAGCAGGAACAAGGTCGTGCTGTTCGCCGAGGAGTTCGGCTCCGACCTCGCGCGCATCGAAGCATACGGCGGCACCACCACGGCCGACTTCTGCGCGCTCTACGATGGAGGCACGTTCGAGAAGGTGCGCGCGAAGGCTGCCCCGCTCATCGTTGACAAGCCCCGGGTGAACCTGTTCGCGGCCGCCGCGTACCAGATGCTCCAGACGTACTTGCGCACGCGCGACTGGCTCTCAGGGTACATGATGCGCTTCATCTACGTGGCGCCGGTGAGCCTGCGGCCGCGCTTCACCCTTCCGCCGAGCTGGCCCGCGAACGAGTTCGAGGCCGCGGTCATCTCGGCGAAGGTGCTGAAGGACGACCTCACGAAGAAGTACCTCAAGCTCGGGCTCGACCCGGTCGCGCGCCGCATGTTCGAGCAGTGGTCGCAGTCGGTCGAGATGTACACGCAGGCGATGCCCGACAGCGTCATCATGCACACGTACACGGGCCGCTTCCTCGTGAACGCGCAGAAGCTCGCTCTCCTCTACCAGCTCGACATCGACCCGTTCGCGCCCATCGGACCGGCGGCCGCTCAGCTCGCCATCGACTTCGCCTCGAACATCTGCTGGCCGAGCTTCGCGCACGTGCAGCAGGTCACGACGCTGGACGATTTCACCACCACTGCAAGGACCGTCATGCAGTTCGTGAAGTCGTTCCCGGGCGGCGTGGCTTCGAAACGGACCATCGAATCCCGTTTTTCGGGAGAACGGATTCGGAAAGTGCTCGACCACCTCGTCTGGGCGGAGCAGCTCGGAGTCCGAAAAACGGACCGCGGCGAAGAGTACATGGCGAAATGAGAGTAAAAAGTGGGGGTTGATAGGGGAGACCTGACCCGTCTTAGAACGGCTGTAAGTAAGAGATATTACTAATATATTCATAATATCCCTTATTTGATAAGTAGTACGACCCCCCGACGTGTGTAGCCAAAATCTCTCTTCTCTCCAGACCGCCGCTCTCCTCCTCTTTTCCCCCAACTTGCCGGAGACCGGCCCCTCGTGTTTTCATTAGTAGTTAATGGGGAAGGTGCCACATGAGCCGTCCGCTTCGCCTGAAGACCTGTGTTTCGTGCGGCAAAGAGCGGCCCGGTTCGCTCGTTCGCCCGGAGTCTGGGAAGCAGGGTGCGCCGGGCGTCTGCTACGCCTGCATGCCGACCGGGCGGCTCACCGCCGAGCACGTGCTCAAGGTCGAAGCAGCTCAGCGCGAGCGCGCGAAGCTCATCGAAGAGAATCGGGCCCAGAAGAAAGCGCGACCGAAGGGCCGCATCATTGACGGCTTCTCGCGCAGTCAGCTCGTGGAGAAGTTGGTTGGCCTGCGCGAGTCCATCACGCGGGAGGAGGAACTCGTCGCGTTCTTCGCTTCAACCCGCCTGCCCCGGTGCGCGTGCTGCCACACCGCCGAGTCCGTGCAGCCCGATTCGAGCGGCACTCCGTGGTGCCCGGTCTGCGCGCACTACGTCTTCGCGTGTGGCCACTGCCCTGCGCACGCGTCGCAGGTCTTCTTCCCTCAGCTCATCGACAACCCCGAGCCGCCCCCGCATCCGTCTCTGCTCCCGCCGGTCGATTACGCGTTCTCTGGTGTTGACGAAATAGAAGAGGCGTGAGACACGGACGGGCTCAGGCTAGATAGGGCGGCCATGAACTCGACACAGACAGTACGTCTCGACGCGGACCTGCGTCGGAGGCTGGAACAGTTCCGTGCTGAATCGGGGCTGGAAACTGCCTCGCAGGCGATTCGGGCCGCGCTCCTGCTCGGTCTGGAGCGCTCCGCAGCGCTCGACGAAGCGTGGCGCCGTGCCGTGGCCATCGAAGCGGCGCGCGGCGTGTCCGCGAAGATGCGCGAGGCACTCCAGAACGCTCTCGACGAAATCGGCAAGTGACCATGGCGACTCCCCGGCCCAAGTCACGTCTGACGTTGCCCACCACAACGCGCGAGAAGCTCGAAGCAGCGGTCCTCGCGAACAAGCCCTTCAAGGCTGGCGTGACGTTCAGCCCCGAAGAGATGCGCGAGCTGCTCCTCTTCATGCAGGAGCACGAGCTTCACGAGCTGTCGACCGCGGTCAAGGGCGCAGTGCGCCTCGCGGTCACGACCGGGCCGAAGTCCTCGGTGCTCCAGAAGATGAAGCAGAAAGCGGCGGTCCACGAGATTCGCGTGTGGTACTTCCGCGAGCTGTCCATCGCTGTCGGTCGCATCAACGAAGAACTCCGCGAGATGAGTCAGGGCTCCATCGACGAACTCGCGGCGCTCGCTGAAGAGATTGCCCGCCACACACCCGAGGAGTGACCACGTGAAAATCAAGCAAGACCTGCTGCACATCACCAACACGCCGACGCTCGACGACGGCACCCCGGCGGAGCCCGAGCAGCAGACGGCTTCGCGCGTCATCTTCACGGACGCGGACGCGGCCACGACCACGGGCAAGGCAGTCGGCGCGATGAACGCACAGGTCATCATCGAAAGCTCCGCCGGTGAGATGGCACGAGCGCTGCGCGGCATGTGCTCGAACTGCAAGCACTACGACAACCCGGCCTTTCAGCGTTTCCTCTCGCAGGCCGACCATCCTGCGTCGCCGATGCACGTGCGCGAGGGCGTGAACGAGCTGCGCGCCGCTCTCCTCCAGACGTACAACGCTCAGCTCCAGACGATGCATCAGGGCGCGGACGGGGACATGGACGTCGAGCACGCGCTGAAGCAACTCGGCTTCTGCCGCGCTCTCGGCGAGATTCACAACGACGACATCATCGTCCACCCGCTCTCGTCGTGCCCGCCGGAGACCATCACCGAGTCGACGCCGAGCGGCCTCTACCAGTCGAAGGACCGTGCGAGCGAGCGCGCGGGCGACAAGGCGTACGACAACATCCTCAAGCGCGCCGCAGGCAAGGTCGACTGATGGAGCCCACCTTCATCAGGCTGTTCATCTACCTGCTCGCGTCGTTCGGCTTCGCCGCCATTCTCGGGCACAGCGCCATCACCGTGCGCTTCCGCCGGTGGCTCGGCGGTGTGCCCGAGTCGATGCACGAGGTCGGGAAGAACGCTGACGGCTCATCGCGCATGGGCGTTCGTCCACGCGTCCCCGGTGCGCTCGGCCCAGTCGGTGACTTCCTCTGTGAACTCATCGAGTGCCCGATGTGCCTCGGCTGGTGGACCGGGGTCGCCGCTGGCGTGACCGTGTTCGCGGTCGATGGTCCATTCGTCGTCGCGTTCGGCTGGTGCCTCGTCGTCGGCTTCTTCACCAGCGCGTCGAACTTCATCCTCGCCCGCGTCACCAACCTCTGAAAGGAACCGCCCTCATGTCCGCTGGAATCCCTCCCCGCATGTGCCCGCTGCTCACGATGGCCACCATCAAGGTCCCGGAGAAGCCGAAGGTGCTCACCCTCGGTGGCGCCCCGGTGCAAGAAGACGAAGGCTTCACCGCGGTGCCCTGCTCGGGGCCGCAGTGCATGCTGTTCCACCCGGTCTTCGACGCTGCGACCAAGCGCGTGGTCGACGGAAGCTGCGCGCTCGCGCTCATCCCCCTCACGCTGTCTCACGTCAATCACTCAATCCGCCAAGCGGCGGCACTCGATGGCGCGACTGCTGCGCCGGAACAGAAGGCCTGAACATGTCGACTCCCACGCTGATGATGACCCCCGAAGAGACGATTCGCATGTTGCAGGAGCGCGCCAAGCAGAGGTGAAGGTCAACCGGCGCAAGGGCTACGCGGGCCTCTTCGAGCACCTCGCGACCTTCGCCGAGGCGACCGTCGAGCACATCGCGAACGCTGAGACGTGGCTGCCGCAGTTCTGTGGTGGTGGTGAGTTCAACCTGCGCTGCACGCACATGGACGACATCAACACGCCCATCGGCGGCCCCGTTCCGCTCAAGCTCACGGGCGAGCCCTCGCAACCGAAGCTCACCGTCACGACGTCGTCGAACTGGCGTGGCCCGGGGCAGCTCATGTTCCCGCTCGCCGAGCCGCCGTCGCTCACCATGTCCTCGCAGCCGACGGGCGTTCCCGTCATCGCGTCGAACCCGGTGCCCATGAACCCGTTCGCACCGCAGCCGCCCTACTACCCGGCGCCGTACGACGACCGGCTCGTCGCTGAGCGCGACCGGTTGGAGAAACAGCGCGCGGAGCTGGTCGAGAGCAAGGCACGCGCAGAGCGCGAGCAGCAGCAGCGTGAGCACGAGCTGAAGGAGAAGGAGCGCGAGGCGAAGATGCGGCAGGAGTTCGATGCTCGGCTCCGTGAGCAGGAAGCGAAGATGGCGACGGCCGCTGCCAGCGCGACGAAGCCCGGCGAACTCATCACTGCGCTCACGACGGCTCTCTCACCGCTGCTCATCGCGTTCATGGAGAACGGGAACAAGATGCGCATGGAGATGATGAAAATCGAGCAGGCGAACGCGCAGCGTCAGCAGGAGCTGATGGCCGCGGCCGCACTCGCCCAGCGAGACCAGCAGCAGCAGATGATTACGCTGCTCACCAACAAGGGCATCGACCCGACCGTCACCACGATGATGGAGATGGTGCGCTCGAACGCCGAGGGGAGCGGCCAGATGATGTCGCGCATCGTCGATGCCATGGGCACGGTCTCGAAGACCAGCATCGGCATGATTGAAGCCATCGCCGACCTCCAGCTCGGCGGCCAGCCCGAGTCGCCGATTCTCCAAGCCGTGCGCGAGGGCGTGAAGGCGATGGCGTCGCTGTCGAAGGGCGCCGAGACCGGCGCGCGCAAGCAGGTCGCCGCCGGAGCGCCGCAGCAGAAGAAGGCGCTCCCGCCGAACGCGCAGCCCCCAGCGCAGAACGGGACGAACCCCGCCCACGTGCAGGTGTTCGAGCGCCCGAACGCGCCCACGCCGAACCAGCCCCCGGCCACTGAGGTCGCGCCGCCGACTGCTCCGCAGGCACAGGCCTTCGACGGCGCCGAGGTCTCGGAGGACGGGCTCGGTCAGCCGGTCGAGGGCGAAGTGCTCAACGTCCTCGAAGCCGCCATCAGGCATCATCACGACCCCGATGAGGTGGCCGACTTCTTCGTCCTCGCGGTGAAGACCGCCGAGCTTCAGGCTGCGCTCACGAAGGCGAGCGGGGACCCGAATGTCCTCATTGCCGAGCGCCTCGGTATCGCGTGGGTCATGCTCGAAGAGAACCGCGAGTACCTCACGGAGCTGGGCCACGCGGTGCAGGAGGCTGGCATCGAGGCGGGCATCATCGAGCCCGACGAGGCTGAAGGCGACGATGCCGCTGTGGCCTCCGAGTAGGCCATAGAGGGCGCGTCTGGGCTTTGACGTTCGTGGGGCACGTTCCGTACTTTCCGGGGCGTGCCCCACTTCGGTTACCGAAGACTCGCCAACACTTCTGTCCACGCGCCCGACGCCGTTGCGCCGCACCGGGTCCACGCGCCCGATGACGTGCACACGCGCTTGCTCGACTTGCCGACGCAGGAAGCCTCGCTCCGCACGCTCGCGGAGCTGACGGCCCGCTCGGTCCTGAAGCCCTTCGTTCGCAACACCGCGCTCCGCATTCGTTCCGAGTGCGCGAACCGCGACGACATGTGCGAGCTGAAGGCCATCTTCGACACGCTCAAGCACGGGAACCCGAGCGTGCCGCCGTTCGTGAACGGGTTCGCGTACGTGGCTGACCCCCGTCTCGCCGACTACTTCACGGCGCCGGAGGACAGCATCAAGAACTGCCTCCGTGGTGCGTGCGGTGGCGACTGCGACGACCACACGGCGCTCGTCG
>LNFM01007738.1_pt1 | contig 16626 bp, 12 predicted proteins | sample 596031 | NCBI WGS metagenome assembly LNFM01 (sample SAMN04254537, study PRJNA301005) | activated carbon metagenome | isolation source: dual media filters at the Ann Arbor, Michigan drinking water treatment plant | place: USA: Ann Arbor
CGGGCGGCCGACGCCGCTCGGCGATCCCCCAGCGCCGCGATCCCATGTCGACACGCGTCAACACCCTCGCCCAGCTCCTGCACGATCGTGCGGCCACCTCGCCCCAGGACACCGCGATCCGCACCAAGGTCGGCGGCGTGTGGACCGATCGCACCTGGGCCCAGCTGCGTGACCGTGCCGACGCCATCGCGGCCGGCATCCTGTCGGCGACCGAGCTCGGCGACAACGACGTCATCGGGCTGCTGGGCCAGACGTCGGAGCACTGGCTCGCGTGCGACTTCGCCGGGCTCTCGGTCGGCCTGCAGACGGTGCCGATCTACGCGTCGCTGCTCGCGGAGGAGGTCGGCTACGCCCACGTCGACACGGGCATCAAGCTCGTGTTCGTCGACGACGCCGCGCAACTCGAGAAGGTCCGCGCGATGCGGCGCGGGTTCAGCTTCTTCGAGGTCGAGTACGCCGCCGATCGGATCCCGTTGCGCCACATCGTGGTGATCGATCCCACCGGCATCGCGCCCGCGGTGGACTGGGAATCGCTCGCCGATCTCGAGGCCCGTGGCCGCGCCGCGCTCGATCGGATGCGCGCCGAGCTCGTGCGCCGCCGCGAGGCCGCGAAGCCCGACCAGACCGCGACGTACACCTATACGTCGGGGACCACGGGCCCACCGAAGGCCGTCATCCAGAGCCACCGCAATCACATCGCCCTGGTCGACGCGGTCCAGCAGATCGATGTGCTGAGCGATGGCATGCGCGAGGGCGGGCTGTTCCTGTTCCTGCCGCTCGCCCACTCGTTCGGGCGGTTGATCCAGTTCGCCGGCCCCGCGCTGAACCTGCCGCTCGTGATCAGCGGCGTCGCGACCTTGGCCGAGGACGCCCGCGAGACCCGCCCCGGCTTCTTCCCGGGGGCGCCCCGCGTCTACGAGAAGATGAAGTCGAAGATCGAGAACGCGGTCGCCGGCGCACCGCCGCTGCGTCGCGCGCTCTTCCACTTCGCGCTCCAGACCGGCAAGCACGCGATCCCCTACGCGCTGGAGAACCGACCGCTGCCGCTGCTCCTGCGGCTCCGGCACCAGCTCGCCGACCGGCTCGTCCTGTCGAAGCTGCGCGCGCGACTCGGCCTCGATCGCGCGAAGGCGCTGCTCAGCGGCTCGGCCCCCCTCGACCCCAACGTGCACGAGTTCTTCCTCGCGCTGGGCCTGCAGCTGTACGAGGCGTACGGCCTGACCGAGACCTGCCCCGGGCTCACCGCGAATCGCCCCGGCAAGATGAAGCTCGGCACCGTGGGCCTGGCGCTGCCCGGCGTCACCCTGAAGCTCGGCGCCGACGGCGAGATCCTCGCCAAGGGCGACAACATCACCCGCGGCTACCTCAATCGCCCCGAGGCCACCGCGGAGGCCTTCGACGCCGACGGCTGGTTCCACACCGGCGACGAGGGCTCGATCGACGCCGAGGGCTTCGTGTCGATCACCGGCCGCAAGAAGGAGCTGCTGAAGACGTCCGGCGGCAAGTACATCGCGCCGGCCAAGATCGAGGGCGCGCTCAAGGCCCTGCCCATCATCCAAGAGGCGGTGATCATCGGCGACAAGCGCCACTACGTCACGGCCCTCATCAGCGTCGACCCGGACGACCTCGCGGACTGGGCCGCGCAACGCAGCGTTCCGGCCGATGCCCGCCACCCCGAGGTGCACAAGGCCATCGATGCCCACGTGCAGTCCGTGAACGAGAAGCTCGCGTCGTTCGAGCGGGTGAAGTATTGGACGTTGGTCGACCCGTTCTCCATCGGCAACGGGCTGCTCACCGCCTCGCTGAAGGTGAAGCGCAACATCGTGCACGAGGTGCACGCCGAGTCGATCGCGTCGATGTACTCGAGCGATGCGCGGCCGTCGGCGACGGTCAGGTCCTGATCAGCCGAGCTCACCCGCCAGCAGCGCCTCGACCACGCGCTGCTGGAACGCGAGCTCGTGGGTGTTCTCGACGGGATCGAGCACCGCGTTGATCTCGGCGTAGATCGCCAGCAGGGCCCAGGCGAGCAGCTCTGGATCCTCCGGGCGCGCGAGGGCCTGCGCGATGATCGGGTGCGACTCGTTCACCACGACCTCGGCCATCGCACCGTACAGCAGCGGACCGTCGCGACCGCCGTCCTGCAGCTCCACGGTCGCGGGTGACGCGAGCATCGTGTCCGGACGCAGGCGCGCGAGGTGGAGGGCGAGGGTGCGCGCGAGGGCGGCCCGCGGCAGCAGGGGCTCGTGGGATCGCTCGATGACCGGCGGTCGGGGCGGACGCGCGGGGATCGGCCACGCCCGCAGCCACGCGGCGAGGGCGGGCTCGGGCGCGGCACCGAGCTCGGCGAAGATCCTCGCCATGGGCGCCGGCTCGCCGGCGGCGACGAGCTGGCAGAAGCGCACCAGCGCCCAACCGACACCGACGGGGCCGCCGTGGCCGGTGGCGAGCAACGGCAGCTGCAGGATCGCGGCCGCCGAGGGCCCGTCGATCCGCGGCGCGAGCGTGCCGTCGGGCCGCCACGACAATCGCACCGAGCGCATCGCGTGGTGCAGCAGCTTGCCCAGCGCGATCGTGCGATCGGTACCGACGAGCGCCCCGCTCGACACCCGCTCGCGCAGCCGATCGACGAGCGCGCCCGCGGCACCGCGCAATCGATCGAGCACGGCCTCGATGTCGACGGCACCACCCTCGACCGCGCGCAGGCGCACGACCCCGACCGCGCCGAACTCCGACGCGAGCTCGTGGACCTCGACCCCGCGCTCGCCGTCGGCGTCGACGACCAAGATGGTGGCCGCGCCCGCGCGGGGGATGCCGAGGCGGCCGAGCACCGTCGGCTCGTCGAGGTCGATCCACGCCAGCAGACCCAGGGTCTCGGGCGGCTCGCGCAGGCCGAGCTCGACATCGAAGCACGGGTGCACCGGCACGAGCGCGGCGAGGGCCCGCGCGATCGGGGCCGAGCACGCGAGCACGACGGGCCCGTCGGCCACGGGCGCCCCGGCGACCGACGCGGCCATCGACGGCGCCGCGAACGTGACGCGGAGCCCGGCGTCGCGGTGCTCGAGGATCGCGCGCAGCGTCACGCGTCCGCCGTCGTCGGTGGTGAACGCCGGCACCTCGGCGAAGACGTCCGCGAGCCCGGGCTCGCCCTGGGTGTCGATCGCCGCCCACTGCAGCAGCAGCTCGGCCTCGGCGCCGCGCGGGCCGGCGACGCTCGCCTGCAGCGCATCGCGACCCGCGATCGCGGCCGCGCGACGCCCCACCGCGTCGCCGTGATCCATCCACCACCGCGACGCCATGGGGACGCCGCGGCAGGCCACGCCGAGGGAATCGACGAGGGCCGCGGCGTCGAGGCGCGCGTACCCGGCCGGGCCGAGCCACGCGCGGAGCCGCGTGTCGAGGTCGGCGTCGATCTCGATCACTGCGGCGGGATCGAGCCCGTCGAGCGCGGCCCCCGGCGCAGCACCGAGCACCATGCCGGTCGTCGCGGCGATGGCCTCGAGGCGGCGGAGGCTCACCGCGGCGCCGGTGTGATCGCGCAGCACCGGCAGATCGAGGAGCGCGGGCGCGTCGTCGCCGAACTGCACGAAGCGCAGCGACGACCGCCCGTCGACGCTGCGCAGGCGCACCAACACGCTGCGATCGACCGCCTGCAGCGCGAGCCGGGCCCGCGCGGTGCCCGGCGCGATCGCGGTGACGTTGGCGAGGGCGCGCGCGCACAGCCGCAGTCGCGCCGCACGGCCGCGGGCGACCGCGTGGGCGACGATCCGCTGCAGCAACGAGCCCGGGCCGACGTCCCCAAGCAGCGCGGCGCGGCGGCTCTCCTCGAGGCGCACGATCGTCACGTGGCCCGACTCGGCCTCGGCGACCACGCCGCGCCAGGCCTCGCGCCCGGCGATCCAGATCTGGACCTCCATGCCGCACGCGACGCGGGGCTGCTCGACGGCGTACACCGCCATCCCGATCGGCGCGCGACCGAGGACCGCATGCGCGGCCGCTGCGGCGTCCCCCTCGAGGCCCATCGCGGCGACGGCGTCGGCGACGGCTTGCTGCGGCAGCTCGATCGGCGCGGTGACCCACGGCTCCGCGGGCGGAAGCGCCGGGGAACGGCCGTGGAAGAGCATGTCGTCGTCGGTCGCGAGCTCCGGGCACACCAACCGGACGCGGCGACCCGACAGCACCGACAACCAGTCGTGCTGCTCCGGCGACGCGACGAGCACCGGGGCGACCAGCGCGCGGCCGATGGCGACCGCGCGACGCGACGCCTCGCCGCCCAGCGCCGTCGGATCGGCGACGACCACCCGCGGCGCCTCGCGGAGCAGCGTGCACAGCTCGGCCGCGCCAAGCTCTCGATCCTCGCCCGGCGCGCCGAGCAACCGCACCGACGAGCCCGAGGTCGCGCGCCCGTGGACCAGCGCCTCGGCGTACCGACGCAGGCGGAGCCACAGCTCGTGCAGCCGCTCGTCGTCGACGATCGCCGAGTGGTCGACCGTCTTGCGCAGCCGGTCGAAGCAGACCACGCCGCCGATCCGCTGGCCCGGGATCAGGTCGTGGGCGCGGGTCTGGATCGACACGCCGCGCGTGAGCAGGTTGAAGCCGTGGTTCTCGAACGTCGGGGTCAGCCCGATCGTGCCGTAGAGCTCGCCCTCGTCGAACGCGAGCACCTTGGCGTAGCCGAACAGCGCCGGCGTGCGCTGGCGGCTGAACCCGAACAGCGGCTCACCGTTGACGACGATGGGGATCGGCGCGGCCAGGCACCGCGTCTCGAGCTGACCGGTCTCGGGCGCGCGCCCGGTCCACGGCACCGGGTGCGGCAGCGCCTTGCGATCGATGCCGCGCAGCGCGACGAACGTGCCCGCGAGCGGGCGGTCGGCGCGGCCGATGTCGACCTGGTCGTGCACCGGGTCGAGCACCATGCGCGAGGTCCCGGCGAGCGTGCCGTCGCCGGACTCGATCACGACCTGCTTGGGCGCGAACAGCAGCGCGGCGTTGATGCCCAGCGCCAGCCCGCGCACGTGCTCGATGTCGCTGCGATCCTTGGACGCGAACAGGAAATCGAAGAGATTGGCGAGCTCGTGCTCGCGCAGCCCGCCGCCGATGTACGAGATCATGCACTCGTCGCGCTCGAGCGACAGGCTCACGTGCCAGGCCCCGTTGGCGACCGCCGCCTGCACGAACTCCAGCGCGTAGTCGTGGGGGTTGGGCAGGGCGAAGCGCCGCATCTTCTCGATCGCTCGGCTGCGCGCGATGGTGAAGCGGCGGTGCTCGGAGAAGCCGCCAGCGATGCGGCTGCGGGCGATGACGGCGTCGAGGCTCACGCGTGACCTCCCCGCGGCGCAGACGAGCGTCTCATCGGCCACCTCCGATCACGGCGACGTCAGAGAGCGGAGAGATCGGCAACACCTGCGCGAGGCGGATCAGCTCGGCGTCGCGGTGCAGCAGCTGGTCCTCGGCGAGCAGCAGCGACTTGGCCAGGGCGTACGCGCCGTGGCGGGGGTGGCGGACGAACAACCGGCGCAGCGCGACGATGTGGGGGTGCTCGGCGTGCACGACGACGTACGGGCGCTCGCGGTTGTTGCGGAGGAAGCTGCCGTTGGGGACGGGCATCGTCGGGGCGAGCTCGTGGGCGACGGCGCAGAGATGCACGCGGTGGTCGGCGCCCTCGACCGATCCGAGGTGGATCGCGGCGTAGCCGTGGCCGAGGCGCTGCAGCATCTCGTTGGCGGCGGCGGCCATCGCCGAGAACGCGCGGTCGGGCTGCTCGACGACGCGGATCGCGACCAGCACGTCGGCTGGGTCGCAGACCCGCGCCCGCGCCCGCGCGGTGACGTCGACGGGCTCCCACAGCGCCGTGCGCAGCCGCGTGAGCAGCTTGCGATCGTCGCGCAGCGCGAGGTAGGCGACGACGAGCGCCGACAGCGGATCGGTGCGCGCAGCGTCACCCGCCGGGCGCGGGCCGAGCAGCACCGGCACGCCGGCCTCGGCGAGGGCGCGGCTCAACGCCGAGGGGCGATCGGCGATGTACACGTAGGGATCGGCGCAGCGCTCGACCGCGGACAGCGAGGCGGCGCGCCCGTCGACCGTGCGCAGCACCGGCGCCTGTGCGGCCGCGAGCAACCCCGCGCTCGGCTCGGCCGCGAGGTGGGCGAGCAGGCGCAGGTACTCGTCGTGCTCGCCGAGCCCCCACGCCGTCCCCGACGCGAGGGTCGCGAGGCGGGCCAGCAGCGCCGCGCGCAACGGACCCGCCGCGACCTGGTCGAGCATGCCCAGCGTGCGCTCGAGGTTGGCGTCGCGCATCACGGTCTCGCGGCTGAGCGTGTGCTCGAGCCAGCGCGACTTGACCTTGAACGCGATCCGACCGTACCGCGCGGTGCGGGTCTCGAGCACGTCCTGCGGCGCGCGCGTCACCAGCAGCGCCAGGCCGCGGTTGTAGAACCCGTACTCGGGCTGCGCCGCGTAGGCCATCACGATCGTGGTCTGCTCGAGCTCCACGAGGACGCGGCAGTCCCCGTCGACGGAGAACGGCGTGCGGATCGGCTGCGGGCCGCGGTCGACCCCGTCGGGCGGCGAGCGATCGTGCAGGGTGATCTCGACCTCCGAGTGCGCGCACCACCGGTGCAACGTGGCCCGGGTGCGCTCGACGAACTCGTCGTAGGCCCCGCGATCGCCCTCGAGGATCATCGTGATCTTCGTGCCCTCGACCGGCCCGGCGATGCGCGTCTTGGTGAAGCTGCGATCGGCGTGGAAGAACACCTCCCAGTACTCGCCATCGCGGCCGGTGTGGACGATCACCGCCGCCGGCTTGGGCGCGAACACCGACACGAAGCCGATCCCGAACTTGCCGATCTTGGTGAGGTCCCCCTCCTTCGACGACGAGTACAGCGACGTGAGCTGGTCGTCGATGATCGCCTCCGTCATCCCGTCGCCGCCGTCGTCGACGTGCACCGCGATCGCCGGCTTGGCGGTCGCCGTGCCCGCGATCCACTCGAGCCACACGTCGACGGTGCTCGTGCCGGCGTCGATGCTGTTCTGGACCAGCTCGCGGTAGAAATCGAGCGACGACGAGAACTGCGAGACGAGGTTGTCGACCGCCTCCTCGACGAGGGACGCGTCCATCGCGGCGGGGGCGGTCATCGGACGATCGTACCGCTTCCGACCCGGCCCGCCCTACTCCGCCCCACGGCGCACGAGCAGCAGCGGGATCACCAGCGCCAGGCCCACGGGGATCGCCGCCCCGACGGCCTGGCCCAGCGGTCCGAGGTCCGCCGCGATCGCGGCGGCAGCCACCGTTCCCCCGGCGTAGATCGCCGCGGCGAGCCCGACCCGGATCCAGCGCACCGTCATCGCGATCCCCGGCTCGGCGGGCGCCCAGCGCAGCGCGGCCGCGGTCGCGATGGCGACGCCGGCGAGGCTGCCGAGCATGCGCGGCGTGTTGCCCACGCCGAGCGCCGCGGCGACGAGCGCCACGACGCCGACGGCGACGAGGAGCCACCGCGAGCGATCGGGTGCGGGGGCGGCCCGCTCGAGCCGCAGCGACACGCGTGATCCGATCCACGCCGCGACCGCACCGAGGACGAAGCCGCCGAGCACGTCGCCGACGAAGTGCTTGCCCAGGCTCAGCCGCGACACGGCCATCAGCGGGATCCACAGCGCGGCGAACCACGTGGCGCCGCGCCACGGCATCAACCATCGGACGCCCAGGGCGAACGCGGTCGCCGACGCGACGTGTCCCGAGGGGAACCCGCGCTCGAGACCCGAGGTCGCGCGCGTGACCGCGACGGTGTCGTCGGGCAGCGCGGCGAGGGGCCCCGGCGCGCCCCCGCGGGCGACGACGGCGTCGACCGTCCCGACGACGCGGGCATCGACGTGCTCGGGCCGCGGCATCGCGAAGCCCTGCTTGCACGTGTCGATGACCACCGCGCAGCCGAGCATCACGAACACCAGCGCGATCGCGGGCCGCCGCCGCACCACGAACGCCAGCACGATCAGCGCCGCGGCGTAGCCCCCGGAGCGGCCGAGCTGCGACACCACCTCCATCGCGATGCGCCACACGGGGCCACCGTGCTGCTGCAACCAGAGGATCGGCTCGACCTGGAACACGACGCGTCAGTGTCGCCGGTGGCGACGGGGAAGCATCGCATGGAAGCCCGGGACCGACCCCTCGGGCCTCCTGACAGGTTCTGTCACCGCCCCCGCGTACACCAAGCCCATGCCCACCGCGCAGCCCGCCATCACCTTCTTCCACTCCCCCTACTCCCGCGCCGCCGGCGTGCGCTGGTTGCTCGAGGAGCTCGGCGTGTCCTACGCCGTCGAGTTCGTCGGCGTCCACGCGCAGCAGGTCGACGACGACTACCGCGCGATCCAACCCCACAAGAAGGTGCCGGCCGTCCGCGTCGGCGACACGGTCGTCACGGAGCGCGCGGCGATCGTGATCTACCTGGCCGATATGTTCCCGGAGGCTGGGCTGGCCCCGGCCCTCGACGACCCGCGCCGGGCCGCCTACCTCACGATGCTCGTCTACGGCGATTCCGTGTTCGATCCGTGCGTCGCGGCGCGGGCCCATGGGGTGCAGCACAAGCCGTCGGACTACTCGTTCGGGTCGTTCGAGGACGTCATCCGCAACCTCGACGCCAAGCTCACCGCGCATCCGTACGCCGCCGGCCCGCGCTTCACCGCGGCGGACACCCAGCTCGCGAGCGGCCTCGGCTTCACGATGAACGTCCTGCAGGTCGTGCCGCGGCTGCCGTCGTTCCTCGCGTACGTCGAGCGCACCGCCGAGCGGCCCGCGTTCAAGCGCGCCCAGGAGCTCGACGCGAAGCTGGCGCAGGAGCACCCCGAGATCATGGAGGCGCTGTCCCGGCGCTAGCGCCCCGCATTGTGGCTCGCGCGGCGCTCTGCCAGGATGGCGAGCGCTCCGACATGGACAAGACCGAACGACTCTTCGCGTTGCTCGATGCGCTGCGTCGGCGTCGCACCCCGGTCACCGCCGAGACCCTCGCGGAGGAACAAGCGGTCTCGGTGCGCACGATCTATCGCGACCTGCGGACGCTCATGGGATTGGGCGCGCCGATCACCGGCGAGGCCGGCGTGGGCTACGTCCTGCGGCCCGGGTACTTCATGCCACCGCTCATGTTCAACGCGGCCGAGCTCGAGGCGCTGGTGCTGGGCGCACGGTGGGTCCAGACCCTCCCCGACGCCGATCTCGGGGCGGCGGCGCGGGCCGCCCTGGCGAAGATCGCCACGGCATCGCCCGACGATCTCCGCGCGCGCATCCAGGACACCGGCCTGTGGCCGGTGAACCTCGGCTCGGGCCGCGAGGTCGCCGTGCTGCCACAGGCCCGCGACGCGATGCGGCGCGAGCGAGCGGTGGTCATCTCGTACGCGGACGCCGACGGTCGCGTCAGCGAGCGCACGATCTGGCCGCTGCAGCTCGCCTACTACGAGGGCAAGGAGATCATCGCGGCGTGGTGTTGCCTGCGCGGCGACTTCCGGACGTTCCGCGTCGATCGCATCCAGCGGTTCGAGACGACCGAGCAACCCTATGGTCGCCCGCGGAGGTCGCTGTCGGCCGAGATGCTCGCGATGTGGGAGCGCCATCGGGCGCAGGCCGCCTCCCGGGCGCGCGGCGACGCCGGGCCGGCCCGACGGGTCGAGAAGGCGGTGGTCTACATCACCCGCGGCGATCTGCTGCTGGTGTTCGACCACGTCGACTTCCCCGAGGCCGGGGTGCAGGTGCCGGCGGGATCGATCGAGCCCGGCGAGACCCCGAGCGAGGGTGCGCTGCGCGAAGCGTTCGAGGAGACGGGGCTCGCGGGCCTCTCGTCCCCCACGTTCCTCGGTGTCTCCGAGTTCGACATGCGCCCGTTCGGCAGGGACGAGCTGCACGTCCGCCACTTCTTCCACGTGCGCGCGCCCGATGACGTGCCCGAGACATGGCGACACGACGAGCAGGGCACGCCGCCCATCGCGTTCGACCTGTACTGGTTGCCGATCCCGGTCGCCGCCGAGCGCCTGGTCCCCGGGCACGGCGCGTTCCTCTCGGCGGTGGAGACGGACGCGGGGGATCCGGCCGAGCCGACGCACGACGGCTGAATGCGCACGAGTGCGCGTCGACTCAGCGCGCCTTCGCGGGCCGCGTGACGGCGCGTCTCTTGAGCTTCTCGCCCACGGCGACGATCGCCGCGATCGCGGGGACGAGCTCTCGACCGAGTTCGCTGAGTTCGTACTCGAACGACGGCGGTGAGCCGGCCACGGCGTTGCGCACGACCACGCCGCTGGCCTGGAGCTGGCGCAGGCGGGCGCTCAGCACCTTGGCCGAGATGCGGCCGATATCGCCGCGCAGCTCGCCGAACCGCCGCGGCTCGCCGCGGAGGTACCACACCACGTTGGGGGTCCACGCGCCGCCGAGCAGTTTCATGCACGCGGTCAGCGGGCACACCGGCGGCGGCTCGGACACCTTCGACTTGCGCACGCGCAGGGCCATGGGGACAGTTACCGATCGGATACCACAATCGCGTGGTTACCGACGGTTACCACGTGCGCCCAACCGATCGCGGCGCTAGCTTGGGCCGCAGATGACGACGACGCATCCGCGGCTGCCCATGGCGCTCCCCCTCGTGCAGGGCCCCTTCGGCGGCGGCCTGTCCACCGTCGCCCTGGCGTCGGCGGTGTCGCGGCGCGGCGGGCTGGGCTCCTTCGGCGCGCACCTGGTCGAGCCCGATGGGATCGCGGGTCTGGTCGCCGAGCTGCGCGCCGCGTGTGACGGGCCTTTCGCGGTCAACCTGTGGGTCTCCGATCACGACCCCGGCGGCGACGCGGCATCGCCCGAGCTGCTCGCCGCGCTGCAGCAGATCTTCGCGCCGTACTTCCGCGAGCTCGGCGAGGCGACCCCCGATCCGCCCGCGGCGTTCCATCCCAGCTTCGAGGACCAGGCCGAGGCGCTGCTCGCCGCTGCGCCGCCGGTGTTCAGCTTTGTCTTCGGCGTGCCGCGACCGGCGATTCTCGACGCATGCCGCCGCCGCGGCATCCTCACGATCGGCGCCGCGACCACGGTGGCCGAGGCCCTCGCCCTCGACGCGGCCGGCGTCGACGCCATCGTTGCCACCGGCTTCGAGGCCGGCGGACACCGCCCGTCGTTCCTCTCCCGCGCCGAGGACTCGTTGATGGGCACCATGGCCCTGATGCCGTTGGTCGTCGATCGCGTCCGCGCACCGGTCATCGCCGCGGGCGGTATCGTGGACGGACGAGGTGTCCGCGCCGCGCGGGCCCTGGGCGCCGCGGCGGTGCAGCTCGGCACCGCGTTCTTGGCGTGCGACGAGTCGGGGGCGAGTCCGGGACACCGCGCGGCGCTCTTCGGCGAGGGCGCCCACACGACCGTGCTCACCCGTGCGTTCACGGGGCGCCTCGCCCGGGGCCTGCGCAACCGTTGGACCCACGAGATGGCGGACCGGCTGTCGGCCCTGGCGCCGTTCCCGATCCAGAGCTGGTACGTCGGGCAGCTCAAGCGCGCCGCAGTGGCGGCGGGTCGCACCGACCTCGTGTCGTTGTGGGGCGGGCAGGCCGCCCCGAACCTGCGCCACCACACCGCCGACGCCCTCATCACCTCGCTGCTGCCTGCCCTCGCGACGAGCGAGGGCACCGCGTGAACTCGCTCGGCCCCGCGACGTACCCACCCACGATCCACGACGGAGACGAACCGATGAAACTCTACTTCTCCCCCGGCGCCTGCTCCCTTTCACCGCACATCGTCGCGCGCGAGCTCGACCTGCCGATCGACCTCGAGCGCGTCGATGGCAAGGCCAAGACCTACGGCGACGGCAAGGACTTCTGGGCGGTCAACCCCAAGGGCTACGTACCGGTGCTCGAGCTCCACGGCGGCGAGCTCCTGACCGAGGGCCCGGCGATCGTGCAGTACCTCGCCGATCAGCGACCAGCCTCCGGCCTGGCCCCCGCCGCCGGTACCCTGGCGCGCTACCGGCTGCAGGAGATGCTCGGCTACATCAACTCCGAGCTCCACAAGACCTATAGCCCATTGTTCACCGCGACGACCCCCGACGAGGTCAAGCAGGAGCGCAAGGCCTACCTGACCAAGCGCTACGCCTACCTCGAGCGCGTGCTGTCGAGCTCGCCGTACCTGCTCGGCGACGCGTTCACGGTCGCCGACGCGTACCTCTTCACGGTGACCAACTGGGCGGGCATCGTGAAGCTCGACCTGTCGGACTTCCCGTCGCTCGGCGCCTTCATGGCCCGGGTCGCGGCGCGCCCAGCCGTGCAGGCGGCGCTCGCCGCAGAAGGCCTCGGCAAGAAGTGATCGCGGCGGGCCGTCGCCGGGGCGCGCTGGGTCGCGGCAACTACTGCCCCATCTCGCGCGCGGCCAGCCCCCGCACGATCACCGTGCGCAGGCTCGGCGCGCACAACGGATCATCCACCACGCGCCGCAGCACCGCGAGCGCGCGCGGCCCCGCGGTCGCGTCGTCGACGTGCTGCAGCAGCAGGCGCGCGCCCTCGTGGAGCGCGGTCGACTCGGCGACGATCTGATCGTCGGCGTGGTAGCGCGTCACGAACGTCGCCACCGGATCGACGGCGCGGGCGTCGTCGAGGGTCGCGAAGGCGTCGACGATGCGGACGAGATCGGTCGCGGTCGTGGTCGGGTCGAGCAGGAGTCGGCCGAGCTCGGCGATGACCTCCGGGCTGCCCGAGCGCACCGCGGCGCGGATCGGCTCGTCGAAGCTGACCGTCGTCGGGGCGCCGAAGCTCGGGCGCTGCCGCAGCGCCTGCAGCAGCGCGGAGGTGTCGGCGTCGGTGTCGGAGCCCCACGGCGTGCGGACCAGGGCGCGGGCGTGGTCGCGCAGCGCGAGGGCCCGCTCGCCCGTGCCCGTGCCGTTCTCGCCCACGCCCTCGGCGAGCGCGGACACCTTCGCGCGCACGCTCGGATCATCGGAGCGCCACAGCAGATCCGCCGCGAAGTGCTGCGCCGGCAGCAGGCGCGGATCGTCGATCGCGAGCAGCCGCTCGAGGTCCCGCACCACGCTCGGATCGTCGCGGCGGTGCGCGGTGCCGCGGGGCTTGGGCCCCGCGCCGAGCACGAGCGCGCCGAAGACCGGATCGCCGCCGTCGATGCGGTGCAGCTCGCGGCCGTCGTCGTCGTCGAGCTGGACGATCGCACCATCCTCGCGCACGAGGATCACGCGGTTGCCGGTGACCTCCATCGCGACGAACTCACCGTCCCGCTCGACGTGGACCCACCGCGGGCGCAGCGGCCGACCGTCGGCGTCGAGGCGCGCCGCGACGACAGCGCGGCGCGACAGCAGGATCGCGTCGCGCGGCGAGGCGTCGACGCTCGACCATCGCAGCCACAACCGCAGGCGCTCGTCGTCGCCGTGGCCGTCGTCCATGCCGCGGACCGTGCGGAACGCGGGCGCGTAGTTGCGGGCCAGCGCCCGGGCCTCGCCACCCGAGCCGCGGGCGCCGACGTCGACCCAGCGCGTGCCGCTGCCGACGAACCACATGCCGCGGCGGTGGATCACCCGCTCGAACTCCGCGCGCCTGTCGGCCGACGCGGCGACGTCGAGCCGCGCGACCTCGCGTCCGGTGTCGAGGCGGAGCGCGGCGAGCTGATCGCCGATCAACACGACCGCCACATCGCCCACGACCTCGGGGATGCCGACGCGCGACGCCGCCGGGCGACGCCAGCGGATGACGCCGTCCTGCGTGGACACGCCGACGACCTGCGCGGGGCGACGCGCCTCGGGATCGAGGACCGTGGCGACGAGCACGGGCTCGGCCACCGCGAGGCCCGTGAGCGCCTCGCCGGGGAGCTGCGCGACGAAGCGCGTGGTGCCCTTGGCCCGATCCACCGCGACCAAGCCCATGCCGCGCACCGGCAGGTACACCGTGTGGGCGCTCGCGACGGGATGCCCCGTGACGATCAACGGCAGCGACCAGCGCTCGCGCCCGTGGATGGGATCGACCGCGACGACGCGCGTGCGCTCGACGAGGACGACGAGCGGCAGCGCGGCGACGGCCGAGGCCTGCGCGGCGGCCTCGGGATCGTGATCGGCGGCCTCGGCGGCGAGGTTGCCGTGCTCGGGCGCGTTCGCGGGCAGCACCCGCGTCGCGCAGCCCGACGCGATCGCGATCGCGACGCCGACGGCCACTCGGGCGAGGCGGGCGATCACTCGCTCACCTCGAGCAACTCGATCTCGGCGGCGTCGTCCTCGGCCATGGCGGCGGCGAGCTCGGTGTCGCGATCCAGCAGATCGACGACGAGCTGCTCGACGCGCTCGCTCGGGTGACGGGCTGCGAGCGCCGGCACGAGGCGGCGCACGCTCGGATCGAGATCGACCGCGGCGGCCGCGATGGCGCGCTCGGCCTGCTCGGGGCCGAACTCGGCCCACGCCGCGAACGCGTGCCCGCGGACGTCGGCGCGGCGGTAGGTCGCGAGCGACTGGACCACGTCGAGTAGCGACGCGCGCGGCGTGCTGCGGAGCTCGTCGAGCAGCACGATGAGGGCGGCCGGCGGGGCGCCGAGGGCCACGCGCTCACGGATCGCGGTCGCGGCCGTCGGGCTCGGGTCCTCGAGCCAGGTGTGGAGGCGGGCCGACACCTGGCCGACGGCGCGCTCGGTGGCGGCGACCTCCCCTCCCCGTACTGCGCCGGCGGGATCGGCCGCGCCGGTGGTCAACGCGATGGCGAGGCAGATCACTTCGGGAGTCACGCGTCTTGGACCATGGACCGACGGGGCCGGATCCATCAAATTTCCCCACGAAACCCGGGCCGTACGTCGGATCTTGCGGGCCTTCGGACACGCCCGCGTGTCGCCGGGGCCGGCGCCGCAGCGCGCCGCGATCGAGGCGTGGGCGGCGATGCACTCGGGCGAGCGGTGATGCGAGCGGCCATGGGTTCACCCGCGGGCCGCGCCGCATCCTGGCTCACACCCCTTCAGGTCGAGGCGGTGTCGAGCCGGTGGGGATCCACGATGGGCCGCAGATCTCCGCGGCGTCGGTCCGCGCGCGGACCCGCGGCACCCCCGCCCTCGCGCGCGGCAGGAATTCCGCGATGAAGCACCGCGTGAGCGAGGCGCAACGACGCAGCGAGAACTCCGGGCTGTGGTTCTCGCCCGAGCCCGAGGGGCCCCAGGTGAAGGGCGCGCGCAACCCCGACTCGGTGCTGTTCGAGCTGTCGAAGATCGCGGCGCCGGTGAACCCGATCGGACCCGCGGCGAGGTGGCACGGCCGCTCGGACCGATCGAGCGGCTCCGGCCTCATCGATGTCCGCACGCTGGTCGACGCGGCGCGAGATCCGAGCGGTGGCGCGCCGCCACCACCGCCGCTGCTGCTGACGCCGCGGCTCGTGCCGCCCCACGCGATGGTCGCCCCGATATCGGCGACCCCGGCGAGCGCGCCGCGACCGGTGCTGTGGGCGATCGTCGGGCTGCTCGCCACGCTCGTCGCGTTGCTCGGCGTGCTCGCGCTCGGCTGACGGGTAACCCGCGGCCTTGCGCCGCCGACACGGGTGGTACAACGAGGCCGCGCCCGCATGCCCCGCTTCACCAATCAAGACGGCAGCCGCAACCCCCACGGCCTCGGCACCGTGCTGCGCTGGAAGCTCGGCCTGCACGACGGTCGCAAGATCGACGCGCCGTCGCGGACCCCGGTGCCGCGCGTGGCCAACGACGGCGCGGCGCTGCGCGGCGCGCCCCACGACGCGCTGACGTGGATCGGCCACGCGACCTACCTCGTGCAGCTCGGCGGCAAGACGCTGATCACCGACCCGGTGTTCTCGAAGCGCCTCGCGATCGTGCCGCGCAACGGCCCGCCGGGCGTCGCGGTGGAGGACCTCCCGAAGATCGACGTCGTCGTCGTGACCCACAACCACCGCGATCACATGGACGCCCCGAGCCTCTTGCGCCTCGGCCCCGAGCCGGTCTACGTGGTGCCGGCGGGGTGCAAGGCGTGGTTCGAGCGCGCCGGATTGCGCCGCGTCGTCGAGATGCAATGGTGGGAGTCCCGCGACGTCGAGGGTTTCGACATCACCTTCGTGCCCTCGCAGCACTGGAGCCGGCGTGGCCTGCTCGACGAGAACACCACATTGTGGGGTGGCTATGTGATCGCGCGGGGCGGCGTGCAGGTCTATCATTCGGGGGACACCGCGTGGTTCGACGGATTCGCGGAGATCGGGCGCCGCGCGGGGAAGATCGACGCGGCGATGCTGCCGATCGGGGCGTACGAGCCGCGATGGTTCATGCGGACCCAGCACATCGATCCGATCGAGGCCGTGCGCGCATTCGTGGATCTGGGGGCGGAGCGGTTCTTCGCGATGCACTGGGGCACGTACAAGCTGACGGACGAGGATCTGCTCGAGCCGCCGCAGGTGCTGCGCGAGCATTGGGATGTGCAGGGGCTGCCGGAGTCGCGGCGGGAGATCCCGGCGATCGGGGAGACGGTGCTGTTGGGGCGCGATCGGGCGCGGGTGTGAGGGCCGCACCCGCCCGGTCGAAATCGCAACGCCGTCGGCGACCGATTCGAACACCCGCAGGTGCGCGATCAGTACTCCGTCTTGCCGGGTCGTAGCTGCACGACGTGCACCGGCGCGGCGCCGTCGATCACGACCGGCTGCACCACGTATCCG
>LNFM01007739.1_pt1 | contig 16626 bp, 17 predicted proteins | sample 596031 | NCBI WGS metagenome assembly LNFM01 (sample SAMN04254537, study PRJNA301005) | activated carbon metagenome | isolation source: dual media filters at the Ann Arbor, Michigan drinking water treatment plant | place: USA: Ann Arbor
AGCAACAGGGCGGCGGTGAGGATCTCCATGACCTCCTCGAGCGTTTGCAGCGCCACGATCCCGGCGTGAGCGAGATCGAGCGACCCGTTCACCGTCGACGCGAGCTGCGCGAGCACCAGGGTCCCGGCGGCCGCGGTGATGAAAGTGACCCTCCGGTGACGGGAGGCGCCGGTGACAGGCGACGAACAACCCGAGCACCGCCAATCCCGCGATTGGCTGAATGACCAGCAGGTTCGGTCCCGACCCGATCGCGTGCTCAAGACGAGTGTGCAGCTGCAGGAGACCTTCGATGGCGAGCAGCGCGCACAGGACGCCTGCGCCCCGAGCGATGACCGCCCACCCGGGGTGGACAGCACCGAGTCGCCACCAGGCCGCGGCACCGGCAGCGAACAGCGCGACCGTCCAAAGCGACGGCAGGCTCCAGTCGGCGTCGAGGCTCAGCACGGCCCGATCACCGAACACCGTGGCGTTGGCGCCGTGGAGGGCAACGAAGACGACGGCGGAAAGGAGGCCGGCCGCGATACACGCCGTGCGAGCTCCCGTCCGGGTCTGCGCTCGGTCAGCCAGGTCGCGGGCCGTGATCATGGTGGCCACGGATTCAGGATTCGCCGCTCGCCCGGGGGTCCACCGCCCGGAGGGCGGCGTAGGGGTTCACCGGGCCCCTCCCGAAGGGGTGGATCTCGAAGTGCACGTGGGTGGGTCCTCCCTGGGCGTCACCCGAGTCCCCGATGCCGCCGACGATCTGGCCCGCACGTACGGCGGTCCCCTCGTTGAGCCCCTCAGTGATGAACTGCATGTGGGCGTAGTAGAAGGCGTTCCCCGCCGAGTCGGTGAGCCAGAGACGTATCCCGCCGAGCCCCGACGAGGTTCGCGACATGCGCGTGATGGTCCCGTCGGCGACGGCCACCAACGGTGTGTTGCGCGCGGCCATCACATCGGTGCCCTCGTGCGACCCCTGCGACCTGGGGGCGCCCCAGGAGTCGATGTAGTCGTAGTCACCGAGCACGGGGAACGCCTTCAGGATCCCCGGCGTTCGCTGGGCCGGGCCGCCGGCGATCACCGACACCTGGATGCCCAGCCTGCGAAGCAGGCGGAGATCGGCCACGCCCGTCACGGGCAGGCCGAGCCGGCGCTGCAGGCGAATGACGGCACGCTTGGTCGTCGGGCCGTAACGGCCGTCGATGCTGATGCGGGCGCCCCTGCGTCGCAGTTCTCGTTGGAGGTCGCGCACCTGAGCCCCACGCGAACCGGGCCGAAGGGCGACGACGGTGGGTGTCACCGGGGAGGTGGGGGCCGCGGCGATGGGAGCCGAAGCGGCGATGCCAGGTCCGGTCGGTGGCGGCTGAACCGACGTTCCCGCCGGATCGGGGATCTCGATGCCGGCGGCGGTGACCGAGGCCGAGAACAGTGCGGAGACGGCGAGCGCGAGCGCGAGCCGCCCACGACGAACGTGAGCGCAGCTCAAGCAACCCTCCCTGTCGGATGCAGGGCCGCCCGCGGCAGGCGCCAAGGGGGCGGCGCGCGAACCGCGGGGCTCGCGCCGCGCCGGACTGTACGGGCCCGCCCCGGACCCCTGTCAAGCGTCGACGGCCCCCTCTGCGGTCCTTCCGACGGCCCGTTTCGCAGTCGGTTCACATTCACCGCACGTTCACGACCCAGCCCTACCGTGCCGCCCGCACAACCGCATCGGCCAGTGATCAAGGGGGGACGGGATGGACATCATCGAGCACGAGGTCAGGGCCGGGATCGGCCCGGCCGGCAGCGCCGCCGCCGCCGAGTGGGACGCCCGCGTCGACTCCTGGCGCTCCACGTGTTCCGGACCCGCCTTCCTCCGCTTTCGCGACCTGGCGATGGAGGCGGCCCGCCTGGGTCCGGACGACCGCGTGCTCGACGTCGGTTGCGGCACCGGCCTGCTGGCGCTGGGCGCTGCGACCGTGGCCGACTCGGTCGTCGCCCTCGACGTGTCCGAAGGGATGCTCGAGGCGCTGCGGCAGGCCGCCCTGGCGGAAGGGCTTGGGAATGTCAGGTCCGTCCATGGCGATGCCGCCGCCCTGCCGTTTCCGGACGCCACGTTCGACTGCGTTGTCAGCAGTTACGCACTGCATCACCTCGATCACGAGGGCAAGCTCCGCGCTCTCGAGGAGGCCCGCCGGGTGCTGCGGCCTGGGGGACGCCTGGTGATCATCGACATGATGTTCGGGCTGTCGCTGCGGCCCGCAGACAGGGCGATCATCGCCGGAAAGGCATGGCAGATCCTCAGGAAGGGTCCGGCGGGCGTGGTGCGGCTCGCCCGGAACGCGGTCAGGATCGGGACTGGCCGCTGGGAACACCCGGCTCCCAGGGACTGGTGGATCGATGCCGCGATGTCCGCCGGGTTCACCGACGCGGTCGCTGTGCCCCTCGAGCAGGAGGCCGGCATGCTCACGGCGATGCGGCCGGAATGACCCGGCGTCAAGGTCTTGCGCTGGCGGTGGCCCTGGTGACCGGGGCTTTGGTGGCGGCGGTTTCCGCCGCGACAGGAGGAACGGAGGCCCCGTCGGTCGCGGCGAGAGCACCACAGAAAAGCGGGCTGACCATCCAGGCCGGCCCGGCAACACTCGTCGTCGGCTCCGACGACCGGCGCCGGATGGCCTCCGAGGCCGGCGCGGCCGCTTGGCTGGCGCGGCACAACCGGTTCTCGGGCCGGTGGACGCGTGGGCGCCTCGCCTGGCGTGGCGCGGATGCGGCGCTCCTGGCGCGTGCCGCGTCCGGGGACGCCGCCAATGTGCGGCTTCAACCGGTCGTCCGTGAGATCGCGCTCGACGTCCCGCTGGTCCGCCAAGCGTACCGCAACAACTGTGAGACGGCGGCGCTGAGCATGGCGCTCAGAGGCCGGGTGAATCAGCGGAGGCTGCAGCGGCTCATCCCGCTGGACGGGCCCCTCGATCCCATCGACGGCCCGGCGGGGCGTGAGTGGGGCGACCCGAGCCGCGGGTTCGTGGGACGCGTGGAGGGCGGTGGATTCGGGGTCTACGAGGGGCCGCTGGCCGCCCTCGGCGCGCGATTCGATCCCGGGACGACGGTGCTCCGCGCCCGCGACTTCGACGATGTCCTCGATCAGCTCCGCCTGGGCCGTCCCGTCGTGCTGTGGGCCGCGCTCGGCGCGTCGTCGCCCACCAACTGGCGCACAGCACAGGGAATCACCGTCCAAGCGGACCTCGCCGAGCACACGATCGTCCTCGTGGGACTCACCTCGCGCGGAGTGGTGACTCACGACCCCTGGACGGGTCGCGTCGTGGTCGAGTCGGCGTCCGCGCTCGCTGGTCGCTGGAGGGTGCTCGGGAGGCGTGCGCTCGCGACATCGGCGCGACCGGCGCGACTCACACAGGCGACGGGAAGCACCCCGCCGTGAGATTCGCGCGACGCCTTCACGCGCGGTTCACATGGCGTCTCTACCGTCGATCCGGTGGCATCCGATCGGGGGGAATGTGACGACTTCGAGCGATCACGATGCGGGAGGCCAGGGGGACCATCCGGGGCGCCGTCGACTGAGGGTCGTCCTCATCATCTTCCTCGCCGTGATCGCGATCGTCGCGGCCCCGATCGTCCTCCTCAGCCTCGCGACAAGCGACGGGAGCGACTCGATTGCGGCGGCCAAGCGTGCGACCGCCCCCATGCTCGCCGACCTCCGCGCACGCGCCGAGCGCGCCGGCGGCAGCCTCGACACCGTCTGGAGCAGCAGGGAGATGAGCGGGATGCAGATGGTGGAGGTGACCCTCCGCGGTCCCGGCACCGAGTTCGACGGGCGGGCGGCGTTCATGGTGACCCCGGACGGCCGGACGGTCGAACCGCAGGATGAGCTGGCCCGGATGCTCGCCATGGACGCATCGTCCGGCATGACCCATCGATGAGCGCCGGTTCGTCGGCGACCTGGCCGGCGGCGGCACGGTGGCGGCGCCGGTCACCCGTCGCCACCGGTGTCGCGACAACCCTGGCCGTCGCACTGCTCACCGGGATGCCGACGGACGTGATCCCGAACCCGTGGTTCATGCGCATGACGGCCGCGCCATGGTGGACCCTTCCCGTGTTCGCCGCCACCGCGGTCCTCTCCGGCCTGCTTGCGGCCCTCATGCTGCGCCGGCCTCGCGCCTGCAGCCGCCGTGACCGCGCGGCGCTCGGCGGAGGCGCCACGCTGGGATGGCTCGCCATCGGCTGCCCAGTCTGCAACAAGCTCGTTGTCCTGGCGCTGGGCTTCTCCGGCGCGCTCACCTGGTTCGCGCCCATCCAACCGGTCCTGGCACTGGCGTCGCTCGGGGCGCTGCTCGTGGGCATCGCGCTTCAGGTTCCCCAGCCCAACGCCCGGAGGGGGCCCGGAAGCGGGGGTCAGGAGACGCCGTGACCATCGGCGTCGCCCCCTCGTTCACCGTATTCGGTGCTGAGCTCGCCTGGCACGGGGTCTTCGCAGGTCTTGGAATCGGAACCGCCTACGTCGTCGCATGGATCCTCGCGCCACGCTTCAGGGTCGAGCGTGCGCCGCTCGATCCGCTGCTCATCGTCCTCGCCGTCGCGGGGATCATCGGGACCCGGCTCTGGTACCTGGTGGAGAACGACCCCGGCAACCTCCTCACGCCGTGGCGCGGCGGGCGCGAGGGATTCTCCTTCTGGGGGGCGGTCATCGGAGGTGGCCTCGCCGCCGTGCTCTACCTTCGGCGGCGACGCCTTCCGCTGTTGGCCCACCTCGACCTCGTGGCGCTGGCCTTTCTCGCGGGAATGGCGGTGGGACGTGTCGCGGACCTGCTCAACGGCGAGCACTACGGTCCACCAACGGGGCTGCCGTGGGGGATCGCCTACAGCGATCCCGCCGCCCACGTGCCCGAGGTCGGCGTCATGTACCACTCCGGTGCGCTCTACGAGATCCTCGCCGCGCTGACCCTGTTCACCATGGGCCTGGTGGTCGCCCGACGCCTCACCACGCCGGGCCTGCTGTTCTGGCTGGTCCTCTCCGGATACGCCGCATCCCGGTTCCTGATCTTCTTCGTGGTCCGGGATGCGGATGTCGTGGCATTCGGCCTCCGTCAGGCACAGCTCACGGGCATCCCGGTGTTCCTGGTGGCGGCAGCGGGACTGGCGTTCACCGTCACCCGGCGCGAAGCGTTCGGAAGACGTGCCCCGGCGCCCCGATGATCCCCGGCGGCCCCGCGTCGTATGGCTCGACCTCCTCAGGACCGTGGCCCTCCTTGCCATGGCCGCCTACCACGTCGTCTACGACATCGAGTTGCTGCTGCCGGGCGGCGGCCCGGACCCTTTCGGGGGCGTCTGGGGTGCTCTGCCGCCGCTCATCGCCTCGTCGTTCCTCGCGCTGGCCGGCGCCGCAGCGGTCCTCGCTCAGACGCGCTCACCCAGCCGACGCGGGAGGTACCTGCGTCGAGTGACACTCCTGGCCGGCGCGGCGCTGGCCGTGTCGCTAGTCACCGCCATCGCGGTTCCCGACCGCTGGGTGCGCTTCGGGATCCTTCACCTGATGCTTGTCTGCGCCCTGCTCACGCCCCTGCTCATCCGGCGCTCTTCCGCAATGCTGGCCGGGCTGGCCGCGGCGCTCCTAGGCGTGGGCATCGTCATGGACTCCCTTTCCGGCAACTGGGCCCTTCTGGCCGTGGGGGCGCCACCCCCCGGGTTCAGGTCCGTCGACTTCTGGCCCGTCGCACCATGGGCGTCCGCGTACCTCGCCGGCATTCTGCTCGGTCGGTACATCTTCGGCGAAGGGCATCGCGCCGGCCGGCGAGCGCTCCTCGGCGACGCCCCCGCCCGGTTGCACCGGCTGGTGGCCGCCCTCGCCGCCCCCGGCCGGCACTCGCTCACCTTCTACCTCGCGCACCAGCCGATCATCATCGCCGTGGTGTGGGTGGTCATCACAACATCCGGGCGCCGGCCCGCCTGGCCCTGAGATGTCGACCCGCCGTCGTATGGCGCTGTTTGGGACGGCCGCCACACTGGTCGTGATCACGGGGTGGCTCACCGTCTCGCTCGCGTCGCGCCAGGACCGCCTGCCCGACGGACTGCGGGTGGGGACGATCCCCGTCGGTGGCCTCACGGTCGAGCAGGCGACGCGACGCATCCGCACGTCGGCCGAGCCTCCGCCGCGTCTTCGGCTGAGTCTTTCGCCGGCCCCGCCGATCGTCGTCTCCTCCGCGGGTCTGGCGCCCACGCCGGATGTCGGGTCGGCCCTGCGCGATGCCGCCGCCCGTGGATGGCGCGCTCGCGTGTGGGAGGTCCTGGGGCTCGGCCGTACGGATCAACTCCCCCTGCGGTTCCGGCTGGACCCGGGACGACGGGCGGCCCTCATCCGGCTGCTGCGCCGCCGCGTCGACCGACCGCCGGTTGACGCGACCGTCAGCATCGACGCTGGGCGTGCGAGCGTCGAGCCCGCGAGACCGGGTCGGAGGCTCGCCACGACGCGTCTCCTCGACACACTCGCCGGGATGCCGGCGGCGCTCACGGTTCCCACGGTGGCCATCGCGCCCCGGTTCGCCACCGCGGACGCGAAGCGGACCGCCAACCGCGTTCGCCGGATCACCTCCGGCCCGGTCACGGTCGAGGTGGACGGACGAACCACGAGAATCTCCCCCCAGCAACTCGCCGCACTGATCGGCATCAAAGCGCGTGGCGCGACCATGTCGGCGACGATCGACGCAAACGCCCTGTCGTCGCTGGTTCACGGACGTCTGCCCGGGCTCGCCCGATCGCCCCGCGACGCCGGTTTCGGCGTGCGGAACGGCGTCGTGAGGGTCATCCCGGCGCGCCCCGGGCGGGAGCTGGATGGGCCGGCCCTCGCGACGGCGATCCTTCGGGCCGACGGGGCTCGGTCCATCCGTGGGAGGCTTCGTGCCGCCAAGCCGGCATTGACCACGGCACGGGCGCGACGTCTCGGTGTGCGCGAACCGATCGCGACGTTCCGAACGCCGTACGAATGCTGCCCCCCGCGAGTGACCAACATCCGACGCGCGGCGGCCATCCTCGACGGGATGGTCATCATGCCCCGCGCGCGTTTCTCCCTGAACGAGGCACTCGGTGAACGCACCACGAACCGGGGGTTCGTGCCCGCGCCCCAGATCAACGCAGGCCGCCTGGAGGACGCAGTCGGCGGAGGTGTCAGCCAGATCGCCACGACGCTCTTCAACGCGGCATTCTTCGCCGGGCTGCGTCTCGACCGGTTCACACCGCACGAGTTCTGGATCCGTCGATATCCGCCGGGACGGGAGGCGACCATCTCGTGGGGTGGTCCGGAGTTGGTTTTCACCAACGACTGGCCGGCGGGGGTCCTGGTGTCCGTCCGGGCGGATCGACGGGGCGTCACCGTACGGCTCTACTCCAGTCGCCTGGGACGACGCGTCACGACCACCTCATCGGTGCCTCCGGACACGCGCGGAGCGTTCACGACGACCTTCACCCGCCGGGTCTGGGTGGGCGAGCGCCTCCGGCGCAGCGAGACCTACCGGTGGGCGTACCGAGCCCCGCCGAGTGACGGTTGATCCCCGAATGGGAATGCCACGTGAAGGGACGGGACGTTTTCCGGGATGGCCAGACCCCGGTCGCCTCGACCGCCGACGCCGTCCGGTATCCCTCGTGCAGGACCACTGAGTCTGAGGAGAGGCGATACGGACATGGGACTCGAGGAACAGCACTGTGGCCACGGCGACCGGTCCGGGGGCCATGCCGCGAGCCACGGCCACGCCCCCCTCGAGTCGGTGGTGCTGGAGGTCGGGCCCCTCTGGCGCGGGTCCGAGGCACCGGGCCTGGAATCGGCCCTCGGAGGTCGCCCAGGCGTACACCGGGTCGCCGCCAATCCCATTTCGCAGACCGCTTCGGTGGTCTTCGACCCATCGGTGACGTCGGCGCTCCAGCTGGGGCGGTGGATCGAGGAGTGCGGCTACCACTGCGCGGGCCGTTCGGTGCCCGAACACGTCTGCGACAGGCACCTCGCCGATCCGGTCCCCCCGGGTCCGGAGGTCCACGACCATCGCCACCAGCCGGTGCCGGGCGGCTCCCCGGACGCAGTGATGGGCCACGGCGGGCACCAGCACATGTCCATGGCGGAGATGGTCGCGGACATGCGCAACCGGTTCCTGGTCGCGGCGGTCTTCGCCATTCCCACGCTGCTCTGGTCACCGATCGGTCGAGACGTACTGGCTTTCGACGTCGCCGTCCCGTTCGGGCTCTCGGAGGAGGTCTGGGGGCTGTTGCTCAGCATCCCGGTCGTCTTCTGGGCCTCCTCGATCTTCTTCAGCGGTGCGCTGCGGGCCCTTCGCGCGAGGACGCTGGACATGATGGTCCTCGTCGCCGTGGCCATCGGCGCCGGTTGGCTCTACTCGGTCGTGGTCACCCTGACCGGGGGAGGCGACGTCTTCTACGAGGCCGCCGCGGTCCTCGCGGCGTTCGTGCTGCTCGGACACTGGTTCGAGATGCGGGCGCGCGGAGGAGCCAACGACGCCATCAGGACCCTGCTGGATCTGGCGCCACCGCGAGCCGTCGTGATCCGCGACGGCGCCGAGGTGGAGGTGCCTACATCCGAGGTCTTTCAGGGAGACATCCTCGCGATCCGCCCGGGCACGAAGGTCGCCGTCGACGGGGTCGTGATCGAAGGGCAGAGCGAGATCGACGAGTCGATGGTCACCGGAGAGAGCCTTCCCGTGCACAAGGCGCCCGGCGACGAGGTCCTGGGTGCCACCATCAACCGCAACGGGACCCTCAGGGTGCGGGCGACGAAGGTCGGCAGCGACACGGCGCTGGCCCAGATCGTCGCCCTCGTCCAGGAGGCCCAGAACTCGAAGGCGCCCGGCCAGCGGCTGGCCGACCGGGCCGCGTTCTGGCTCGTCCTCGTCGCCCTGTTCGGCGGCGTGGTCACCCTGCTGGCGTGGCTTCTGCTCAGCGACCGCCCGGTCGAGGCGGCCGTCCTGTTCGCGATCACCGTCGTTGTGGTGACCTGCCCCGATGCGCTGGGCCTCGCCACCCCCACGGCGATCATGGTCGGCAGCGGCTTGGGGGCGCGCCGGGGCATCCTCTTCAAGAGTGCGGTGGCGCTCGAGGGGGCCGCACGCATCGACGCCGTGGTCGTCGACAAGACCGGCACCCTCACCAGGGGCGAGCCGGAGGTCACCGAGGTCGTCACCGCTGGATGGGACGAGCGTGAGCTCCTCGCGCTGGTCGCCGGCGTCGAGCGGGACTCGGAGCACCCGCTCGCCACGGCCATCGTCGCCCGCGCGACGGCCCTCGGCGCCGCGGAACCCACCGTGACGGACTTCGCCGGTATCCCCGGGCACGGAGCAACCGCGACCGTCGGCGGCCACCGGGTCCTGGTGGGGAATCCCCGTCTGATGGAACGCGAGGGGATTCCCCTGGAGCGCCTCACCGATGCGTGGAAACGGCTCGCCTCGGCGGGACGGACGGCCGTTGTCGTCGCGGTGGACGGCCGAGCAGCCGGGGTCATCGCGATCGCCGACGCAATACGGCCGACCTCCGCGGCGGCGGTGAGGGAGCTTCGTAACGCCGGCGTACGGGTGGTGATGCTGACGGGAGACAATCAGGCCACGGCCGACCGGATCGCGGAGCAGCTGGGGATCGACGAGGTCATCGCGGAGGTCCTGCCGGCCGAGAAGGCGACGAAGGTCCAGGAGTTGCAGGGGGCCGGCGCACGCGTCGCGATGGTGGGCGATGGCGTCAATGACGCCCCGGCGCTCGCTCAGGCCGATCTCGGCATTGCCATCGGTGCCGGGACGGACGTGGCCATCGAGACGGCGGATGTGGTGCTGATGCGCTCGGACCCCCTCGACGTCCCGACGGCGCTGGCGATCGGCCGCGGAACCCTGCGGAAGATGCGGCAGAACCTCGGTTGGGCGGTGGGGTACAACGCGTTGGCTCTTCCGGTCGCCGCCGGGGTGTTCGCGCCGGCCTTCGGGCTGGTCCTCCGACCGGAGATCGCGGCGCTGTCGATGTCCGGCTCGAGCCTGATCGTCGCGGTCAACGCCCTGGCCCTCAAACGATTGCGACTGCCGACCGATTCACCCTCCGGGCCCGGGTGATCACCGGCCCCACCACTCGGCACACACCCCCCGGCGGCCTCGCCCTGCTGAGCGCCGCCCAGGGCCTCCTCACGACATCCGTGCTGGTCGCCCAGACCCTCGGGACAATCGAGTTCCGCCGGATGAGCGGTTCGGTCTCCTTCGCCGGGGCGGCGCTGGCCGCCCAGCTCTTGGGCGCGGTGGCCAGCCTCGTGGTCATCGGGCGCGGGCGTGACGGCCGCCGCCCGAGCGGGGTCGTGCTCGGCATCGGCTTCGCGCTGTGCTCCCTCGGCCTGGTCCTCGGCGCCCTGGCGGTGGCGTGGAGGTCGCCGACCCTGCTTCTCGTCGGAAGCGGCGTCTTCGGGGCGGGGGCGGCGGCCGCGCTGCTGCTGCGGACCGCCGCCGTCGAGGGCCGCCCCCTGTCGACCAGGGGCCGGACCGTCGGGACGGTCGCCCTCGGCGGCGTTGCGGGCGCCGCCCTCGGTCCGGCCATCTCCTCCCTCTCCGGGGTCGCGGCGGGACCGTGGGGCCGCTCCATCCCCTGGTGGGTGGCGGCCGCATCCTGTGCGGCGATGGCGGCGGCCGTGCGCAGATTCCGGGTACCGGTCGGCGACTCCTCGACAGATTCCGGCAAGGACCGGCCGGACCCGCGGTCCGCCGTTCTTGCCGCCGCGGTGTGCTGCGCCGCCGCCGTCGTGATGGTCATCGTGATGCTCTCGGTCACCCTGAGGCTGCACCGCCTAGGGGTGTCCGATGTGACGATCACGGGGTCCCTCGCATCTCACTACGCCGCGATGTACGGCTTCGCGATCCCATTCGGACTTGCCGCGGACCGGTGGGGCCGTCGCGGGGCGCTGCTCTGCGCCGGCGCTCTGCTCGCGGCGGCGGGCCTGGGGCTGGCGGCCGACCCGGACCACACCTGGGTACTCACGGCCGTGCTCGTGAGCGCCGGGTCGGGCTGGAGCGGGGCATTCGTGGGCGGCAGCGCGGCGCTCGCCGATGCGGCGCCCCCCGGCCAACGGGTCGCCCTGACCGCGCGAAGCGACCTCATCGTGGCCGTCGTCTCCGCGAGCACCGCTATGTGGGGCACCGTGCTCCTTGCGGCGGAGGGCGCCCGAGGAGTCGGTGTGGCAGCGTTGGTCGGGGCGGCGGTGGCCCTCGCGGCCGCGGCCGCACTCCGCCGGCAACCGCGACGATGACGGAACCGGGACGACGTTCACGGTGGGTTCACGGCGTGCGGATACGGTTGGCGCATGGCAGTGGCCGCCGACGATCGCCCCGTCCGCGCACACGCACCGGATGACGGCTCATCGATTCTCGACGTGGGGTCCTGGATCGATGGACCGGCGCCGGCGGCGGCCCTGCTGTCGTTACTGCTCTTCTGGATCGCCAGCCTGCTCCTTCTCGTCAGGCTGCTCTTCCCAGGCGGCCTGTTCGCGCCCGGCACGGACCACCCCGACTCTGCTTCCCGTGCGTGCAGGGCCCGACGCAGGATCGGGGAGTACGCGCGGGCCCTACGGTCGAGCGCGGGCCCGCCTGCCCTGGAACTCACGTATGAGCGGGTGCCTGGAACTCCCCGTGGTGGCACCGGCCGGCGCGCCCAGTAGGGGCTCCCGGATCCGGGGGAGCGCAAGCTCGAATCGGGTGCCCGTCCCGTCAACAATCAGCGTCAGCGTGCCATCCATTTGCTCAGCGAGCTGCCGTGAGATCGTGAGGCCCAGGCCGAGCCCCTCTCCGCCACCCGTGCGTGCGTTCGAGCCCCGGAAGAACCGTTCGAAAACCCGCGCGCCTTCTGGCCCGACCAACGCCGTCCCTTCATCGGCCACGGATAGCACCCCTCGCTGCAGGTCCGCGGCGGTGGTCAGGGTGATGACGCTGTCGGCGGGCGCATACTTGCCGGCGTTGGTGATGAGGTTGGTGATGATGCGGTCGAGGGCGAGCGGGTCCGCGCGGACCGGCACCGGGGCGAGATCCTCGACCACCCGCATCCCACGCCGTCCGACGGCCGCGAGCGCCGACTGGACCGCGTGGCGGGTGGCCTCCGCCAGGTCCAGCGGTTCCAGTTGGAGGGGAGGCGCTTCCGCGCGGTCCTCCGCCAACGACTCGATCTCCCCGATGAGACGCCCCAGGCGGACGGTGGTCGCGTGGAGGGCCGCGATGCTCGCGTCGCCCGGCTCGACGATGCCATCCTGCATCGCCTCCAGGCGGCTCTGGATGAGCATCACGGGGGTGCGCAGCTCGTGCGCGAGGTCCTGGGCGAGCTGCTCACGAGCGAGGCGCTGCCGATCGAGGTCGGTCGCCAGCCGGTGAAGCGATTCACCGACCTGCCGTAACTCAGGGGGACCCCCGGAGGGGGCTGAGCGGGTTTCACCAGAACGTGTGAGGCCCTGCGCGAACGCGGACATGCGGCTCATCGGGCGGGCCAGCCATCCCGCGGTGACGACACCCACCAGGGCTCCGATGATGGCCGCGACGATCGCCGCGATGACATGGAGGCGATCGAGTTCGGCGGCGAAACGGTCATCAAGCGGGGTCCGCACCGTGGAGGGAAAGGCGTATCCCTCGAGTCGTGCCACCTCATCGCCATTCACGTCCCTGACCGGGCCACGGAACACCTGCTGGAGCGTGCGGCCTTCTTCGGCCTTGGTCGTGTCCAGAAGCACTCGCCCCCCGGGGGCGATGAGCCGGTAGTCGTACCCGGACACCGCGAGATCGTGCGCCAAGAGATCGAGCCCCCGCGGGGTCCACCGCCCACCGGCGGCCCGATACGACCCCTGGGTCGCGGAGACCGCTGAACGGCCGGCGTCGGCCGCACGGTCGCGCAGGTATGCGTCCAGGCTCCGGTGCAGGCCGTGCGAGGTGAGCAGGGAACTGATGACCGCCGCGAGCGCGACAACCGCGACGAAGGCCACGACCAGACGCGCTCGCAGCGTCGGGCTGCGCATACTCATTCGTCCTGGAAGCGGTAACCGGCGCCGTAGACGGTCCGGACCAGATTCGATGCGCCGGCCCGGCGCGCGTCCAACTTGCGCCGGATGTTCTTCACATGGGCGTCGATGGTGCGGTCCCCCGCGGCCGTCTCGGACCCCAGGGCCATCTGCCGGAGTTCCTCCCGGGACCGCAGTCGCCCCGGTGGCCTGACGAGCGTCGCCAGCACCCGGAACTCCGTGGCGGTCAACTCCAGGTCCTGGCCACCCAGATGCGCTCGCATGGCACCCAGATCAAGCTCCAGGCGCCCGTGATCAAGGACGAAGACCTCGGCGGGCGGGACGTTCTGCCCGCTGGCGCGACGCATCACCGCCCGGGCGCGGGCCACCAGTTCCCGCGGGGAGAAGGGCTTCACGAGGTAGTCGTCTGCTCCCAGTGCAAGACCGCGGAGGCGGTCGGCCTCCGCGGATCGGGCGGTGAGCATGATGACCGGGACGTCCGACGTGCGCCGGATCTGGGCGCAGACCTCCTCACCGGGAAGATCAGGGAGCATGAGGTCGAGGATCACGAGGTCCGGAGGTTGGAGGGCGATCGCGTCGAGAGCGCGCTGGGCCGTTGCCGCCCGCCGGACCAGGAAATCGGCGCGGGCCAGATAGGCCGATGCGATCTCCAGGATCTCCGGCTCATCGTCGACGATGAGAACAGACCAGGGAATGGCTGCCCTCCTAGGGCCGGCCTGCGGTATCCACGAGCCGTCCCGCGGCCCGTCGTTCGGCTTCCTGGGCGTCGATCATTGCACGCACGAGCTTGGCGTTCGCGGGATCGGGACGCCCGGAAAGGACTCGCCGCCCGAGCGCGATCGCCGCCGCCTCGAGGGTCAGAACCCGCTCCAGGAAGGCGGTGTCAACGCTCGGCGCCCGGACGACCTCACCGGTGTCCACGATCAGTCGCGCGGCGGTGAGATCTTCCTCCGTGGGCGTTTCATCGGCGAATCGCGGGGACAGTGCCTCGAGGACCTGGAGCGACGCCCGCTGACGCCTGACGAGGCGCCGAGCGAACGCACGAACCGCCGGCCGTCGCCCGCGGACGCCGGCGATCGCGCCGAGGTCCAGCATCACCTGTCCGTGGGGAATCATCAACGACGTGTAGGACGCCGGAGACACGACGGCCGGTACGCCCGTAGGACGAAGCGCCGGCACGCGGCGGGGGGTATCCGGGGACGTCTTCTGGGCAGGGCGGGCATCCTGGGGGTCCCATGCGCTGCGGAGGCCACTGACCGCAACCGTGGCCGCGACCGTCGCCGCGGCCACCATGACCACCGCGTGGCCCCGGTGTCGCGCCTCCCTTCTCGTCGTCACGAGCGTGATTCTGCGGGGCAATCGCGAAGGCGCTGTGAAGGCGGTCGCCACTGCCCCGGTCCGGGCGGCGCTGGGGCGACCTATCTCCTTGAATGCGGGCGTGTCTCGCGGAACATTGAGGTCCTGACCTGCTCCCGCCATTTGCGCGGTGCCGGCTCGAGAGGTGGAGATGCCCTCCCGGGCGGGTCCGAAAGGTCCGGGATTCGAACAGCCCATGAAGGAGAGAGAACGTGAACCGGAACAGGCTGATCGCGGTCGTCGTGTTGGCCGTCGTCGCCATTGCGGCGGGAGTGGCGTTCGCGGTCGCTCAGAGCGGTGATCACAACGGTGGTGATATGAGCGGCAACGGCATGGCGGGCCACGACATGCCGGGGATGACCGGTCCGGCGTGGTCCGGGTCGATGATGGACATGGGCGGCATGCCGGGGATGACCATGGACGGCGGCGTCATGGCCATGAATGACCAGGCGTTCCTGGCGATGATGATCCCCCACCACCAGATGGCCGTGGACATGGCCCGCATCGAGATCGAGCGCGGCAAGGATCCCGAGGTCCTCAAGATGGCCCGGGCCGTCATCACCGATCAGGAGGGCGAGATCCGCCAGATGCAGGGTTGGTACCGCAGCTGGTTCGGTGAGGACCCGCCGCAGGTCCCCATGTCCGGATCGATGATGATGATGGGGATGTCGATGGACATGGGCGAGCTTGAGTCCACGAAGGAACCGGATCGGGTGTTCCTGCGCATGATGATCCCCCACCACGCGGGGGCCCTGCTGATGGCCGACGCGGTCCTCGCCGGGGACCCGCGCAGCGAGGTGGCGGACCTCGCGACCCGCATCGTCGCGGCGCAGAGCAACGAGATCGGTGAGATGCAGCGCGTCCGCGAACGCATCGCCCCTCCCTTTGGCTGAGGCCCGGGCCACCCGCGGCCGGCGTGGCGGACACACCTCACGCCGGCCCTACGGCCGGAACTGGCTGCTGCCGGCCGCGACCCTCACGGCGCTCGCGCTCGCCGCGGCGGGCTGTGGTGGGTCCGATGCCGCCGCCCCACCGGCGAGCGGCACTGCCGAGGATCCGGGGGTGATCCACGTCCACGCCGTCGGTGTCGACCCCGGTGACTCCTCGGTGCTGCTGGCGACCCATACCGGCCTGTTCCGCCTCCCGCCGGGGGGCGACCGCGCGCAGCTGGTCGGGAAACTCCGGCAGGACACGATGGGGTTCACCGTCATCGGCGCCGACCGCTACCTCGGCTCAGGGCATCCGGACATCCGCACCGGGCAACCACCGCTGCTGGGGCTCATCTCAAGCGGTGACGGCGGGCGGACCTGGTCGTCGGTGTCGTTGCTGGGGAAGGTGGACTTCCACATCCTGCGGGCCGCGGGCACCCGGGTGGTGGGCATGGACTCCCAGACCGGCGCCGTGCTGGTGAGCGACGACTCGGGCAAACGGTGGGCGCGACGCACGCCCCCTGGTGACCTGGTGGACCTGGTGCTGGACCCGACCGATCCGGACCGCTTCGTCGCGTCGACCACCGACGGGCTGGTGAGCTCAGACGATGCCGGGCGCACCTGGACGACGCTCGCCGACGGCCCCGGCTTCCTGGCGTGGCCCACCGACGACGCCCTCCTGCGCATGGGCCCGGACGGCGGGGTGGCGGTCAGCGACGACGCGGGACGGACCTGGCAGGGGCGGGGGACCGCCGGGGCGGAGCCCTCGGCGTTCACCGCCGTGACCGAGATGCGGTTGCTCGCGACGCTCCATGACGGGGGACTGGTGGAATCCCGCGACGGCGGGGCGAGCTGGGCGGCCCTCGCCGAGCTGGAGTGACCGTCAGGGGCGGACCGCGCCCTGGTAGTCGCTGCGGCCGCCCATCGAGCTGATCTTCACCACATCACCGGTGCGCGGGGCGTGGATCATCTGTCCGCCGCCGATGTAGATCCCCATGTGCCCGAGGTCGGGCCGGAAGAACACCAGGTCACCGGGCTGCAGGTCACCGGCCGGCACCCTGGGGAACGCCGACCAGATCGCCCCCGTGTAGTGCGGAACCGACTTGCCGATCTTGGCGTACACGTAGCTGGCGAGCCCCGAGCAGTCGAACCCCGAGGGCGAGGCGCCACCCCACAGGTAGGGGACCCCCAGGTACGGCATTGCGAGGCTCACCACCGCGCCGTTTGGGTTCCCCGAGGCCGGCGCCGCCGACGGTGCCGCGGGTGAGCGCGGGGCGGGCGCCGGGTCTGCGTCGGTCGTCGCCGGAGCCTGCGGTGTCACGGAGGGCGATTCCTCGGACGGGGCGGTTTCGGTCCGCT
>LNFM01007740.1_pt1 | contig 16625 bp, 15 predicted proteins | sample 596031 | NCBI WGS metagenome assembly LNFM01 (sample SAMN04254537, study PRJNA301005) | activated carbon metagenome | isolation source: dual media filters at the Ann Arbor, Michigan drinking water treatment plant | place: USA: Ann Arbor
AACAGCCTGTAGAAAATTGATGGTCATTGATGATCTGGCAGATCGCGTACACGACTGCGACCTGTTAGTCGACCAGAACCTCGTTGCGAATGCTCAGTCTCGATACGATGGGAAACGACCGGAGCACTGCTGCCTGCTGGTAGGTCCGCGTTACGCTATGCTTGCGCCGCTCTATGCTGAGCTTCACCGACAAGCTGTGCCCCGGCAGGGGGAGGTTCGTCGAGTGCTGATTTATTTTGGTGGGGCGGACATGGAGAATTTAACGGGAAAAACAATCTCTGCCTTTTTGACACTTGGACGTGAAGATCTGGAGCTAGACGTCGTAATTAACCCGCAAAGTCCCTACGCCGAGTCGATCCAGAGGCAGACTGCCGTTGTGGACAATGTCCGGTTGCACATGTTTCTTCCCAGTCTTTCCGGCTTGATGAGCCTGGCCGATGTTTCAATCGGGGCGGGCGGGATGACTACGTGGGAACGTTGCTGTCTTGGAGTGCCAAGTTATGTCATCACGTTGGCTGACAATCAGACCGCCGGGGCCATGGAATTGGATCGACTGGGTGTCATTTGTTGGCTGGGAAATGCAAGTGACATGTCACTCCGGGATTTAACCGAAGCCATTTCCGATATGCTGGAGAAATCATCGCACACCGATTTGTCCAGACGCGGGCTTGACCTGGTCGACGGCCTTGGCTGCATCCGGATAGCAGATTATCTGACGGCGGGCCGCGATAGTCATCTTCGGGCGCGGCCGGCCTGTCCTGATGACGAAGAGTTAATTCTGCGGTGGGCCAACGACCCGGTTGTACGGCACAATTCTTTTTCTCCCGGGTTGATCGATGCGGCTGCGCACCATCAGTGGTTCAGCAAGCGTCTCGCGAATCGGGCATCTTGTTGTATTTTCGTTGTAGAAACCGAAGCAGGGCTTCCGGTCGGGCAAGTCCGATTCGAATTATCAAACGAAACCTGGGAAGTCCACTATACACTGGATACATGCGTGCGCGGTCGCGGGATGGGCGGCGTGTTTCTCAAAGCTGCACTTTCAGAGTTTCTGATTCGAGTGCCGTCTTGTACGGAGATAGTAGGCCGGGTCAAATCCGGTAATCTTGCCTCACAGAAAGTCTTCAAGCGGATTGGCTTCGTCGAAGAAACCGACGGGAGCCATCTGCGCTATCGCTTGTCTCTTTGAGAGAATTGTTCGCATGACGTTCACAATTAATGGCCGTCCTCTTTCGCCGTCAGTTCCTCCGTACATCATTGCCGAACTGTCAGGCAATCACAATGGTTCGCTGGAGAAGGCGCTGCAGGCGATCGACGCAGCGCACGAGTGCGGTGCCTCCGCAGTCAAACTGCAGACCTACACGGCAGATACGCTTACCATCGATTGTGATGCTCCCGATTTCATGATTAAAGGCGGTTTATGGGACGGCTACAAGCTGTATGACCTGTATAAATGGGCTCACACGCCGTTCGAGTGGCATCAGACACTGTTTGAACATGCGCGCAAACGCGGCATTACCGTGTTTTCAACACCATTCGACGAAACAGCTGTCGATCTGCTCGAACAACTGAATGCTCCAGCCTATAAAATTGCCTCCTTTGAGTTGGTGGACTTGCCATTAATCCGCTACGTTGCCAGTACCGGAAAGCCGATGATCGTGTCTACGGGTATGGCGTCGGAAGCAGAAATCGAGGAGGCTGTGGCAGCAGCGAGGGATTGCGGTTGTAAGGATTTGGTGCTGCTCCATTGTATCAGCAGTTATCCGACCCCAATTCACCAGGCAAATTTGCGGCGTATGTCCCTGCTGTCCAAGCGGTTTGGTACGGTGCCGGGCCTTTCAGACCATACGCTGGGCACGACCGCTTCTGTGGCGGCGGTGGCGTTGGGGGCCTGTGTCATAGAGAAGCATTTTACCCTGAACCGTGCAGATAAAGGACCGGACAGCGAATTCTCCCTGGAGCCGGACGAATTGAGGCGTCTCTGTTCCGATACCCACGACGCGTGGCTCGCATTGGGTCACGAGAGTTTTGCAAGTCAGAGTGTGGAGTCTGCCAGCCTGGTCTTTCGCCGTTCGATTTATTTCGTTCGGGACTTGCCCGCAGGTGCGGTGGTTTCATCAAGTGATATCCGTCGAATCCGACCAGGTATGGGGCTGGCGCCCAAGTACTTTGACAGCCTCGTGGGAAGACGCCTGAAGGTTGGCGTAAGTCGGGGCGTAGCCGTGCGCTGGGATCTGTTCGAGGAGTGAATTGCCTGCTGACACCGACCCATCTGCCTTCCACGATACCGAGCACACCTTCACAAGTATGACAAACACGGCGGCGGTTATCGGCTTAGGCAAGATCGGCATGCTCTACGACAAGCATCTTGCCCAATCGGAATTTGTATTAAGTCATGCCCGAGCGTTGCATCTACATAGCGACTTTCAACTGGTGGGAGCCGTTGATCCCGACCCAGTCTTGCGTGATGATTTTGCGCGACTCTACGGAGCGCCGGCGTACGAGAATCTGAGCCAGATGATGGCTCAGGTGTTGCCTGATGTGGTGGTTGTGGCAAGTCCTACGCCGACTCATGAGGGTGTGCTGAACCAGGTGCTGACACGCTATTCCCCCAGGGCATTCCTGTGCGAGAAACCGTTGGCCTATGAGGAGGTAGCCGGGCAGCGTATGGTCGAAGCCTGTGCTCGCGCGCGGGTGCCGATCTACGTCAATTACATCCGTCGGGCAGATCCGGGTGTTCAGGAGATCAAGGCGCGCATATCATCGGGCCGGATTGCCTCGCCATTCAAGGCGGTGGTCTGGTACTCGAAAGGCCTACTGCACAATGGCTCTCACTTTGCGGACCTGCTGTGTTATTGGTTCGGACCCATCCGTTCAGCGCAGCTCATTGATCCCGGTAGAGAGTTCGGGAGCAGCGATGCAGAGCCGGATGTCCGTTTAGACTTTGATCAGGGGAGCGCAATCTTCTGCGCGGCTTGGGAAGAGTATTTTTCTCATTACACTGTCGAGATTGTGGCGGCCAATGGGCGTCTTCGTTATGAGCAGGGAGGTGTGATTGCATGGCAGAGCGTGTCTTTTCATCCGCAACTCGCCGACAATCGCTGCTTGCAAACGCCTGGTGAAACTATTGCCGATGACATGAACCATTATCAATTCAGGATAGCCGATCAGCTGGCACGGGCGATAAGGGGAGAAACGCATTCTCTTTGTCAGGGAGAAGATGCGGTCCGGACCCACCACTGGCTCGAAACGCTATTCAAAGACCGAAAGGCTAGCGTAGGCTCACATGGATAAACTCGCCCTCCTCGGCGGCCCTAAAGCCGTCCATGCCGAGTTCCGCAAATACAATCCCATCGGTGTCGAAGAACTCGCTGCGGTAAAAGAAGTGATCGAAAGCGGCGTGCTCTCCCAATTCATCGGCGCGTGGCACAGAGATTTTTACGGTGGCCCCAAGGTTCTGCAATTCGAACGGATGGCTGCTGAGTATGTTGGGGTCAAGCATGCCGTTACGGTCAATTCCTGGACATCCGGCCTGGTTGCTGCGGTAGGAGCCATTGGCGTTGAGCCGGGCGATGAAGTGATCGTGACCCCGTGGACGATGAGCGCCACTGCGACGGCCATCCTGCACTGGAATGCGATTCCGGTCTTCGCCGATATTGATGCGGACACGTACAACCTTGATCCTCGGTCGATAGAGAAGAACATTACGCCATATACCAAAGCCATCGTGGTAGCGGATATTTTTGGTCAGTCTGCCGACATGGATGAAATTATGGCGCTGGCAGGCAAGTATGGACTCAAAGTGATTTCTGATACCGCACAGGCGCCCGGTGCGATGTACAAGGGGCGCTTTGCCGGAACCTGTGCCCATGTCGGGGGCTTTAGTCTGAATTACCACAAGCACATTCACACGGGCGAAGGTGGAATCCTGGTAACGAACGATGACCATATTGCCGAGCGACTACAATTAATACGCAACCATGCCGAGGTTGTAGTGGGGGACAAGGGGGTCGCCGATATTGCCAATATGGTGGGCCATAACTTCCGCCTCGGCGAGATCGAGTGTGCCATCGGTATTGAGCAGCTGAAGAAGCTGTCCGGTCTTGTCAAATCCAGGCAGGTTCTCGCTGAGGCTCTGACGGAGGGACTCAAGGATTTGCCGGGTCTGAAGACGCCGGCAGTGAGGCGAGACAGAACCCATGTCTATTACGTCTATCCGATGCAACTCGATTTGGGTGCGTTGGGAGTTTCGCGTGACCGGATTTGCGACGCCTTGAACGCTGAGGGCGTCGCGGTCAGCCGCCGCTATCAGAACATCCATCTGCTTCCTCTTTACCAGAAGAAAATTGCATTTGGTTCAAAAGGGTTCCCTTGGACGTCTGATATTTGTAAGCGCGATGTCGATTACCGCAAGGGAATCTGTCCTGTTGCAGAGACCTTGAATGACAAGACTTACATGGGCTTTGGCATGTGCGTCTATGATCTGAATAGGCAGGATATTGTGCAGATCGTCGAGGCCTTCCGCAAGGTGTGGCGCAGTCTCGACCAGCTACATTCATAAGTCTTTCCTGATGAAAAGCGCCACCTCTTTCCGCATCCCTGATTTCGATGTCTTGTCGGGGGAACAGGTTTTATTGAAGCCCTTTTGTGCGCGCGACATTTCTCCGGAGTATGTCGACTGGCTGAACGACCCTGTGGTGGTCAAGTACAGCAATCAACGGTTCACAACCCATAGCATAGAAAGTTGCAAAGCCTACCTGGCAAGTTTTGACGGAACCCCGAATCGTTTCATAAAAGTTGAACAGAAGGATGGCGGCCGCTTTGTCGGAACCATGACCGTTTACGTCTCGGTGCCCCATCGAACCGTAGATGTCGGCATCCTGATAGGTCGTCCACCGGTCTGGGGCAAGGGAATCGGACAGGATTCATGGAATACCCTGCTGCGGTGGCTCCTCGATCAACCATCTGTGCGCAAGGTCACAGCCGGAGCCATGCGTTGTAACGAGGCTATGGTGAAGATCATGGAGCGCTCCGGCATGGTTATGGAAGCAGTCAGGCCAAAGCAGGAACTGTTGGATGGGGTCCCGCAAGATCTCGTTTATTACGGGATTTTTCGTGGCGATTGATTGCTCCAAACCGATTGGTATCGTGTGCCATGATGCGGGTGGTGCCAACCAGATAATCGCCATGCTGCGGGGGCAGAGCCTGGAACAGGTGTCTGCCTACGTGGAAGGGCCCGCGCGTTCTCTGTGGAACCAGACTTTCCCGAAACATCCTCCGGCCGGTACGCTGGAAGCTTTAGTGAGTGGCGCCGCCTCCCTCATCACCGGAACGGGGTGGGCCAGTTCTTTGGAACATGATGCTCGGAAAGCCGCCAACAGATATAGGATTCGTTCCATCACGGTATTGGATCATTGGACTAACTACGCCGAGAGGTTCAGCCTGGGTGGAGAGACGGTCCTACCCGATGAAATATGGGTGGTTGATTGCTATGCTGAGCAGCTCGCTCGCCGCCTGTTTCCAGAAATCATGGTGCGTCGGCATAAGGACTGCTATGCCGAGCAGCAGATTGAAAAGATCGCCCCCATTTCTGTGACGACACCCAATGAGCTTCTGTATTTGCTGGAACCTGCCCGATCCGAGTGGGGAAGGGGGGAACCGGGTGAATTTCAGGCGCTGCGCTTTTTTCTCGCCAGCTTGCCGCAACTCGGTTTACCGGAGGGGACGTCCATTAGACTCCGACCTCACCCTTCCGATTCTCCAGGTAAGTATGATGCTTTTCTTGGTCAGGTTGACGGGGCTCAAGTCAGCTACGCCTCCGGTACTTTGGCTGAAGCGCTCTCGCGTAGCCGCTGGGTGGCCGGTTGTCAGACCTACGCTATGACGCTGGCACTCAGAGCGGGGCGTGTCGTTTATGGATCGTTGCCGCCCTGGGCGCCGTCATGCGCATTGCCTCATGAGAACATCGTTCATTTGAAGGCGAGGGTGTCTTTATGAAGTACTGCGTCCGGTGTCTCCAGCCCGACACTCGTCCCGGGATCCGCTTTGACGAGCGCAGCATCTGTCCCGCGTGTAACTATCATGCTAGTTTGGAACAGGTGGACTGGGACGAACGTAGGCGTGAACTAGCTGAGGTTGTCGCATTCGGGCGTGCTAACAACCATTCAGGATATGACTGCATTATCGGAGTGAGTGGAGGCAAGGACAGCACCAGGCAAGCCATTTTTGTGAAGGAAGTGCTCGGAATGAACCCCTTGCTGGTCAATCTCAGCTATCCGCCGGAGCAAGTGACACAGCGAGGAGTGGACAATGTTTCGAACATGATCCGGCATGGCTTCGACTGCATCAGCATTAACCTCTCTCCACAAATTTGGCGGAAGTTGATGCGCAAAGGATTTTTTCAATACTCCAATTGGTGCAAGTCTACCGAACTGGCTCTCTTCAGCAGTGTGCCTCGGCTGGCCATCGCCTATCAAATACCTCTCATCTGGTGGGGCGAGAATGCCGCCTTGCAGTTGGGCGATCTTAATGTCATGGGCAAGAGCGGCTCAGATGGCAATAATCTGAGGCGAATGAACACTCTGGGGGGCGGAGATATAACGTGGATGCTCAGCGACGATATTCGCAGGCACCAGATACTCCAGTACATCTATCCTTCCGAGCAGGAAATGCTGGATGCGAATCTGCGAATCACCTTCCTCGGGTACTTCTGGAAAGACTGGTCGTTGATCGATAACGGCAACTATGCCGCCTTGCGCGGATTGGAAATCCGCAATGAAAAGCCCTGGGAAATCGGTGATCCTGTCGGCGTGACCTCCCTCGATGAGGACTGGGTAACCTTGAATCAAATGATCAAGTATTTGAAGTTCGGATTTGGCCGAGTGGCAGACTACGTGAATGAAGATATCCGACACCAACGCATCACCCGCGAGCAGGGGATCCGCATCAATGAGAAATACGACGGACAGTGCTCGGCAAATTATATTCAGAGCTTCTGCGACTATATTGAGATCACTACTGATGAGTTCTGGGAGCAGGTCGACAAGTCTGTGAATGCCGATTTGTTCATCAAAGAAGGGCTGGGGAAATACACACCCAAGTTCAAGGTTGGGGTAGGGCTATGAAACAGCCTAACATCGTGATTGCCGATTATGGGGTAGGAAATATCCATTCCATCTGGAACGCAGTATCCGCGCTTGGTTATCGAAAATTGCTGGTCTCTGACAGCTTTGAAAAGCTAATTGCCTCCGATGCTCTGATTCTTCCTGGAGTTGGGGCCTTTGCCGAATGTGCCAACAACCTTAAGCAACGTCATCTTGATGAATCCTTACATGAAGCTGTGATGGTCAGGCGTAAGCCCATTATTGGTATTTGTGTTGGTATGCAGCTTATGGCGACTTTCTCCGAGGAGGGGGGACGACATGAAGGGCTCAACTGGATTCCTGGCGCCGTGGGGAGGCTGAAGCTCCCGATGGGATATGCCGTTCCGCATGTGGGCTGGAACGACATCGTGCCTGTGCGGCGAGACGTATTGTTTAGTACCTTGGCCGAGACTCCCGATTTCTATTTCGACCATAGCTACCACTATCAATGCGATCCTTCCTTCATCCTTGCCCGTTGCGAATATGGCCTTCCACTGGTGGCAGCCATCCAGCGAGAGCACATATTTGGCGTCCAGTTTCATCCGGAGAAGAGTCAGAACAACGGTCTCAAACTGTTTCGAGCCTTCTTTAACGCCGTGAGCCAATGCTAAAGAAAAGAATTGTGGCAACCTTGGTTGTCAGAGACGGCATCGTGGTACAGAGCATTGGCTTTAAGCGCTACCTGCCGATCGGGAAGCCATCCATCGCCGTCGAGTTCCTAAATCAGTGGGGAATCGATGAAATTGTGTTCCTCGATATATCTGCCGCTACCGGTGGGCGCGAACCAGATTTTGGCATGGTGCGAGAAATTTCTTCCTTCTGTTTTGTCCCCTTGACGGTTGGAGGTGGAATCACCCGATTGGATCAGGTGAAGGAATTGATTCGTTGCGGAGCGGACAAGGTCTGCTTCAATCAGGCTGCTATTCATCAACCTGAGTTATTGAGCGGGACCGCCCAGGTGTTCGGCAACCAATGCGTGATGGCATCCATTGATGCCATGTGCACACCGGAGGGCTATCGGGTTTACGATTATCGCCGGCGCCTCCCGCTGGAGCACGAGACGCCTGGAAGTCTGGCTTTCCGATTGCAGGAGCTGGGGGCGGGCGAAATTCTTATCAACTCGGTTGACCGAGACGGCTCCTATCGGGGATTTGATGTGCCCTTGATCCAGAATGTGTGCGGGGCGGTGAGCGTGCCCGTCATCTGCTGTGGCGGGGCCGGTAGGCCCGATCACTTTGTTGAAGTGTTTGAGAAAACCACCGTGAGTGCGGCGGCTGCGGCGAACTTTTTTCATTTCTCCGAGCACAGCGTTACAACCACCAAGGCACAGGTAAGAAGCACCGTAGAGGTACGCCACGATACGCATGCTGATTATGCCGAGAGCCGTTTCGACCCAGCGGGGCGACTTTTGAAAAAAGGTGATTGCGCGTTGGAAGAGATGCGGTTTGCCCGTATAGAAAAGGAAGTAATTTGATACAGGTTTGCCGCGAATGCCTCTACACCTCCAATCATCCGTTGCACCTGACCTTTGATGAGTCCGGCGTTTGCAGCGGCTGCGAGGTGCATGAGGAAAAGGATGTGCTCGACTGGACCGGACGGGCTGACAAGCTGCGCGCTATTCTTGAGGCCTATCGCAATCGGTCGAGCAATAACTACGATTGTATTATCCCGGTTAGTGGGGCACGCGACTCCTTTTTTATTGTTCATACGATCAAGAGCGTCTATGGCATGAATCCCTTGTTAGTAACGTACAACAAGCACTACAACACTGCGGTAGGGGTGCGCAATCTGGCCAACCTGCGTATCAAGTTCGATTGTGACATCATGACGCTGACTGTCAACCCGGACACCGTCAAAAAGATCACCCGAGCCACCATGCGCCGATTCGGCAGCATGTACTGGCATTGTCTGGCCGGCCAAACGGTATTTCCTGTCCAGATTGCGGTAAAGTTCAAGATTCCGCTGATTATCTGGGGTGCTCACCAGGGAGTGGATCAGGTCGGAATGTTCAGTCATCTCGACGAAGTCGAGATGACGAGAAAGTATCGCAAAGAACACGATCTGATGGGGTATGAGGCGGATGACCTAATTGCCGACTTCGACGGGATTTCTGAACGTGACATCCTGCCCTATCGTTATCCTGGCAACCGCGAGCTCGAAAAGGTGGGGGTGCGTGGCATCTACCTGAATAATTACATCCGCTGGGATTCCCGTGCCCAGCATGAACAGATGATTCGACGATACGGATATGAGACGGGGGAACAAACCCGCACCTTCGATACCTATAACGATGTGGATTGCTGGAACTATTCCGACGTCCACGATTACATCAAGTTCGTCAAGCATGGATACGGAAAGATGACAGATCATGCCTGTCGAGAAATCCGTTTAAAGAGGCTTACCCGTGTGGCCGGACTTGAGTTGGTGCGTCAGTACGGAGCCCGCCCTCCACGCTCTCTCGATCTGTTCCTTAATTGGCTGGGTATCACCAAGAATGCCTTTCACTACATCATCGATCAGCACCGTAATCCGTCCATCTGGGCGCGTGATGAGGACTGGTGCTGGCAGGTCATCGATCCAACCGTCAAGCGCATGATGGGAGAGGTCGAGCCAACGGGCAAGCCTGCCCTCAAGCACGCTGCCGACAATTTTATGCGGATGCCGGAAAAGTCCAGTTCGGACAGGACGGATAGCTATATATTGATCGGGAAAGGCGTATAAACCTTAGGCTCATCGAAACGATGCCTGCAGGTGAGTCAGTGTCGGTGGAAATATGAATTCGTCAAGGAATGTTGAGACATTAGCTGTGGGTCAAAAGAAAAAAATATTCATTGTTACCGCTAACAGGAGCAAAACCATATTGGATGGTTTGCTGGCGGATTCGGGAACTTCAATTGTCGGTATTCTGACGTATGAGCCCTGGGACTATCCGGAGTGGTCTGCCAAGTCCACCGGGCTGGAGACGTGGGGGTGGAATCAGATATCGACCAGAAGAATGCAGTCTGAGGTAGTTGACCTTCGCCTGTATGAGAAGGCTCTCAGGGGAGTCATGCATGACGAGCGAGTGGTGTACCTGTTCGAAAGACATTTTGGCATTGGTTGGAATCAAAGTGCATTCAATGAGGCGACTACAATCGAAATTCTGGTGTGGAATGCGATGGCGATTCTTTCAGACCTGCAACCCGACATAGTGTTTTTTACAGCAGCGCCTCACAACCCCATCTCCTGGGTATTCGGGAGGGTCGCGGAGATATGGGGTGGCTCCACATTGATGCTCAACGACGCGCCGTTTTTTCATAGAAAGTGGTTGGTGAGCGGGTTGGATGAGCAAGATCCGGTAGAGGTGACACCGAAATTTGCGTCTTGTGCCGGTAAACCGGCGTTGGAGATCGTGCAGAAAAACAGGATGCCATATGCTCTCGGTATCCCCAGTTATAGCCGGGAAGCGTTGAAGAACGCATGGCGCTGGGATCGCGAGATCAAATATCTCGTGCGTACGCGCCCTAAAAATATAGCGACAAAATTCAAGCAAGCAATCAATAAATGGGCGCTGTATAAACGATATCGTGAACTCAGTAACCCGGTGCGATTTGACAAGCCATATTATGTTTTCTTTTTGCACTATCAGCCGGAGGGGACAACTCTGCCGTATGGTCAGGAATTTTCTCAGCAATGGCTGGCGATATCACGTTTGCGCATGGCTATGCCTTATGAAACAACGTTGGTAGTCAAAGAACATCCCGGCATGTTTTTGCGTGGGATGCTGCGCCCCGGTGTCCGTAATCGGCAGTTCTACGATGCCATTGCCTCTCTCCCGAACACGGTTCTTGCGGACATCAATCAAGACTCTTTTGATCTGGTGGACCATTCATCCTGCGTGGTGACCATTACCGGAACCGCTGGATTTCAGGCCATCGCTCGCGGCAAGCCGGTCATTGTTTTCGGTGCCGCCCCGTACCGCCATTTCCCGGGTGTTTTCAAAGTTTCAGGCACCGATGATATTCAGAGCGCGATTGCCGCCATCGACAAATCAGTGTTCAAGTTTGACGAAAAGATGATGGATCGCTACTCCATTTGGGTCGAAGGCATATCGTTCGGTGTTGATGGAACGGGAGAAGAGAGTTGGTTCAGCAAGGAATATTACGAGAGATGCTTAGGGCAGGCATTTTTGCAATTGTCTGCATCAGCCTGGAAGTATGAGCAGTCAGTTTTTGATTTAGCCGGCTCAATGCATGTTTCGGGGGATATGCCAGAACTAGAGGGGGAGTCCTGAAGTATCATGATGTAAAACATGGCCGGTTGATTCAGGTCGGGCGCAAGGCCAGTGCCGAATTTTGGGACGACACGTGGAGTCGGAACGAAGTTGCCACGTATGACCCCCAGTCGGTGGCTCCGATCCTGGACTTAACGAAGCGGTTTCTCCCCGCGGGATCAACAATTCTTGAAGGCGGTTGCGGTGCGGGCGGCAAGGTGGCCGCGCTGACGGCGGCAGGATATCGTGTGGTCGGTGTCGATTATGCTCCGGAGACCGTTGCTCGATTGAACCAATTGTGTCCCGAATTTGATATCCGTGTCGGGGATGTCTTTCATCTGGATTTTCCCGACGGGCATTTCGACGGCTATTGGTCTTTCGGAGTCATCGAGCACTTCTGGGCCGGATATCACACGTTGGTCCGCGAAGCGCATCGGGTCATTCGCGATCAGGGGTATTTGTTTCTGACGTTTCCCTGCATGTCGCCCCTTCGTCAACTGAAAGCCGGGATGGGGTTCTATAAGCGTTGGCAAGGCACTAACGAGCCCGAAGGATTCTATCAATTCATTCTTCCCATACAAGGGGTGGCTCAAGTGCTTGCATCTTGCGGTTTTGAGGTTGACTCTGTGTCGATAATCCAAATTAGATCGGGAGTGAAGCAGGAATTGCCGGTTTTATGGAAGACCTGGCAAATAGGCTCTCGTCTTTGGGGGCAGAGCGCGAATCAGCATCTTGACGACTGGCTTGAGCATCATTGGGCGGAGCATGCCGGCCATCTTGGTTTGGTCGCTGCGAGGGTCTGCAAGGGCAATTGATTTATTTGAGTTATATCGTCATTCGGAAACGGATGGATGCATTGTGTTTGAGCGCAGCGGTTGTTTTGTTAACCGTGCAGTGCAAAGGTGGTGTTAATTAAGTCATGGAAGCCATTCAGGTCGCCCGGAAAGCGATTTCTCGTGTGAAGCGTTTGTTCATCAAGGACAAGCCCTACGAATTCGTTCGTAATTCGTCCAAACATGCAGACACAGAACAAGCGCGAGATGATTGCAGGGTTTTGAACCTCATTGAATATACAAAAACAAATCAATCCAGTTACTCCGCGAAAGAGTATGAGTCCGGTTATCACGAGGTGGTAATCGGCGGCCGAGTCCTAGCGGGTCAGCGCAGCCCGGCCAAACGCCTGAGCGCGCTCGCATTGGATTTTAAAGGAAAGTCGGTGCTGGATATTGGCTGTAATCAGGGGGGAATGCTGCTTCACATTGCCGATCAACTGAAGTGGGGCATTGGGCTGGATTACGACGGTAAGATGGTCAACTTGTGCAACCTCCAGAAGAGTGTGCGCAAGGTTTCCAATGTTGATTTTTATGTGTTCGACATTGATGCGGATCCCCATGAGCTGATTCTTGATCTGCTCCCGGAGTCCAAAGTCGATGTAATTTTCCTGCTTTCCGTTTGTATGTGGGTTGAGAAATGGAGGTCGCTCATCGATTTTTGCGCGACCATTTCCGACGTGATTGTTTTTGAGACGAACGGTACGGACGCGCAGCAATCGGAGCAGGTCGATCACCTCGCGACGCGCTTTCCGAATATTCGGCAGATTACGTCCGCATCCGAAGATGATCCAAAGCAAAAGAAACGCAGGCTGTACATTGCCTCACGGTAACCATTCAGTGGAGCCATGGACGCACGTTCTTCACACAGGACCATTTCCGGGAGGGCAGTGTCGGGCCGCGGGAATGCCGCTTCTCAACTGGATTGGTCCGACCCCAGACTTTATGAACGGTTAGGAGCCGCGCCTGTGCAGGGGACCTTCAATGTCTTGCTCGATGAGCCCTTGCTGTTCGTCGGTGATGGCAAGGAAGATTTCAATGTGCTTCACCGATCATTTGTTCGAGGCACACTCGAGGGTATCGGTGAGGTGTTGATTCACAGATGGCGAGGCGCTCCTCTTCATGTCATCGAGATAGTAAGTGCCAGGAAAATACGGGATGTCCTTGATCTTCAAGATCACAGCGCGGTCTCACTCGTCATTGCCGAGAAACGCCTGGGCACTATTTCATTTGCTCAGCGGCTTGCTCATCTGCTTGTGTGGAAGTGGCGGGAGGAGTGGTATTACAAGCATGACTGGTATTCGAATAACGTTATCATTAGATATATTCGCCACCATTTGAGCCAATGAGAGATGTTTGCATTTCGTGAAGCGAAAGATTTTCTTTGTCATTCCATACTTGGCGGCTCCTCCGTTTGAGGAAAGAAGGGCCGAGCGCATTTACCGGGAGCGACGGCTGATCTCGCTCAGCCAAAAGTGCGGATTCGACGCGAGATTATTTATCCTGTCCTACGAGAAAGAGATTCTAAGGGAGGAAGGTGACAGCAATTCCTGGTTAATTCCATCAACCGGAGGGAAGCGCGAAGATCCGTTTAGCCACGTCGGACACCCATTGCTGAAGATTGTAGAAACAGAACGGCCGGACATCGTCATTATCAAAGGCTTCGGGCATAAATTAACTCGCTGGTTATTGCTCCACACCAACCATAGATTCCGCCTGGTTTTGATAGCCGCCGGAGGTGTTAAGGATCCGGTCGGCCAGTTTGCCGATTACGTGTTGGCCGAGACAGAGGCCCAAATTCAGAAAAGCTTTCTCGTTCAGCAAGCGGCAGGGCGGGTGGCAATCCTGCCCAAACTGAATTTGCCTGGCACGATCCCGCTCTCCGTTCCGAAAGAGTTTGATATCGTCAATGTCGGCACCTTCAATCCGAATAAGAATCAGCAAGCGCTGTTGCCGCTCGCAAAGAACTACCGTCTGGCCTTGGTCGGAGACGGGGAATGCTGGAATGCCGTCAAGGAAATGGCTGCGCCCCATGGCGAGGCTGTCTTTATGCCGGGCAATCTCCCTCGTGATCAGGTCGGTCCTCTCATCGCCAGATCCCGGCTTATGGTGCATGCGGCTCAGTACGAGGGGTTGGCCCGTGTGGTGATGGAAGCGTTCGCGGCCGGAGTTCCGGTCGTAGCGTCACGCCGAGCCATGCCCGGAGCGTTCGAACACGGTGTGCAGGGGCTTTTGGTGGAGCCGGATGAACTACTTGGAGCTGCCCGGGAGCTGCTTGCGGATGAGGCGCGTCTTGAAGCCATGGGTAAGGCTGCTCTGGAGTTTGCCAACCGCCACTGTACCGAAGAAGCGGTGTTTGTGGAGGTCCAGAAAATGTATGAAGCGGTATTTCGTACCCCTCCGATGTTCACCGGAAGCTGGGATCAAATTCTTCAGATTCATTGGCGCACCGCACAGATGGCGATTCTCGCTACGCTGAAGTCCTGGGCCAAAGCTCTCGGCATCAAGCGGCTCCTCGCCTATTGCGGTATGAGAACGTAGAAGAGTGGATCCGCTACGAGCGCCGGAGAAGTCTTTGCTGGCGATTCAATATCCGGACAGCAAAAATCCCTATACCAGTCTGCTGCGGAATGCATTAGGAGAACAAGGTGTTGCGGTGCGGGTGGTTGCCGACCCTCTTCGATTTTTCCTCGCAGCCCTTACCGGCCCAAAACCGGATGTGTTGCATTTGCACTGGGTCCATCCCATCAGCAGGAATCTGCCGCTCAGTATCCTGAAATTCTGCCTGTTTCAGGCGGGGCTCATCCTGTTCCGGCTCCGGCATGTCCGCGTCTTCTGGACCATCCACAATCTGGAGTTTCATGAGAAACAGCATCGTTGGTTGGACAGGTTAAACAACCGTCTAGTTGGAGGAAAGGTCGATGCGGCATTCGTCCATGGGAAGGGCGTGATTCCACTTGTGAGTGCTGCAGTGGGTCTTCCGGCTGATCGGATCTATTACGTCCCTCACGGGAATTATAACGGCGCCATCGCCGACATTGACGGCAAGGTTTCAGCGAAAAGACGAGGAGAAGGAACAGCATTCCTGTATTTCGGGCTTGTCCGTCCATATAAAGGGGTGTTGGCTCTCATCGAGCAGTTCCGACGTCTTGAAGGCGCGGCCACGTTGACCATTGCCGGAGACCCGCAAGACGCTGAAATGAGACGACAGGTGGAGGAGGCGGCAAGACCGGATCAACGAATACATCTGCAGTTGGGCTACTTGCCGGATGAGGAGCTTGCACGATTGATCTCAGCATGCGATGTCGTCGTGCTTCCCTTTAAAGACGTGTTCACTTCGGGAAGCCTGGTGATGGCCATCACTTGGGGGAAGCCCGTCATAGTCCCTAGTCTCGGAGCGATCAGGGAATACGTTGATGACTCCTGCGCCGTCTTCTACGAGGCCAATGATGACCGTGGTTTATCGGGGGCGTTACAGGCCGTTCTGGAGATGGATGCACATCAAATTGCAGAAAAAGGACGCAATGCAAGAGTCTTATCGGCAAAGCTGGATTGGGCAGTCAGCGGGGCAAAAATTGCAGAAGTGTATCGATCGTACCTCTGATGCCTGTTGTTTGATGTACCCTCATGCCTTCGCTGGGGGCAGGTTTGTTCGTCTGTCATGCTTCGTAAGGGTGGTTTGGTCAAGCCGATAAGAAGCGGTATGTGCCGGCATCTGGACGCGCCCTGAGGCCATGTGAAGCAGCATCGTTTCGGGAATGTGAAACCTTCTGGCCGGGCGTGATCCGATGAGCCGGCCTATCGTTCTTGTCTTTGTCCGCTATTATCTGCCTGGATTTAAGGCCGGTGGGCCGGTACGAAGCATCGACAATCTTGTGGGGCAGCTTGGCGACGAGTTCGATTTCCATGTCGTCACCTCAGATCGGGATCTGGGTGACACGGCCGCCTATCCGGGAGTGACGTCGGATGCCCGGGCGCAAGTTGGAAAAGCCACCGTGACCTATCTCAGTCCCAGAGAGCAGGGTTTCGGAGGAATCTGTCGCCTTCTGCGCGCGACGCCGCACGATGTCGTCTATTTGAACAGTTTCTTTGACCCGGTTTTTTCTGCTGTCCCCTTGTTGGTGCGAAGATTCGGACTGGCCCCACACAAGCCCTATTTGGTCGCGCCGCGCGGGGAGTTTTCTCCGGGAGCGCTTGCGCTCAAGGCATGGAAGAAGCAGCTCTACCTTCGGGTGGTTCGGACCGGCGGACTGTATCGCAATGTCGGGTGGCAGGCTTCAAGCGAATATGAGGCTGCGGAGATCGTCCAGGCATTCGATGTGAACCCGGACCGCATTTATATCGCACCGAATCCCACGCCCTCCGGATCCGACCAATGCCGCACGATTGCTTCCGTCCATCGCG
>LNFM01007741.1_pt1 | contig 16621 bp, 15 predicted proteins | sample 596031 | NCBI WGS metagenome assembly LNFM01 (sample SAMN04254537, study PRJNA301005) | activated carbon metagenome | isolation source: dual media filters at the Ann Arbor, Michigan drinking water treatment plant | place: USA: Ann Arbor
ACGTTTACACGCATCTGTCGGGCCAGGGCGTCGCGTAGGCGTCTCCGTACACGCCCGCCGCATCGGTCTCGACCGCCGGACGAATCGTGACGTCGGTCATCCGCGGTCCCGGGGGCGACGCGCCGCCGACCCGGGCGAGGCGGCCACGGGTCGCATCAACTGGTCATGCGCGAGGTCCCCGACCGGGCGACCACCGGTGAGCCGGCTGCGATACCCGGCCAGCGTGCGGTGCAGCGCCGCGACGTCCACACCGCGTCGCTGCGCCGCCATCTCGCGCCGCACCACCGCCGCAAGGCCGCGCATCGCGCCCAGCGTCGTCCGGCTGTGGGTCGGCCGCACGACGCCATCGGCCATCTGGTCGATCTCGGCGGCAATCGCCGGCTCGGGCACCGCGAGGCCCCGCAGCAGGGCCACCAGCCCGATGGCCAGTCGCTGCGGCAAGGCGTCGAGGGCGTCGGCTGGGAGGACGACGGTCAGCAGCGTCCTCTCGCTCGTGCACAGCAGCAGGGCACGCCGCCCGGCCTGAATCGGCTGAACCTGCCAGTCGCCGAGCCGCGTCGTGGTCGACGGAGGCGCGGACGCCTCGGGATCGGGGTCGAAGGCGGCCAGGAGAGTGCGGGTGAGCCGGAGCGTGTACATGCGTGGGCACGATTCTACGGCCCGGCCGTCCAGCCCGACCGTGTGCGGCAGTCGGCTGTCGTATCGTTGAGCAGATATGGCGAACGCAACCGACGCCCGTGCCACCGCTCACCAGACTCGTACACAGCTCGACGAGGCGCTCGACGATGTGCGCAAGGCCCCACTCGACCACGGCACCGTGCACCTGATCGTGCGACGGCCGGTGGTCGAGACCCGCGAGGTCCTCGACGACGCCGTGTTCGACGTCACGGAGGGCCTGGTCGGAGACAGCTGGCACGCCCGCACGCGCTCGTCCGACGGGACGGCCGATCCGCTCACGCAGATCACGCTGATGAATGTCCGCGCCATCGGCGCCATCAGCCCAGACACGTCGCGCTGGCCACTGGCCGGCGATCAGCTGTTCGTCGATCTCGATCTGGCCGGCGACCACTTGCCGGCAGGCACCCGTCTGCGCATCGGCGACACCGTGCTCGAAGTGACCAGCCAGCCGCACCTGGGCTGCCGCAAGTTCGTCGATCGCTTCGGCATCGACGCGATGAAGTGGGTGAACGCGCCGGAGGGCCGCGCCCTGAACCTGCGCGGCATCTACGCGAAGGTCGTCAGCAGCGGCCGCATCCGGCGCGGCGACGTCATCGAACGGGTGCCCGTCGCCTGAGGGAAGCGCCCCTCAGCGAGACCCTTCCGTCGTGAAGTGGGGGTTCTCGATCAGCCCGATGACGTTGCCGAACGGATCGGCCACGCGAGCCATCCTGATGCCATCGCCGACATCGGTCGGCGCCGTGACGAGCGTGGCGCCTACCAGGACGAAGTGCTCCACCGCGGCCTCGATGCTCAGCACGCGCCAGTAGGCGACACTGCCGCCCGGACCTGGCTGCCCTTCCGACAGGTCGGGATGCAACCCCAGTTCGAAGCCACCAATCGAGAAGCCGACGTAGAACGGCTGGTCGAAGTACGGCTGTTGCGCGAAGGCCTGGGCGTACCACGCCTTCGCGTGGACGATGTCGGGCACCTTATAGATGACGGTGCCGAGACCGAGACTGGTGGGAGCGAGTTCCTGCGTCATGCACACCTCTGCCGTGTGCTCGCTGACACCTGCATCCGCGCCGCGGCGAGTGAAACGCGGCGCAGGTAGGGGCTCCACTCGAGACCGGGACCCCGCCAGGAACGACAGCACGGTAACGGCAGTCGCGTCGTGCGTCAATGACCGTCGGCCAGCGGACCGAGACCCGCGCCTACAATGTGCGCGTGAACCACCACATCCGTGCCTTCCGTCTCGTCGGCGGCGTGCTGGCTGCCGCGCTCGTCGCCGCCATCGCCCACACCGCTGCCCCGGGCGCCGCACAATCGACAGGCGTCCGCGTGCGGGTATCCTTCCCCGCCGCGCTCGACGCCGGCCGTCTGGACGGCCGACTGCTCCTCATGCTGTCGACCGACGCGCAGGCCGAGCCCCGCTTCCAGATCACCGACGGCGCCGAGACGCAACTCGTCTTCGGTATCGACGTGGACGGTCTCGCGCCCGGCACCCCTGCCGTCATCGACGCCGCCGCGGTCGGCTATCCGCTGGCCAGCCTCCGCGATGTCCCTCCCGGCACGTACACGGCTCAGGCCCTCCTGCACCGCTACGAGACCTTCCGCCGGGCTGACGGCCACGTCGTGAAGCTGCCCATGGACCGAGGCGAGGGCCAGCAGTGGAACCTCGCCCCCGGCAACCTGTACAGCACGCCGGCCCAGGTCACGATCGGCCGGGACAGCACCGTCGACATCACGCTCGACAAGGTCATCCCGGTCATCCCGCCCCCACCGACGACGACCTACATCCGGCACGAGCGGATTCGCAGCGCGAAGCTTTCGGCGTTCTGGGGCCGTGACATGTACATCGGCGCGCACGTCCTGGTGCCGGAAGGCTTCGACGCGCACCCCGAGGCCAGGTATCCGCTGATGATCGACCACGGGCACTTTCCCTATACCTTCGACGGCTTCCGCGAGCAGCCACCGGATCCGACGCTGGCGCCCGACTTCAGCGCGCGCTTCAACATGCGCGGCTACAACCGCTACCAGCAGCAGGCGGCCCACGACTTCTACAAGGAGTGGACGAGCCGCGACTTCCCGCGCGTGCTCGTCATCCAGATTCAGCACCCGACGCCGTTCTACGACGACTCCTACGCCGTCAACTCCGCCAACGCCGGCCCCTGGGGCGACGCCATCGTCGAGGAACTGATCCCGCACATCGAGCAGAAGTACCGAGGCATCGGTCAGGGCTGGGCGCGCTTCATGTATGGCGGATCGACCGGGGGCTGGGAGGCGCTCGCCGCACAGGTGTTCTATCCGGAGGCGTTCAACGGGGCGTACGCCGCCTGCCCGGACCCGATCGATTTCCGCGCCTACACCGTCGTCAATCTCTACGAGGATCGGAACGCGTACCACGTCGACGGCACGTGGAAGAAGACGCCGCGGCCCGGCCACCGCAACTGGCTCGGCCACGTCAGCGCGACGCTCGAGGAGATGAATCCTCGCGAGCTTGCCCTCGGTAGCAAGACGCGGTCGGGTCAGCAGTGGGACGTCTGGGAGGCCACCTACTCCCCGGTCGGCGCCGACGGCTATCCGAAGCGCATCTGGGACAAGGTCACGGGCACCATCGACACGGACGTCGCCGCCTACTGGCGCGAGCACTACGACCTCGTGCACATCATGCAGCGCGACTGGGAGAAGGGCCTCGGCCAGAAGCTGGTCGGCAAGGTCAACCTCTACGTCGGCGACATGGACAACTACTACCTGAACAACGCCGTCTATCTCGCCGAGGACTTTCTGCGCGCGACGACCACCCCCTGGTTCGCCGGCGAGATCACCTACGGCGACCGGGCCGAGCACTGCTGGAACGGCGACCCCGTCCGACCGAACTACGCCTCACGCCTGCGGTACCACCAGATGTTCATCCCGAAAGCCGTCGTCCGCATGGAGAAGACCGCGCCGAAGGGCGCAGACCTCACCAGCTGGCGCTACGGGAGGTGATGTCACCCCGGAGAGGAATGAGGAGGGAGGAATGAGGAGGGAGGTAGGACGGAGGTGCGAGGACGGAGGAGAGGACAGAGGAGGAGGAAAGGGGTCGGGCCGAGAACGAGAAGCTGGGTCCATCATGCGGCATGAGTGCTTGAGCCCAGAGCCCCGAGCCCTACTTGCTGAGTCGTGAGCCCTGAGCCCTGAGCCATGTTGCTGAGCCCTGAGCCCTGAGCCCGCTTCACTGAGCCCAGAGCCCAGTCCCCCGAGCCTTCACGGTGCAGGAATCCCCCGCCGCGAGGTGAGGTAGACGGCGAAGGTGCCGAGCCAGTGGCCGCCGGCATAGTGCGCGCCGGTCACGGCCGCGAGGCCGAGGTCGCGGTGCCGCGCCGCAGCGGCGCGGAGGGCGGGCAGGCGACGGTCGGCGGCCGGCAGGGCCGAGGCGATGCCTTCCAGCATCCAGGCGCGACTCAGGTTGAGGCCGTCGAGGTGCGCCAGCTTGCCGTCGGTGGCGTCGAGGACGACGCCGGGCTCGAGCCAGGAGGCGTCCCCCATCACGACGGGCGTGCCCCGAGCGGGGTCGTGGGCCGGGACGCGCAGGGAGTGGAGTGGGATGTCCGGCAGAAAGCCGGTCAGCCAGGTCGGGAACTCGGAGAACGGCAGCACGCGCCGCATGAGGTCCGCCTCGGCGAGACAGGGCGACACGAAGTCCTGCCCAGAGGGCTCGTACGACAGCGGGCAGGCCGTGTCGTTCAGATAGAACGTGCGGGACCGCTCGACGAGGAGCGCCTCGAACGCGGCGTGCCTGGTCGCCCGCGCCCAGTCGAGGGCGAGGCCGAACGCGAAGGCCGTCTGCGAGTGCTCGCCGGTGCGAATCGGCCTGGTGAGCTTCGGCAGCCAGTCCATGAAGCGACGGACGGCCTCGGCCTCCATCGGTTCCAGCAGTCGCGCCAGCGCACGCGCCTGCGGACGTTCCGACTCGCGCAACTCCATGGTCAGCTGCAGCAGCCAGGCGAGGCCGTAGGGCCGCTCGAACTCCTGCCGCCCCGGAGCGGTGAGGTAGGCCATCTCTCCCGCCACCCGCTCGGCGGTGATGTTGCGCGCCAGCGCCGCCTCCGCACGCGCGGCCAGGGGCGTGCCCGGATACAACCGGGCCACGCGCGCCAGCAGCCAGTGGCCGTGCACCGACGAGTGCCAGTCGAAGCAGCCGTAGAACACCGGCGTCAGCGCGCGCGGCACCTTGGCGTCGGCATCCGAGGCCAGTGTGTGCGCGATCTTGTTCGGATACTCCTGGTGCACACACGCGAGCGCGAGCGCCGCCAGCTTCTCTGCCTGGGCAAGGTCCATGGGCGTGGCCGCAGCCTGCATCGTCAACCACAGCGCGAGCAGCATGCGGCAGTGTAATGTGCAATTCTCGTCGGGTGTTGCGCACGCTTGCCGTCGGCGACTACCGGTCCCTGCGTGAGGTCGTCCTCGGGCTGCAGCCGCTCACGCTCGTCACGGGCCCCAACGGCAGCGGCAAGTCGAACATCTATCGGGCGCTGCGGCTGCTGGCCTGGGCGGCACAGGGGCAGCTCGTGGCGACGCTGGCCCGCGAGGGCGGCCTCGGGTCGACCCTGTGGGCCAGCCCCGAACAGCCGTCACGGCGCCGAGCTGCCGCTCGAAGGCACCACGCGCAGGCGCGTCGTCAGCCTGCGCCTCGGCTTTGCCGGAGACACGTTCTCGTACGCCATCGACCTCGGGCTGCCCACGCCGACGAGTTCCGCGTTGCACCGGAGGCGCTGCTGCTGCGCGAGCAGATGCGGGGCTGGCGCTTCTACGACCCGGGCTGTTGCGCCCCCTGCGCGCTGCGGAGCTGTCGGATGGCACGCCGCACTACCTGCGGCTGGCCGCTGCCCTGCTGACGCCCCGACCGCCGGAACTGCTGGTGCTCAACGAGCCGGAGACCAGCCTGCATCCGGACCTCCTGCCCGCCCTTGCCCGCCTGATCGCGACGGCCGCCAGCTCGACCCAGATCATCGTCGTCTCGCACGCGCCGCGCCTGATCGACGCGCTGGCGTCAGACCCGACGTGCCACTTGGTCGCCCTGGAGCGCCAGCACGGCGAAACCACCATCGCCAACATCCCGTGGCAGGACCAGCCACCCTGGACGTGGCCCACGCGCTGAACCTTCTCCCTTTCCCTTCTCCCTTCTCCCTTCTTTCTTGTCCCTTCGGCATTCAGCATTCAGCATCCGGCATTCTTTCCGCTACCATGCCGCGGTGCCGAAATCGTCGTCGCGTCCACGCTGGCTCCTGCCGCTCCTCGTCATCGTGATCGTCCTGGCCGTGGCGATGCTCACGCCGCGCCTGCCCGGCGATCCGACGGTGGCGCGGGCCATCCAGGGGCTCGGCATTCCGCCGGCGCCAGCGGCGTGGATCACGTCGCTGGCCGGACGGCCGAGCGTGTACGTCGTGCTGGCGATCGGTCTGGTCCTGGCCACCTGGCGGGGCCGCCTGCGGGCCCTGGTCGCGACGGCGGTACTCATGGGGCTCTGGTGGTACGGCGGCGAGCCGCTCAAGGAACTCGTGCACCGGCCGCGGCCCACGGCCGAGTTCGTCGAGGTCGTGCGCGCGTCGAGTGGCTTCTCGTTCCCCTCCACGTTCGCCACCACGTGGTTCAGTGCCTGGATTCCGCTCGCCATCTACGCGTGGCGCACGCGCCAGCGAGCCGCGGGCACCGCCGTCTCGGTGGTCGCCTGGATCCTGGTGCTGGCCGGCGCCTGGGCGCGGGTGCGCATGGGGGCGCACTGGCCGAGCGATCTGCTGATGACGTTCGGCCTGGTGTGGGCCACGTTCGTCCTGATCGATCAGGCCGTCGCGACTCTGGAAGGCTGAGCCGCCACGGGCTCGGGTATGCTGCTCGGCACATCTCCCAGGAGAACGCCGATGCTTCCGTCACGACGCACGTTCCTCGCTCTCGGCGCCGGCGCCCTCGCGTCGACCCACATCGCTCGTTCGGCGGCTGCCAGGACGTTCGCGGCACCGTCGGCCTTCAAGGTCGGCGTCACGGACTGGAACCTCCGCAAGGAGGCCAACCCGGAGTCGTTCGCGCTCGGCAAGCGCCTGGGATTCGACGGCGTGCAGGTCAGCCTGGCCAGCGGGCGCGGCGCCGCGCGCACGCCGATCACGACCGAGGCCGTGCAACGGTACCTGACCGAGTCGCGTCAGCATGCGCTGCCCATCACGTCGACCTGCCTGAACATCCTCCACACCAACTACCTGAAGTCGGATCCGCTCGGTCCGCAGCGCGTCGCCGAAGGGATCGCGCTGACCAGGGCCCTCGGGGTCGAGGTGATGCTGCTGCCCTTCTTCGGCGACGGCGCGCTGAAGACGACGGCGGAGATGGATCGGGTCGGCGACCTCCTGCGCGAACTGGCACCCGAGGCCAGCAAGGCGGGCGTCGTGCTGGGCCTCGAGGACACGATCTCGGCGCGAGACAACGTCCGGATCATGGAACGGAGCCAGTCGCCGGCGGTGCTGACGTACTACGACGTGGGCAACTCCACCGTCAACGGCCACGCCGTCATCGAGGAACTGCGCTGGCTCGGGCGCGACCGCATCTGCGAAGTGCATCTCAAGGACAATCCGCACTTCATGGGCGAGGGCACGATCGACTTCCCCGGCGTCGTCGCCGCCCTCAGCGACATCGGCTTCCAGCGCTGGGCCGTGCTCGAGACGAGCGCGCGCGCCGACAGCCTCGAGGACGACCTCCGCCGCAACCTCACCTTCACGCGCGGGCTGCTGGCCGCGCGCGCCAGCCGGTGATCGCGGCAGGTCCCGCGGGCGTGGGAGGGACCGCTCGCCGAGCCGTCCGGCTCACCGTCACGGTCGCCGCCCTGCTCTGCGCCGCGGTCCAGCAGCCCGCCGGCCAGCAACGCCCCGCCGCGCCGCCGCTGCCTCGGCTCGACCGTGTCACCGAGATCCCGCTCGCGCTCTTCCGGGTGCCCGACGGGTTCGAGGTGACCCTGTGGGCCGGCACGCCGATGGTGCGCAATCCCACCAACATCGACGTCGACCGCGATGGACGGATCTGGGTGGCCGAGGGCGTGCGCTACCGCAATCACCACGACCGGCAGCCAGCCGGCGATCGCATCGTGGTGCTGCAGGACACCGACGGCGACGGCCGTGCCGACGCCTCACACACGTTCGTCCAGGAGCCGGCGCTCATCGCGCCACTCGGTGTCGCCGTCATCGACAACATGGTCGTGGTGTCGCAGCCGCCCGACCTGATCGTCTACACCGACGTCGATCGCAACCTCCGCTTCGACCCCGCCGTGGACACCCGCGAGGTGCGCCTCACCGGCTTCCTCGGCATCAACCACGATCACTCGCTGCACTCGGTGACCGTCGGCCCCGACGGCAAGTGGCTCTTCAACTCGGGCAACATGGGGGCCCGCGTCACCGACCGGTCGGGCCGCACCTTCACGTCGATCGGGCCGTACCGCGCCGCGCCGATCGGCCCCTTCACGTATCCGCACGACCCGGCGACGTTCGCCGGCGCGCGCAGCGACGACGGCCACGTGTACGTCGGCGGCTTCATGGCGCGGATGAATCCCGACGGCACGCAGCTGGAGATCGTCGGACACAACTTCCGCAACAGCTACGAACAGGCTGTCACATCGCTCGGCGACATCTTCCACAGCGACAACGACGACCCGCCGGCCTGCCGAGTCAGCTGGGTGATGGAGTACGCCAACTTCGGCTTCGCGTCGAGTGATGGCCAGCGCACCTGGCAGGCGGACCGTCGTCCAGGGCAGTCGGTGCCGATGGCCGAGTGGCGGCAGGACGATCCCGGGACCGCTCCAGCCGGGGACATCTACGGCGGCGGATCGCCGACGGGCGTGGCGTTCTACGAGAACGGCGCGCTCGGCGACGCCTGGGCGGGTACGCTCCTGGCCGCCGAGCCCGGGCGCAACGTGATCTTCGCCTACCAGCCGACCCGGACCGGCGCCGGGTTCGCGCTGGACGGCCGCCGCGACTTCATGGCCTCCAATGTCGAAGGCCAGTGGGCCGGCACCGACTTCAGCGGCGGGCCAGGGTCGACGACGGCCGAGATCTCCACGCTGTTCCGCCCGTCCGACGTGGTGGTCGGCGCCGACGGCGCCATCTACGTCAGCGACTGGATCGACCCGATCATCGGCTTCCATCAGGATCTGGACGACGCGACGTCAGGCGCGATCTACCGCATCGCTCCGAAGGGCTTCGTGTCGCGACCACCGCGATTCGACGCGTCCACGCTCGACGGCCTCGTGACGGCGTTGCGCTCGCCGGCGATCAACGTCCGCGCCATCGGCTTCATGGGCCTCAAGGCGCGTGGCGCATCGGCCGTGGATCCCGTCGCCGCACTGCTGGCCGATCCCGACCCGTACATTCGGGGCCGCGCCCTCTACCTCCTCTCCCAGCTCGGGCCGGACGGTCAGCGGCGCGTCGGCGACCCGGCCGACCTGCCCGATCCGGCGCTGCGCATCGCGGCCTTCCGGGCCATGCGACGGGCCGGGCTCGACGTGCTCCCGGTGGCCGCCCGCCTGGCACGCGACAGCGACGCCGGCGTGCGACGGGAAGTCGCCCTGTCGATGCGCGACCGCCCCGCCAGCGAGGCCCTGCCGATCCTGCACGACGTCGCCGCTCGCTTCGACGGCGTCGACCGCAGCTACCTCGAGGCCCTGGGGACGGGCGCCACGGGCAAGGAGTCGGCCCTGTACGACCGGCTCCGCCGCGATCTGGGACGCGGCGATGCGCTGGCGTGGTCGCCGGCCTTCGCCTGGGTCGCCTGGCGGCTGCACGTGCCGGCGTCCATCGACGCCTTCGCCCGACGCGCCGGGTCGTCGCGACTGCCCCTGGACCAGCGTCGGCGCGCCATGGACGCGCTCGCGTTCATCGACACGCGCGCCGCGTCCACGGAGATGATCGAGCTGGCGGCCACGCCGGGCCCGTTGAAGGAACCCGCCACATGGTGGGTGCTCAATCGTCTGTCGAACGACTGGGCCGACCACGACCTGCGGCCGACCCTCGAGCGTCGCGGCATCTACGACCCCGACACGCTGACCCTGACCGCTGCCGAACTGCCCCCGCGCGCGTCCGCCAGCGTGTCCCTTCGAGTGCCCGACGTGACCGCGCTCCAGGGTGATGCCACCCGTGGCCGGGAGGGGTTCACGCGCTGCCTGGGGTGTCACGCCCTCGGCGGCGTCGGCGCCGATGTCGGCCCGGCGCTCGATGGATGGACGCGCGGCAAGACCTTCGACGCGATCACCACGGCCATCGTCGATCCCGATGCCGGCATCGCGCATGGGTACGCCGGCACGACCGTCCGCACGAAGGACGGACTGACGATCCAGGGCCTGCTGATCAAGGACGGCGACCCGCTGATGATGCGCAGCATGGGCGGCGCCACCCAGGTCATCCCGCTCGACCGCGTCAAGGCACGCGAGCGGCTGCCCCGCTCGATCATGATGAGCGCCAGCGAACTCGGCATGACCGCTCAGGACGTCGCCGACGTCATCGCCTTCCTGCGCACCCGATGATGACGACGACCCGGGCAGCGATCGCCGATGGGGCTGGTGGCTTCAGCATCGAGGACATCGAGGTGGCGGCGCCTATCGCCGACGAAGTGCTCGTGGAGATCCGCGCGGCCGGCATCTGCCACACCGATCACGCGTCGCTGTCGTGGAAGCGGCCACTGGTGATGGGCCACGAAGGCGCCGGCGTCGTGCGCCAGGTGGGGCCGGGCGTGACGCACGTCGCGCCTGGCGATCGTGTCGTGCTCAACTGGTGCATTCCGTGCGGCACGTGCTTCCAGTGCCAGCGTGGCGACACCGTCCTCTGCGAGACGAGTCGACCGGCACACGTGATGGAGCCGTCGCGCGGGCATGCCCATGCCGACGGCACGACGTGGCGAGGCCGTCCCGTTGACCGGTCCTTCAACATCGGCACGCTGTCTGGCCTGGCGCTGGTGCGCAAGGAGGCCGTCACGCCGATGCCCGACGCGGTGCCCTTTCCGGTCGCCGCCATCAGCGGCTGCGGCGTGATGACCGGTGTCGGCTCCGTGATCAACGTCGCGCAGGTACGCACCGGCGAGAGCGTGGCGGTGCTCGGTTGCGGCGGCGTCGGCCTGAACATCGTCCAGGCGGCACGCATCGCCGGTGCGACGCCCATCGTCGCCATCGACACCAATCCTGCCGCACTCGCGCGGGCCCGCGCGCTCGGCGCGACCGACATCATCGAGGCGCGGCGCGACGACCCCGAGCTGCGCGACGCGGTCGAGTCCGTGCGCGTGCGCACCGGTGGACGCGGCGCCGACTACGCCTTCGAGGCCACGAGCGTGCCGGCGCTCGCCTTCGTGCCACTGCTCCTCGTGCGCGACGGCGGGCTCGCCCTGCAGGTCAGCGGCATCAACGACCCCGTGACGGTGCCGATGCCGTGGTTCATGTGGAACAAGCGCTACGTGACGCCGCTCTACGGCAGCTGTCAGCCGGCCCGTGACTTCCCGTGGATCTTCCGCCACTACCTGGAGGGCGACCTGCACCTCGATGCGCTGGTGACCCGGACGTATCACCTCGATCAGTTGGGTGCGGCCCTGGAGGACATGCTGACGGGCGCCAACGCCAAGGGCGTCATCGTCTTCGACCACGAGCGCATCCGCTAAGATGCGCGCACGATGAGGACCACATCGCAGGGGCGGCTCTCCCGCCGTGACTTCGCCCGCACGGCCGCGTCAGGTGCCTCCGCCGCCTGGGCCGCCTGGACGACCGTGCCGGAGAGCCTCCGGGCGGACGCGACCCGCGCGGTCGGCGCGCTTCGTCTGGCCACGTTCCGCTTCGACGTCACGCCACCCGTCGGCCATGCCCTCTGCGGCGGCTGGATCACGAGCGTGGTCGCCGTGGACGACCCGCTGGAAGCCAATGGCGTCGTGCTGCTCGGCGCCGGCGCGCCCATCGTCCTGTGTGCCGTGGACTGGACCGGCCTGCTCAACGTCGCGCACCTGCACTGGCGACAGGCACTGGCCGAGGCCGCGGGCACCACCCCCGATCGGGTGGCGCTGCACGTCGTACATCAGCACAACGCGCCGTTTGCGTGCCTCGACACCCAGCGCATCGTCGCGGCGTACCCGGGCCTGCCGCACGTGATCGCGCCGGCGTTCTTCGCCGAGTGCCTGCAGCGGGCGCACGCGGCCGTCTCGGCAGCGATCCCGCGGGCTCGCCGCATCACCCACGTGGCGGGGACGTCCACACGGGTCGACAAGATCGCGTCCAATCGTCGCGTCGCCCGCGACGCGGCCAACCAGGTCGTCGCCATGCGTGGCAGCGCGACGCGCGATGCCGCGTTGCGGGCGATGCCGGAAGGCCTGATCGATCCGCACGCGAAGACCGTCGCGTTCTACGAGGGTGCCGAGAGAGTGGCCGCCCTGCACTACTACGCGACGCATCCGATGAGCTACTACGGCGACGGGCGCGTCTCGAGCGACTTCGCCGGGCTGGCACGCAAGCGGCTGCAGGCCGCCGACCCGACCTGTGCCCACCTGTACTTCACGGGCTGCGCCGGCAACGTGACGGCCGGCAAGTACAACGATGGCAGCCCGGCCATGCGCGAGGTGCTGACGGGACGTCTGCACGAGGCGCTCGCCGCTGGCCTGACGCACCTGCGCCCGGTGCCGATCGCCGCCGTGTCGTGGACGTCGATCGACATCACGCCGCTGGCCAATCCGTTCCTCGATGCGGCGGCGCTGGCTCGCGACATCGCCACGCCCACCAACACGATCGTCAATCGCAATCGCCCGGCGTTCCAGTTGGCGTGGCTCGAGCGCATCGCGTCCGGCCTGCCCATCGTGATCAGCAGCCTGCGCGTCAACGACCTCGGTCTGCTGCATCTGCCTGCCGAGGCGTTCGTCGAGTATCAGTTGGCCGCGCAGGCCATGGTGCCGGGCCGTCTGCTCGCGACGGCCGCGTACGGCGACGGCGGCCCGTGGTACATCCCGACGGCCGGCGAGTACGAGTGCGGCGGCTACGAAGTGAGCATGGCGTTCAGCGACCGCAGCATCGACCCGACCCTGCGGGACGCCATCAGGCGCGTGCTCGCCGACGCGTGACGGAAGGCTGACGCCCCATCGTGTTTCGCACCATCGACATCTCCGACCCGCGCTTCGAGATGGACGGCCTGCGTCACGTGGCCGTCAAGAGCACCGCGCTGCGAGGGCGGGGCGACATCACTCTCTGGGCACCGACCGGTCAGGTCCCCACGGCGCTCGTCGTCCTCCTGCACGGCGTCTACGGCAGTCACTGGGGCTGGGCCCTGCGCGGCGGAGCGCACCGGACAGCCGCCCGCCTGTGTGCCGCCGGACAGATCCCGCCGGTCGCGCTGGCCATGCCGAGCGATGGACTTCGTGGGGATGGCACCGGCTACGCGCGCCACGCCGACGGGACCGACTACGAGCGGTGGATCGTCGAGGATGTGCCCGCGGCGGCGCGTCTGGCCCTTCCGGGCGTCCTCGACACGACACCCCTGTGCATCGCGGGCCTCTCGATGGGTGGCTTCGGAGCGCTCAGGATCGGCGCGCGACACGCGAGGCGCTTCCGCGCCATCTCGGGGCACTCGTCGATCACGGACGCGGTCCAGATGTCGGCGTTCATCGAGGAAGACACCGCGTCGCTCGGCTTCGCGCCGTCTGACACCTCGGTGCTCGATGCGATCGTCGGCGCCGGCGCGGCGTTGCCGCCACTCCGCTTCGACTGCGGCCTCGACGACCCGCTGATCGACGCGAACCGCGCGCTCCATGCGGCGCTGAACGACCGACGCATCCCGCACACCTACGAGGAGTTTCCAGGGGCCCACGAGTGGGCCTACTGGGAGGCGCACCTCGAGGACACGCTCCGCTTCTTCGGCGGCGCGCTGGCGTCGTCGTCGCGCTGACGGCTCAGCGAGCCGTGGCCAGCGCGGCGATCAGCCGACCCAGCGCTTCGAGGTCGCGCAGATCCAGCACCTCACCGGGCGAGTGACTGTAGCGGCCGGGCCACGACAGCCCCTGATTCGGCGCGCCCCAGAAGGTGAACGTGGTGCCGTCGGTGCCGCCCTGCGTCAGCCCCGTCTGGATCGCGATACCGGCGGACGCGGCAGCGCGGCGCGTCCGCTCCCGCTCGTGCTCGGGAGACACGCTGGAGCTCTCGATCGCCCGCAGCACGGGTCCCTGCCCCAGCGGCGCGTAGGCGAAGTGACGACGCTCCAGCGGCGTGTCGGAGGAGACGAACGTATCGATCGAGTAGATGCGCGTCGTGGTGGCCCCGAGTCGGCGGGCCACGGCCGCGGCTCCGAACAGGCCGCCTTCCTCGTGCACCGACCAGACGAAGTAGACCTTGCCGGGAAGCTGCGTCGGGTCGATGGCGTTGATGGCACGCAGCAGGGCCACCGTGCCGGCGCGGTCGTCGAGCGCTCGCGCCGTGTAGCGCGTGCGCCCGAGTCGGAGCCCTTCCTTGTGGCTGGTGACCTGCAATCCCACCGTCACGCCGCGCGCCGCCAGGCCAGCGGCGTCCAGACCGAACCAGGCCTGCGCCACGGCGGGCGTCTTCTGCTCGGCCGTCGAACGGATCCGGAAGACCCCTTTGAGCGGCGACGGCGCCGCCGCGGCCAGCGACAACGCCACCCAGCGCGACTCCTGGAGGCCCGTCCCGGTCGTGGTGCTCGGTGCACCCGGCGGGTCGAAGTGTACGAGGGCCGTCTGGCCCTCCCAGGCGGAGGCGGACACACCGCCCTGTGCGGTCAGCGTCACCGTCCCATCGCCGGCAATGGACTCGATGACGTACCCCACTTCGTCCATGTGGGCCATGAACACCGTGGCACCGTCGCCCGATCCGGCCGACACCGTGACATTGCCGATATCGTCGACCGACGCGCGTGCACGCGCCCAGGCCGGCAACGCCTCGAGCACGGCCCGACGCACGGACCACTCGTGAGCGGAGACCGCGTGACGCTCGACCAGATCGGTCAGCGCGGCAGCCGAGGCCGAGCGTGCCTCGTCCGTGTGCGCGACCCGCAGCGAGGCACGCGGCGGTGCCGCCACCCACGCCGTGTCGGGCCCGACACGAATGCCAGTGGCCGTCGCCGCCGTCTGCAGCAGCCACGCCGCCTCCGCCGCGGTCACCACTTCCATGTGAGAGCCCGCCTGCAGCACGGCCGGTGCCAGCCAACGGACCGTTCGGGGGCCGACGACACCGAGTCCTCCCGCGGCGGAGCCGAGGGTGCTCGTGGCCCTGTCCACATCGGCCCGGGCGTCCTCGCCCGGCGCGAGGATCGTCACCCGATCGACAGGTCCCCCGCGTGCGATGAGGGACGACAGGCCCACCCAGGAGAAGACCTCCTGCGCGCTGAGCACGAACGTCGTACGCCCTGGCGGGACCACGGCCTTCGCGGCCGCCGCCAGCGTGGCCACCGCCGCGCACCCGGCGCGCCGGCCCGCGTCGGGTCCGGCGACACCCCCCGCGATCGGCCAGGGCGGCAGGTGACGGGTCACGGGGTCGAGCAGCGCGATGCCCATCGCTTCGACGTCGGCCCGCGACTCAGCTCCCACATCGACCCACAGGTCGTCGGCGGTGGCGATGCGATCGGCGCGGTGCTGTTGCGCGAAATGGCCATTGCTGCGGGCCACGACGCCGGCCAGCGGTCCCGTCGCCGTCAGGATCCGCAGCTGCTGGGCCTCGAACTGCTGATCCCACAGCGGATGGCCCGAACCGCGTCCGATCCGGTGCACGCGCAGGTAGCCGTCGTCGGTGATCTGGGAGATGGCGTACGACGGACGATCGAGGGCGCACGCCACCACGTGGTGTGGCGTGCCCGTGCCCACCGTGGTCACGACGTTGCCCCACGCATCGGCGTGCCAGCCAGGCAGCGCCGCGGCCAGGGTCGGCGCCACACGCGGTTCGTCGCCCGTCGCGGCATCGACGGCGACCCACGACGCGATGGCCTCGAGACTGCGGTCCGAGACCTGCGCCCCTGCGGGGGCCGGACAAGCGGCCCACAGGGCCGACACGAGCACGAGGGCAGCAGCAGTGGGCGGCGATGACGGCATGGCGCGCAGTGTAGCGCCACGCTCGTCAGTTCACGCCACCGACGGCGCCCACACGATGCCGAGAATGGCGGCCAGCGCCAGCACGATCGAGCCGGCCACCAGGCACACCGCCATCGCGCGCCATGGCGTGGGGTAGTCGAGGGCATGCTCCACGGCCACGACGGCAGTGGCCAGCATCCAGAGCCCGGCAACCGTGAAGACGATGGCACTGAGGCCCGGCACGATGGCGAACACCAGCAGCACGCCCGGCGCGGCTGCAAACCCTGTCGTGCGCAACAGCTCGCCGAGGGTGACGCTGGTCACCGACGACGGCAGCACGTGGACCCCGACATGGAAGATCAGCACGCCCCACACGACCCACAGCGCGCACGCCACGACGCCCACGGCCGCCAGCGTCGCCGGATGCACGCCGTACCAGCCACCCGCACCGATTCCCGCGGCCACACTGGCCAGCACGACCGTGGCGGCCGCCTGCATCGTCGTGCCGCGATCGGCTTCGATGCCCTCGTACATGCCGCCATCCAGGGTGGCGGCTCCCATCAGGCGATACAGGTAGAGACCCATGGTCACTCCGTCAGGGCGCCTGCCGTTCCTGGAGGGACTCCAGGTGCCGGACGATGGCGCGGACACGCGCGCGCAGGGCCTCGGGGCCGCCCTGCGCCAGCGACGACGAGAAGGCATCACCCCAGACGGGCATGTCGGAGGGCCCGTGCGAGCCGATGCGCCTGCGCCCGTCGATCGCCTGGGCGACGGCTTCCTCGTTGAAGGTGCCGCCATGGATCCGCGACAGCAGCGTCAGGTTGGTGGGCGGGACGCGGAGGAACTCGACCATCGGGCCATTGCCGCGGCCCGAGAGGCCGTGGCAGCTTGCGCAGTACGAGCGGTACAGCGCCGG
>LNFM01012186.1_pt1 | contig 16621 bp, 17 predicted proteins | sample 596031 | NCBI WGS metagenome assembly LNFM01 (sample SAMN04254537, study PRJNA301005) | activated carbon metagenome | isolation source: dual media filters at the Ann Arbor, Michigan drinking water treatment plant | place: USA: Ann Arbor
GACGCCGGCCAGCCGCAGGACGACCTCGCGGCGGAGATTGTGGCGCTGGCTCAGGCGTAGCGGCGGCGGATCAGGAGGCTCGAGGCGACGGTCAGGATCAGCGTTGCGGTCATCAGGATGAAGGACACGGCGCCGCCGAAGGGCCAGTTGTTCTGCTGGGCGAAGGTGGAGAAGACCAGCGGCCCCATGGTCTGGAACTTCGGCCCGCCGAGCAGCACCGGCGTCGCATAGGCGTTCATCGCCAGGATGAAGGTGAGGATGACGCCGGCGAGAATGCCGGGCAGGGCGAGGGGAAAGAGCACGCGCGTCGCCATGGTCATGGGCGGGGCGCCGAGCGAGAAGGCGGCCTCTTCCACGTTGCGGTCGATGCCCTCGATGACGCTCTGCAGGGTCAGCACCATGAAGGGCAGGTTCACCGCAATGATTCCGATGACCACGGCGAGCTCGGTGTACATGATCTCGATGGGCTGGGAGATGACGCCCATCCCCATCAGCGTGGCGTTGACGAAGCCCTTGGAGCCGAAGGCGACCATCCAGCCGGCGGCGCGCACCGCGTTGCCGACGAACAGCGGCAGCACGATCGCCATGACCAGCAGGTTCTTGTAGCGCGACTGGGTGCGCGCCAGCACATAGGCCAGCGGAAAGCCGAAGATCAGGCAGAAGACCGTGCAGGCCACCGCGACGCGGACCGTGCGCCAGAGCACCTGCAGGTAGAAGGGGTCGGTGAAGAACTTGACGTAGTTGTCGAGGGTGAGCGCATCGACCATCAGCTGGCCGGGCACGAAGGCGTTCAGACTGTAGCGGAAGAGGATCGCGATCGGCACCATGAGGCCGACCGCGACGAAGAGGGTGGCGGGCACGAGAAGGCCCGCCGCCGTGAGGTTGCCGGGCTCGCCGACCGGACGCGTTGAAACTGCCGCCATGGCGAGCCCCCCGGCCTCCGATCAGGCCTTGAAGACCTTGTCCCACCACTCCTTCATCGCCGCGTCGTTCTTGGCGAGGAAGTCGTAGTCGAGGTCCTTCATCTTCTTGCTCTCGTCCTCGGTGAAGCCGATGCGCTTCTGCAGGTCCGGGGCGACGACCGCGTTGGTGACGGTCGGGCCGAAGCCCATGTCGATGGCGAAGTTCTCCTGCGCACCCTTCTCCAGCATGGCGTCCATGTAGGCGTAGGCGCCGGCCTTGTTGGGCGCGTTCTTCGGGATCATGAAGCCGGAGACATAGGCCATGGTGCCCTCGCTCGGCGCCGCCGCCTCGACGGTGATGCCGGCGTTCTGCCACTGCACCGCGCGCGCCTTCCACATCATGCCGATCGAGATTTCCTCGGTCTTCATCGCCTGGGCGAAGGCCTCGTTGGTAGGATAGATGCGGGCGCCGCCGCGCTTCGCGGCGAGGAGAAGCTCCTTGCCCTTTTCCAGCGCGGTCATGTCACCGGCGGCGGCGAGGCCGGCGGCGAGCATGACGAACTGGTACTGGATGTCGATGAAGCCGAGCTTGTTGCCGTATTTCGGATCGAAGCAGTCCTTGTAGGAGGTCGGCGCGGGGGTCACGAGCTTCGGGTTGTAGACCACGACCTTGCCCGAGATGATGTGGCCGACGCCGTAGGGATACTTGGCGATTGGAATGAGGTTGGCGGCGTTCTTGAGCTTGGAATAGTCGATCGGTTCGGCGACCCCCGCGGCGTTCATTTCGAACATCTGGGCCGCGGAAAGTCCCTGGATGTCGGTCGTGCCGCGCGGCAGGCGGCGCTCGGCCACCATCTTGGCGCGGCGCGGGGCGTCGGAGGCCTGGTCCTGGACGACCTCGAAGCCCTTGGACTTCAGGAACGGCTCCTCGACGTTCTTGGCGAGGAGGCGGGCGTAGTCGCCGCCCCAGGTGCCGACGACGACCCGGCCGGCGGCCTGGGCGGAGGCCGGCGAGCCGGCGGCGGCGGGCAGCAGGGCGCCTGCGGCCGCGAGGCCCATGCCCTTCAGCGTGGTGCGCCGGTCGATTGCCTTGGTGAACTTCGTCATGTCGATGTCTCCCTTCTGGATTCCCAGTTGGCGGCGGTGCCGCGGGTTCATGCAGCCTCGCGTGGAAAGACGAGGCAGGCCGAGGCCGGCCAGCCGACCTCGATCGTGTCGCCGACCGCGGGCACGTGCCCGTCGGAGCGGTTGGGGATCTGCACCACCACGTGGTCGGCGGCGTTGAGGCGCACGTGCACGTCCAGCAGCGCACCGAGATAGGAGACGAAGGTGACGGTGCCGGCCGCGTGGTTGTCGAGGCCCTGGGCGGCGGCGCCGAGCGTCAGGCGCTCCGGGCGCAGGGCGACGGTGGCGGGGCCCGCTTCTGCGGCGGCGGGGCAGGAGAGGGTAAGGCCGCCGTCGGAGCGGAAGGCGCCGGGCCCGGTCACGGCGCCGGAGATCATGGTCGAGCGGCCGACGAAATCGGCGACGAAGAGGTCGGCGGGGCGCTCGTAGAGGTCGGACTGGGTGCCGACCTGGCGCACCGCGCCGTCGGACATCACCACCAGCCGGTCGGCCATGGTGAGGGCCTCCTCCTGGTCGTGGGTGACCATGACGGTGGTGAGGCCGAGCTGCTGCTGCAGGGCGCGGATCTCGAGGCGAACCTCGAGGCGCAGCTTGGCGTCGAGGTTGGAGAGCGGCTCGTCGAGGAGGAGGACGTCGGGGCGGATGACCAGGGCGCGGGCGAGGGCCACGCGCTGCTGCTGGCCGCCGGAGAGCTGGCGCGGGTAGCGCTCGCCGAAACCGTCGAGGCGGACGAGGCGGAGGGCCTCCGTGACGCGCGGGCCGATCTCGGCCTTCGGCACCTTGCGCATCTCCAGGCCGAAGGCGACGTTCTCGGCCACCGTCATATGGGGAAACAGCGCGTAGCTCTGGAAGACGAGGCCGGCATTGCGCTTCCACGGCGGCAGGCTGGTGACGTCGGCCTCACCAATGCGGATCGATCCGCCGCTCGGCGGCACGAAGCCGGCGATCATGCGCAGGGTGGTGGTCTTGCCGCAGCCGGAGGGCCCCAGCAGCACGAGGAACTCGCCGTCCTGGACGTCGAGCGTCACCGAGCGGACCACCGGGTGGTCGCCGTAGCGCTTGGTCAGACCGTCGAGGGAGAGGGAGGCCATGGATCAGACGACTCGGGCAAGTTTCACGTAGCGGTCGGTGATCACCATGGCGACCGCGATGACGAGGATCTGCAGGACCGAGACGGCGGCGACCGTCGGGTCGATCTTCCATTCGAGGTACTGCAGGATGGCGATGGGCAGGGTGATGCGCCCCGGCCCGACGAGGAAGAGGCTCATCTCCAGATTGCCGAAGGAGGTGACGAAGCCGAACAGGGCGCCCGCGACGACGCCGGGCCGGATGGCCGGCAGCGTGACGCGGAAGAAGGTGGTCCACTGGTTGGCGCCGAGGCTCTGGGCGGCCTCCTCCGCCGCGCGGTCGAGGCCGGCAAGGCTCGCGGTGACGAGGCGCACCGTCCAGGGGATCACGAGCAGGGTGTGGCCGGCGACGAGGCCGCCGAGTGAGCCGAGGATCGGCAGGCCGGTGGCGATCTCGGTCTCGATCTGGAAGACGTAGATAGAGGTGCCCATGACGACGCCCGGCACCACCAGCGGCAGCAGCAGGAACTGGTTCACGGCGGCGCTGCCGGTGAACTGCCGGCGGGCGAGGATGAGGCTCGCCGGCACGGCGATCAGGAGGCCGATGGCGGTCGCCGCCACCGCCACCTGCAGGCTGGTGGAAAAGCCGGTGACGAAGTTGCGGTTGGCGGCGATGGCGCCGAACCACTTCAGCGAATAGCCCTCCGGCGGGAAGGAGGGGATTTCCTGGGCGAAGAAGGCGAGCCAGGTGACGAAGATGAGCGGCAGGAGGATGAAGCCGAGCGTCGCCCAGGCGACGCCGTAGAGCGCCAGCCGGCCCCATATGCGCCCGTCCAAGGTCATGCCGGCGATCCCGTCATCGTGGTCCGATCAGGAGAGCTGGTTCTTGTGCATGCGTCCGCCCTGCATGATCAGGGCCAGATGCGCGCCCTGCTTGGTCAGCAGCGACAGATCCTTCAGCGGATTGCCGTCGACGAGCACGGCATCGGCATAGGCGCCGGCCTTCAGCGTGCCGATCTTCCCCTCGCGGCGGCAGAGCTTCGCCGCGTGCATGGTGGTCGAGCGGATCACTTCGATGGCGGGGAGAACGCGGCCGCGGATGACGAATTCCTCGGACTGATGGCGGTGCATCTCGCCGAGGAGGTCGGAGCCGTAGGCCATGGTGAGCTTGGCCTTGTGCATGATCTCCAGCGACTTCATGCCGGCGATCTTCACGGTGTCGACCTTGGCGACCGAGATCGGGTCGAGGCCGAGGGCGGGACCCTCGACGCCGAGATACTCGTAGGTGACGAGCGTCGGGCAGGCGATGGCGCCCTTTTCGGCAGCGAACTTCGCCGTCTTGGACTGGATGAGGTTGCAGTGCTCGAGGCTGTGGACGCCGCATTCCACGGCGCGGCGGATCGCCTCGTCGGTGTAGAGGTGCGCGGCGACATAGGTGCCGGCATTGGTCGCCTCCTCGACGGCGGCGCTGATCTCGTCGCGCGAATAGCCGAGGAAGTGGATGGGGTCGTTCGGCGAGGCGACGCCGCCGTTCGCCATGATCTTGATGAAGTGGGCGCCCTGCTTGATCTCCTCGCGGCAGGCCTGGCGCACGGCGTCGACGCCGTCGGCGAGGCGGCCGAGGGAGCCGAGGGTGCGGGTCCAGGTCTCGGGGTCGCGGCGGTCGTAGCGCGAGCGCGAGTCGCCGTGGCCGCCGGTCTGGGAGAGGGCCTTGCCGGGAATGATGAGGCGGGGGGCCTCGATCAGGCCCTGCTCCTGCGCCTCGACGAGCGGATAGGTGGCCCCGCCGAGGTCGCGCACGGTGGTGAAGCCGCGGTCGAGCATGCCCTTCATGATACGGGCGGCGCGGTAGGCGATGAGCGCGTCGGGCACCAGCGCGTTCTGGCCGATGTTGACCATGGTCGCGATGACGTGGACGTGGCAGTCGATGAGGCCGGGCATGAGCGTGCGCTTGCCGCAGTTCACGACGGTGGCCTTCGAGGCCTTGATCGGCTTGTCGGAGAGTTCCTTGACCTTGTCGCCCTCGACCAGCAGTTCGTAGCCCTCGACGAGTTCGTCGGCGACGGCCGGATCCAGCAGGCGGAAGTTGCGGAACAGGGTCAGGCTCATGGCGGCGTCCTCACGCGGGCAGGCGGTCCGTCGGGCGTTCCCGGCCGCCGGAAGAAGCGGCCGGCGGTGGTGGCTGGAACGACCAGCTTATCCTCATTTTCGCCAGTGGCGCAGTACCGGCGTTCTGTCGGCGCGCATCCGTGCATATTTTATACACGTGCGCAAGATCGCGTCACGGGATCGCGGCGATGCATTCGATCTCGATGTCGAAGGGCGCCGGCCAGGGGTTGATTCCGGCGCTCGTGCGGGCTGGAAAACCGTCGGGAAAGCGCTCGCGGTAAAGGGCGTTGACCGTGCCCATCAGCTTGGGATCGGTGATGAAGACCGTCGTCTTCACCGCCATGGCGAGGGACGAGCCGGCGAAGGCGAGGGTCGCCTCCAGCGCGTCGAGGGCCGCGCGGGTCTGCACCGCGATGTCGCCGCGGACGATGTCGCCGGTGCGGAGGTCGACGGGCGGCATGCCGCAGGTGAAGAGGAGGTCGCCGGCCCGCACGAGGGCGGAGGTGGGCGCGCCGAGGCGGCGGATCGCCTCGGAGATGACGGGGACCTCGATGACCTGACGCTTCATGATCCCTGCCGCCGGTGGCGCCTTCTCACTGGAGCGTCAGCCAACCGCGCCCGCGCCTGTATGGCAAGCGTCAGGCAGCCGCCTCAGACGATGCGCACCTTGCGGTCGCCCCAGTAGCGGTCGCGCAGCACCTTCTTGTAGAGCTTGCCCGTCGGCAGGCGCGGCAGGGCGTCCATGAAGTCGATGGAGCGCGGGCATTTCTGCACCGACAGATGCGCGCGGCAGAAGGCCATGAGTTCGGCGGCGAGCGCCTCGCCCGGCTCGTGGCCCGGCATCGGCTGGATCACCGCCTTCACCTCTTCGCCGAAGTCCTCGTTGGGCACGCCGAAGACGGCGGCGTCGGCAACCTTCGGATGGGTGATGAGCAGGTTTTCGCATTCCTGCGGGTAGATGTTCACCCCGCCGGAGATGATCATGAAGGTCGAGCGGTCGGTCAGGTACAGATAGCCCTCGTCGTCGACATAGCCGACGTCGCCGACGGTCGACATGGTGCCGTCGGCCGAGCGCGAGGCGGCGGTGCGCTCGGGATCGTTGAAATAGACGAAGGGATTGGCGGTCTTGAACCAGATCTCGCCCGGCTCGCCCTTCGGCGCCGGGTTCATGTCGGCGTCGAGGATGTGCAGGTCGCCCATCAGCACCTTGCCCACCGTGCCGCGATGGCTGAGCCACTGCTCGCTGTCGCAGGCGGTGAAGCCCATGGCCTCCGTCGCCCCGTAGTATTCGTGGATGATCGGCCCCCACCAGGCGATCATGTCCTCCTTCACCTGCGGCGGGCAGGGCGCGGCGGCGTGGACGGCGATCTCCAGCGAGGAGAGGTCGTAGCGGGCGCGTACCTCGATCGGCAGCTTGAGCATGCGCGAGAACATGGTGGGCACGAGCTGGCTGTGGGTGACGCGGTACTTCTCGACCAGGGCGAGATAGGCCTCGGGGTCGAAGTGCTCCATCACGATCACCGTGCCGCCGCGGCGGATGGCGAGGCCGACGGCCGCCTGTGGCGCCGAGTGATAGAGCGGGGCGGGCGACAGGTAGACCATGTCGTCGCGGTAGCGCCAGAGCTTGTCGAGGAAGGTGTAGAGCGGCAGCGGCTCGGAGGGCGGGTTTTCGGGCAGGGGGCGCAGGATGCCCTTCGGCCGGCCCGTCGTGCCGGAGGAATAGAGCATGGGCGTGCCGAGCGCCTCGTCAGGGATCGGCGTCGGCGGGAAAGCGGCCACCGCGGTGGCGAAGTCGGGATGGACCCTGTCGGCAGGGTCGCCGTCGACCACGAGGCAGAGCTCGACGTTCGGGCACTGCTTCAGCGCCTGCAACGCCACGTCCTTCTTCGACCGCGAGGTGATCAGCAGCCGGGATTCGCTGTTGTTGAGGATGTAGGCAAGCTCGTCCGCGAGCAGGTAGGAGTTGACGCAGGTGTAGTAGAGCCCGGCCCGCTCGCCGGCGCCGCAGGCCTCGAGATAGCGGGCGTTGTTCTCCATGAAGATGGCGTAGTGGTCGAGGCGCTTGAGGCCCTGGGCGCGCAGCAGGTGGGCGAGGCGGTTCGCCCGCGCCTCGAAGTCGCGATAGGTCACGGTCTCGCCGGACCCGGCCATGATGAAGGCGGCGCGTCCGGGATGGGCCTCGGCGTGGTGCCCGGGATACATGGATCGGCTCTCGTGGGCTGACGGGCGGGTCGGGGAAGAGGCGGCGCGGTCGCCCGCGCCGCCAGGTCTCTCCTCAGGACGTGCTCTCGTTGGAGAGGACGTCGCCGAAGAGCTCGAAGCTCTCGCCCTTGACCCGGGCGAGCTGCACCGACTGGATCGGGTAGAAGTCGGTCGGCGAGGTGTTGACCTTGATGCCGGGCAGCAGCAGCGGCGACTCGAAGCCCTTCAGGTTGGCCGCCTCCTTCATGACGTTCTCGCGCGTCAGGTTGTCGCCGGCCTGCTTCAGGGTCTGCAGCAGGGTGTGGGCGACGGAGAAGCCGAAGTTGTGGCCGTCGTCGCGGATGTCGGCATTGGGCATGTACTTGGCCATGAAGGCCTTCCACGCGACCACGTCCGGCGAGTTCACCCACTGCGGATCGTTGGCGTCCTTGCGGTAGAGGGCGACCATGATGCCCTGCGAGTTCTCGATGCCGGCCGGCTTCAGCACCGAGCCGAAGGACGAGGACACGTTGTTGAGGTAGTGGACCGGCTTCCAGGCGATCTCCGCCGCCTTCTTGATCGCCTGCGCCGCGAACTTCGGCGTGGTGATGTTGAAGAACACGTCGGCGCCGGAATTCTTCAGCTGGATCATCTGGCTGTCGACGGTCGGGTCGGTCACCTCGTAGGTCGACAGCTGGACGATCTTGCGCTCGTTGGCGGCGCCGAGGCCCTGCTTGAAGCCGTTGAAGTAGTCCTTGCCGTAGTCGTCGTTCTGCATCAGCACGCCGATCTTGGCGTCGGGCTTGGTCGACAGGATGTGCTTGGCGTAGATCGCGCCCTCGGTGACGTAGTCCGGCTGCCAGCCCATGGTCCAGGGGAACTGGCGCGGGTTGCCCCACTTGGAGGCGCCGGTGGCGACGAAGAGCTGCGGCACCTTGCGCTGGTTGAGGTAGCGCTGGATGGCGGTGTTGGAGGGCGTGCCGAGCGGGTTGAAGACGAGCAGGACCTTGTCCTCCTCGACCAGCTTGCGCACCATTTCCACCGCCTTGGGCGGCGAGTAGCCGTCGTCGTAGGTGATGAAGTTGATCTTGCGGCCGTTCAGGCCGCCGGCGTCGTTGACCATCTTCATGACGGCTTCCGACGTGCGGCCGATGACGCCATAGGCCGAGGCGTTGCCCGAATAGGGCATGATGTTGCCGATCTTGATCTCGGTGTCGCTGGCGCCGTCGTCGTAGCGCTTCTGGGCGATGGCGGGGGCGAAGACCGGCGTCACGGCGAGGGCGCCGAGGCCGGCGAGGACCGTTCTGCGTTTCATCTCAGTCATGGGGTATTCCTCCGGGTGGATGGCGCGGTCTTCTGTGGCCGCTTGGGGCTTGGACAGTGTCTCGATGCACTGCTGTCAGATCAGGGCGGCGCGTCAGCCTCCCTGGGGTGGTCGCCTCAGCCGCGCCCAGAGGGCGGCGAGGCCGCCGGCGATGCCGCCGGGCATGACGTAGATCAGCACGATGAGGGTGATGCCGTAGAGCGTCCAGGGCTGCAGCTCGAGCGGCAGGTGGATCGCCTGCGTCAGCTTCTTCGTCATCGCGTCGGCATATTTCTCGATGAACTGGACGAAGACGCCGCCGATCACCGCGCCGGGGAGCGAGGCGACGCCGCCGACCACCGCACCGACGAGGATGGCGATGGAGAGCTCGAAGCGGAAGCTGTCGGGCGAGACGAACTCGAAGATGATGGCGTGCAGGGCGCCGGCGATGCCGACATAGAGGGCGGAGATGCCGAAGACCGTGGCCTTGTAGCGCGAGGTGTCGATGCCCATGGTGCCGGCGGCGAGGGTGTGGTCGCGGATCGCCACCATGGCGCGGCCGGGGCGGGAGTTCAGGAGGTTGCGCGCCATCCAGAACATGCCGACGGCGACGATCAGCACGACGAGATACATCCACTGGTCGCCGGAGAGCGGCAGGCCGAAGGGCGCGTCGGGCTTCAGGAGGTTGATGCCCATGACGCCGTTGGTCAGCGGCTCGAGGTGCTTGTACTTCAGCATCTGCGGCACGGCGATGGCGAGGCCGAAGGTGGCGAGCGCCAGATAGTGCCCCTCCAGCCGGAGGGCCGGCAGGCCGAAGAGATAGCCGATGACGAAGCACAGGATCGCCGCGGCCGGCAGGGTCAGCCAGTAGTTGACGCCGAACTGCTCGATGAGGATCGCCGCCGTGTAGGCGCCGACGGCGAAGAAGGCACCGTGGCCGAGGGAGATCTGGCCGTTGAAGCCGGTGAGCAGGTTCAGGCCCAGCACGGCGATCGCATAGACGATCATCAGGCTGAGCTGCAGGAAGGTGAAGTTCGAGATGAAGCCGGACTTGCCGACCAGGAAGGGCAGGGCGGCGGCGAGCACGAGAAACCCGACGAGCAGCGTGCGCGTCAGGTTGCGCGCGCCGTCCGCGGCGGCCGGAACGGTCGATGTGATGGCGGTCATGGCTACACCCTCTTGACGGTGGTGCGGCCGAACAGGCCGGCGGGCTTCAGGGTGAGGATGGTGATGACGATGATCAGGGCCACGGTCAGCTTCTCGCCGTTGCCGACGATGTAGATGCCGAAGGTCTTCTCGGTGAGGTTGCCGAAATAGGCGACGAGGTTTTCCAGAACGCCCACCATGAAGCCGCCGAACACGGCGCCGGCCGGGTTGGAGATGCCGCCGACCAGCGCCCCGGCGAAGCCGTAGAGGAGGATCGAGGCCATCATGTTGGGCTCGAGGTAGACGACGGGGGCGACCATGGCGCCGGCCACCGCGCCGACCGCCGCGGCGAGGCCCCAGCCGAGGGCCAGCATCCAGTCCACCTTGACGCCGACGAGGCGCGCCGAGACCGGGTTCTGCGCCGCCGCCCGCATGGCGAGGCCGAGCGGGGTGAAGCGGAAGAAGGCGAAGAGCGCGAAGAGCATCAGCAGCGAGACGACGATCATGCCGATCTGGTGCGAGCCGATGTAGCCGGAGCCGGCGAAGGTCACGGTCGGGAAGGGCGAGGGGAAGTTCTTGATCGTGTGGCTCCAGATGCCGCCGGCCAGCGAGTGGAAGATGGCCAGGAGCCCGATGAAGACGACGACGATGGAGAGCACCGAGGCGTTGTGCAGCGGCCTCAGGATGACCCGTTCGATGGCGACGCCGAGGAGGAAGGAGAAGAGGATGGTGAAGCCGAGGGCCGGCCAGAACGGAAAGCCCCACTGGATGAGCTGCCAGCAGATATAGGTGGAGAACATCGCCATCTCGCCCTGGGCGAAGTTCAGGTGGTCGGTCGCCGTGAAGATCATCACCAGGGCGAGGGCGACGAGCGCATAGATCGCCCCCGACGCCAGTCCCGATGCGATCTGCTGGATCAACTGTTCCATGCGTCTTCCTCTGTCCTCTGCTGCCGGCTCAGTAGCCGAGGTAGGATTTGCGGATGCCCTCGTCGTTCTTCAGCTCGGCCGACGGTCCCGACATGACGACGGTGCCGGTCTCCAGCACGTAGGCGTTCTCGGCGAGGTTCAGCGCCAGCGCCGCGTTCTGCTCGACGAGGAGCATGGAGACGCCGGCCTCCTCGTTGATCCGCCGCATGATGTGGAAGATCTCCTGGACGATGAGCGGGGCGAGGCCGAAGGAGGGCTCGTCCAGCAGCATCAGCCGGGGGCCGAGCATGAGGGCGCGGGAGATGGCGAGCATCTGCTGCTCGCCGCCGGAGAGCGTGCCGGCCTGCTGGGCGATGCGCTCCTTCAGGCGGGGAAAGTAGGTGAAGACGAGGTCGAGGTCGCGCTTCACGCCGGACTTGTCGCGCCGGCCGTAGCTGGCGATCTTGAGGTTCTCCTCGACCGAGAGGCCGACGAAGGTGCCGCGGCCCTCCGGCACGTGGGCGACGCCAAGGCGGGTGATGTCCTCGGTCGCCATCTTGTCGATGGGGCGGCCATCGAAGACGATGCTTCCCTCGCGACGGACAAGGCCGCTGATCCCCCGCAGCGTTGTGGTCGCGCCGAGCAGGGTCGTGATGCCGCCCTGGGCGAGGGTGAAGCTCAGGCCGTGGAGCGCTTCCGTCGCTCCGTAATAGGCCTTGAGGCCGCTGATCTCGAGAAGAGGCGCCATGGCTCAGGCCCCCGTCCCGAGATAGGCGCGGATGACCTCCGGATCGCGCTGCACCTCGGCGGGCGTTCCGTCGGCGATCTTCTTGCCGAAGTCGATGGCCACCACCTTGTCCGAGACGGACATGACCAGGCTCATGTGATGCTCCACCAGCAGCGTGGTGACCTTCTGGATTTCGACGACGCGGCGGATCTGTTCCTTCAGGACCTCGATCTCGTCGTGGTTGAGGCCGGCGGCCGGCTCGTCGAGGAGGAGGAGTTTCGGCCTTGCCGCGAGCGCGCGGGCGAGTTCGACGCGCTTGCGGATGGGGAAGGGCAGGGGACCTGCCGGCATGGCCGCGAAGGGCTCGAGGCCCATGAAGGCGACGAGCTCGCGGGCGCGGTCCTCGATCGCCTTCTCCTCGGCGGCGACGCCGCTCAGCCGCAGCACCGAGCGCAGGAAGCCGGCATGGGTCTGGCTGTGACAGCCGACCTTGACGTTGTCGAGCACCGACATGCGGTCGAACAGCGCGACGTTCTGGAAGGTGCGCCCCATGCCGATCTCGGCGATGGCGTGGCGGGGGGCGTTCATGATCGAGCGCCCCTCGAAGAGGATGTCGCCCTCGTTCGGGATGTAGAGGCGGCTCAGGCAGTTGAACAGGGTCGTCTTGCCCGCCCCGTTCGGGCCGATCAGCCCGACGACGTGACCGGGCAGGACATCGAACGAGATGCCGTTCAGTGCGATGATGCCGCCGAAGCGAACGGAAATGTCGCGGACGGCCAACAGCGGCGCCTGGACGGATTCCGGATGTGCGTCGGCAAAGCCAACGGATGTCATTGGCCGTTATCCTCCCTGGAAGCCCTGCGCTTTTTGCGCTGCCGTTTTCGGCGCGGCCTTATCGTTGGAGGCAGTGTGATCAGATATGCGCGGCGGCTGCAATGCCTGCGGAGCCGCTTTCTCGGCGTGCCGCAGTGCGGGACGAGCCGGCAACATACTCACCGGTACGTTACCGGGGCAGGCAAAAAGAATGAAATCTCATTCCATTAGCCGAAACTGCCGGGCATGGGGTCGCCGCCGCCCTCTTTCCAAAGACGGAGGTGATTTCGCGGTGCGGGACGCATCCCGGGAGCCTTCGCGTCAGGCCGCGGAGGCGAGAACCCGGTTGCGGAGCGTGCCGAGGCCGGCGACCGAGAGCTCGATCACGTCGCCGTGGGAGAGGAAGCGGTCGTGCTCCAGACCGCAGCCGCCGTTCACCGTTCCCGAGCCGAAGACCTCACCCGGCCTGAGGGTCTCCGAGCGCGAGACATAGGCGATCATGTCCTCGAAGGAATGCAGCATTCCGGCCGTGCTGCTGTCGGTCCAGACCTGGCCGTTGACCCGCGCGGTGGCGGCGAGGCTGTAGGGATCGGCGACCTCGTCGGCGGTGAGGATGTAGGGGCCGAGAGCATTGCCGGCGTCGAAGCTCTTGCCCTTGGCGGGGCCGAGCATGCCGGCCATTTCCGCCAGCTGGGCGTCGCGGGCGGAGAAGTCGTTGAAGATCGTGTAGCCGAAGATGTGCCGGCCGGCCTCGCCGTGGTCGATGTTCGACCCGCCGCCCCACAGGACGGCGGCGAATTCGAGCTCGTAGTCCATCAGCTTCGAATAGTCGGGCCAGACGATGTCGCTGTCCGGGCCGACGATCGAGAAGCGGTTGGTGAAGTAGTAGATCGGCCGTTCGCGATAGACCTTCGGCACCTCGGCATCGGGCTTCAGCGCCTGGGCGGCGGCCTCGTCCCCCTTGGCGCGCGCGATGATCCGCCTCATCCCCACCGGCGCGTCGAGGATGTGGCGGGGGAAGACGGAGAAGTCGCGCACCTGCGGCGGCACGGGGATCGGCGCCAGCAGCCGCACCCGCGACAGCGGCCGGGCGATGTCCTCGTCGATCCTGTGGGTGGCCGCGAGGTCGCGGGCCTTGTCGAGGGCGCGCGGGCCCGCCTCGATCAGCGCCAGCATGGAGCGGAAGGCGGTCGCCGGCACATGGTCGCGGTGGGCGGCCGTGGCGAGGTCCAGCACGTGCTCGTCGCCCTCCGGACCGATGATGGCGCCGAGGCGGTCGCGGCCGTGCGAGCCGACGAAGGTGACGAGCTTCATGGGTCTCAGTCCTCGAAGATGGCGACGGCCCGGCAGAAGCCGGCCGAGGCTTTGTGGATCTTGAACGGGAAGCAGGAAATGGTGAAGCCGGTAGCGGGCAACTGGTCGAGATTGGTCATCTTCTCGATATGGCCATAGGCGCGCACCATGCCGGCGCGATGGCCCTCCCAGATGAGGCCGGCATCGCCGGTCTCGGCATATTTGCGCGCGGTGTGGACGAAGGGCGCGTCCCAGCTCCAGGCGTCCGTGCCGGTGATCCTCACGCCCCGTTCGGTCAGGTACAGCGTCGCCTCCCGCCCCATGCCGCAGCCGCGGCCGACATAGTCCGGCTCGCCGTAGCGGGCGCCGGCGGCGGTGTTGACCACGACGATGTCGAGCGGCTGCAGGGTGACGCCGGTGCGCTCGAGTTCCGCCTCGACGTCCGCCGGGGTTGCGACGTAGCCGTCGGGGAAATGGCGGAAATCGAGCTTCACGCCGCGCTGGAAACACCAGTCCAGCGGCATCTCGTCGATGGTCCAGGCGGGCTTGCCGCCGTCGGTGGTCGAATGGAAGTGGTAGGGCGCGTCCAGATGGGTGCCGTTGTGGGTGGAGACGTTGAGCTGCTCCACCGCCCAGCCCTCGCCGCCCGGCAGGTCGTCCTGCGTCAGGCCGGGAAAGAAGGGGAGGATCTGGGCGACCGACTGCTTGTGGTCGACATAGGTGATCGAGGGCAGGGCCGAGGGCGGATCGGAGGCGATGTCGGCGCGCAGGGCCACGGAGAGGTCGATGATGCGGCGGGGCAAGGGAGGTCTCCTCGAAGGGGATGTCGGTCAGTGGTCGTCGGGCGGGGCTGTGGCGAGAGCCTTCAGCCCGGCCGCGGCGAAGATGACGGCGCGGGACAGCATGGCGTCGGTGTCCTCGTCGCGGGCCGCTCCGCCCGACAGGCGGTCGGCGCGGCCGGTCGGCGCCATCTGGGTGAGGGCGGCGCCGACGACGAAGAGGTAGCCCCAGGTCGCCTCGGCGCGGCCGAGGCCGGGGAGCGCGCCCATGAGGGCGGCGATGAAGCGCTCGGCCATGGAATCGTAACTGCGGGCGACGAGCCCCTTCTGCCAGTCTCCCTCCGCCGTGCTGGTGGCCAGGATGAGGGAGGCGAAGCGGCTGCCGCCGCGGCTCGGATCATGGCCGGCCTCAATGGTCGGGCGCAGCAGGGCCTCCACGATGTCCTCGACGGTCGGCCGGCCGCGCGCCAGCATGACGTCGAGCCGCGCCAGCCGGATGCGGTTGATGGCCCCGGAGCGGCGGGTGAACATGGCCTCGAACAGGCCTTCCTTGGTCTTGTAGTGGTAGTGGAGCAGCGCCTGGGCAACGCCGGCCGCCTCCGCGATCGCGCGCATCGACGCTCCCTCGAAACCGCGCGCCGCGAACAGGGCCTCCGCCGCGTCGAGGATGTCCTCCTTCGCGGTCGCCTTGGCAGTCCCGGCGGTGTGCCCGGCCATGCGCCCTCTCGCTGATCGTGCGATCAGTCAAGGCCATCGCCGCAGCGGGCTCAAGATCGGTCGATCAGGGGAGGGCGGGTTCAGTGCTCGGCGGCATTGCGCTTTCGCGTCGCCGCCGCCTTCCTGGCCGAGGCCGAGCGTTCCGCCGCGCTGCGCGAGGCGCTGGTCGCGCCACCCTTCGCGCCGCCCCGCTTGGCCGAGACCTTGGTATCGGCCTTGCCGCGGCCGGAGCCGGACCTGTTGCCGCCGCCGCTCTCCGTGTTGACGGTGGCCCAGGCAATGGCCTCGGCCCGCTTCTCCGAGGTTCCGCGCTCCTCGTAGCTCTTCTCGATGTGCTCGGCCTTGCGCTTCTGCTTGTCCGTATAGGCCGACTTGTCGCCCTGGGGCATCGCCGCCTCCTGTTCGGGGGAATGTTCAAGAGCCAACCTGTCGGGCAGGCTCCGGTTCCAGCGCTTCGACCGGAGGTCCCATGGCCGCGACGCAAGACGGACCCATCCCGCTGAGGATGGTGAAGGCCAACGGCATCGCGATGCGCATCGCCGAGCTGGGGGAAGGACCGCTGGTCCTGTTCTGCCACGGCTGGCCGGAGGGGTGGGCCTCCTGGCGCCACCAGATGCGGGCGGTGGCGGCGGCCGGGTACCGTGCTGTGGCGCCCGACATGCGCGGCTACGGCCATACCGACGCCCCGCACGAGATCGAGCGCTATTCCATCCTCGACCTCGTCGCCGACCAGGTGGAGCTCGTGAAGGCGCTGGGGGCGGAGAGCGCGGTGGTGGTCGGCCACGACTGGGGCGCGCCCGTCGCCTGGCACTGCGCGCTGCTGCGCCCGGACGTCTTCCGCGCCGTGGTCGGCATGAGCGTGCCCTGGACGCCGCCGGGCTACAGCGACCTGCTGACGGCGCTCGAGAAGCTCGGCATCCGCGACTTCTACATGCAGTATTTCCAGGCCCCGGGCGTCGCCGAGGCCGAGCTCGACCGCGATCCCGAGGACAGCCTCAAACGCATCTATTTCGACGGGTTTGGCGACCGGACCGGCCGCCGCAAGTCGATGATCCGCCTGAAGACGCCGGGCGGCCTCATCGCCAACACCGATCCGCCGGGGGAGCTTCCCGCCTGGCTGCCGCCGGCGCACATGGCCTATCTCGCCGGGCAGTTCGCCCACTCCGGCTTCCGCGGTGGCCTCAACTGGTACCGCAACCTCAGGCGGAACGCGGCGCTGACGGCGCCCTGGCGGGGCCAGCCGATCCGGCAGCCCTCGCTCTTCATCGCCGGGACGAACGACGGGGTGATGCATTTCCCCGCCTCGAACGCGCAGATCGAGGCCTATCCGAAGACGCTGCCGGGTTGCCGCGGCGTGCACCTCATCGAGGGGGCCGGCCACTGGATCCAGCAGGAACGGGCGGAGGAGGTGAGCGCGCTGCTGACGGGGTTCCTGAAGGGGTTGGAGGCGTGACAGCCGTTGTGCTCGGGGCATGGGTGCTCGTGGAGCCGCCGCGCGCTCTTCACCTCTCCCCGGCGGGGAGAGGTCGGCCGAAGGCCGGGTGAGGGGGC
>LNFM01007742.1_pt1 | contig 16620 bp, 16 predicted proteins | sample 596031 | NCBI WGS metagenome assembly LNFM01 (sample SAMN04254537, study PRJNA301005) | activated carbon metagenome | isolation source: dual media filters at the Ann Arbor, Michigan drinking water treatment plant | place: USA: Ann Arbor
CTTCGCCGGGGGAAGGTGGGGATGGGGGCCAGTCGTCCATGACCACCACCACCCTCGAACCCTCCGCCGTACGCGCCGAAGTGGCGCGCTGGTCACCCTCGCTCTGGGTCGGCGTCGCCCTGCTTGCGCTCATCGTGCTCGCCGGTCTCTTCGCCCCTTGGCTCACGCCATACGATCCGCTCAAGCAGGACTATGGTGCGGCCCTGCGCGCCCCCGATGCCGCCCACTGGTTCGGCACCGACTCCCTCGGCCGCGATCTGTTCACGCGCTCGCTGTTCGCGATCCGCACCGACCTCGTCATCGGGTTCTGGACCACCTACGTGCCGATGCTGATCGGGGTGCTGCTGGGCGCCTACGCCGGCTTGAAGGGCGGCTGGTTCGATGCGGTACTGATGCGCGTGATCGACACCGCGCTCGCGTTTCCCTTCCTGGTGCTGATCATCGTCATCCTGGCCATCCTCGGGCCCGGCACGCAGAACATCTACATCGCCGTGTTCCTGGTGGGCTGGACCATGTACGCACGGCTCGCGCGCGCCGAGATGCTGGTGGAATCGGGCAAGGACTACATCCTCGCGGCGCGGACGCTGGGTTTTCCCACGGCGCGCATCCTGTTGCGGCACGCGCTGCCCAACGTGATCAACTCGTCGATCGTATTCTCCATGTCCGACTTCGTGCTGAACATCCTGCTCGTCTCGGGTCTCAGTTTCCTCGGCCTCGGCGTGCCGGCGCCGACACCCGAATGGGGTGCGATGGTGGCGGAGGGCAAGGACTTCATGCAGCAGGCCTGGTGGATCAGCACGCTGCCGGGCCTCATGATCGTGCTGACCGGGGTGGCGCTCGCGTTGCTCGGCGATGGCTTGACGCACCGGCTGGGAGATCGGCATGTCACCGGGCACTAGGGTGGACTCCCCCCTCGACAGGCCTGCGGCCTTTCCCCCCGAGGGGGCGGCCCGGCGCGAGCCCTTGTTGCAGGTCCGGGACCTGGAGATCACATTCCAGGTGCGCGGTGGTGAGGTACTGGCAAACCGTGGCGTGTCGCTTGACGTGGCGGCGGGCGAGACCCTCGGGCTGGTCGGCGAGTCCGGCAGCGGGAAGAGCGTGCTGTGTCGCGCGGTGCTGCGGTTGCTGCCTTCGCCGCCTGCTCGCACGAAGCGCGGGCGCGTGTTGTTCGACGGCATCGATCTCATCACCCTCCCGGAAGCCAAGCTGCGCGAAATCCGCGGTACCGACATCGCGATGGTGTTCCAGAACCCCATGACGAGCCTGAGTCCGGTGTGGCCCATCGGCGACCAGGTGACCGAGGGTCTGCGCATCCATCGCGGAATGACCCGCTCGGAGGCCCGCGAGCGCGGTATCGCGCTGCTGCAGTCCATCGGCATTCCCGAAGCCGCACGGCGTTACGACGATCACCCCTGGCAGTGGTCCGGTGGGATGCTGCAGCGAGCCGTCATCGCGATGGCCATGGCCTGTTCGCCGCGGTTGCTGCTGGCCGACGAGCCGACCACCGCGCTCGACGTCACGATCCAGGAACAGATCCTGGCGCTGCTCACCGATCTGCAGGCCAAGAGCGGCATGGCGATGGTGCTGGTGTCCCACGACATCGGTGTCGTCGCGGAAACCTGCGACCGCATCGCCGTGATGTACGCGGGCATGCTGGTGGAAACCGGCCCGGCCGCCGCAGTCTTCGGTCGACCGCGCCATCCCTACACGCTGGGGCTCATGCGTTCGAGTCCGCGAATGGACGCGCAGGCCGAACGGCTGCAGCCGATCCCGGGTCAGCCGCCCGACCTCTCGAAGCTCGCGGCGGGCTGCCCGTTCGCCGACCGCTGTGCGTTCGCCAAGGACGAATGCCGGCATGCGCTGGTCGAGTTGCGCGAGGTCGCGCCCGGCCACGCTTCGGCGTGCCTGTTTCCCGAGGCGGTGCACTGAATGCCCGCGTCCGAGGCGCCACTGCTCGCAGTGAACGACGTCGACGTGCGCTTTGCGAAGCCGCGCACCTTCGCCGATGCCCTGTTGCGCCGCTCGCCTGATGCCGTGCATGCGGTCGCGTCGGCGACCCTCGACCTGCGGCCGCGCGAGACGCTGGGCCTGGTGGGCGAAAGCGGCAGCGGCAAGACCACCCTGGGCCGCGCGATCCTGCAACTGCATCCGGTGGCGGGTGGCGAGATCCGCTATCGCGGCCGCTCGGTGCACGATCCAATGCCGGACTGGCAGCGGCGCCTGCGGCGCGAGATGCAGATGGTCTTCCAGGATCCGTATTCGTCGCTCAATCCGCGCCTTACCGTGGCGCAGACTCTCGGCGAGGTGTTGCGGTTTCATCGCATCGTGCCGGACGCTGGCGTGGCTGCCGAAGTGGCGCGATTGCTCGACGTGGTGGGTCTGCCGCGCTCCATGGCCGATCGCCTGCCGCGTGCGATGAGCGGCGGACAGCGGCAACGGGTCGGACTCGCGCGGGCGCTTGCGGTACGCCCGTCGCTGCTGGTGCTCGACGAACCCGTCGCGGCGCTGGACGTGTCGATCCAGGCGCAGATCCTGAATCTGCTCGCCGACCTGCGCACCGAGTTCGGACTTGCGATGCTGTTCGTGGCCCACGACCTGTCGGTGGTGCGTCACGTCTCCGACCGAGTGGCCGTCATGTATCGCGGCCGCCTGGTGGAGCAGGGCACGCGCGAGGAGATCTTCGTGCAGCCCGCCCATCCGTACACGCGCATGCTGCTGGCGGCCGTGCCGCAGATCGTGGCGCGCAAGCGGGTGCGCCCGGTACAGGCGGCGACCGATCTGAATGCTGCGGTGGCCGGCGGGTGTGCGTTCGCGCCACGGTGCCCGCAGGCGGTCGATCGTTGCCGGTTGGAAGTGCCGGCGTCAACAGTCTTGTCGGAATCCCATTCTGCGGCGTGCCACTTCGCCGCGACCTGAATCGAAAGAGGAGACTTGCGATGTGCGACACCTTCGTGGCTCTCGCCAACAGCACTGCCGACGGTTCCGTGCTGCTCGCGAAGAACGCCGACACCGAGATCAACGAGGCCCAGCACCTGGTGCGATTTGCGCGGCGGGAGTGGGGCAAGGGGGCGCTGGTGCGGGTCAGTCACCGCGTGATCCCGCAGCCGGAGACCACGTGGGACGTGGTACTCAACAAATCGTTCTGGACCTACGGTGCCGAGATCGGCTTCAACGAGTGGGGGGTGGCCTGCGGCAACGAAGCAGTGTTCACCAACCAGGCGTCGGAGGGCGACGGCGTCACGCTGATCGACCATCTGCGGCTGATGCTCGAACGGGCCCGCAACTGCGACGAAGCGGTGGACGTGATCGCAGGTCTGCTCACCGAGTACGGGCAGGGCGGCAACTGCGAGCTGCGCGGCAACAGCCACTTCGATGGCGGCTTCATCGTGTCCGACATGACCGGTGCGGTGGAGATCCAGACGGCGGGCAAGCAGTGGGCAGCCAAGCGCGTCACGGACATCTCCAGCATTTCCAACGTGCACAGCATCCGCGACGACTGGTACCGGTCGTCACTCGAGGGCGGGGCCGGCCCGAAGGCGGATTTCCGCCAGCGCTTCACCGACGAGGCGAAGAGCTTCTGCACCGCACCGGATGAGCGGCAGAAGGCATCCTACGATTTCCTCGCGAGGCAGAAGGGCCGCATCACGGTGCGTACCATGGCCGACCTGTTGCGCTACACCGGCGACGATCCCGATTACCACCCGTACGACGGCGAGCGACCCACGCGCATCTGCATGCATGCAGCGCCCTACGAGTTCCGATTCTGGCAGGCCACCGGCGGGTTGATCAGCGTGGCGAAGGACGGCCACGTGATGGGATGGGCCAACGCGACCTCGGGTCCGGATGCATCGATCATGAAGCCGGTGTTCTGCGGGGTCGATCTGCCCGATCTCGGCCCCATGCCGCGCGAGAGCTTCACGCCAGGAGCATACTGGTGGAAATACGAACGCCTGCATCGTCGCGTGATGGCCGACTACAAGGCAGTGATGCCGGAGCTGCGCAGGGATTTCGACGCCCTCGAGGATCGCTTCTTCGCCGAAGGACCGCACGTGATGAAGGGCAGCACCAAGGAGAAGCAGGCCTTCGTGACCGAATGCTGGCGCCTGGCGGACGAGGCGGCCGACCGGTGGCTCGCGCGCCTCACGAACAAGCCTTGGTCCGTGGCGGGGGCGCCGGCTTACGCGGCCATGTGGGATCAGTTCAACGCCGCGGCCGCCTTGCAGCCGTGACCGGCGGATCCGGCCGGCGTCGGGCGTGAGCATGGCGGCGGCATCGGGTAGGCGCGGTGCGCCGGTCCGGCTCGACGGACTGCGCAAGGATTTCGGCAGTTCGGTGGCGGTGGACAACCTGTCGCTCGAGGTGGGCGCCGGCGAGTTCCTGACCCTGCTCGGGCCGTCCGGCTCGGGCAAGAGCACGACGCTGTTGATGATCGCGGGGTTCGTCGCGCCGACCCGCGGTGAAGTGTTCGTCAGCGGCAAGCCGATCACGCGCAAAGCGCCCCACGAGCGCGACATCGGCATCGTGTTCCAGCACTACGCGCTGTTCCCGCATCTCAAGGTGTTCGACAACGTCGCCTTTCCGCTGAAGATGCGGCAGCAGCCCGCGGCGCGCATTGCGGAGCGCGTGGCCTGGGCTCTGGATCTCGTCCGCCTGGGCGACCTGGGCAGCCGCTATCCGCACCAGCTCTCGGGCGGACAGCAGCAACGCGTCGCCCTGGCGCGGGCGCTGGTGTTCGAACCATCGCTGTTGTTGATGGACGAACCGCTGGGTGCGCTCGATCGGCGGTTGCGCGAAACGATGCAAGGCGAGTTGAAACGGCTGCAGCGCGCTCTGGACCTGACGGTCATCTGCGTGACGCACGACCAGGAAGAGGCGCTGACGCTGTCGGATCGGATCGCAGTCATGAATCACGGCCGCGTCGAACAGCTCGGCACACCCGAGGAACTCTACGAGCGGCCGCAGACGCCGTTCGTGGCGGAGTTCCTCGGTGAGTCCAATGCGCTCGCCGCGCGCGTGCTGCGCAGGGACGAAAGCCGTGCCGTCGTGCGCACAACGCAGGGTCTGGATATGGTCGTCGCCGGTGCCGCACCAGCGGGTGAAGGCGAAGTGCGCCTTGCTATCCGTCCCGAGCGCATCGAATTTCTCCAGGAGGGCGAGGCGCGCGACAACGTGGCCGACGCAAAGATCGACGAAGTGGTCTATCTCGGGGATGCGGTGCGCTACCTGTTGCGCATTCCATCGGGCGAGACTCTGATCGTCAAGGCACGCAGTGTCGCGGGTGGTGGCCCCCGCATGGGAGATGCCGTTCGGGTCGGCTGGTCGGCCGACGCCGTGTTGGTCTACGCCGGTGCGGGTGCGGCAAGTGCCAATGGACTCCCTCCCCCGCCGAAGGCGGGGGAGGGCCGGGGACGGGGCTAGATGCTGGCAACCGCACGACGCATGCCGCTGACGATCGCTCCGGAGCACCGCCGGCGACTGCTCCTGCTGCTGCCCGCGGTGGGCTTTCTGGCGCTGGCGTTTGCGCTGCCGCTCGCGCTGATCGCAATCCGCAGCGTGACCGATCCCGAGCCGGGCCTGGGTCACTACGTCACCATCGGCACGGTCAACGTCTATCTGCGCGTGCTCGCTGCCACCTTCGGCCTCGCGCTCACGGTGACGCTCGCGACCGTCGTACTGGGCTATCCGGTCGCCTATGCACTGGCGCGCAGCCGCGGCACCTGGCGGTTCCTGCTGGTGGCGCTGGTGCTGCTGCCGTTCTGGACCAGCCTGCTGGTGCGCACCTACGCGTGGATGGTGATCCTGGGTCGGTACGGCATCGTCAACCAGGTGCTGATGGCGCTGGGCATCACGGAGGAACCGCTCAAGCTGTTGCACACCAGCCTCGCCACCCATGTCGGCATGATCCACATCCTGCTGCCGTTCCTGATCCTGCCGCTGTGGAGCGTGATGACGCGACTCGATCCTGCGCTCACCATGGCGGCACGCAGCCTGGGCGCGTCGCCGCTGCGGGCATTCCTGCGGGTGTTCGTACCGCTCACCTTGCCGGGCGTGATGGCCGGCGCGATGCTCGTGTTCATCCTGGCGCTCGGCTTCTACGTCACCCCGGCATTGCTCGGCGGCCCCGCGGACCTGACGTTGTCGATGCTGATCTCGCAGCAGGTGTCCGAACTGCTCGCCTGGGGCTTTGCATCCGCGCTCGCCGTCACCCTGCTGGTGGCGACCCTGGCGGTTCTCGCCCTGGCCGGAAGATTCCTGGGACTGGGCCGGATCTGGGAGGGGCTGGATTGAGCCTCGATCGCACCTGGGACTCGCCTGGTCGGTCCGCCAGTGTCGTGCTGTTCGGCCTCGCTGCGCTCGTCGTGGTGTTCCTGATCGTGCCGGTGCTGGTGGTCATACCCATCTCGTTCAGCAGCTCGCAGTACCTGGAGTTTCCGCCGCGCGGGTTCTCGTTGCAGTGGTACGAGCGTTTCCTCGACTCGGTCGAGTGGACGAGCGCGCTGTGGACCAGCGTGCAGGCGGGCGTCCTGGCGACGCTGCTCGCCTGCGTTCTCGGCACCGCGGCGGCACTGGCGCTCGCGCGCAGCCGTTTTCCCGGCAAGGCGCTGGTGGTGGGATTCCTGGTGTCGCCCATGATCGTGCCGGTGATCGTGCTCGCCATTGCGTTGTACGGTGTCTATGCGAAGTTGAAGCTCGTCGGCAGCCTGGCCGGACTGGTGATCGCCCATGCGGCGCTCGGGCTGCCGTACGTGATCGTGACCGTGTCGGCGACGCTGCAACGGGTCGACGAACGGCTCGAGCACGCCGCCGCGAGCCTCGGGGCCACGCCCTGGCGCGCTTTCCGGCACGTGACTTTTCCGCTGATACGCCCGGGCGTTGCGGCCGGTGCGTTGCTCGCCTTCATCGCTTCCTGGGATGACGTGGTCATCGCCCTGTTCATCAGCGGCACGCGCTCGGGTACCCTACCGAAGCGCATGTGGGAAGGGTTGCGTTCGGAAATCGACCCGACCATCGCGGCGGTCTCGACGCTGCTGGTGGCCGTGTCGCTGGCGCTGCTGCTGGTGCTGGAGCTGTTGCGGCGGCGCTCGGCACGATTGACCGGTGCGGTGGCGGGATGACGTTGCGGGTAGTCTGAGGCGCTGAGAGGAGCGAACATGGATCACGAGGAAGGCGCAGGTTGCGGGTCGGGTCGACGGTCGTTTCTGCAGGGCACCGGTGCTCTGGGCCTTGGACTGTTCATGCCGGTGCGTGCACGGGCCGCGGCGAACGAACTGGTGGTGGCGGGGTGGGGTGGCCCGTACCAGGAAGCGCATCGCAAGGCGCACTTCGAGCCGTTCATGAAGGCCACGGGCATCAAGGTGATCGAGGCCACTTTCGAAGACCCGCTGTCGCGGATCAAGGCGATGGTGGAGGCCGGCAATGTCGAGTGGGACGTGGTGAACGTGGGCGACCGACACGTAATCGTCGGTACCCGCGACAACCTGCTGGAACCCATCGACTACAAGGTCGTGCCGACGACCGACCTGATGCCCGCCGCGGTGCATCCGCGCGGTACCGGTTGCGACATGTTCGCCACCGCCATCGGCTATCACACGCGCCGGTATTCGGCGCAGAACCATCCGCGCAACTGGGCCGAATTCTGGGACGTGAAGCGCTTTCCCGGGCCGCGCTCGTTGCGCAAGACGCCTTTCGGCAACCTGGAGATCGCATTGCTGGCCGATGGCGTGACGCCCGAGAAGCTCTATCCGCTCGACGTGGAGCGTGCGTTCAAGAGCATGGACCGGATCAAGAAGCACGTGACCGCCTGGTGGACCTCCGGCGCGCAGTTCACCCAGTTGCTGTCCAACGGTGAAGTGGATCTCGCCGCCATCTGGGACGGCGAAGTGGTGAGCGCGATCGCCAAGGGCGCGCCCATCGGGGTCGAACGCAATCAGGGACTGTTGTCGGGCGACTGGTGGGCGGTGCCGAAGGGCGCACCACATCGCGAGAACGCCATGAAGTTCATCGCCTTCGCCACCCAGGCGCAGCAGCAGGCCAACCAGACGAAGTACGTGGCGTACGGTCCGACCAATCGCAAGGCCTTTGATCTGGTGGATCCGAACGCGGCGAAGTCCCTCACCACGCATCCGGACTACGTGAAGGGTCTCATCAAGACCGACAACGAGTGGTGGGGCAAGAACGACACCGCGCTGGTGCAGCGCTTCAACACCTGGTTGATCCAGTGACGTCGACATGACCGCCCCGGTCCCCTCGTATTGGGAGGCCACGGCGACGCCCGACGAGTCCGGGGCACGTCCACTGGACGGCGATCGGCAGGTGGAAGTCGCGGTGATCGGCGGTGGGTATACCGGTCTAGCCGCCGCGCATCGACTCGCTGGTGTGCATGGTGTGGACGTGGCAGTGCTGGAAGCGAACCGTATCGGCTGGGGTGCCAGCGGCCGCAACAGCGGCTTCGCGCTGACCTCGGTGGGTAAGGTCGGCCTGGACGAACGCATCCGCAAATGGGGCCTGGAGGCAGCGCGAGCCTCGGTGAGGCTTGGGGTCGATGCCGTGGAAACGGTGCGTGAGTTGATCCGCAGTGAGGCGATCGATTGCGATGCGCAACCGGAAGGCGCGCTCACGGTGGCCCATCGCGACGAGCGTGCGCCCGAATTGCAGGAACGCGTGCGGACCTATCGCGAAGTGCTGGGTTACGACGGCGTGGACTACCTCAGTCGCGAACATCTCGTGCACGAAGGCTATCTGCGCGGACCGTCCGCGGGCGGCGGGATCCGCTTTCGGACGGGTTTCGGCCTGCATCCGCTCAAGTACGCGCGCGGCTTCGCCAAGGCGACAGCGCGGCGTGGCGCCGCACTGTTCGACCGCTCGGCCGTGATTTCGTGGGAGCGGGACGGCAGCGTTCATCGACTGGCCACGGCTGGCGGCACGGTGCGGGCGCGCAAGGTCGTGATGGCGACCAACGGGTATACACCGGAGCATCTGCATCCGTACTTTCGCGGACGGATGCTGCCTGCCGCCAGCAACATCGTCGTGACGCGCCCGTTGACGGCAGCGGAATGGGGCGCGGTCGGCATGGCGACCACGCAGGTGTATTCCGATACGCGACGTCTCTTGTTCTACTGGCGGCGCTTGCCGGACGACCGGTTGCTGTTCGGCGGGCGATCGGGCGTGTTCGACACGCCGGCGGCACTGGCTCGGCGGCGCAGGTGGTTGGAAGCGGCCATCGCCGACAAGTGGCCGGAGCTCGCGGGCATCGGCAGCGAATGGTTCTGGCACGGCAACGTGGGACTGTCGTACGACCTGATCCCGCACATGAACACGATCGAAGGTGACCCGACGGTTGCGTATGCGATGGCCTATCTGGGCAGCGGTGTCGCGTTGTCGACCCATTGCGGCGGGCTCGCCGCGGATCTCGTCATGGGTAAGGCAGTGCCGCGCGATACACCCGTCACGGCCACGGAGATACCGCGGTTTCCTCTGCCGGCGTTGCGCAAGGTCTATCTGGCCGGCGCGTATCTCGCCTACGGCATCGAGGACCGGTGGCGTTGAACGAACCGAAGGCGACATCGGGAGTGCCGGAGGCAGTCCGTGCCGGGGTGCCCACCGTGTGGCGCAATCCTCTGGTGCGTCCCGCCGACGACACCTTGTCCGAACTGCCCCAGCGATTCTACGACTTGGCGGCGGCGGGAAGGCTCTGGCGCTGGTTCGCGCCGCTGCTGTCACGGTTGTTTCCGGAACTGAAGGCGTCGGGTGGATTCATCGATTCAGCACTGGTGGAGCCGAAGGACAGTTTCGCGCGAACGGTACTAGGCGCAGAGGGTCGCGTGCTGGTGAAGGCCGATCACGATCTGCCAGTGACCGGATCCATCAAGGCGCGCGGCGGCGTATTCGAGGTGCTGTGGTATGCGGACCGGGTTGCCAGGTCGTTTGGTCTGCCGCCGGAGGGCCGTGCGGCCTTGGCCAACCGTGTGTGGAAAGAACGCTTTTCCCAGCACACCATCGTTGTCGGCAGCACCGGCAATCTCGGCTACAGCGTCGGCGTGATGGCGCGGGCCCTCGGCTTCGCCGCCGAGGTGCACATGTCGAGCGACGCGAAGGCGTGGAAGAAGGACAGGCTGCGCCACATCGGGGTGAACGTGATCGAGCACGCAGCGGACTACACAGCCGCGGTGGCGGCTGCACGCTCGTCAGCCGCGACGCGTCCGCAATGCCACTTTGTGGACGACGAATCGTCGGAGCATCTGTTCTACGGCTACGCGAAGGCCGCGTCCCATTTGAGCCGTCAGTTGGAGGCCGCCGGCATTGCGGTCGATGCCGATCGTCCGCTGCAGGTCTATCTGCCCTGCGGCGTGGGCGGCGCTCCCGCAGGGATCACGTTCGGCTTGAAGCACATTTTCGCCGATGCGGTGCATTGCGTCTTGGTGGAGCCGGTCGAATCGCCGTGCATGCTGGTACAGCTGGCGTCAGGCTCCGAGGAGTCGGTCTCCGTCTACGACATCGGTCGTACCAACCGCACCATCCAGGACGGACTGGCCGTGGCATCGGCGTCACTGTTCGCGGCAGGCGTCGTTCGCAATCTCATCGATGGCGTGGTCACCGTGAGTGATGCGACCAGCCTCGAATGGGTGCGACGCGCGTGGTTCGAAGCGGGACTCAAGCTGGAGCCCTCGGCGGCTTCGGCATTGGCCGCACCGGCGGTGTGGACGCGCTCTGGTGGCGACCCACAGCACTGCACTCATGTTGTTTGGACGACGGGGGGCGGACTCTTGCCCGATGACGTGTTCCGGCAGCTGCTGAACGACTCGCCGGCCGACGCTACTCGATCGTGATGCCCTGCGCGAGCAGCTTCGCGTAGATCTCGTTGCGCCGTCCCATGATGTCGGCAGGCCGTTCGGCCTTGTAGCGCTTCGCTTCCTCGGCCGTGTAGACCTCGAGCTTCTCGGGCATGGAAGGACCGGCGAATTCCTTGATCATCCACGTGACGACCGCCGCCGCGCGGGCGTCCGACATGTTCGCGCTGAGCAGGCCTGGCACCTGCATCAGGAACGCGCGACCCTCCGGCAGCTTGAGGAAATAGCCCACCTGATCGGTGAAGCGGGGAATCCCGGCCGTCGGCTTGCCTGTGCCGTCCTGCCCGTGACAGCCGGAGCAGTGGAGCAGGTAGTCGGTCCGCGCACGGACTTCCGACTTGTCGGCCGCAAATGCAGTCGGAGTCAGCGCGAGCATCAACGCTGAAAAAGCCACTGCCGACCGCAGAACTCCAACTCTCATCGCCCCGTCGCCTTTACCATCAGATCAGGCGCCGGGCCGCTCCCAAGCCTGATCTGCTGATCAGATCCGATTGAAGTGCACGTGCATCGGACGCTCAGCGTCCGATGCGTACACTTCAATCGCCTAATTCACTCCGACAATGACCGACACCGTGCAGTGATACATGGTCTGCTTGTCGGCCATGCACCAGTTGATGTCGTTGTGGATGCCCATGCGATACGCCGGGCGCTCGCCCTGGTTGTAGTTGCAAAGGCAGCGGCCGCACGCGACTTTGCCGCAGCAGTCGTTGTAGCTCACCAGGTAGTCACGGCCATCCTTGGGATTCTTGCAGGTGCCGACCCATGTGACCTTGGAAGCTTCGGCGCCGGGCGGGCAGGACGTGATCGAGCCGCCGCAGCAGGTACACAGGAAGCCGTCGAGCGCGCAGTTGCGCCAGTATTCGCACTTGGTCGGATCCTGCGGTGCAGGCAATGCCGCATGGGCTTCGCCGCCGGAGCGATCGAAGGGCAGCATCGGCAGCACGGCGCCGCCGACCATCAGCGTGCCGATCTTCGCCACCGCACTGCGGCGCGAGGTGGATTGTGCCGTGGCACGCACGCGGCGTTCGGCCATGCGGTCGATCCATTGCTCGATGATCTGGAACATTCTCAAGTCTCCTTCGATCAGGTTCAGGCGGATTCGTGGGGTTGGTGAGCTTGGGCGCCACGCTGCAGGTAGTCCTGCACCGACGCGACACCGATTTCCTTCGCATTGAACAGGCTTTCGAGCTGTTCGCGATTGTTGATGAGCCCCTTGGCGCGGATGATGCCGTGCTCGTCCAGCAGCACGGCATAGGGCAGGCGGCTCACGCGGTAGGTCATGCCGAGATCGGCCGACAGCACGTAGGGAAACTGTTCGAGTTTCGCGTCGCGGTAGAAGCCGAGGTGCTGGGTCGAATCGCCGTCGCTCGCGATGACCACGTCGAGCCAGTTCTTCTCGGCCTGCGATGCGGAACGCAGGATCGGCAACAGCTTCTTGCAGACCGGGCACGTCGGCGACAGAAAGAAGATCAGCTGGCTCTTGGGCCGCTCGCCGCCGATGGCGATGGTGGCGCCACCCAACGAGGGCAGATCGAACTGCGGTGAAGCTTCACCCAGCTTGGGGCCGGCATCGGTGATGAGAGCGCCCATGGGGGCCACGCGTTCGTACAGGATGCCGACCTGCCGCGCCAGTGCCCACAGCGCGACGATCACGCCGAGCATGAGCACCCACAGCAGGGCGTTGGAGATGGTGATGCTGGTCATGAGGAGAGATTTCTCGCGGTATCGGTCGAGCGTTCTGCGCGCGCCATGCGGCTCGCCTGGCGCAGCAATTCGTCGGCCATCAGGTAGGTCACGAAGAAGGCGAGCACACCGAGTACGACGGTGACGGCGTCCAGCCAATCCAGCGGACGATCGATGGTGGCACCGCTCGCAGCGAGCGCTGCCGCCGCCAGCACGCCGTTGCGCACGAGGAGACCCCACGACAGCGGGTGCGCAGCGCCGCCGCAGCCGCAATCGATGTAGCTGCGGCCGCGCGCTAGATTGATGCCGATGGCCAGCGCATAGCCGGTCATCAGCAACGCCACGCCCACCAGGGCAACGCTCCGGGTAGCGGGCACGAGGATCCCGGCGCCCAGTGCGATCTCGAGCAGCGGGATGCCGCGAGCGGCCACGTCGAGCAGGCTCTGGGGCAGCAGGCGATAGGCGGCCAGAGCCGACAGGAACATGTTCGGCTCGGACAGCTTGTGCCAGGCCGCTCCCAGGAGGATCAGCGCCAGGGCGCCGATGACGGCGCCTTTGGCGGCCGGGTCGGCGATGATCGACAACATGTCCATCGGGGCTGCGTGCTCAGTTTACTTCGATCTGGCTCGGGAACTCGCCCACTTGCACGGTGGCCCTGACCTTGGGCTTCTTGGCCACGTCGGTGATGACGAGTGAAGCCTTCTCTGCATCGATGGCGTAGAGCCTGGTGCCGTCCGAGGAAGTGCCGATCGCGGTGGCACCGTGCCCCGGCATCTTGCCCACGCGCTTCTTGGAGGCCACGTCGTAGACCCAGATCTCCTTCGCGGGCGTCTTGTGGCTGCCCTCGCCGCCGCCGGGGTGCATGGCGACGTAGAACTTGCCGCCGCCCAGGGCGACCGGCTGGTAGCCGCCCGGGCGCCAGCCCTTCTTGCGCTCGTCACCGGTCACGAGCGACATCTTGCCGGCGGCCTTGGCCTTGTCCCCGCTGAAATCGATGGACACGAGGTTGCCGGTGAAGCTCACGAAATGATAAGTGTCGCCCGTGGCCTCGCCCTGGATGAAGAGGGCGTCGTTCTCGGGGTCGAACAGCGTGTCCGACACGGTGCGGCCGGCCGCCGAGCCGTCGTCGGCCAGCGTGACGATCTGCGCGGTGCCGTCGCCGCAGAGCGAACCGAACTTGTTGGGCTGGGACGGTACGGGGTAGATGGCCCAGCAGCCCGGCATGGCGATCTCCGCCACGGCCGCCTTCTTCTCGAGGTCGACCACCGTAACGGAGGTGGCCGGCGTGGCGTTTTGCACGATCAGCCAGCGGCCGTTCGACGACAGGCTCAGCAGCCACTTGTAGTTGAGCGCCATCGCGCGCTTGTCGCTGATGGCGATCTCGTACTTGAAGTGGAGGGTTTCGGCGTCCCACACCTCGACGATGTCGGAGCGGTTGCCGCGCTGCCCGCGATCGTAGTAGGTGGTGGCGATGAAGAGGTCCTTGCCGTCCTTGGACAGCTTCGACTGGCCGGTGAAGCCCGAGCCGATCACGCCCTCGTAGTTGCCGGTGTCGCCGTCGATGACGTGCACCTTGCCGTCGGCGATGTGCATGATCGCGATGTCCGGGATGTAGACCCGGTTCTTGGCGGTGATCGCCGGCTTGTTGGTCAGCTGCTCGACCGGCAACTGGGCGGACGCCGTCTGGCAAGAGATGCCGCCAACGATGGCGAGTGCTGCGCCGAGGCAGCCGGCACCGATGGCCCTGTCATGGAACCTCATGTCGTGGAACCTCCCCTGGAAGTGGGCGGGCCGCGATACCCGCCGGACGACCGGAAGCTTACCTCGCCCGCGGTGTTTCGGTCATCCGATTTTGCGCCCGCCGGAAAATTTCCCGAGCCGGTTGCGGCGTGGCCGAGGGAAATCGGCGCAACTTCATCGCGCGGATGCATGCGACCAGCATCAGCATGCCGATCGCGAACAGCGCATGCGTGGCTGGCTCCGGCACCACGGTGGCCTGTTGAATCCAGGGCGCATAGGCGGAGACGATCATGCCGCCACCGCCCCGCACCGGTCCGGTGCCGGGGATGTCGGGATTGGTCCACGAAAAGGTGCTGATGGCGGCAAGTTTCCAGACGCCCCCTTCATTCACGAAGACCGGGCTGCCCGAATCACCGCCCACCACCGTTGCCTGGTTGGCCGAGTCCGTGTCGAAATCGTAGGCAAACACATCGGCGCTTGCGCCGGGGCCGGGCGTGGGATCGAGAAACTCCACGATGTTGGTCCCGCGCCGCTTCACCGTTGCGCCAGTCCCGCCGTAGCCCACGAGGGTGATCTCCTGGCCCAACTGCAACGGGGAATCGCTGAGGCCGTAGATCGGCACGCCCGCCGGCACGTCGTGATCGAGTTCGAGCACCGTGAGGTCGTTGCGGGCCACTTCGCCATTGACGAAGCCGACGAAGCCGGGCGCCGCAATGATTCGTGTCACCGCGAAGGTCCGATCGCCCGAGGCGAGCCCGTCGAGATTGAGGTTGAAGGTCCACTGGGACGCCGACGCACCCGCACCGACCACGTGCTGCGCCGTGAGCACATGGCGCGAGCCGATGAGAACGCCCGAGAAGGTGCCCCCGGTGGAGCGCGAGAGGCTGCCGACGCCGGCGAACGTGGGATCGGCGTTGGAATCGACCGCGCCGCCTTCGAGAGCGGCGGCGGGCAACGCGGGCAGGGCGCACAGCAGCGTCGCCCCGAGGAAACGGGCGAGTTGGTTCATTGCCCGTACCTTACACCAACCCGGTCAGGCGAAGACGGGGAAGCCCTCGAATCGCCCTTTGAGGACCTTGTCGGCGGCACCGAGGCGCAGCCAGCCGTCGATCGCAGTGCCATAGACCCGGCGGAAGTCCGATGTGTGGACCAGGTTGTCGCCGGCGTCGAGGCCGCCCAGGTCGGAGGGTGTGCCGTAGTGTCCGCCCTTGACCTGCTTGCCGGCGAAGAACATGACATTGGCCGTGCCGTGGTCGGTGCCGAGGCTGGTGTTCTCAGGCACGCGCCGGCCGAACTCGGAGAAGATCAGCATGCTGACCCGATCGGCCTGGCCGATGCGCTCCATGTCGCGCAGGAACCCGTAGATCGCGTCGGAGGTGTAGGTGAGCAGGCGCTGGTGCAGGTCCGACTGCTGGACATGCGTATCGAACGCGTTGTTGCGATAGCCGACGTAGTAGAGGCGTGTCGGCAACCCGGCCGAGATGCACGCGGCCACCTTGGTGAGGCCGAGCGGGATGATGCCGTAGTCCACCGTCGTCTTGTACTTCGACCACGCGTCACGCACGGCGAAGGAAGACTCGCGGGCGCTGACGGCGACCTGTTCGAGAAAGCGGCGGGACGGATTGTCCTCGGCCTCGACCTGGACGTCATCCAGCAGGGTGCGCTCCTGGAAGAAGGCGCTGCGCATGAAGCGGTCGGGGTCGTCGAACACGACGGGCGTGTGGATCCGGCTGCGCACTGCGAGCGACTGGGTCGCGTCGATATTGAGCAGGTAATTAGGCACGGGCTTGGGCGACATCGTGTCCGCGAGCCGGCCGACCCAGCCGTAGTCGTCGCCGCTGTTCGGTGCGGCGGTGTGCCAGTAGGCCATGGACGTGAAGTGCGAGAACGACGGATTGTCGTAGCCGCAGCCGTGCACGATGGCGAGCTGGCCGTCCTTCCACAGTCGCTCGAAGCCTGCCATGCCCGGGTTCAAACCGAAGCGGTCGTCGAGCTTGCGCACCTTGTTGGGGCGGATGCCGATGTTGGGCCGCAGCTTGTAGTAGCGGTCGTCGGCGTAGGGCACGACCGTGTTGAGGCCGTCGTTGCCGCCGGAGAGCTCGAAGACCACCAGGATGCGGTCTTCCTGCTCCGCTGCAGCCGCAGCGCGGGCGATGGTGCCGAAGATGCCGGGCACCATGAGCCCGGCGGAAGCCTGGAGGATGCGGCGGCGGTTCTTGTCTGCGATCGTCATTGCTGGCTCCTGCTACTTCAAATCGAAGCGCTCAACGCGGCGGACGCGGCGGACGCGGCGTAGACCGAGTAGGGCGAATGGGTGGGTGGCACGCGTTGCAGCCGCAGGTCTGGCAGC
>LNFM01007743.1_pt1 | contig 16617 bp, 20 predicted proteins | sample 596031 | NCBI WGS metagenome assembly LNFM01 (sample SAMN04254537, study PRJNA301005) | activated carbon metagenome | isolation source: dual media filters at the Ann Arbor, Michigan drinking water treatment plant | place: USA: Ann Arbor
CTGCCTCTTCGACGTGCGCGCCGGCTTCGACCCCGAGGACACCGATACCGTGACGCTCGCCCGGCAGAACCTCTGCGAGACCCCGGAGATCGTCATCCCCGCCCGCCGCTCCGCCGGCGGCTGACCGGGGGCGCCGGCCCGTCCACAGGGGCGGGCCGGGCGGGCGTCCGCTTTGACTTCATCCCCCCGGCCATGGCACACGGCGCATCCAGCGACACACAGGAGATCGGCCGTGGACCGCACCGAGATCACCAAGATTCAGGACTACCTGCGCCGCAAGTTCGGCAACCAGGCGATCAAGCTGCAGCCGAACATGCGGCGCAAGGAGATGGTCGAGGTGATGATCGGCGACGAGCAGATCGGCACGCTCTACAAGGACGTGGACGAGGGCGAGACCTCCTACACCGTCACCATCTCGATCCTCGACATCGACCTCGAAGAGGGTTGAGCGGCCAGGAGGTGCGGTTAACCCTTCCTTAAGGAAGTCCGGCCGACCTCTTAACAGAACCCTAACGACGCGGTACCGATTGGCACGGGGGCAGGTGGCCCTCGCGTCCGGTCGGGTTCCGCGTCATGTCCCTGCTCAGCCTCCAGCTCTTCCACTCGCTCGCGCTCGGCTTCGCCATGTCGGGCCTCCTGGTGGCGATCTACCGGGCGCTGGCGGCCAAGCCCGCCTCCTTCCGCCTGCTGCAGGGCGGCGGCGCCACGGCGGTCCTCGCCGTTCCCTTCCTCGCCTTCGCCGCCCCGGCCATCATCGTGCGCAACACGATCCGCGGTCGCCGCATCGAGAACCGGCGCTTCGAGTTCGTCTTCCTCGCCACCCTCATCGCGCTGTTCTGGAGCCTCATGTCGGGCCGCGTGCTCACCATGATGCTGCTGACACTCGGCCTGTGAGGCCGCAAACCACCTGACATGTCCTGACACCGCCCGGGTGCAGCCTCGTTCCGTCACAGGAACGGGAGTGAGCCATGACCGAGAGCGGGATCAGCACGGTGGACGCGGCAGAGCCGCGCGACGGCCGCCGCGACTTCGATTTCCTGATGGGCACCTGGACGGTGCATCACCGGCGGCTGCGCCGGCGCCTGTCGGCGGACACGGTCTGGGAGGAGTTCGGCGGCACATGCGCGGCGCTGCCCGTGCTCGGCGGGGCGGGGAACGTCGACGACAACGTGCTGCACCTGCCCGGCGGCAGCTACCGGGCGCTGAGCATCCGGGCCTTCGACGCGGCCCGGCGGCAATGGTCGATCTGGTGGCTCGATTCCCGCGAGGCCGCGATCGGCGAGCCGGTCCACGGCCGCTTCGCGGACGGCGTCGGCACCTTCCTCGGCGACGACACCTGGCAGGACCGGCCCGTCAGGGTGCGCTTCCTCTGGTCCGGCATCACCGACCAGTCGGCGCGCTGGGAACAGGCTTTCTCCGCCGATGGCGGCGCCACCTTCGAGACCAACTGGGTGATGGATTTCCGCCGGGCGCCGTGACCGGCCCGCCCGTTCCGCCGACTTCTCAAGGCCGGCGGGGGGTGCGATAGATTCGGGCCCACACGCGGAGAACGCCATGCCCCTCTATGCCATCGACGGAATCCAGCCGGTCCTGCCGGAGGGCGATCGCTTCTTCGTGGCGCCCGACGCCCATGTCATCGGCAAGGTGACGATCGGCGCAGACGTCGGCATCTGGTTCGGCGCGGTGATCCGCGGCGACAACGAGCTGATCGCCATCGGGGACGGCACCAACATCCAGGAAATGTGCATGCTGCACACCGATCCCGGCGCGCCGATGACGATCGGGACCGGCTGTACGATCGGGCACAAGGTGATCCTCCACGGCTGCACGATCGGCGACAACACGCTGATCGGCATGGGCTCGACCATCCTGAACAACGCCAAGATCGGGAACAACTGCCTGGTGGGCGCCAATTCGCTGGTCACCGAGGGCAAGGAGTTCCCCGACAACTCGCTGATCGTCGGCTCGCCGGCGCGCGCCGTGCGGACCCTCGACGAGGCCGCCATCGCGCGGCTGAAGCTCTCCGCCGCGAGCTATGTGAACAATGCACGGCGCTTCAAGGCCGGCCTCAAGCCGGTCGGCTGAGCGCCATGGCCACTGCCGACTTCTTCTACGAATTCGCCTCGACCTATTCCTATCCCGCCGCGATGCGGGTGGAGGAGGTCGCGGGCAAGGCGGGCGTCACGGTGCGCTGGCGCCCCTTCCTGCTGGGGCCGATCTTCGCCGAAGCGGGATGGACGACCTCGCCGTTCAACCTGATCCCTGCCAAGGGGCGGAACATGTGGCGGGATCTCGAGCGGATCACCGCCGATCTCGGCCTGCCGTTCCAGAAGCCCGATCCGTTTCCGCAGAACGGCCTGACCGCCGCACGGATCGCCACGTCGCTGCCGGACGACGGCAAGCGCGCTGCCTTCTCGCGGGAGCTCTACCGGCTGGAATTCGGGGAGGGCCTGTCCATCACCGACGCCGAGGTGCTGGGCCGGGCGCTGAAGGCGGCAGGCGTCGAGCCGGCGACGGCCTTGATCGCGGCGGGCTCCGATGCGGTGAAGCAGGCGTTGCGCGCCACCACCGAGGAGGCGAAGGCGAAGGGCCTGTTCGGCGCGCCGAGCATCGTCACCGCCGACGGCGAACTGTTCTGGGGCAACGACCGCATCGAGCAGGCGGTAGCCTGGGCGGCCAGGGGCGTCCCGGCCTGACATTGCGTCCCTTGAAAAAGGTGACGGCCGGCCCTCGTTCTGAGGTACCGGCCGTCTGTTCGCGAACCCGGTCTGGGGACGGGGAGGGGTGGGACGTGACCGAGGACGCGAAACTCCGTGCTAGCGGGTGGCGACGGCGGCGGGCGCGCGGCCCGGCCCGATCGTCACCCACTGATTGGGATCTTGGGTGGCCTGCCGCTTGATGAAGCGGTAGCCGGTCTGGTTCCACAGGCGGATGTCGCTCGTCTCGTTGTCGAGGACGTAGTCGCCCCGGTCGGTCCGAACGGTGAGGATGGCGTGGCCGTCGCCCTGGCGGTCGCGCACCACGGTGATCAGCAGGGCGCTGGCCGGAAAGCCGGCCTCGACCAGGAGCTTCTTCTTGAGGAGCACGTAGTCCTCGCAGTCGCCGCGTCCCGAAGTCGGATAGGTCCAGCGCTCGTCCGTCCCGTATTGCTCCAGGTCGGTGACCGGCTCGATGGCGGTGTTCACATGGGCGTTGATGCGGATCAGCGTCGCCCAGGCATGGCGGTCGGCGCGGATGAGGTCGGTCGCCAGAGGACCGGTCCGGCAGTCGGCGGGGAAGTCCCGGCAGAACTGACGCCAGCCGATGGGGGCGGTGGTCGCGCCCTGTTCCGTCAGAAAGGCGTGGCGGTCGCCCGGCTCCGCGCTCGCCGCCGGCATCGTTGCTACGAGGCCGAGCACCAGCGCGGCCAGCGCCGCACCCTTCATCTTCACCCCTGGCCACCAGGTCCTGCGACCGTTCATGACGTGTCCCTCCGTCGTTGGCTGGACACTGGCAGGCCGATTTTGCGGTGCGCTGAAACCGATCGGTGAAAGGCGACGCTTTTGCGAGAGGGTTCGTTCAGTTTAACGGGGCGTGGAGTTACCCTGAGGGTTCAGCGGGTGATTCAACGCGAGAGGCCAAGTGCCTGCAACGGAACGATAAAACCTGGTCGCACGTGCGCCGGGACTTGCCAGGGCGTTGACGGCGGGCCCAGGCGATGGCGGCAAGTGTGAACGGATGGGGGCGGTCCGACCGCATGCCGTTAACGGGCGTTTCAGCACGTCCGCAGCGGGTGTCTCTGGGGCAGGTCGGGGCGGGAGCGGTGACGCATCGGAAAGAGGCGCCGGCGGCGCCTTCGGACGTCAGCGGGCGATCATCACCGGTTCGGCGTTCGCCTTGAGGTCGGCGCCGAGCTCCTGGCCGAGGGCCAGGATCGTGTCGATGGGCTGCTGGCCGGAGAACTCGATGGCGACGCCGCGCTCCAGCACGCGCACGACGCGCGCCATGGTGCGGGAGATCTGGACGATGTCGCCGGGCTTCAGGTCCTCCGCTCCGCCGATGGCGGCGCCGGAGAGCGAGATGTCGAGGACCCGCACCGGCACCTTCTCGCCGAGCGGCGTGGTGATGGTGGTGAAGGGGTTGCGCGGGATGACGCGCTCGTGCCGGCGGTCCTCGGGCAGGCCGAGGATCTGGCGGTTGGCGAGCCAGGTGAGCTGGTCGGCGAGCTTGTCGCGCTTGCGGAGCGAGGCCTCGATGGTCATCGAGAAGCCGGTCTCGGTGACACGGACGATCATGCCCTCGATGCGGCCGATATGGTCGAGATAGGCGATGACCCGCTCGCCGAGCTTGCCGACTACCGGCGCCACGATGGCGGCGCCGCCGGGCGACATGTCCACGACCTGGCAGGGAAATTCGCGCCGGTCCGACAGCATGAAGCGGCCGAGGACGTCCACCCGCACGCGCTGGAAGCGACGGTTCTCTTCCGACGAAGGTGCGGACAGGACTTTCGCGAGCGCTGACATGATTGGCGGGGTTGGAGGACGATCCGCCAAAGATTAACGGGTGAGCGTTAACGCAGTGTTGCAGAACCCGCCCTCAGGCCACATTCCCGCCGTGAATGAGACGCAGCGCCGGCCGGGCGGAAAGGGCCGTCGGCGCGGGCTGGACCGGGGCGTCGGCGGCGAGCGCGGCGGCCCCCTGCCAGCGCGGCCAGAGCAGGCGGACGGCGTCCAGGTCGATGCGGGCGATCTCGTCCCGGCCGATCCAGTAGGGAGGCTCGCCGGCGCTGATGGCGCCGATGAGGCGGCCGCCGAGCCGGCCCCGATGGACCAGCGGCATCATGACCGCCTCGAGGGCGACGGTGCGCCCGGCAACGCTGGTGGCGGTCAGGCTCGCCATCAGGCCGGCGGGGGCGGCCAGCGCATCGCCGAGGGTGCGCAGGAGGGTGCCGCGCGCCTCGGGGGTGAAGGCGTCGAGGAAGCCCGAACCCTTCAGTTCCCCCGCGAAGAGGGCGCAGGCCCGGGAGCCCGCCAGACGATAGGAGAGGGTGCCCTCGCGGCCCGCCTCCAGGATGAAGGTGTCGCCGAGGATGGGGGCGATGGCGCGCGGATCGACCTCGGTTCGGTCGGGCGCGGGCCGGCCGGCGCGCAGCTGGTCCCAGTAGGCGAAGAGGGTGCTGCTGGCGGCATTGTTCATGGTGCGGGTCTCGTCTGTGCCGATCCGGGACGGAATGCGATGTGTCCTGGGGAAGGGAGCAGCGGCCGTGCCATGGGATGGCGGGGAGCGCAGGGTTAACAGAGCGTTTCCGCGTTAGGGTTAAGCGAGGGTTTCGATTGCCGGAGGGCCGGCGCTCGTGTTTCGGTTTGTGCGTTCCACGAATTCGGGACGCCGGTGTGACTCCCGGCCGACCGCACCACTTCGAGGCATTCTCCTGGGGACACGAGGAGATGGAGACGTGACCAATCGGGAATGGTTCGCCATTCCCCACGTTCCCGCCGGGGGAGATCGCAAGATCTCCCCCTTTTTTTGTCCGCGCGCCGGCGATCCTGACGGGATGCCGCTCTCGACAGGGGGGCGGGCTTGGCTCTAGTGAGACCGTCCCTCAGGCGATGCCGGCAGTCCTCCTTGTCCGAACGCGAACCGATCCTCAACATTCCCGGCGTCGTCACCGCGCTCTGCCTGGCCATGATCGTCATCCACGCCGTCAGGGTGTTCCTGCTGGGCGACGACGCCGACCGCGAGGTCCTCCTCGCCTTCGCCTTCATTCCCGCGCGCTTCGAGACCTCGCTGGCAGGCACCTGGTTTCCCGGCGGGGCCGCGGGCGATGCCTGGACCTTCGTGAGCTACGCCTTCCTCCACGCCGACTGGACCCATCTCGTCGTCAACGTGCTCTGGCTCACCGTCTTCGGCTCCGCGGTGGCGCGCCGCTTCGGCACGATGCGCAGCCTCCTGTTCTTCGCGGTGACGGCGGCGGCCGGCGCGCTCGGCCACCTCGCCGCGGTCGGAACCGCCTTCGTGCCGGTGATCGGCGCCTCGGCGGCGGTCTCCGGCTTCACCGCGGCGGCGCTGCGCTTCATCTTCCAGGCCGGAGGACCGCTCGGGGCGATGCGGGCGGGAGGGGATGGCGCCTACCAGGTGCCGGCGCTCGGTCTCGCCGCCATGGTCCGCAACGGTCCCGTGATGGGAATGATCGCCGTGTGGATCGCGGTCAACGTGGCGTTCGGCGCCATCAACCTGCCGATGCCGGGTTTCGAGGGGCAGATCGCCTGGCAGGCTCATCTCGCGGGCTTCGCCGCAGGACTGTTGCTCTTCCGCTTCTTCGATCCCGTGCCCGCCGCCTGAGGCCTGTTGCACTGCACTCCTGCCGTCTTGTCTTCCCTCCGCCCGGGGCGAATACTTCGGTTCCGGGCGACCGGAGCATGACAAGGCGGGGCGGCCCGCGACGGGCGTCCCTCCGCGACCGGAGGCAGATCATGAACGTGAAGAGCATTCTGGACGCCAAGGGCAGGGCGGTCGCCACCATCGCCCCCGACGCGACGCTGGCGGTCGCCACGCACATGCTGGCGGAGAAGCGGATCGGCGCCGTCGTGGTGACGGGTGCGGGCCATTCGGTCGCCGGCATCCTGTCCGAGCGCGACATCGTCCGCTCCCTCTCCGAGCACGGTGCGGGCGCCCTCGACCGCTCGGTGGCCGAGACGATGACGCGCAGGGTCGTGACCTGTTCGGAGCAGGATTCCCTCGGCCAGCTCATGGAGAGCATGACCGACGGCAAGTTCCGCCACCTCCCCGTGGTGGAGGGTGGGCGCCTCGTCGGCATCATCTCCATCGGCGACGTGGTGAAGCGCCGGCTCGCCGAGATCGAGAGCGAGGCCAACGCGCTCAAGGACTATGTGATGAACGCCTGAGGGGTCAGCTCACAGCCTTCATCGCCTCGGCGAGGTCGGGCAGCAGCCGCTCGGTGGCCTCTTCGCCCAGCGCGATGGCCTCGGCGGCGCGGTGGAACTCGAACAGGCCGATCTTCGACAGCCGCGGACCGATGAGGATGTTGGGCGGGTCGCCGGCGAGGCGCTGGCGGGCGATGCGCTCCTGGGTGGCGTTGAAGGCCTTGGCCATGACGGTGGGGATACCGGGCGCGCGGGCCACCGCGAGGCGCGGATCGATGCGGCCGGGTTCGAGGTCGAGGGACATGGTGGCGCGCAGCGGCCGCGCCAGCGCCCGCCCGATGCCGCGGCCGAGGCCGCGCCCGATGCCCTTTCCGAGATCCACCACCGCCCTGACGCGCGGACGCCGCTCGACCAGCGGCAGCGCCTCGTCCTCCGGACTGGTGCCGTGGTCCTGGATGACGGTGGAGCGGCCGAGGGCATCGGCGTTGAGACTGACCGCGATGACGAGCCGGGCGCCGAGAGCGCGGGTGACCGACACCGGGACGGGATTGGAGAGGGCGCCGTCCATCAGCCAGCGGCCGCCGACCCGCACCGGCGGCAGGATGCCGGGGAGGGCGTAGGAGGCGCGCAGCGCCGTCATCAGGCGGCCGCGTGTCAGCCAGATTTCGTGGCCGGTGCCGATTTCCGTCGCCACCGCCGCGAAGCTGATCGGCAGCGTCTCGATGCGAGTCTCGCCGATCTCTCGCTCCAGCAACTGGGCGAGCCGCGATCCGCCCATGAGGCCGCCGCCGGAGATGGCGATGTCGACGAGGCCGATCACGTCCCGCCGCTTCAGCGCCAGCGCCCAGTCGGTGAAGGCGTCGAGCTTGCCGGCCGCGTAGAGACCGCCGACCGCCGCGCCGATGGAGGTGCCGGCGATCACGTCCGGCTCGTAGCCGGCCCGCACCAGGGCGCGGATGATGCCGATATGGGCGAGCCCGCGGGCGGCGCCGCCGCCGAGCGCCAGCCCGATGACGGGGCGCGGCGGCGGCGTGGCGGCGCTCTCCGCGAAATCAGTGGGGTCGGTTTCCGGCCGGCGACGGCGGCGCAACGACAGCATGGGTCAGCCGAAGGCCGGGCGGAGGCGCTCGGCGTCGCGGGGCACGAGCCGCACCTCCTCCAGGGGACCGCCGGTGGGAACGGCGCGGTAGAAGCAGGTTCTGCGGCCGGTGTGGCAGGAACCGCCGTCACCACCGACCTTCACCTTCAGCCAGACGGCGTCCTGGTCGCAGTCGACGCGCATCTCGACGACGGTCTGGATCTGCCCGGAGGTGTCGCCCTTGTGCCAGATCACCTGGCGGGAACGCGACCAGTAATGGGCCTCGCCGGTCTCGACCGTCAGGCGCAACGCCTCGGCGTTCATGTGCGCCACCATGAGGAGGTCTCCGGTCTGCGCATCGCTGGTCACCGCCGTGATCAGACCGTCGCTGCCGAAGCGCGGCAGCAGCCGGTCGCCTTCCTCGATGTCGCTCCGCGAGGGTGACGCAGGGGCCTGCGGGGGGTGGTCGGTGCACATGGGAACGGGTCCGGGAGCAAAGTGGGCACGGGTCCTGTCAAGTGTTCTATCCCGCGCTTGTGGACAAGCCCAAGGGCGAAGATCGGTGGAAGTGCCGGGCCACCACCACGTCAAGGTTAACGAATGGTTCGGCTCGTCCGGGCCGCCCCCGGCGGGTAATTTGGCGGCTCCCCTTCCACCGGAGACCCCCATGAGCGAGCAGCGAGACCTTTTCTCGAAGTCCGTCGTCGCGGATCAGGCCGAGCTCAAGGCCAATGCCGCCCTCTATGCGGCACGGGAGAAGGCAGGCGCTCCGGAGGCGGAGGTCCAGTCCTTCATCACCGCGCCGCCGAGGGTGATCCGCCAGGGCGGCGCCGAGGCGGCCCGTGCGCTGCGTGAAAAGTTCGTCGCCGAGCACCAGGCGGTGGTGGTGGAGGCCGCCGCGCGCTTTGCCCGCCGCGACGCCGGAATTCCCGCGCGCTCCATCCTCCGCTTCCGCCTGAGCGACCTGCCGCGCCTGATGCGCCCGGATCGCGACCCGCCCAAAGCCGGCGGCTGACGGCGAGCCCTCAGTCTTCGACCATCCTGCGCGGGCCGCGCTCGCGGCGCGCCGCCTTGGCGGGAAGGCCCGCCACATGGTCCACGGCCATCTGCGCCCATTCGTGGAGGCTGGCCGAGTCGAGCCCCGCCGGATCGACGTAGAGATAGCCCCTCATGGAATTGCCGCGCACCTCCATCGGCCGGGTGCCCGGGCGGGCGAGGGCGGCATCGTGCCGATCGCCGCCGACGCGCAGCAGCAGGCCGCGCGGCGACAGGGCCGCCACCATGTTGCCGCCGAGCAGCACCGCCGTGCCGCCGAACATGGCGATGCGGCTGGTCGCGCCATGGCGGGCGGCGAGGGTCTCGATCACGCCAAGAATCGTCTCGTCATCGATCATGGTCCGCTGCCTCCCTCGCCGATGCGCCTCGCGGCGCTTTCCCGTGTTACCATTGCGGCGCGAAACGGCCTGATGCTAAGAGGCGCGATCCGCATTTTTCGTTCCAACGGGTGAATTCCGCATGTCCGTCGATCAGGCGACCGTCCGGCGCATCGCGCATCTCGCGCGCATCGCCGTGACAGACGATGAGGTGCCGCACCTCCAGGATGAACTCAACGCCATCCTCGCCTTCGTCGAGCAGCTGAACGAGGTCGACGTCACCGACGTCGAGCCGATGACCTCGGTGACGCCCATGGCCATGAAGAAGCGCCAGGACGTGGTGAGCGACGGCGGCATCGCCGACCTGATCGTCGCCAACGCGCCGGAGCGCGAGGGCCATTTCTTCGCCGTTCCCAAGGTCGTGGAGTAAGTCGTGGCCGACCTGACCCAGCTGACCATCGCCGAGGCCCGCGAGGGCCTGACGCAGAAGACGTTCTCGGCCACCGACCTGACGAAGGCCTACCTCGCTGCCATGGAGAAGGGCCGCAAGCTCAACGCCTATGTGCTGGAGACGCCGGACAAGGCGCTGGAGATGGCGGCTGCCTCCGACGCCCGCATCGCGAAGGGCGAGGCCGGCCCGCTCGAGGGCATTCCGCTCGGCGTGAAGGACCTGTTCTGCACCCAGGGCGTGCGCACCACCGCCTGCTCGAACATCCTCGGCAATTTCGTCCCCCCCTACGAATCGACCGTCACCAGCAACCTGTGGCGCGACGGCGCGGTTATGCTCGGCAAGCTCAACAACGACGAGTTCGCCATGGGCTCGTCCAACGAGACGAGCTGCTTCCCGACGCCGGTCAATCCGTGGCGGCGGCAGGGTTCCAATGCCGGCGCCGGCCCCGACGGGGTCGACGGCACGCCCCTCGTTCCCGGTGGCTCCTCGGGCGGCTCTTCCGCGGCCGTTGCCGCCATGCTCTGCGCCGGCGCCACCGCCACCGACACGGGTGGGTCGATCCGCCAGCCGGCGGCGCTGACCGGTACGGTCGGCATCAAGCCGACCTATGGCCGCGTCTCGCGCTGGGGCATCGTCGCCTTCGCCTCCTCGCTCGACCAGGCGGGCCCGATCGCCCGCGACGTGAAGGATGCGGCCATGCTGCTGCGCTCCTTCGCGGGTGCCGACGCCAAGGACACCACCTGCGTCGACCGCGAGGTGCCCGACTACGCCGCGGCGGTGGGCAAGTCGATCAAGGACATGACCATCGGCATTCCCAGGGAATACCGGATCGACGGCATGCCGGCGGAGATCCAGAAGCTCTGGGACGAGGGTGCGCAGATCCTGAAGGAGGCCGGCGCCAACATCGTCGAGATCTCGCTGCCGCACACGAAATATGCGCTGCCCGCCTATTACATCGTGGCGCCGGCGGAGGCCTCCTCCAACCTCGCGCGTTATGACGGCGTGCGCTACGGCCTGCGGGAGCCCGGCAAGGACATCGTCGACCTCTACGAGAAGACCCGCGCCAAGGGCTTCGGCAAGGAGGTCCGCCGCCGCATCATGATCGGCACCTACGTGCTCTCGGCCGGCTATTACGACGCCTATTACGTGCGCGCCCAGAAGCTGCGCACGCTGATCAAGCAGGACTTCGAGCAGGCCTATGCGTCGGGCGTCGACGCCATCCTGACGCCGGCGACGCCGTCGGCCGCCTTCGGCATCGGCGAGAAGGGCGCGGCCGACCCGGTCGAGATGTACCTGCAGGACATCTTCACCGTGACGGTCAACATGGCGGGCCTGCCGGGCATCGCCGTGCCCGCCGGGCTCGACAACCAGGGCCTGCCGCTCGGCCTGCAGCTCATCGGCCGCGCCTTCGACGAGGAGACGCTGTTCTCGGTGGCCAGCGTCATCGAGAAGGCCAAGGGCCGCTTCCCGGTCTCGGACCGCTGGTGGGGATGAGCCGGTGATCACCGCCCGGGCCGTCGCGATCGCCGCCCTGACGGTGTTCGGCTGGCTTCTCTGGGCGCTCGCCCTGGTGATGGTCGTCTACGTGCTCCTCGCCTGGCGGAGCGGCGACCCCGCCTTCAAGATCGCCTATCTCGCGGCGGCGGGGCTCGCCGCCGTCGCCGCCGGCTTTGCCTGCCGGCGTTACGCGCGGCGGATCGGCGCGGGCCAATAGCCGGGCTCGTTTTTCACACGGACCACACGTTCTTTTAAGGGGCGATCAGCCATCCTCCGCCGGTTTCGTTGCCGCCGCGGGGCCCCATGTCATCGATCGAGACGTCCTACGACATGGCCGCCGGCCGGGGGAACCTCGCCCGGTTCGCCGCGCTGCCGCTCTTCGCGCTCGCGATCTTCGTCTCGGCCTTCCTGCTGTTCTCGGTGCAGCCGCTGTTCACCAAGATGGTGCTGCCGGTGCTCGGCGGCACGCCGGCGGTCTGGTCGGTGGCGATGGTCTTCTTCCAGGGCGTCCTGCTGCTCGGCTACGGCTATGCCCACCTGCTGAACCGCTTCCTCGACCCCCGGCGCGCCGTCATCGTCCATCTCGCGATGATGGCCGCGGTCTTCGCGCTGGCGCTCCCCATCGGCCTCGCGCCGGGCTGGGGCCGCCCTCCGGCGGACGGCGAGGCCCTTTGGCTCATCGGCCTCTTCGCCGCCTCGGTAGGCCTGCCCTTCTTCGCCATCGCCGGCAACGGGCCGCTGCTGCAGGCCTGGTTCGCCCGCACCGGCCACCGCGACGCGGCGGACCCCTATTTCCTCTACGGGGCGTCCAATCTCGGCTCGTTCCTGGCGCTGCTCTCCTATCCCTTCGTCGTCGAGCCGCTGCTGCCGCTGAAGGCCCAGTCCGCCGTCTGGGCCGGCGGTTTCGCCGTGCTCGGCGGCCTCATCACCCTCGGCGCGCTGGTGCTCGCCCGGACGGTGCGCGCCAAACCTGCGCCGGCGCGGACCACGCCCGCGCAGGCGCCCGTCGTCGCCCATGCCGATCGCCTCGCCTGGATCGGCCTCGCCGCGGTGCCCTCCGGCCTCCTCGTCGCGCTGACGGCGCATCTGTCGACGGACGTCGCGGCCGTGCCGCTCCTCTGGGTGCTGCCGCTGGCGCTCTTCCTCCTCACCTTCGTCCTCGCCTTCCGCGACGGCGGGGCGCGGCTCCACCGCGTGATGGTGGCTGTCCAGCCGGTGATGCTGGTCGGCGTCATCTTCGCCATGGTGCTGGGCGCCCGGGTGCCCTGGCCGCTGGCGGCGGCGCTGCATGTCGGCTTCTTCTTCGTCGCCACCATGGTCTGCCACGGCGAGCTCTACCGCCGCCGGCCGGCCGCCGCGCATCTCACCGAGTTCTACGTGATGCTGTCGGTCGGCGGCGTCATCGGCGGCATCTTCGCCAGCCTCGCGGCACCGGTGATGTTCAGCTCGATCCTCGAATATCCGATCCTCGTCTTCGCCGCGGTGCTGTGCCGTCCGGGCACGGGCGAGGCGCTGGCGCGGCTCGGCTGGCCGCGCACGGTGCCGGCCGTCGGGGCCCTCGCGGCTCTCGTGGCGCTGCAGGCGCTGTTCGGCCTCACGGTGAAGACGCTGCCCGCCATCGCCTACCTGCTGGTCGTCTGCGCCATCGCTGCGGCAGTGCTGCTCGGCCGGCGCCGGCCCGTCCTGCTCCTGGCGGGGGCGGTGGTCTTCCTCGCGGTGAGCCAGGCGCCGGTCATGCCGGCGGGCACGCTCGCGCGCGAGCGCTCCTTCTTCGCCGTCCACGAGGTGCAGGAGACGCCCAGCGGACAGGGGCGCCTGCTGGTACACGGGGTGACCGTCCACGGCGCCGAGCGCATCCGCCATCCCGACGGCTCGGCCGTCGCCGGGCGCCCGGAGCCGGCGAGCTACTACCACCGCGGCGGCCCCTTCGGCGAGGCCATCGACGCGGTGCGCAGGGCGAACGAGGGCCGGCCGCTGCGGGTGGCCGCCATCGGTCTCGGCGTCGGCTCGCTCGCCTGCTACAGCTCGCCCGGCGATGCCTGGACCTTTCTCGAGATCGATCCCGTGGTGGTGCGCATCGCCCGCGACACCAGGCTCTTCGCCTCGCTGACCCGCTGCGCGCCCGACGCTCCGGTCGTCGTCGGCGACGGCCGGCTGACCCTCGCCGACCAGACGGGCCGCTTCGACCTCATCATCGTCGACGCTTTCTCCTCGGATGCGATTCCCGTGCACCTGCTGACGCGGGAGGCCTTCGGGGCCTATCTCGACAGGCTGGCGCCGGGCGGCTCGCTGCTCGTCCACATCTCCAACCGCAACATGGACCTGCGCCCCGTCGTGGCGGCCTCGGCCGCCGCCCAGGGCCTCGCCGGCCGGGTCCGCCAGGGTACGGCGGACGGGAGCATCGGCGAGACGTTCACCGCCGCCGCGCTCGTCGCCATGGTGGCCCGCGACGCGCGGGCGCTCGGCCCGGTGGCAGACGCGGCGGGATGGCAGCCGCTGACGGCGCCCGACGACTTCCGCACCTGGACCGACGACTATTCCAACATCATCGACCCGATCATGCGGCGCTTCCGCCAGCCCTGAGGGCGAGCGACGCCCGCATTGGCGCGGGCGCCGCCGGGGGCCGGCGCGACGGGCGGTGCTGCCAGGGCCCCTCGGGGGTGGAGGGGGGTCCACCCGCTGCGCACTACGGCGCGAAGCCGGCTGCGGATGCGGCCGCCGGGCGAAAAGCGGGCGACAGCGACAGCCTGTCGCATCCAAAGGACCCGCTTTGGTGTAGAACCACTGACTGCATGGTTCGGGAGGCTCCATGGTTGCGGTCAGCGTCGATCTCAAGGACGCCCTCGCGCGCTGCGCGGGCGGCGACAAGGCTGCCCTCAGGATGATCTATGACAGCGAATGCGCATCGATGATCGGGGTAGCGGCGCGCATCGTGAAGCGCCGGGAGCTCGCCGAGGAGGTCGTGCAGGAGGTCTTCGTCAAGATCTGGCGCAACGCCCACCGCTACGATCCCGGCCTCGGGCCGGCGAAGGCCTGGATCTACGCCATCGTCCGCAACCAGGCCATCAACACCCTGCGCAGCGGCAGGCGCGAGGACCTCGTCGACGAGGTGCCGGAGGATGCGGGCTCGGCCGTCGAGGCCTATGCCGCCGCCGAGCGCCTGCCCGACGGAAACGCCCTGCGCCGCTGCCTCGAGGGACTGGAGGCGCGCCGCCGCACCAGCCTGCTCATGGCCTATGTGGATGGGTTCTCCCACGGCGAGATCGCCGGCCGCCTCGGCCTGCCGCTCGGCACGGTCAAGGCCTGGATCCGCCGGTCGCTGCTGGCGCTCAGGGAGTGCATGGGATGACCGACGATCTCATCGCCACTGCCGGTGAATATGTCGCCGGACTGATGTCGCCGGAGGAGCAGGAGGCCTTCGAGCGGCGGATCGCCACCGATGGCGAGGCGCGCCGCGCCGTCGCGGACTGGCGCACGCGGCTTCTCGCCCTCGACGAGACGGCGACGCAGCTCACCCCCTCGGAAGGTCTCTGGCCCGCCATCGAGGCGGCGGTGGGCGCGGCGCGCCCGGAACCGGCGGCGGAACCGGGCTGGTTCGCGCGGATCTGGCAGGACGTCTCGGCGCTCCGGCTCGCCACGCTCGCAGGCGCCGCGGCGGCGCTCGTCATGGCCGTGCTGCTGGTGGCGCAGCCCTTCGGGGCCGGTGGGGCGAGGCCCGCGGTGGTCGCGGTGCTGAATGCTCCGAACACCGGCGAGGCCGGGGCCATCGTCGAGGCCTTCGCCGACGGGCGCATCCGCGTCGTGCCGCTGCGCGCCATCCCGGTGCCCGAGGGAAGGGTGCTGCAGGTCTGGACGCTGTGGGACCGGCAGGTGGGGCCGCGCTCGGTCGGGCTGATGGAGCGGGCGCAGGCGCGCGACTATGCGACCTCCGGCATGCCGCGCCCGGCGAACCAGCAACTCTACGAGATCACGCTGGAGCCGGCGGGCGGTTCGCCGACGGGCCGGCCGACCGGGCCGATCCTCTATGTCGGACGAGGCGCCACGCCGCTGTGAGACCAAGGGCTGCCGGCCGTCGGCAGTGAGCTGTCGTCAGGAGCGACTGCCCACTGCCTATTGCCGATGGCCGCCCCATTGGGCTACCCAAGCGCATCTCCTTCACCGCCGGGCCCACCCATGACCGCTCATGCCAATCCGAAGAACCTGATCCCCGGCGCCACCGGCGACTGGGAGGTGGTGATCGGCCTCGAGATCCATGCGCAGGTGGCCTCCAACGCCAAGCTGTTCTCGGGTGCCGCGGTCGGCTTCGGCGCGCCGGAGAACAGCCAGGTCAGCCTCGTCGACGCGGCCATGCCGGGCATGCTGCCGGTGATCAACGAGGAATGCGTGCGGCAGGCCATTCGCACCGGCCTCGGCCTCAAGGCGAAGATCAACCACCGCTCGGTCTTCGACCGGAAGAACTACTTCTATCCGGACCTGCCGCAGGGCTACCAGATCAGCCAGTACAAGAGCCCGATCGTCGGCGAGGGCGAGGTCATCGTCGACCTGTCGCCGACCGAGAGCTTCAAGGTCGGCATCGAGCGCCTGCATCTCGAACAGGATGCCGGCAAGTCGATCCACGACCAGCACCCGACCCTGTCCTACATCGACCTCAACCGCTCGGGCACCGCGCTGATGGAGATCGTCTCCAAGCCGGACATGCGGTCCGCCGACGAAGCCAAGGCCTATGTGACGAAGCTGCGCACCATCCTGCGCTATCTCGGCACCTGCGACGGCGACATGGAGAAGGGGAACCTGCGCGCCGACGTCAACGTCTCCGTGCGCCGGCCCGGCGAGCCCTTCGGCACGCGCTGCGAGATCAAGAACGTCAACTCGATCCGCTTCATCGGCCAGGCCGTGGACTACGAGGCGCGCCGGCAGATCGGCATCCTCGAGGACGGCGGCACCATCGACCAGGAGACGCGCCTCTACGATGCGACCAAGGGCGAGACGCGATCCATGCGCTCGAAGGAAGAGGCGCACGACTACCGCTACTTCCCCGATCCGGACCTCTTGCCGCTCGAGTTCAGCCAGGCCTATGTGGACGATCTCGCCGCGGTCCTGCCGGAACTCCCCGACGCGAAGAAGGCCCGCCTCATCGCCGAGTACGGCCTGACGCCCTACGACGCCTCCATCCTGGTGCTGGAGAAGGAGAGCGCAGACTATTTCGAGGCGGTCGCCAAGGGGCGTGACGGCAAGAGCGCCGCGAACTGGGTCATCAACGAGCTGTTCGGCCGCCTCAACAAGGAGGGCAAGGACGTCACCGCATCGCCGGTGGCGCCGGCCCAGATCGGCGGCATCATCGACCTCATCCAGGCC